>Ga0224512_10002877_pt1 | contig 15449 bp, 16 predicted proteins | sample SF_May12_sed_USG_4_FD_169103 | JGI IMG/M metagenome (GOLD analysis project Ga0224512, IMG submission 169103) | Sediment microbial communities from San Francisco Bay, California, United States - SF_May12_sed_USGS_13 | ecosystem: Environmental > Aquatic > Marine > Sediment | place: USA...
CGCCCGTGTCCGGGATGCTGCAAACGATTGCCGAGATACGCGACGGCATGTTCACGGTCGCAACACCCGACATCTCGGGGTCGCTGCAGCTGCTGCGGCAGTACAGGGTACTGGCAGAGACCCCGCAGTGAAATTCGCCGTCATTATCGTGATCGCCACGGTGATCAGCGCGTTCGCCGCGCATTTTTTGCTCGGCGACCCCGGCTATGTCGTGATCAATTTCCGTGGCTACATGATCGAGATGTCCGTGCCGGTGCTGGTCGGCCTTGCCGTCCTGCTCGTTTTCTCGGTGTGGCTGATTCGGCGCATCGTGCAGGCACCGCGCCGCCTCGGGGAGGCCGCAGGCCGCTATCGTGCCGGCCGCGCCGGGCAAAAACTGACGCGCGGCATGATCGAAGTCGCGGAAGGCAACTTCGCGCGCGGCGAGAAATTGCTCGCCAGGGCCGCCAGCACGAGTGATGCGCCGCTATTCAACTACCTGCAGGCGGCGCGGGCGGCACACTTGCAAGGTCAGGACCAGCGGCGGGATGAATGGCTGCGCCTCGCCTACGAGCAGACGCCGGAGGCGTCGAACGCCGTCCTGCTGACACAGGCAGAGCTGCAGCTCGATCGCAAGCAATACGAACAGGCGCTCGCGACGCTCAGGCGGCTCGACGAAAATTCCCGCAATCACAGCTATGCCCTTAGCCTGCTGGGTCGGCTGTACTTTCGCCTGCAGGACTGGGACAGCCTCGAGCAGTTGCTGCCGCGCGTACGCAAACACGGCCGCATCGAGCAGAGGACGATCGATAAGTGGACGCTGCGCGTGCACGCCGAAAAACTGCAGCGCGCCACTGACAGCGACGCCGTTATCGCAGAATGGAAAAATGTGCCGAAGCGCCTGAAGACGGAGATTCCGCTGCTCGAAGCCTACTACACGGGATTGATGCGGTCCGGTATGCACGACAAGGCGGAGAAGGACCTGGCGGCGGCACTCAAGGCCGAGTGGCGGCCGCCGCTGGTGCGGCTGTTCGGCCTGGTCGAGGGCCCCGACGCAAGCAAGCAGCTCAAGCGTGCCGAGGGCTGGCTCGCCAGTCATGGCGAAGACGCGGACCTGCTGCTTGCAGCGGCCCGCCTGTGCCTGCGCAACGAGCTGTGGGGAAAGGCGCGCAGCTATCTCGAGACGGTCATCAGCCTGCGACCAACGCCCGAGGCCTACCAGGTCTATGGCCGGCTGCTCAATCAGCTCGGTGAGGCCGACGCCGCAGCGGAGGCCTACAAGTCCGGGCTCGGCATGGTGACCGATGCGCCCCTGCCGGCGATTCCCCACCTGGCGCCGGATCGCCCCTAGTCGCCTTCCTGGCAGCGCCACGGACAAGGCATCCCTGCAATGGCGGACAGCAGCATCCTCGTCGTCGGCACCGGCTACGTGGGTGGACGCGTGCTGGCGACTGTGCCGGTCGGCGCGGCCAGCGGACTGAATCGCACTGAGCGGCGCGCTGCGCAGTCGATTCACCGCTACGACCTGGATACGGGCGGCCCGCTGCCGCTAAAGCTGCCAGAACGTTACCGGGTCCTGTACACGGTGGCGCCGGCTGCCAATTCGACAGACGACCTGCGACTGCAGCGCTTCCTTGCAACGCTCCGGCCGGCGCCTGAGTGTTTCGTCTACATCAGCACAACCGGCGTCTACGGCGACCGCGGCGGGCAGCTTGTGCATGAGCACGACGAGCTCCGGCCGCAGACAGCGCGCGCCAGGCGGCGCCAGGCGGCGGAACGGGCATTGCAGGAATGGGGCAGAGTGACGGGTGTGCGTATCTGCATTCTGCGCGCACCGGGCATCTACGGTCCCGGCAGGCTCGGGATCGAGCGTATCCGTGCCGGGCAGCCGGTGCTCCTCGAGGTTGACGCGAATCCTGGCAATCGCATTCATGTCGACGATCTCGTCAGCTGCTGCGTTGCCGCATTGTCGAATCCGGATGCCAGCGGCGTCTGCAACGTCGGCGACGGCGATTTTCGCTCGTCGACCGCCTTCGCTCACGCAGTCGCGCGCCAGGCCGGCCTGCCGGCACCGCCCGCGATCAGCCGCAAGCAGGCAGAGCAGGCGTTTTCCGCCGAACGACGCTCATTCCTGGCGGAGTCACGGCGCATCGACACGCAGAGGATGCGCGAGGTGCTCGGCGTTATCCCCCGCTACGCGAATGCGGAGGATGGCATCCGCGCTTCGCTGCGCGAGGAAGGATTGATCTGATGCCGCTTGCGTGCGCTCCCTGGAGCGCGCCTTGAAAACGTCAGGGCTGGCTGCGTTTGCTGCGCAGCCACGCCGTCAGCGGTTCCCATTCATCCCAGTCGGGCCAGGCGAGATACTCGGGCAACTCGAAGATGCCGAGGCCGCGGGTGTAGGCCCGCACGTAGTTCTGCGCCTCGCGGAGCGCCGCAATATACGGCACCCGTGCTCGCGTCAGGTACTCGTCGAGGTCGTCGAATATCAGCGTGTTGTCACGGACGCGGTTCGCCAGCGCACCGATTTTCGCCTGCTTGCGCTGCACCTTGCCGACGCTTTGCAATTCATCGAGAAACCGCGTCGTCGCCTGCATATCGATGGTCGACGGCAGTACCGGAACGACGATCGTCTCGGCATGCTTAACGAGGTCGGTCAGCTCGGCGCCGTGCGAGCGCGCCGGCGCGTCGCTGACGACGATATCGGCGCTGCGGGGCACGTGCCGCAGACCGTCTTCGAACGCCACCACGCCGGCAATCAGGGGCCGATTGTCGGGACGTCGCTCGAGCCAGTCGAGGCTCGAACGCTGTGGATCGTAATCTGCCAACGCGACGCTTGCGCCTTCGTTAGCAAAGTAGGCGGCGATGTTCGTTGCGAGCGTGCTTTTGCCGCAGCCACCCTTTGCATTCAGTACCATTATGTGCCGCATGATTCTCCCTGCAGGCTTGTTATAGGGCCGGTTTGGAACTTATGTAAACTACAGAGACAGACATCAAAAGTCCATTGAGCGAAATGCAGTTTGCCTTTGTAAAGATGCAGGGCGCCGGCAATCAAATTGTTGTCGTCGATCAGCGCGGCACCGGCGTCGACCCGCCGACCGCAGAAATCCTGCGCGAGCTCGGCAGTTGCGCGCGAGGCCCCGGTTTCGACCAGCTCATGTGGCTCAGCGCGCCGCGCGATGCGTCGATGACGGCGAGTTATCGAGTCTTCAATGCCGACGGGTCCGAAGTCGAGCAGTGCGGCAATGGCGTTCGCTGCGTTGCACTGCTGCTGGCCAGGCAGCAGCCGGGAAAACGGCAGTTCATGCTCGAAAGCCCGGCTGGCCCCGTAGAGGCGCGGGTGCTCGACGACAATCGTGTCGCGGTGAACATGGGTGCGCCGGTGTTCGACCCTGCCCGCGTGCCCTTTGTTGCCGCGCAAGAGGCCGACCCATACGCACTTGACGTCGCTGGCCGGACCGTCGAGGTTGCCGTGCTGTCGATGGGCAATCCACACTGTGTTCTGGACGTCGACGATGTTGCGACAGCCGACGTTGGCCGGCTGGGCCCGCTGCTCGAGCACCACCCGCGATTCCCGGCCGCGGTCAACGTCGGCTTCATGCAGCGTCGGGACCGCGCGCACATCGACCTGCGCGTTCACGAGCGCGGTGTCGGCGAAACGCTGGCCTGCGGCACCGGTGCCTGCGCAGCGGTGGTTGCCGGGCGACGCCGTGGCCAGCTCGACGAGGAAGTCACGGTGCAACTGCCGGGCGGGCAACTCATGGTAAGCTGGCGGGGCGACGCCGCACCGGTGTGGCTCACAGGCAGCGCCGAAGTGATTTACGAGGGAACGATCGATCTATGAGCACACAACGTAAGCCGGATCTTGTCGACGACGACATCTCGGAGCAGGCGGTTCAGTATTACCTGCAGGCCAACCCCGACTTTTTCGAACGCCACAGCGCGCTGCTCAGTTCGCTGCGCGTGCCGCATGGAGCCGGTGAAGCCGTATCGCTGGTCGAGCGGCAGGTGTCGATGCTGCGACAGAAGGAACTCAGGCTCGAGCGTAAGCTCAAAGAGCTGCTCGACGTGGCCAGGGCCAACGACGTGCTCGCGTCCAAAATTCACGAACTGGCCCTGCAGCTGCTCGCCGCCAGGGAACTGCCGGCCACGATCGCTGTGATCGAAGAGGCGATGCGCAGCGGTTTTGCCGCGGACCAGGCGGTAATGGTCCTGTTCGGCGATCCCACCCTGTTCGCCGATATCGATGCCGGCCGGTTTTTTCGCGTCATTGCGCGCGATGCGGCCGACCTCCAGCCCTTTGCTACCTTCCTCGCCGGCAAGGGCCCGCGCTGCGGGCAGGTGCGCGATGTGCAGCGTGAGTTCCTGTTTCAGCGCGATGCCGATGAAATCGGTTCGCTGGCCCTCGTACCGCTCGGCAAGAAAGCACAGCTCGGCTTTCTCGCTATCGGCAGTAACGATGCAGATCGCTTCCATCCGGGCATGAGCATCGACTTTCTGGCGCGAGTCGGAGACCTCGTGGCGGGGGCACTCGAGCGCCATTGACCCTGGGAGTCCGTCCAGTGGACAGCACTGAGAAGGACTGGATCAACGCCTTCATCGACCACCTCGGTTACGAGCGACGCTTGTCGCCGCTGACCCGCAAACACTATCGCCGCGATCTCGCGGCGCTTGCCGCTTACTGCGATGAGGTCGGCATCGCACGATGGGCAGACATCGACAGCGAACACATTCGTGCCTTCTCGGCCGCTTGCTATAGACGCGGCCTGTCGGCGCGCAGTATTCAGCGACGGCTGTCGGCGGCGCGGACGTTCTTCCGCTACCTGCTGCGCGAGAAGCACGTGCAGCGCAATCCGGTCGAGTCGGTGCCTGCCCCCAAGTCCGGCAAGCGGCTGCCCGGCAACCTCGATGCCGATCGCATGGCGCGGCTGCTCGACCTCCCGGGCGACGGACCCATCGTCGACCGCGACCGCGCGATCCTGGAACTGCTGTACTCCTCGGGGCTGCGCCTGGCCGAGCTCACCGATCTCGATGTGGGCGACATCGATGTGCAGGATGCGACGGTGCGGGTTACGGGCAAAGGCAATAAAGACCGTATCGTGCCGGTCGGTCGGCAGGCGCTACGGGCACTCGCCCTGTGGTCCCGGTCGCGCGCGCTGCTGGCCGCTGCCGACGAGCCGGCGCTGTTCGTCAGCAACCGCGGCACGCGACTGAGCCCGCGCTCTGTGCAGGCACGCGTGACGCACTGGGCGAAGCGCCAGGGCATCGACACCAAGGTGTATCCCCACCTGTTCCGGCACTCCTTCGCGACGCATCTGCTCGAGTCCAGCCATGACCTGCGCGGCGTTCAGGAACTGCTTGGGCATGCCAATATCTCGACGACGCAGGTCTATACGCACCTTGACTTTCAGCATCTCGCCCAGATATACGACAAAACTCACCCCAGGGCCCGCAAAAAGAATCAATCGTAGGAGCGGCGTTGGCCGCGACCATGCGCGAGCGACCTGACCGCGATCGCGTGCGTCGCATCAGACGACAGGACAACAGCATGGAACAATTTCGAGGGACGACCATTGTCTCGGTACGGCGCAATGGCAAGGTTGCGATTGCCGGCGACGGCCAGGTCAGCATGGGCAACACCATCATGAAGGGCAATGCGCGCAAGGTCCGGCCGCTGGCCGATGGCCGCGTGATCGCCGGTTTTGCAGGCGGCACGGCGGACGCCTTCACGCTGTTCGAGCTGTTCGAGAGCAAACTCGAGCAGTACGGCAACCTGACTCGCGCCGCAATCGAGCTGGCCAAAGACTGGCGCACCGACCGGCGGCTGCGGCGCCTCGAGGCGCTGCTGTGCGTGGCCGATGCGGAGAACTCCTTCATCATTTCGGGCAACGGCGACGTGATCGAACCGGAAAACGACCTGATGGCAATCGGTTCCGGCGGACCTTATGCCCAGGCGGCAGCGCTTGCGCTACTGCAGAATACGGATCTCGACGCCAGATCGATCGTCGAGAAAGCGCTCGGCATCGCCGGGGACATCTGCGTGTTTACGAACCAGAATATCGTCGTCGAGGAATTGTCCAGCAAATAGCAGCGTTGGAGCGCTCCGGGGAGCGCGACTGGTAATAGCCTCAGTCGCGCCTCGCAAGGCGCTCCGACCAATGGAATAGATCAATGTCACAAATGACTCCCAGAGAAATCGTCCAGGAACTGGATAACCACATCATCGGTCAGGACGAGGCAAAGCGTGCGGTTGCCATCGCGCTACGCAATCGCTGGCGACGCGTGCAGGTCGACGAGCCGCTGCGTAGCGAGATCACACCGAAGAACATCCTGATGATCGGCCCGACCGGTGTCGGCAAGACCGAAATCTCGCGGCGACTCGCACGCCTCGCGAAAGCCCCCTTCATCAAGGTCGAGGCGACGAAATTTACCGAAGTCGGTTACGTCGGACGCGAGGTTGACAGCATCATTCGCGACCTCATGGACGTCGCGGTGAAGTTGATTCGCGAGGAATCGATGTCCAAGGTTCGACATCGCGCCGAAGACGCCGCGGAAGAGCGCGTGCTCGATGCGCTGCTGCCACCCCCGAAGCACACCGTCGGCTTCGCCGCCGATACGGGGCCCGCGGCGGACAGCGACACCCGGCAGAAATTTCGCAAGATGCTGCGCGAGGGCAAGCTCGACGAGAAAGAGATCGAGGTCGAGATCCAGGCGATGCCGATCGGTGTCGAGATCATGGCGCCGCCGGGCATGGAGGACATGACGAGTCAGCTGCAGGGCATGTTTCAGAACCTCGGCGGCAACCGTCGCAGATCGCGAAAACTCAAGGTGCGCGAGGCGCTGAAACTGCTGACCGACGAGGAAGCCGCGAAAATGGTCGATGAGGAGGAACTCAAGGCCCAGGCCCTCGAAGCCGTCGAGCAGCATGGCATCGTATTCCTTGACGAACTCGACAAGGTCGCCCGGCGCACCGAGACGCAGGGTGCCGATGTCTCTCGCGAAGGCGTGCAGCGCGACCTGCTGCCACTCGTCGAGGGATCGACGGTTAACACGAAATACGGCATGGTGCGGACCGACCACATTTTGTTCATTGCCTCTGGCGCCTTCCACGTGTCCAAACCGTCCGACCTGATTCCGGAGCTGCAGGGTCGCTTCCCGATTCGGGTGGAGCTGAAGTCGCTGACCACCGACGATTTCGTCAGAATCCTGACTGAGCCGGATGCGTCGCTCACATCGCAGTACCGTGCGCTGCTGGCCACCGAGGACGTCAGTATCGAATTTACGGCAAGCGGCGTGCGCCGCATCGCCGAGGTTGCTTATCAGGTGAACGAAAACACCGAGAACATCGGCGCGCGACGTCTGCATACGGTTATGGAACGCCTGCTCGAGACGATTTCCTTCGAGGCGTCGGACAAGAGTGGTACGCAGCTGCAGATTAATGCAGGCTACGTCGACGATCACCTGGCCGAACTGTCGAAAGACGAGGATCTGAGCCGGTATATTTTGTAAGCGAACCTTTGGAAGCGGCTGGAAGCTGCGCCACATGGAATTAGCAGGCTATGACAACGACACCCACTGAAATCCGGCTGCGGCAGAAGTCCAGGGAGCTCGTTGTCATTTTCGACGACGGCAGCGAGTTTCATTTCACGTTCGAGTACCTGCGGGTGCACTCGCCGAGCGCCGAGGTGAAGGGGCACGGGCCCGGTCAGGAGACGCTGCAGACCGGCAAGGAAAACGTCACGATTACGCGCATCGATCGCGTTGGCCATTACGCGGTGCGGCTGGTATTCGACGACGGCCACGATACGGGCCTGTATTCCTGGAGCTACCTGCACGAACTGGGCGTCAACATGGAAGCCAACTGGCTGGCCTACCTCGACCGGCTGAAAGCGGCAGGGTATGCTCGCAAAAAGCCTGCATAAAATTCCAACATGGCCAAAACCCGTACATCGGCCGGCACGACCCACTTCGGCTACAGGGAAGTACCGGTCGGCGAGAAAGCCGATCGCGTAAGAGCGGTCTTCGACTCTGTTGCTACCCGTTACGACATCATGAATGACCTGATGTCGGGCGGCCTGCATCGCCTGTGGAAGCGTTACACGATCGATCAGGCGGGCGTGCGCCCGGGTCACAGCGTGCTGGATCTGGCGGGCGGGACGGGTGACCTCGCAATCAAGTTCGCCCGGCGGGTCGGGGCCGAGGGGCATGTCGTTCTTGCCGACATCAATGCCGCCATGCTCCACGAAGGCCGCAAACGACTCGTTGACGGCGGCGTCGCCGGCAACACCTCGATCGTACAGGTTGACGCCGAGAACCTGCCCTTTGCCGACGGCAGCTTCGATCGCATCACGATCGCTTTCGGCCTGCGCAATATCACCGACAAGGACGCGGCACTGCGTTCGATGTTTCGCGTTTTGAAACCTGCGGGCAAGCTGCTGATACTCGAATTCTCGCAGCCGGCCGAGATGTTAAAACCGGCCTACGACCTCTACTCGTTTAGAGTGTTGCCGCTGATCGGCAAGCTGGTCGCGCAAGACGAGGATAGCTACCAGTACCTGGCCGAGTCGATTCGCATGCACCCGGACCAGGAAACGCTTTGCGGCATGCTACGGGTTGCGGGCTTCGAACGGTGTCGCTTCCAGAACCTGGCCGGCGGCATTGTCGCCCTGCACAGCGGCTATCGCGTCTAGGAATCGGGATGGCCGACCCTCTAGAAGCCTTGCTGCGTCCGGTCGCAAAAATTCTGAATCGAAACATCGGCGAAGTGACCCCGGCGCGGGAGCTGTGCGCCCGACTCGACGGCACGACGGTCGCGATCCGCGTGCAGAACACCGCGCTCGCGATGTATTTCATTATTGAAGACGAAATCGTCGTGCTCACGGCGGATCATGCGACGGACCCCGATGTCGTGATCACCGGATCGCTGCTGACGCTTGCGGGGATGCTGCGGTCCGGCGGCGAAGAGGCGATCCGTAGCGGCGCGGTGGAACTGACGGGCGATGCGCGCACCGCGATGCTGTTCCAGGAATTGCTGGCGTTTGCCCGGCCGGACGTCGAAGAAGAGGTCGCGATGCTGGTGGGTGACGTTGCAGCGCATCGTCTCGGCGAAATCGCCCGGGGTGTTCGCAAATGGTCCAGCCAGGCGCGCGCTACGATGCAGGCAAATATCCGCGAGTATCTCCAGGAAGAGAGTCGCGATGTGCCAACGCGCTACGAGGTGGAACGCTTTACGCGCGAAGTCGGTGTATTGCGCGATGACGTCGAGCGCCTGGCCGCGCGCCTGAGCCGGCTCGAAAACAAATCCTGATGCCGGAACGCCTGCGAACAATTGCCAGGATCGTCAGTATCCAGCGCGTGCTCGTCAGGTACGGCCTCGACGACATCATCAAGGAGACGCACCTGTTGCGGCCACTGCGTTTCCTGTTTTACGTGCTGCCGCGGCGCCGGGACACCTCGGCGCCAATCGGCGAACGCATACGACTCGCACTCGAGGAACTCGGACCGATCTTCGTGAAATTCGGCCAGGCCATATCGACTCGCCGTGACCTGTTGCCGCTGGACATCGCAGATGAACTCGCCAAGCTGCAGGACACGGTGCCGCCGTTTCCTGCCGAACAGGCCGTCGCAATTCTCGAGGGCGCGTATGGCAAATCGCTGGCCGAGGTTTTCCAGCGCTTCGATCGGCAGCCGTTCGCAGCAGCATCGATCGCTCAAGTGCATACGGCACAGCTACCCGACGGCAAGGAAGTTATCGTCAAACTGCTGCGCCCGGGCGTGCAGGAACAGATCGAGCGCGATCTCAAAGTGCTCAAGCTGATCGCGGGCCTTGCGCATCGTTACTGGCGGCACAGCAAACGCCTCAAGCCGCTGGAGATCGTCGCCGAGTACGAACGTACGATCATCGACGAGCTGGACCTCTTGCGCGAAGCGGCCAATACGGCGCAACTCAAGCGCAATTTCGAGGGCTCGGACATGCTGTACGTGCCCGAGATCTACTGGGATTTCTGTCGCCCTCAAGTAATGGTGCAGGAGCGTATTTACGGCATTCCGATCAGTGACATGCAGGGCCTGCAGGAATCGGGCGCCAACATCCAGCGGCTTGCAGAGAACGGCGTGGAGATTTTCTTCACACAGGTATTTCGCCACAACTTCTTCCATGCCGATATGCATCCCGGCAATATCTTCGTCATCGTCACGGATCCAGAACGGCCGAAGTACGCGGCGGTCGATTTCGGCATTATCGGCACGCTGAGCCCGACCGACCAGCGTTACCTGGCCGAGAACTTTCTCGCCTTTTTCGATCGCGACTACCATCGCATCGCCAAGCTGCATCTCGATTCGGGCTGGGTGCCCGAGGGTACGCGTATCGATCAGCTCGAGATGGCGGTGCGGACGGTTTGCGAACCGATCTTCAACAAACCGCTCAACGAAATCTCGTTCTCCCAGGTTTTGATGCAGCTGTTTCGCGTTGCGCAACGATTTGACGTCGAAATTCAGCCGCAGATGATCCTGTTGCACAAGACCCTGTTCAATATCGAGGGACTCGGACGCGAACTGTATCCGCAGCTCGACTTGTGGAAGACGGCACACCCCGTGCTCAGGCGCTGGATGAACGAGCAGGTGGGTCCGCAGGCCGTGCTCGATGACCTGCGCGAGAACCTGCCGCAGCTGCGGCACGCGCTGCGCGAACTGCCGTCCATTATTCATTATCTCGCCGAGCAGGCCGAAGCGCCCCCCGGCACCGATGAGCGGCGCAAAGCCGAGCTGCGGGCACTGCAGAGCGAGCTCGGCGCGCTCAGAAAACAGCGCAACTGGCTGATTGTCGCCATCGCTGCCATTGCGACCGTCGCCATACTGGGCGCTGGCTCGCTGGTCGCCGCGATCCTGCTGCTGGCGGGGGCCGACTGAGTGTTCTGGCCACGCGTTGCCAGGCTGTTGCTGCGGCTCGGGGGGTGGACCGCTGTTGGCGGCGTGCCGGATATCCACAAGGCCGTCATCATCGGTGCGCCGCACACCTCCAACTGGGACGGTTTCTGGGCGCTCGTCTACAAGGTCGCGTTTGGCCTCGACATCAAGTTCTTCATCAAGAAATCCCTGTTCTGGTTTCCGCTGAACGTACTGCTGCACGGCATGGGCGCCGTACCGCTGGACCGCAGCAGAGCGACCAACGCGGTACAGCAGGCCGTGGACCTGCTGAACTCCAGCGAGCGGTTTTTCTTCGGACTGGCGCCCGAAGGCACGCGCAGCAAGAAAGCCGGCTGGAAGTCCGGCTTTTATCGCATCGCGGAAGACGCGGGCGTGCCCGTTGTGCTGGCTTTCTTCGATTACGGCAGCAAACGGCTCGGTATGGGGCCGACAATCACGCTAACGGGCGACCAGCAGGCGGACCTGGCCATCATTCGTTCCTTCTACTCGTCCGTTCAGGGCCGCCGGCCCGAGCAGACCAGCCCGATCGAGTTTATTGAAAGGAACAGGCGATCCTGAAAAAAAGGCCGCATAATGTATGCGGCCTTTGTCCCACGCCCGGAGCCAATACCCGGTAATCAGAAATTGATGCTTGCCTGCACCGTCAGCGTGCGTCCCGGATTGTAGAACGCGTAGTTGGACTTTGCGCCGAACGTGCTGCCGGCCAGCGGCGTGTCGCCGCCGAAGCTCAAGACCTTTTCATCAGACAGATTTTTGCCGAGCAGGGCGACTTGCCATTTTCCCGTATCCGCGCCGATGCCAACGCGCGCGTTGATCATCGAATAGCTGTCCTGTACCAGCGCGGGATCGAACGTCGCCGAAGCGTCATAGTCGTCCGTATAAAACACGTCAACGAGCGCGCTGAAGATCAAGGTATCCGAGATCGGATACTCGAAGTCGAGCGACAGATTACCCTGTACGTCAGACACCATCTGATTTGATTTGCCCGTATAGGGACAGAGGTCAACAACGCCATCTGCATCTAAATCGGTGCATGCAGGATCGGTCTGACCAAAATATGCCTGGCCATTTGGAAAGTCGGTAAATTCGAAATCGGTGAACGCGATGCCGCCGGTGACGGTCACGTAATCCGTCGCGGCCCAGCGCCAGTCGAACTCTGCCCCTTTTACTTCGGCCGCTGCAGCATTACCGACGTTGAAGCCAAGGACGCCATCGAAGATGGAGACCTGCAGGTCCTTGAAGTCAGTGAAGAACAGCGCCGCGTTCAGCTCGAATACGCCGCCGGCCAGAGTGAACTTGCCGCCCAGCTCGAAGTTGCTGGCTTCCTCGTCGTCGAACTCGAACGATGTGGGCATGTCCGGATAGAAGTTCTTGTTGTTCGCGCGAAAATCGAAGCTGCCCGACTTGAAGCCTTCCGCCCAGCTGAAATACGTCATCGAAGTGTCGCTCGGGTTCCACACGAACTTGATTTCCGGGGAAAACTTTGTCTCGTCCCGGGATCCGCTGACCGGCAGGACGCCGAGTTGCGACTGGAAAAATGCGCCGGTGGGCCCGAGATCGGCAAGGTTCGTCGAGGAGATACCGAATCCGTTGGCGTATACGATCGGCGCCGCAAACTGGGCCAAAGGCAGCGGGCTGAAGTCAAGACTGACAATGCTCAGAGAACGATTGCCATCGCGCTGATCGTTCGTGATGCGACCGCCAAGTTGCAGCGTGAAGTTATCGCTCACGTGCCAGTTGAACTGGGCGAAGGCGGACAGCACATCGGCATCGACTGTTGCCAGTCGCGCAGCCTGCGTTCCCGAAATCAGGTTGCCGGAGCCTGGTGGCGCCGTAGGATCGAGATTGATCAGCGGCACGAGCACCGAGGTCGGTTCGACGATAATCTGGTCGTTGAAGTCGTGCTCGCTCGTCTGGTAGTACAGGCCCAGGATGTAGTCATAATTGTCGCTCAATGGCGAGGACAGGCGGAACTCCTGGCTGAACTGGTCATAGGTTTCCTGCAACGCGGCGCCGAATACGTTCGCGCCCGTGAAATCGCAATCGCAGAATTCGTCGTAATCGAGCGTCGAAAATGCGCTGATGCTCTGCAGGTCATGTTCGCCGATCGCCCAGTCGACCGTCAGCGCATAAGTGGCCACTTCATTGAAGCTGAAATCACCGTTGGACGAACGCACTTCGTCCTGAACGACATTGGCGACGCTTGCATTCTGGAAGAATACCAGGCGGAGAATCTGGTTGTACTGCAGGCCGGCAAAAGGAGCCGCAACCGCGGGTTGTTCGCCGACGATCTCGATGTGCCGGCCCTTGACGTCGAATTCTCCGACCTCGGCTTTGAACGTTGCCATGACATTGTCCGAGAGATCGAACTGCAGCGTCGCGCGGACGGTCCAGTCCTCGCGCTGCGGCTCATCGCGCCGCAGCGTTGCGTTCCAGACATGCCCGCCCAGATCGCGCGATCTGGCGGCAATGCGACCGCGAACCGTGTCCGAAAACGGCCCGGACAACACGCCCTCGAAGATCTGCTCCTGGTTCTCGAACTCGTGCGAGGCCATGAAGCTGCCCTCGAACTCGTCGGACGGTTTCGCAGTCGTGATATTCAGCGCACCGGCAACCGAGTTCTTGCCAAACAGAATCGACTGCGGGCCGCGCAGCACCTCGACGCGCTCGATGTCGAGAAACGGTGAGCGAAACTGCTGCGCGCGGCCCTGGTGCACGCCGTCGACATAGGTGCCCACCGATTGCTCGAACGCCTGGTTGATACCGGACCCGATGCCGCGAATGAAGGCGTTGGTACCAATGCCCGTTTCCGTCAGCGTGAAATTGGGCACGAGGAACTGGATGTCCTCGGCTTTCTGGATCGCCGTGGCCGACATCATATCGCCCGTCACCGCCGACACCGAAACCGGCACGTCCTGCATGCCCTGCTCGCGATACGCCGCCGTCACGACGATCTCTTCGAGAATCCGCGGCGCCTCTTGCGCTGCTGCAAAGTCACTGTCAACGAAGACGATGACGAACACCGTCATCGACACAAATAGTTTTCGAGATATGAAGTACATGGAACTCCCCCTTTCAAACAAGCCCATATCGACATGCAAGGTCGCTTGCAGGCAAGTGTACTGATTGGCCGTGCCTGTTACGAGTAGATTATGGCATTTATTGAGCAAATTCAGCGTACTATGATTACCGGTTTGTCACGCCACAAGCCGGCGCATTGTGACGAGTCGCAGCCGATGGAAAACCAGGATGACCTGAGACCAGCACGCCGGATACGCAGTTTCGTGCGCCGCGCCGGCCGCCTGACGCCGTCGCAGCAGCGCGCGCTCGACGCCCTGTGGCCGGCCTACGGTATCGAGTTCACGGGCCAGGCGCTTTGCTTTGAACGCGTTTTCGGTCGGGAAGCGCCGCGCGTGCTCGAGATCGGCTTCGGTAACGGCGAAACGCTCGTCGCGCAGGCCGCCGCTGACCCCGCAAGAGACTATCTCGGCATCGAGGTTCACGAGCCCGGCATCGGCCATTGTCTGCTCGCGGCAGAGCGGGCCGGTATCAGCAATCTGCGCCTGATCGCGCATGATGCCGTCGAGGTACTCGAGACGCAGATCCCGCGCAACTCGCTGCAACGCATCAACCTGTATTTTCCCGATCCGTGGCCAAAAAAGCGGCATCACAAGCGGCGCATCATCCAGCCGGCGTTTCTGCGGCTTTGCGCCGATCGTCTCGAAGCAAACGGATCACTGCACGTCGCCACGGACTGGGCGAACTACGCCGAGCATATCGACGCAACGTTTGCCGACTTCCGGGACTTTACCTGCGCGGAACGGCGGGAACACGACGGCGACCGGCCGCTCGACCGGCCGCGAACCAAGTTTGAACGACGCGGACTCGCCATGGGCCACCGCATCTGGGACTGGCGCTTCGATCACAGCCGGTAAAGTGGTGCCTGCTTGCGCATCACCAGCTTTGTTCTATAACTAAGGGAAGAGGACTCACTCACGTGGCAAAAGGGCAAAAACGATGGCTGTCGAATATCCGGTAATAGGCAAGTGGTTTCGTCGCCCCAACGGCGCGCTCTTCGAGGTCGTCGCCGTCGACGAGGATGACGGAACAATCGGCATCCAGTATTTCGATGGCACGATCGACGAAGTCGAGCGCGAAGCCTGGCCGGGGCTGTTGCTGATCGAGGTCAGCGCGCCCGAAGACTGGTCCGGCTCGGTCGATATGGATCCTGATGACTACGTCGGCACGAGTGCCAGCGAGATGCCGGCCGGCTTCCACGATCCCTGGGCGTTCATGGAAACGGAAACGTAGCTGCGGAGTGGGGCATTCCGCATTTGTCGAGAAATGACGAATGCCTCATTTACATCGATGTGGGGCCCGTTACGTAGATCATCCCGTCGCGTACCGCAACCTGCACCTGGCGCAAGGACTTCCCCCTGCATGGCCCGCCGACGCACAGGCCGCTGTCGATTGCGTAGACGGCACCATGCGACGCACAGATGATGGCTTTGCGGTCTTTGGTCAGGAAGCTGTCCGGCATCCAG
>Ga0224512_10002878_pt1 | contig 15449 bp, 13 predicted proteins | sample SF_May12_sed_USG_4_FD_169103 | JGI IMG/M metagenome (GOLD analysis project Ga0224512, IMG submission 169103) | Sediment microbial communities from San Francisco Bay, California, United States - SF_May12_sed_USGS_13 | ecosystem: Environmental > Aquatic > Marine > Sediment | place: USA...
GCGAGTAGTTGTGGACCTGGTGGACCACTTTGACCGGGCCACCGGCTTCGCAGCTATGGAGCGGCTAACCGGCTGGCACGCCTCGATCATGGCGGCCTTCATCGGTGCAGGCTCCATCAGCCCGGGTGTGCACCGCATGGAACAAGCGGTCCCGGCCGAGCGGTTTATGGAGGAGATTCGCTTGCGCGGGTTCGCAGTCCAAGAGAGATGGGAGTAAGCGCCATGCCGCCCCAGCCTCGGCGCCGTTTGCTGGTGCTGGCCCTGGCCGCCGTGGTCGCGGCAGCCGCCTGTACCGATTCGTCGACTCTCCCGGAAACGACTTCTGCGGTGAACGAGGATGCCTCACAAAGCGATACAACCTGTGCAGACGTCATCGATGTCGTTGTGAGTAGGGAGGCTTCCGGTACCTACCGATTCGATGTCACCGTTCGCTCGGCCGATGCGGGTCAAGAGAAATACGCGGACCTGTGGCAGGTGCGAGCTCCGGACGGAACCGTGTTGGGTGAGCGGGTGCTCACCCACCCTCACGTCGATGAGCAACCGTTCACCCGCAGTCAAAGCGGCATCAGCATCCCGGACAGCATTACCGTGGCGAGCGTCGTCGCCCGCGATACCGTGGCAGGTTTCTGCGGAGAAGCGTTCGAGGTCGCGATTCGGTGAGCAGGGCGAGTTCTCACGCCTCGCTGGGTTCGTGGGCGCCGATGGTCGGGTCTTCGCTGTCCCCCTCTTCCGGGGGCCGCGGGGCTCCGGACACGAGCAAGAGAGGAAGATGGGTGCGTCCCATCACCTGGCCGGAGATGCTCTCCCAGGTGCCTTCCCCGAAGAGACGGCGGGTGGTTCCCATCAGGATGAGATCCGCTTCCAGTTGTTCGGCCGTCTCGCAAATAGCTGTGGCCCGGTCCGTCCCCTCCACAAAGACGCCGTTGGCTTCGATGCCGCGCGACCGCAGCGCCGCCATCACCGGTTCCATCAACTTGCGTCCCCGTTCTTCCACGTAACGCTCGACGAGGGCCGACTCGTGGTCACTCCGTTCGGTGTATTCGTTGAAGGGATGCCAGTTCTCGGACTCGAGACCGTCGAGAAAAGAGCGGGGAACCTCGATGACGGTTACGACCGAGACCTCGCCGTGTTCGGGCAGGATCGTCTTGATCAAGTCGGCGACGGGGGCGGTCGGCAGCACGCCGGCGGTGGCGATCAAGATGTGCACGGCCATAGGCTATACGGATCGCCGGGATGTTGAGTAACCCGTCGCATCAAGGGAGGTAGAACATGGAAGGCAAACAACCGCCCGACGAAGTGATCAACCAGGTGACCTGGAAGATCCCGAATGCGTTGGCGTTGGTCGGATCACGATCGGGCGACGAGTGGAATGCCATGACCACCAGCTGGATAACGCAGGTTTCCATGGATCCCGTTCTGGTCGGCATTGGGGTAGACAACTCGTCGGTCACGCACCGCTTGATCTCCGCAGGAGGGTCCTTTTCGATCAACTTGTGGTCGGCCGCCGATAGCCGGACCTTTGTCAAGTTCTCCAAACCGGCCCGGCGAGAAGGGCTTGCGCTCAATGGTCGGCCGGTGCGAGCCGGTGTTACCGGAGTCCCTGTCTTTGAGGAGGCAGTGGCGTGGATGGAGCTGACGGTGCACAGTGCCACCGACTACGGCACGCATACGTTTTTCGTTGGTGTCGTTGTTGATGCAGGCTTCGATCCCGGCTACGAGGGTCCGGTGGCGGCGATGAGTGACACCCGGATGAAGTACGGTGGCGTGAAGCGCGGCGGCCACTGACGCGCTGCAACGGGGCGAGACCTGCTTTCCCCTCCTACTATGCGGATCATCCGGTCGTGAGGAGTTGGGAATGGATATCCGAGTAGACGACAAGGTCGCCCTGGTAACAGGTGCCAGCCGGGGGATCGGGTTGGCCATTGTGGAGGAACTGCTCGTCGGCGGGGCGAAGGGTGTCGTCATCACGAGCCGGAAACCGGCCAACCTCGACGAGGCCGCGGCCGAAATCGGTCATCAGGACCGGATCCTGGCGGTGGCAGGCGGGGCCGACGACGATGACCATGCGGCCGACGCTGTGACCGCTGCCATTGAGCGCTTCGGAGCCCTCGACATCCTCGTCAACAACGCGGCTACCAACCCGGTGGCCGGGAACATCATCGACATCGACATGAGCGCCATCGACAAGATCTGGGCCGTCAACCAGCGGGGACCGTTGGTGTTCGCCCGTGAAGCCTGGCGACAGTGGATGCAAGAGCACGGGGGCTCGATCATCAACGTCGCATCGGTCGGCGGGTTGCAGCCGGGACCACTGCTCGGTGCCTACAACGTTTCTAAGGCTGCTCTGGTGTTCTTGACCCGCCAACTCGCCTTCGAAATGGCGCCGGGGGTTCGGGTCAACGCCATCGCTCCCGGCATCGTCAAAACCCGCTTCTCCCGGGCGCTCTGGGAGATGAACGAAGAGGCGGCGGCCGGACTGCATCCGCTCGACCGGCTCGGCGAGGTGGAAGACGTGACGGGAGCCGTTCTGTTCCTGTGCTCGGACGCATCATCGTGGATCACCGGGGTGACCCTCCCGATCGACGGAGGTGTGACCGGCGCCCGGGCAGGACTCGGGTAGCGGCTGGAATGCAGCGAGCGACGGATGTGCCGTGATGCGCGGTCGGGTTGGTCGGTTCAGGGGAGAATGGCGTCGAGGAAACGTTCTGCGTAGATGCGGCAAAGATGGCCAGGACGACGGCGGAGATGGCGATGGCTTTGCGGGCCAGATGGCGCTGCGCTTCGGGCGCTCGATCGCCTGCCACCGAGATGAAGATGGGGGCGAGCCCGGGCGGATCGATGATGACGAACATCGTCACGAAGGCTTGGGCGGCAAAGGCGAACATGGCCGGATCACTCTAACGAGCAGACCGGGAAGACCATGTGGGCCAGGTTGTTGCCCGGCCGCCCGGCGCTACTCGATCGGGTAGCCGGGCCGGCCTGCCTCCAGCCATTGTGCGAAGGCGGCTTCGGTCCCGATATCCTGCCCTGCTTCAGCGGACTTGATGTACCGGAAATGCAGCAGGTCGCAGTACGCCTGGATTGGGTCGATGGCGTTGCCGAGCATTTCCATCCGCCGGAGCATCGGCTCGAACTCCCCGACTCTCCACTGCACAGAGGTCAGTGCTTTGAGGGTGGGCTCTTCGATGTGAGCTTTGGCCTGGAAGTAGTAGAGGTCATCGAGGATCTGGCGGGCCTGGTTTTCGAGGGCGTCGACGCCCGTGAGCTCTTTCAGCCTGACCCGGTGGTACGTTCGGCCCCCGACCCGCACCTTCATCTGCAGGCGCTGGCCTCCTTCGCTGGGTTGCAGGTCGATCTCCTGGACGTCGAAGCCGAGTTCGTTCAGTCGTTGGACCCGCTCGGAGATGCGGTACCGCTCGTCCGCACCGATGGTCGGGGCGTCCGTGAGTTCCTCCCACAATCCCCGATAGCGGTCGGCGATATCCTCGCCAAGGGCCAGGTCGGCATGGTCGAGCTCAATACCTCGCTCTGCAGCGATGTCCGCCATGCCACCAGCCACGTTGACGATCATGATCTCGAGGTCCTCTTCCCGCTGCCCGTCGGTGAGGGTTTCGAACATGGCGGCAGTCTCGGCGTCCACCATGATCGTTTCGATGCTTTCCGCGTCGAACCGGTACAGGGTGTTGGACAGCGAGCAATCTCCCCAGAAGCAGCCGAGCGTGTGCAGCTCAACGAGCAGGCTTGCAAACGCATCGAGCATCTGGTTCCGCCGCTGACCAAAACCGGGACCTTCCAGGAGTTCACGGAAAGAAAAGGAGTAGTCCTCGTACCTGGTGATCAAAGCGGCGGCCGTCTCTGCGGTTGAGTCGACGGCCCGGTTGTCAACAAGACCGACCGGTATTACGGCTGGGGCTCCTTTGGCCTCCAGTTCGCGGAGCACCTCGTAATCGCGGTGAGCCAGTGCAGTCGGCAGCTCTTTGACTGCGTAGAGCCCGGCGCTGTAGGAAACGAATCTGACGGTGTGGCGGGAGATGCCGCGAGGGAGATCGACGATGCGCGGCGAATCCCAAACTTCGAGTGATCGAGCCCAGTTCAGATCGAGGAAATCCGGATGACCGGGTCGAACGGTGATGGTGAAATCAGGCATCGGGCCACGCTAGCCAGTTCGTGGCACGGTTTCGGTGGTTCCCGAGCGCCCGGCCGGAAATGAGAAGTGAGAAATGGGAAACGAGCGACGGGGGTCTCACTTCTTGTGGGCCAATCCCTTGTACGAATCGGTGAAACCGTGCTGTTCGAGTAGTTGGCCCAGCGTGGTTTCCCGGGCGGGCAACCCGTCGATGGTCTCGACCGTCATACGCTTGGTGCGGCGACCGACCTCACCCAACCGGGCAGCGAGCCGATCGAGTTGTTCCGGATCTTCCGTGAAGGTGAGCAGGCGTTTGGCGCCCCGTTCGACAAAGGCGACCAGTTTGCCGTTGTCCAACAGAACGTAGGCTCCGGCCGACCGACCGGCGCGCCCTCCGGCCTGCGGCGGCCAGGGGAGAGCCGTTCCGTACGGGTTGGCCGGGTCGGTGGCGGCCAGGACCGTTACGTCTGAGGAGGTGTCAGCCTGACGCAATCGGTCGACGGCTCCGGGAAGGGCAAACTGGGCACCTCCCAAACCTTCAACGAAGTAGCCGCGCCGTATCCGGCCGGTCTCTTCCATGCGGTTCAGGATCGGATAGAGGCCCGAGAACCCCCCCGGGATCGACTCTGCGGCAACCAGATCTCGAGTTACAACCCCGTGCCGCTCGAGGAGTTGTTCCGCCCAGGCGGTGGCGGCCACCGTCGGATCGACCAACGGGTCGAGGAGGTCGGCCACGAGGTACCAGCGACCGGCCGAAGACGGCGGGAATTGAGAGGGAACCGACGGTCGTCCTGGTCGACGGGGACGCTTTCCCGACAGGAAGGCTCGCAAGGGCGCCAGCGAATCGTTGGTCACCTCACCGGCCCAGACCAGGTCCCAGAGACTGTCGAGGACCGCCACAGGATCTCCACCTTCGGCCGCAGCGTACAGCTCGGCGAAGAAGCTGGCTCCCCGGTCGGCCAGGTGGTCTCTCAGTCGCCCGTGGATTACTCCACGGGGCGGCGCGGTGTCCGGGGCGAGATACAGGTGGGGAAGCTGATCGCGGAAATACAGTGACAAGCGGCCGTCGCGAGGACCCAGGGCACCGCGCCCGACCCAGACCACCTCGCCGGCCACCGTCAACTGATCCAGCATCCCGGGGCTGTAGGTGAGCCGGTCTTCCAGGAGATCCCTTTCCAGCACCGAGGCGGGCAGCGTCGCTCCCTGCAGCCGCCGGATGGTGTCCACCAATCCGGCCGGTTGGCGAGACCGGACCGTGGTGCGGACGCCATGCCAGACGGGCAGGAATCTGCCCAGGGCGGACTGTTCCACGGGCTCGATTTCCTTGCGGAGCACAGCCAAGGAACGTCTCTTCAACCGGCGCAGCACCTCGGTGTCGACCCACTCCTGGTCGCGGCCACCGGGACGAAAGGCACCGAGGGTGACCCGACCGGCTCTTTCCAGGGTGGACAGTTGCTGGACCACGACTGCGACGGGCAAACCAAAGGCGGCCGTCACGTCTCCGATGGTGAACGGACCGTGCGTACGCGCGAAGCGCCCGATGAAGTCGCCGAGAGGGTCCGGAACCGGTTCGAGGAAGACGTCGGGGACCCCGGGAGGGAGAGCGGTTCCCAGAGCGTCGCGCAACCGGGCGGCGTCCTCAACGGCGGCCCATGCACTCTGCCCGGCTACCCGCACGTTGAGGATGCGACGGTCCTTTTCGAGGCCGCCCACTATGCCGGCCGCATCGTCGTCTCTGGAGCGGGCAGCGATCCCTTCGGTGGGCATCGGCCCGAGCCGCCTGAGCAAATCATGGATTCCGTCCGGACCGGCGACCCGGCGGTCGGGGGCCAGGCATTGCAGCTCCAGTTCAACCGACGGAACGACATCAGCGGAGGGCAACTCGCGCAGTTCGCCCTCGCCGAGCAGCTCGCGCAGCAACTCCCGATCTAGCGTGAGTGCGGCGGCGCGGCGTTCGGCCAGGGGTGTGTCGCCCTCATAGAGGTAGGCGGCGATGAACTCGAAGAGCAAAGATGCCGCAAAAGGGCTGGCCGCGGCGGTTTCGACCTCGGCCATCCGGATGCGGCGCGACTGCACATCCCGCAATACCTCCAGGAGAGCCGGAAGGTCGAAATCGTCTTGGAGGACCTCTCGATAGGTTTCCAGGAGAATGGGGAACGATCCGAAGTCCTTGGCCACCGCCAGCAAGTCGGCGGCGCGCCGGCGTTGCAGCCACAGGGGAGTCCGCCCGCCCGGCCGCCGCCGGGGGAGGAGGAGAGCGCGGGCCGAGGCTTCTCGGAAGCGAGCCGAGAAGAGGGCAGATCCACCCAGGTATTCCACGACCAGATCTTCAACGTCGTCGGGATCGAGTGCCAGATCGCCGGCATCGGGGGCACGATCTGCATCCGGGAAACGGAAGGCAATCCCGTCGTCGGCCCAGATGACGTCGACATCAATATCGAGGCGCGTTCTGAGCATTTGTGTAATGGCCATAGCCCACGGGGCATGCACGCGTGCGCCGAGCGGGGAGAGGAGCACGAGACGCCAATCTCCGATCTCATCACGAAAACGCTGGATGACAATCGTCTGGTCGGTGGGCAGGGTTCCGGTTGCGGCAAGTTCTTCCGCGAGATAGGCGACGAGGTTTTTGGCAGCCATCTCGTTGAGCCGGTAATCCTGCTGCAAACGGATGGCCGCTGCGGAGGGTTCGAGGGAGCCGATCTCTCGAACGAAGGCTCCCAGAGCCCGGCCCGTTTCCAGCGGCCGGCCCATCATGTCTCCGTGCCAGAACGGCATCGTGGCTCCGGGCTCGCCGGGGGCCGGAACTACTTCCACTCGGTCGTGCGTGATCTCAACGATTTTCCAGGTGGAGGAGCCGAGGATGAACGAGTCGCCCGGTCGGGACTCGTACACCATCTCCTCGTCGAGTTCACCAACTCGCCCGCCGTCGGGCAGGTGGACGCCGTAGAGGCCCCGGTCCGGGATCGTGCCCGGGTTGGTGACCGCCAGCAGACGAGCTCCGGCCCGGCCGGTCACGGTGTTGGCCACCCGGTCCCAGACGACCCGGGGCCGTAACTCGGAGAATAGGTCGGACGGATACCGGCCGGCCAGCATGTCCAGCACGGCCTCAAAGGGACCACGCCCGAGGTCTGCATAGGGGGCGGCGCCCCGCACCATGCTGTACAGGTCGTCAACCTCCCAGGTGGTATCCGCAACCGTGGCAACCAGCTGCTGGGCAAGGACGTCCAGGGGGTTTCGGGGGATTCTGGTTGCTTCGACTCTTCGCTCGTACATGCCCTCCACTACGACGGCGGCCTGGATCAGGTCGCCCCGATACTTGGGGAAGACCTTGGCGCGGCTGGGAGCTCCGACCTGGTGGCCTGCCCGGCCAACCCGCTGGAGGCCGCTGGCGACGGTCGAGGGCGATTCGACTTGCACGACCAGATCAACGGCACCCATGTCGATACCGAGCTCCAGGGAGGAGGTGGCCACGACCGCCGGTAGTTCGCCCCTCTTGAGTTGCTCCTCAATCGCCACCCGTTGATCCCGGGAGACCGACCCGTGGTGGGCTCGCGCTACCTCTTTGCCGGCGAGAAGATTGAGTTCTGCGCAGATCCGTTCGGCGAGGCGGCGGCTGTTGGCGAACACGATGGTCGACCGGTGTTGTTCAATCAGCTCCAGCAGGCTCGGGTAGATCGACGGCCAGATGCCCGACCGGGCCGGAGGCAGTTGGCCGGGGCCGTCGATGATCCCGATCGCCGCGCCCGCAGAAACCGGGGGCAGGGGAGGGGCGGTCAGGTCGTCTACCGTGACCACCAATTCGACGTCGATCTCTTTGTCTCCGGGAACGTCGACGATCTCAACCGGCCGTATCGTCCACGAACCGTCCGGTCCGGGTTGTCCGCCGCCCAGAAACCTGGCAATCGTCTCGAGGGGCCGTTGGGTAGCCGAAAGGCCGATGCGTTGCGGTGGACGGTGGGTGATCTGTTCGAGACGCTCCATCGAGAGAGCCAGGTGGGCTCCCCGCTTCGAGGAGGCGACCGCGTGGATTTCGTCGATGATGACCCACTCGACAGTGGCGAGCACTTCTCGTGCCTGAGAGGTGAGCATGAGGTATAGCGATTCCGGGGTGGTTATCAGGATGTCCGGCGGGTTGCGGAGCATGCGCCGCCGGTCGTCGGCAGGCGTGTCGCCGGTCCGCAGGAAGGTGCCGATATCCGGCAGTTCGCCCAGCTCCAGGCGGGCGGCTGCGTGCCGGATACCCATCAGCGGTGATCGCAGGTTGCGGTCGACATCGTAGGCCAGGGCTTTCATCGGCGAGACATACAGGACCCGGCACCGTTGCAGTTTGTCCGGAAGAGGACGGTGCAGCACCTGGTCGAGCGTCCATAGGAAGGCCGCCAGGGTCTTGCCGGAGCCGGTCGGAGCGTGAATGAGGGTATGGGTACCGGCAGCAATGGCCGGCCAGCCCCGCTCCTGGGCTTCCGTCGGAGCGGGGAACGACGCCTCAAACCAGGCGCGTGTGGCGGGTGAGAAGGTGGCAAGCGCGTTCACGGAACCAGGCTAGGAGACACGACCGACAAAGGGTCGTGCCTCAACTATCCGGCTCGCGCCGCCGATACGAAGGGAGTTGGTGATCCAGGAGACTGCATGGGGACAAACGCGAATGCGTCGAACTCAAACGGGTGGCACGGGCGCCGATCACGCCCGGCCGAGCCGTCCTCCACCGGTCGGACTCCCGACCGGCTCGTCGGGCGATATGTGGTCGGCTTGGCCGCCATTGCCGCGCTGGCCATCACCAGCAGCATGACCGTTCGTTCAGCCCTCACCAGGCAAGAGAGCGATGCCCGGGTGGTCAACGCCGCCGCCGGGCAGGTCATTTCCAGCTTTGAACTCGAGCGGGCCGGCTTGTCACTGGCCCCCGACGCCAACGACGAGGAGCGGCAGGCAGCGATCGCGACCTTTGATTCCGTCAAGGAGCAGATGATCCGCATCCATCTGGGCTTGAGTCTCGGGTCGGGGTCGTTGGGGTTGCCCGGCGACAACAGCCCGCGGGTCACTGCCCTGCTCGAATCGGTCGAGTCGCATTTGTACTCGATGCTCGACACCGCAGATGCGCTCCTGGTTGCGGAAAGTGCCGGGCAGTCCGGGTTGCTCAATGCTTGGGCCGGGCTGTTTCGATCGGAGATGGGTGCCGTTGTTTTCGAATACGAACGGGAAGCCGAGGACCGGGTGAGAAGCCTGGAGAAGATCGAGATCATCCTCCTCGAGGCCATGCTGGTGCTCTTGTTGATCGAGGGTGTCTTTCTCTTCCGGCCGGCCGCCAAGCAGATCCGTCTCGGGTGGCGAGAGCGGGAGCGCCGACATTCTGTGGAGCGAAACTACGACCAGGTGCGGCTCAACTACCTGGCTCAGTTCGACCCTTTGACCGGTCTGGCCAACCGGTCTCTTTTGTGGGACCGTCTCGACCACGCCATCGTCCGGGCCCGCCGTGAAGGCGGGATCGTCACCTTGATGTTTGTCGACCTCGACGATTTCAAAGCGGTCAACGATCAATTCGGTCACGGTACCGGGGACGCGTTGCTCAAGAACGTGGCAGAGCGTTTGGAGGGCACCGTTCGAGAGAGTGACACCGTCGCCCGGCTGGGAGGCGACGAGTTCACGGTGGTGCTCGAGGGTCAACACCGCCCCGAGTTCGCCGGGATCGTTGCCCAGAATATTCTCAACGCGCTGGCCGCTCCCTATCGGATCGGCGGTCGGGAGATCTTCATGACCGCCTCCATCGGCATCGTTGTCTATCCCCTGGACGGCGATATGGTCGACGATCTGGTTCGCGACGCCGACACGGCTATGTACGCCGCCAAAGAGGCAGGGCGGAATAACTTCCAGTTCTTCACACCCGAATTGCGGGCACAAACCACAGAGCGACTCAGACTGATCGACAGCTTGCGGAGTGCCCTCGCGACCGGCGATCAGCTCCACCTCGTCTACCAGCCGAAGTTCGGTGTCGGCGACGGGCGGTTGGTCGGAGTCGAGGCGCTGCTTCGGTGGCAACACCCGGAGTACGGTCTGGTTCCTCCGGCTCGCTTCATCCCCCTGGCAGAGGAAACCGACCTGATCATCCCGTTGGGTCGGTGGGTGATCGAGCAGGCTTGTGAACAGGCAGCTCGCTGGCGTGATGATGGATTATTCAGGTTGCCCGTGGCGATCAACGTATCCTCCCGGCAGTTCCATTACGGCGACTTGATCCAGACGGTGGAAGCGGCGCTGCTTCGGTTTGGGCTCGACCCCGGTCTGGTTGAACTGGAACTCACTGAGGGGACGCTGATCGAGGACGTGGAACTGGCCCGGAGGACGCTCGAGCGACTGCGAGAAGTCGGTGTGCGCGTGTCGGTCGATGATTTTGGCACCGGTTACTCATCGTTGAGTTATCTCATGCAATTCCCGATCGATGCCCTCAAAATCGACCGATCGTTCGTCGATGGCATTACGGATAGCCCCGATGGGGCCGCTATCTCGACCGCCATCATCAGGATGGGCCACAGCCTCCGCATGGAGGTGATCGCCGAAGGGGTCGAGACGTCCGATCAACTCGAGGTATTGCGGGAACTGGATTGCGATGTGGCGCAAGGCTTCCTGCTGGGGCGGCCCGTTCTGCCGGCACACATCGAGGCTCTGGTGCGATCGAATCAGCCTCAGGAATCGGGACCGGCGACCGAGCCTGCCGCTCCGCTTCGCTGAATGCGCTTATCCGGCCAGCGCCAACCGCTGAATATCTGGAGCCGTCGCCAGCATGGCGTCTACAACGTGGGGATCGAACTGGGTGCCGGCACAACGCTGCAACTCGGCGAGTGCATGATCGCAGGAGAGGGCCGGTTGGTAGGGCCGGTCGCTCGTCATCGCATCGAAGGCATCGGCCACCAGGAGAATGCGGGCCAGGTAAGGGATGGCGTCGCTCTGCAATCCGAACGGATAACCGCTGCCGTCGAAGCGTTCGTGGTGGGCGATCACGGTGTCGGCGATATGAGCGTCGACCAGTCCGTCGATGATTCGAAATCCTTCGAGCGGGTGTCTCCGCATGTGGACCCACTCGACCTCAGTCAGCGGACCGGGTTTGAGGACGATGCCCATGTCGATGCGGATCTTGCCGACATCGTGGAGGTGGGCGGCGACATGCAGCCGGCGACCGTCATCGCGACTCACACCCAGATACTCGGCAAGCGGCACGGTCAGCGCCGCAACCCGTGAGCCGTGGCCGGAGAGATCGGGATCCATCTCAGCCATCATCTGCATGAACTGGTCCATCATCATCGAATCCCTCCGCCTGCCTACCACTAAAGGTGGTGTCACAAACACACACAGTAGATAGGTAGGTCTTGGAAGGCCATGAGGCGTTCGACTCATTTATCCACAGGCGGCAGAATGGGGGCTATGGACATTGCCATAAACCTGGTCGAATCGTATCTTCGACTCAATGGCTACCTAACGCTCAGTGAATTCGAGATTCAACGCCGAGGCGAAAACGGATTGTACGAAACCGTCACCGACGTCGACATCGTTGGCTTCCGTCTGCCCGGTGAGGCGCATGCAGCCGACGACCACAAAGACTGCCGGATGCTGCAGATTGCCGATCCGGCGTTGGAGCTGCGCCCCGACATGATCGATGTGATCCTCGGTGAGGCAAAACAGGGAGACGCCCAGTTCAATCCGAGCATTACCCGCCACGAGGTTCTGCATTCCGTTCTCCAGCGGCTCGAGTGGGCATACGGAGCGCCGATCCTCGGGGTCGTCGAGGATCTGCAGGAACGGGGCTGGTCGGAAGTGCCGGCTTGCTCCGGGACCGGCGTGGTTCGAACCCGGATGGTGGCTTTCGGGCGCAGCCCGACCACCGATCTGCACACCATCTCGCTGAGCCACATCTTCAGCACCATGCTCGGCTATTTCCATGATCTCGAAGAGGTTCTGCGACCGGCCCAGTTCAAAGACCCGGCGCCGGCGCTACTCAAACTGCTCGTCAAAACCGGATTCGAGATCAAAAAGCCCGGAGAGGTGTGAGCGCCGCTGGGCTTGGCTACGACCGACCTGATTACGAGGGATAGAGCGCCGCAGCGCGCCGGATCCTAGCGGCGACCTCTTGGCGGAATGCTGGTGGATCAAGGGCAACGATGTGGGGTCCCAGGGAAAGCACGTCGATGACAGCGGCCTCGAAGGAGTCCATACGAAACGTTGCTTCGAGCCAATCCCGGGCGTCGGAGGGTACCGCCCGACGGACCCGGTCCGGGTCGCCGATCCTCCAGGTGCCGGTGCGACGAGTCGGTCAATGCGGGTGTGTAGCCCTCGAGCAGCTGGAAACCTCCGCCGGGGCCGCGAGTGGCATAGATAGGTACGCCGACTGCAGCACGGTTCGCGTGCTCACTTCCAATTGATCCGCGAGCTGGGCAGCGGTCACCCGACCGCGGCGCGCCAGGATGAGCATCAAGTTGACCAGTCGACCTGCTCGCATGATTGTGAGACTCTCGCAGATCGTCGGTCGGCCCGACGTACTAAGTGTCTCGCGCCGCCTTGATGAATGACGCCGCCTTGGCCTCGTCGACGGGTGCGGTGGTCACGCCGCCGACTTTGATGGAGGTCCCGACGATGGCGCCGTCGGCGTATTCGAGAATCCCCCCGATTGTCTCGATAGAGACTCCAGATCCGGCCAGGATTGGAGCCTCGGGAACCGCCGCCCTGACCTGCTCGAACTGTTCGAGATCTGCCGGCGCTCCCGTTGCCGTGCCGGAGAGGATGAGGGCATCGGCCCCCCCGCGCCGGTATGTATCGGCGGCGGCCAGCGATATGGTCGAACCCGGTGGCGGGGTCGCATGTTTGACGAAGACGTCTGCATAGACCTCGACGTGGGGAGCGACGGCAGCCCGCATCCTGGCCAAGTCGGCCGCCCGTCCGGTGATGGTGCCCTGATCGGTGTGCATGGTGCCGCTGAGCACGTTGACGCGGATGAAGGAGGCTCCACAGGTCGCCGCTACGGCCAAGGCGGACAGGGCGTCGTTGCGCAGAATATTGACGCCCAGGGGGAGTCCGGTGTGGGAGCGGATCGCGGTTACCGCCCGGGCCATCGCCGCCACCGTGATCTTGGGAACATCGTCGGCAAAGAAGGGGGAATCGCCGAAGTTCTCGATCATGATGGCATCGAAACCCGATTCGGTCAGGACGGTTGCATCGCGACGGGCGAATTCGAGCACATCCTCGAACTTGCCTTCGTAGCCTGGTGAACCGGGCAGCGGTCCGAGATGAACCATGCCGATGAGCCTGGGTGCCATTACAGGTAGGCGCGGACTACTTTGAGGGCCATCTCGGCGACCTGTCCCTGGGCTTTGAGCGATGTGTCGTCGGCGGATCGTCTTCGGACGGCCACCCGGCACCAGTCGCCTGCAGTACCTTTGATGACCTGATCGGTGTCTTCCGGACCGAAGACGTATTTTGCATAGGCCGGACCGATCACTTCTACCCGTACCGGCGCTTCATAAGGCTGGCCGGCGTCCTGGAAGGCATGGGGCAGCGTCTTCCATGCCAGCCAGGCAATGTGGCGCAGCCGCGGAGTGTCATCGGGTTCGGCCTCCATGGTTGTATGGATATCCAGACCGTGTGCCCAGGTCTCCATGAGCCGGGCCGTTGCGAATGTCTTGGCGCTCATGTCACCGGCGAACCACGGCACCCGCTCCGAGGGCGATTTGCGAGAGAGCGAGTCCACCACCTTGGCGCGGGCCTCGCGCCACCATTCGATCACGTCTTGAGGCCGCATCGACCGTCCCGGCAAGATCCCGGCCATCGTGAATGCAGCATGCGTTTCGTACCGGGAGGCTTCGACAAGCCGCGAGCCACCCTCTTCCAACGCGTTGTACGCGTACTCCTCGAAAGAGGCCAGGTGGCTCACCGTATCGTGAATGCTCCAACCGGCTGAGGGCGTCTTCTTCTTCCAGTCCCGGATGTTGGTCCGCTGCAGGAACTGGTCTTGATATTGCTGTTCGGCTACCAGGTCGGAAAGGATCTCACGCACCGGCAAAGGCTAGTCGTGAGAGCATATTTCCGCTATGTGAGAGAAGCCTCAACAGGGGCGGCAAGTCCCCTAAACGTGGAAGGCGCGTGGGGGGTGTACGACGTCGTCTTCTTCGACGAAATCATTGAGGACGTCGACCAACTGGCGCAACCGGCCGAAGCTGCGCCGGTTGAAACGTAAGGCGAGACGTTCCAGATCGAGGGAATCTCCGCCGGCTTTCTCAGCGTCGGTTGCTTCGATCACTTGGATGGACCCCGACGCCACGATGTCGGAGAATTGTTCGTTCAGGGCTTCGAGTTGAGCCTGGTCCGGCGCCTGCTTGAGCCTCAGGATCAATCGGCCGTCCACGTAACGCTGGGACTGGTAATTGGCGTAGAAATGGCAGATTTCGTGAGCGGCTTCCTCGACGTCGTTGGTTACCTTGTAGATGCTGAGGTCTGGTTCGGCGATCAAGCCGTTGCCGAGGAGATCTTTGTTGACAAACTCATTGAAGGTCTGCCAGTAGCCCGTTCCGTTGGCTTCGAGCATGACGATCGGATGAAGATCGCTTTTTCCGGTCTGCACCAGGGTGAGCAACTCGAACGTCTCGTCCATGGTTCCAAACCCGCCCGGAAAGAGGGCAAACCCGTGGGACTCCTTGACGAAACCGAGTTTGCGGGTGAAGAAATACTTGAAGTTGATCGTGCGACTGGCGTCAACAAAAGCGTTCGCCTGGTCCTCGAACGGCAAGCGGATGTTGACCCCGATCGAGTGCTCGGAACCTGCTCCGCGGTTGCCCGCCTCCATGATGCCCGGGCCGGCCCCCGTGACGACCATCCACCCGCGTTCTTGCACCATCTTTCGGGCAAACTCCGCGGCCAGTTGATAGTTGGCGTCATCGATGGGCGTTCTGGCCGAGCCGAAGATGGTTACTTTCGGAACGTGTTGGTACTTCGAGAAGATCAACAGCGAATATCGCATTTCTTTGACGGCTGCGTTGATGAGCTTCATGTCTCCCCGGTCGGCCTGGTCGCGAAAGAGTTTGATCGCCGTGGTGATGATCTCCTGGGCGAGGTCGCCGTTGCTTCCCTCCCCGGCCGCCTCGACCAGTTCGGCGATGAGGCGGTTGAGGTTGCCGTCTTCGAATTCGTAGGAACGCATAGATCACTTCGTCGGGGACCGCGACACGGTAGTGGGCAATGCCCCGGACTTCTAGCTCTCAGACCTCAAAGTTGGGGAATCACTTGAAGGGGGGCCCGGGCGGTCCTTTGCGAACCACGGCGCTCCACACCGTCTCGTAGTGGTCGCGGT
>Ga0224512_10002879_pt1 | contig 15448 bp, 16 predicted proteins | sample SF_May12_sed_USG_4_FD_169103 | JGI IMG/M metagenome (GOLD analysis project Ga0224512, IMG submission 169103) | Sediment microbial communities from San Francisco Bay, California, United States - SF_May12_sed_USGS_13 | ecosystem: Environmental > Aquatic > Marine > Sediment | place: USA...
GCGCTTCGAGAGGGGCGTTCATCACCACGTAGCGCTTGCTGCGGGCGGCGACCGCAGCCAGCAGCATCGTCACCACCTCTTGCTGGTCATCCGTCAGTCCGTCAACCGAGGAGCGGGCTACCAGTACGGCCTGCGATTCGAGCAACGTGGCAATCGGTCGCAGGCCGTTGACCATCATCGTGCTGCCGCTCGAAACGAGATCGACGATCGTGTCGGCCACGTCGAGCTTGGGGGCAACCTCCACCGATCCGCGTAACGGAATGACGGTGATATCGATACCTTGCTTGGCGAAGAACTCCCCGGTCACCCGCGGATGAGCCGTTGCGACCCGCAAACCCTCCAGCTGAGCGAGGTTCTCTATTCCCGAGGCGTTGGGAACGGCTGCCGTCAGCCGGCAGGTCCCGAAGCCGAGTTCGCCGACTACCTGGAGGTCGGCGCCGCTCTCCTGGAGCAGGTCGAGGCCCGTCACCCCGAGAGCGGCCACTCCGTCTGCCACCATCTCGCACACATCCTCGGCCCGGACAAACAACAACTCCATGTCGACATTGGCAACCGGAGCAGAGAGCGAGCGTTCGGTCCGCTCGTACAGGAGACCCGCTTGAGCGAGCAAGCCGGTGGTTGGTGTTTGCAACCGGCCCTTGTTGGGGACCGCCAACCGCAGCAGTGCCGTCATGACTTCCCCCCTGCCAACCGCTCGAGCATCATCTGGTATCCACCGGTTCCGTGCTGGCGCCACTGGTTGATCCGGGTCACGGTGGCGGTCGACGAGCCCGTCCTTTCGGCAATTTCCCGATACGACATGCCCTGGTCGAGAAGTCGTACTACTGCCCAGCGTTGCGTGATCTCCTCCAACTCCCGCAGCGTGCAGAGATCTCGCAAGAAAGCCGCTGCTTCATCGACCGAACGCAACGAAACAAACGCTTCCAGCAAAGATACGGTCTCGGCGGTCTGCCAGGCTTCTCCTGGACTCGTCATGAGTCTCTCCATCTCGAGTTTCTGTCTTAGTGTGATAGCACGTTAGCATGTTACAACAGTTAGAAAAGAGGAAGATGGAGTTGTTACCCGCCATCGACGTGCTCAACGGAGCCGTGGTGCGGCTCCGGCAGGGGCGTGAGGATGACGTGACGGTATACGGCGACGATCCCCCTGCCCGGCTGAGGACCTGGGCAGACGAAGGCGCCGCATTGGTCCACGTTGTGGATCTCTCGGGAGCCATCGAGGGCACCTGGAATCGCAGTCTGTGGGAAGCCCTGGGGGCGACGGGAATTCGCTTCCAGGCCGGAGGAGGCATCCGGTCTCTCGATGCAGCGGTAGAGACGATCGCAGCCGGTGCCGTCCGGATAGTGCTGGGTTCGGCCGTTGTCTGGGATCCCGCCTTGCTGGCCTCAATCGTCGAAACGGTTGGGTCCGACCCGGTCGTGGCCGCAGTCGACGTGCGCGACGGGATGGCCGTTGGAGCCGGATGGACAGACGGCGGCCGGCCAATCGACCAGGTGCTCGATCAACTGGCTGCCGCCGGGGTCGTCCGGGCCCTGGTCACCGGAATCGCCGGGGATGGGATGCTGACCGGCCCGGCGCTCGACCTCCTCGGGCACTGCGTCGACCGACTGCCGGGGGTAGGGATCATTGCGTCGGGAGGCGTGGGAACGCTCGACGACCTCCGGATGCTGAGATCGCTACCCCTCGACGGTGTGATCGTCGGGCGGGCCCTCTATGAAGGCGCCTTTACGTTGCGGGAAGGAATAGGGGCTTTGGCCGGCCCGGAAATCTAGGAGGGGTGGCTCGGCTCGCGATCGTCCAGGTCCAGCACGATCTCAGGGTCTGCATTCCTGGTCGTCTCCAGCGGCGAAAGCGTCCCCAACGACTCGGCGACGACCACGGCGTCGTCCCCGGGCTCGAGGCGAAAATCACTGGGTGGGTTGATAAAGGAAGAACCGTTCCTGCTCACGGCCAGGACCGTGGCCTGGTGATCGCGGCGCATGCGGGTTGAAAGCTCATCGATCGAAACACCCAGATAACCGTCTGGCAGCTCAACCCGGTAGAGCTCGGATCCATCTCCACCGGCGACCATATCCGCCACCACCGCCGAGAGGCCCGGATACATCGCCGTGCGTGCCAGGAGATGAGCAGCCAACCGGGAGCTGACCAGAACCTCGTCCACGTGGGCGCGCTTGAAGTGCTCAACGTGTTTGGGGTTGTTGACTTCGACAACAGTTCGAACCGCCGGTGCCAGGTTCTCAATCGCCAGGACGGTGAGAATCGAGCGCATATCGGCCTCGTTGGACGCATCGGTCGGGCAGATGATGGCCGCGTCGGCTTCTTCGATGCCGGCCCGTTTCAGGTCTTCTGCGTTCGTCGTGTCACCCCTTACAAAGTAGGCGTCGTCGCCGGCCGGGTTCTTGTCGGCCTCATGAAGGACGACGACCTGGTGGTTGAACTCGTCCGAGCGAAGCTCGTCGATAAGGTCGCGCGCCGTGGAGTTCCATCCACACACGACGATGTGCCCTTTGTAACCTGCTGCACCCATGCCCTGACCCTCCTTCAACAAGAAATCGATCACGAACCCGACCAGCGCACCGGTGATGGTGGCGAAGATCCCGATACCAAACAGCGCCAGAAGCCAACTGACCACCCACCCGAGCGGGGTAGTGACGTGCGAGGCGTCACCCTGTCCGAGGACGGTGGTGATCGCCCAGTAGAAAGACTCGCCGAAAGCGGCCGGATCGAGCTCTTTCTCCAGGAAAGTGATAGCGATGGCAGCCAGCAAAACCAATACCACCAGGCCGGACAGCAGCGCCAAGAAGAACCTCCGGTCGAGCTGCTTGGTGACTCGCCGCACGTGCCACATGACCCGGCGCAGAAATGCAGAATGAAACAGCTTCCCGAACCGCGCTTTCATCAGCTCCTCCTCTCCAGATCAGGAAACTACCAAGTCGAAATGGTTTGTGACGGCCGAGTTGTGGGACGTCCGAGACACCGGCGATTTGGCCGGGCGCTCACCTCAGGACGGGTTAGCCTGCCCGGATGCATGTCGTTTCGGTACAGATCGGATCAGCACAAGTCTTGGATGTTGGATCACGCTCTGTGAAGACGGGCATTCACAAGCAAGCCGTCGACCAGATCGCGCTCGAAGAGGCCGGTATCACCGGCGACGCGGTGGTGAACGGCAAACACCATGGGGGACCAGATCAGGCAGTCTACGTTTACTCGGCCGAGGACTATGCCTGGTGGGAAAACGAGCTCAACCGGTCCCTTGAACCCGGGACCTTTGGCGAGAATGTGACGGTTTCGACCGCTCCCAAGACCGTCCGGGTCGGCGACCGTATTCAGGTTGAGGATGCTTTGCTCGAAGTCACCTCTCCCCGCATTCCTTGCGCGACCTTTGCAGCCCGGATGGGAGAGGAGGGTTGGATCCGCCGCTTTCGTGACGCCAACCGACCCGGCTTCTACTGCCGGGTTCTGCAGACCGGCATCGTGAAACCCGGCGACGCCATGCAATGGACGGCTGCGCCCGAAGCAAACGTCACGTTGGACGAAATGGTCGAGCACTTCTACGCCACGGATATCCCGCTACCGGACATTCGCCGCGCCTTGTCTTCGCCGATCGCCATCCGGTCCCGGGCCGAATACGAGACGCGGCTCGCCAGCCTGGATAGTTGAGCTAACTGCGTTTCGGATTTCGAAGGCTGGCCGGATCGTGCACGCCGTGAGGAATTCGACCACAATGTCCCGACCTTCCCGGGAAGGCAGTGTGAACAACCTCGTTGTCCAGGCAGCAATCCAGGCCGAGAACGCCGAGAGCGTCGACTACTTCTTTTTGATTGTCGGTCTGCTGGGCGGGCTCGCCATCTTCCTGCTGGGGATGGACCGGATGACCGAGTCCATGAAGCTGATCACCGGTGGACGGCTACGCGGCATCCTGCTTCGCATGACGTCGGGACGACTGGCGGGTCTCGCCACCGGCGCCGGTATCACGGCGCTAGTCCAGTCCTCCTCTGTGACCACCGTCCTCCTCGTCGGGTTCGTCACCTCCGGACTGATGACGTTCGAACAGACCCTGGCCGTCATCCTCGGAGCGAACATCGGGTCAACCGTCACCGCTCAACTCATTGCATTCAAAGTGACGAGTTACTCGTTGCTGGCGGTCGTGATCGGCTACGCGATTTCGTTCCTTTCGAAGAACGGTGCGCGTCAGGCTCAAGGGAGCGCCATCATGGGCTTGGGCTTGATCTTCTTTGGGATGAGCATCATGGGCGATGCCATGGCGCCGCTCCGTTCGGCGGACGCGTTCATCGACGCGATGGCTCGTATGGAGAACCCTTTGCTGGGCATCGCCGTCGGCGCCGGTTTCACCGCCCTCGTTCAATCGTCGGCCGCAACCACCGGCATCGTCATTGTCCTCGCCCAGCAGGGTTTGATCACGCTCGATTCCGGTATTGCGCTCATCCTGGGTGCCAACATCGGAACCTCGGTGACGGCCCTGCTCGCAGCCATCGGAAAACCTCGTGAGGCTCTCCGGGCCAGCGTTGCCCACACCATGTTCAATGTCGGCGGGGTCCTCATCTGGCTGCCGCTGGTCGGAGTGCTGGCGACTATCGTCAGAGGTATCGGCGGCGGAATCGGCCGGGAAATCGCCAACGCCCACACTATCTTCAACCTGTTCAACGCCATACTGGTAATCGGATTCGTACCGGTCTTCGCCCGGTTGGTACAGCGGGTGGTCAAGGACCGACCGGAAGGCGTCGAAAAGATGATCACCGCCCGGTATCTCGACCGAGAGCTGCTCAAAACGCCAACCCTCGCCCTTGACCGGGCCCGACTCGAACTGCTCCGCATGGCAGATCGGGTGCGCGACATGCTGGCCAAGATCCTCCCGGCCGTGCTCACCGGCGACCGCTGGACGCTGTTGGACATCGAATCCCTGGACGACGAGGTCGACGCTCTGCACGGTCACATCATCGGTTACCTGGGACAGATCAGCCAGACGCGACTGACGGAAGAGAGCACCCAGGAACTCATCGATCTGATGGAAGCGACCAACGACCTCGAAGCCATTGGTGACCTCATCGAGACCAACCTGGTGGGTCTCGGCATGACCCGCATGGAAGAAGGCCTCACCGTGAGCGCCGAGACCCGGAGCGTCTTGACCGAATTGCACGCGGCAGTGGCCGAGTCGCTCGATCTGGCGATGATGGCCCTGACTCAAAAGAACGCCGACGCCGCCCGCCGGGTCGGGAACATGAAGAAGCAGATCAACAGTATGGAACGCTCGGCGGCCGCCCACGAGGCGACCCGCCTGGTGGCCGATGCTCCCGACCGGATTGCGCACTATCGATTCGAGATCGACGTGATCGGCGCCCTGAAAAGGATCTACTACTTCTCCAAACGCATAGCCCGGGTGTCGGTTCCCGACGCCGAGAAAGCAGCGATGACCGAGGAGTGACCGGCATCAGCAGACCTGGGTGGGTATGCCGTCGCTTCCCAGAGCGATACGGCGGAGCACGCCTCGTCGGTGGGCCTTGGAGGAACGACGACGGTCCCACACGAGTCGCATCGACACGCATCCGCGCTGTGGTTGAAGAAGCCCTTAGTGATCGGTATGCCACCGAGGTCGCCAGATAATCCCCGCCGGACCTTGAACTTCACGCCCGGCGACCGTCCCGGGATTGATCCTTTGGTCATATCGGTGGAACACATTGGACATTGCACGCAGACATCGTGGCACACTGCCAAGGCCTGAGGGCGCCTCTGGTTGATCGGACTCCTATGGACCACACCACCGTCGGCCTTACGAAATCTGGTGGCCTCCGTGGGCGGTTCGAACGAGACGAGGGCCCTTGCCATCTGATCCGGTACGATCCACGACGTGACCACCCCGTACAACGTCGTGCCGACGTTTTCGCTTTCCAGGTGAACGGGATCAGGGACGCTTTCGACCGCTTGGCGGAAGCGCATCGAGCCATGGTGTCGCCCATACCGGAGTTCTTCGGCGCGCCGGTTGATCCAGCATTGCTCGATTCGGCTGCCAGGCTATTTATCGTGATGGCGACCCGTCAGGCCCGAGGCTCACTGTGGAAGGTCCAGTGGGAGTTCGACTTGCCGGTGCGGCTCGATCTGGATCTGGCGGACCTTCTCGAGGCCGCCGTGCAGCGATTCCTCAGCCTCGAGGCCGTTTGGGAGCCGAATATCCGGCAGCTCGTTTGGGACTACGAAGTGGCGGACAACCTCGGCGCGTTTCCGTAGGCCGGCGGGCGCTAGTTTGAGGGTGGACTTCGCGGGTACCGGGGAAGGGCACATCGCAGGCGGTTGCACGCAGCCAACAAATCCCGCACGCCTTCCCGGCCGGATCAGGCCACAATGGTTGCTATGACCGATATCGCCGTCATCGGGGCAGGGCCCAACGGGCTCGCAGCCGCCGTTGTGCTGCAAGAGGCCGGACGATCGGTCACTGTCTACGAGCGGTCAGAACAGATCGGTGGTGCGTCGGGAACCCGGGAGCTCACTCTTCCCGGCTTCCGCCACGATATCGGTGCGGCCGTTCATCCCCTTGGCGCAACATCACCACTGTTTCAATCTCTGCCACTCGCCGAGCATGGGCTCACCTGGCTCCGTCCGGAAATCCCGCTCGCACATCCTCTCGATGGGGGAATTGCTGCCACGCTCAACCACTCGATCAATGTCACCGCCGACCAACTCGATGCCGATGGACCGCTCTACCAGCAGGTCGTGGGGGGCCTCGCCCGGCGGTGGGATCTCATCGCCGACGCAGTCTTCGGCCCGGTACTAAGGACTCCCTCGCATCCGGTGGCCCTGGCCGGACTTGGGTTGCGGGGAATCTGGCCCGCCGCCTTGGCCCAGCGATCGCTCCGCACGACCGAGGGACGTGCGCTGCTGGCCGGGTTGGCGGCCCACACCCCGATGCCGCTCTCCAAACCGGGCAACACCGCCGTGGCGCTGGTACTGGCCGCGCTGGTGCATGAGAGCGGATGGCCGGTCGCCAGAGGCGGCTCCCAGGCCATTCCGAATGCGCTGGCATCAATCTTCCGAGAGTTGGAGGGCACCGTCGAAACCAACCACAACGTGCAAACTCTCGACCAACTCCCTCCCTTTGAAAGGGTCCTCTTCGACACGGGGCCGCGAACCATTGCCACAATCGCCGGTGAGCGGCTCCCCGGGCGCGCCGGGAGACGGTACCGCAGCTACCGGCACGGCCCAGGTGTCTTCAAGGTGGATTTCGCCCTCGATGGACCGGTGCCCTGGACGGCCCCCGACTGTCGGAGGGCCGGCACCTTGCACGTCGGTGGCACGGCCGAGGAAATCGCCGGGGCGGAACTCGCCGCCTGGCAAGGAAGAACCCCTGATCGGCCTTTTGTGATCGCCTCGCAGCCGACCATCATCGACCCCACTCGCGCTCCGGAAGGCAAGCACGTGCTGTGGACGTATTGCCATGTGCCGGCCGGTTCATCGGTTGACATGACCGGAGCTATCGAGAACCAGATAGAACGGTTCGCACCGGGGTTCCGCGATCTGATCCTGGCCCGGCACTCTATGGGCCCGGCCGCTCTCGAAGAATGGAATCCCAATCTGGTCGGAGGGGACATCGCCGGCGGCCGGACCGACCGGTTGCGCATGCTGTTCCGTCCCCGGTTCGGCTTTGACCCCTACACGGTCGCACCGGGTCTCTACCTTTGTTCGTCGGCGACGCCTCCCGGGCCCGGCGTTCACGGCATGGCTGGGTATCACGCCGCGCAGAGGGTGTTGAGTTCCGGGGTCTGATTTGAGTATCCCGGCGGGGGGACACCGGTACACTCGCGCCCGGTTTGGCCATGGGCCCTCCCGCCCATACCGAAGGAAGTGCACCTGTGGGCGCATTAGCTGACCGGAACCAGGAAAACGGGACGGGTCTCGGCACGTTCGGTGGAGTCTTCACGCCCTCGATCCTCACCATCCTTGGCGTCATCATGTACCTTCGGTTCGGTTGGGTGGTCGGTCAGGCCGGCCTGACCGGTTCGTTGCTTATCGTCACCGTCGCCACCGCCATCACGTTCTTGACGGGCCTTTCCATTAGCCAGATTGCCACCGATCAGCGGGTCAGGGCGGGCGGGGCGTACTACATGATCAGCCGGGCATTGGGTGTCGAAATCGGCGGCGCCATCGGGATTCCGCTCTATCTGGCCCAGGCCCTTTCGGTTGCCCTCTACACGATTGGATTCGCGGAAAGCGTCGCCCGGGTTTTTCCGGTCCTCGATGCCCGCATCGTCGGTTTGGTCACCACCGTATTGGTCACCGTGGTGGCCCTGATCTCCGCCAGGGTGGCGATTCGCGCCCAGTACTTCATCATGGGCGGAATCGCCCTGTCCCTGCTGTCGTTCTTCTTCGGGAATGCTGCCACCGTTGAAGCAGCGACAACGTTCGAACAGGTGCCGTTCTGGCAAGTTTTCGCCGTCTTCTTCCCGGCCGTCACGGGCATCATGGCCGGCGTCAACATGTCGGGCGACCTGGCCAACTCTCGTCGGTCCATCCCCCGCGGCACGCTCGCCGCGATAGGCGTGAGCTACATCATTTACATGGCTATTCCCATCTTCCTGGCGCAGCGAGCCACTCCCGAGCAGCTCGTGGCCGACCCCCTCATCATGAGAAACATCGCTGTCTGGGGTGATGCCATCCTGATCGGGGTGTGGGGGGCAACCCTGTCGAGCGCCCTGGGCAGCATCCTGGGGGCTCCCCGGATTCTGCAAGCAATTGCCCGTGACGACATCCTCCCGAGACCACTGCGGTTCCTGGGGCGGGGCACGGGTCTGAACGACGAACCCCGCATCGGCACCTTCGTGACACTGGGCCTGGCCCTGACGGCGGTCGCCCTCGGCGACCTGGACATCATCGCTCCGATCCTGACCATGTTCTTTCTGGCCACCTACACAGTGGTCAACATCGTCTCGGCCGTCGAACGGCTCCTGCGAAGTCCCTCTTTCCGCCCAACGTTCAAGGTCCATTGGGCTTTGTCGATGCTCGGCGCCATCGGATGCTCCGTGGTGATGGTCCTCATCGACGCCCCGGCCACCGCCCTGGCTGCCGTGGTCGTCATCGGGGTCTACCTGTGGCTGAAGCGACGTGGACTGCGGAGTACCTGGGGCGACGTCCGGCAAGGGGTTTGGCAAGCGATGATCCGCTGGGGGCTCTTCAACCTGCGGGGAGAAGTCGAGGCTCGCAGCTGGCGACCTCATTTCCTCGTCCTGGCGGGCAATCCGGAGAAGCGGTGGTATCTCATCGACCTCGCCAACACCATCTCCCACGACCGCGGCATACTCAGCGTGGCCACGATCCTCCCGGCCTCGGCGGCAACCACCGAACGCAAGAACAGCCTGGCCGCCACGATTCGCGATCACCTCGAAGAACGCAACGTCGATGCGCTGGTCCGGGTGGTTTCCGCAGCTACACCCTACAAGGGGGCAGCCACCCTGGTTGAGGCGTACGGGCTGGGCTACCTGGTCCCCAATACCGTGCTGCTCGGGGACGGAGAGGGCACCGACGACCCGATCGAGTACGCGCAAATGATCGCCAGTTTCTACCGGGCCAACCGCAACGTGGTGATCGTCCGAGCCGACGAGAACCGCCTATTCGGACGCCGACGCCACATCGACGTCTGGTGGCAGAGTATGCGAGGAAACGGAAGCCTGATGGTGACCCTGGGCCACCTCATTTCCAGCAGCCTCACCTGGAGCAACGTCGGCCTCCATGTCCGGATGATCGTGAGGGATCAGGACGGCGCCGGAGTGGCCCGGGCCAACCTCGCTGAGTTGATCTCCGCAACCCGGATGGACGCAGCCGTCGACGTCCTTGTGGACCGGCGGCCCCCGCTGGAAGTGATCAGGACCACTTCAACGGCCGCCGACCTGACGTTCATCGGGCTCCCCCGCCCGACCGACGACATTGAGGCATTCGCCGACCATCTCCGTAATCTGATCAATCAAACCCGAGACCTTCCGGCCGTTGCGTACGTGCTGGCTGCCGAAGACGTCGAGTTCGACCGGATTCTGCGGTGAGCCGGGATCTTGAACGCTCAACCCTCCCCACGGCTTAGGCTGACGCCTTTGACGATGGAGCGCTGACATGGCATCGCGGATTCTCAGCACATCATCCGGCACCAACCGGGAAGCTTTCGCGCTGCGTGATTGGGTTCTGTTTATCTCGATCGGTTTGATCTGGGGATCCTCGTTTGTGTTGATGGACATCGGCCTGGAGGCCTTCCAACCGGGTTTGATCACCTGGATGCGGGTCGGCTTTGGCGCTTTGTTGCTGGCGCTCGTGCCGGGCGCCCGGAGGCAGATCGAACGTTACGACCGCCCCCGCTTGATTGCGCTTTCTTTTGTCTGGGTGGCGATTCCCTTCACCCTTTTTCCCATCGCCCAGCAGTACATCAATTCGGCTGTTGCCGGGATGTTGAACGGTGCCATGCCGATCTTCGCTGCCATTGTGGCCACGATCCTCTTGAGGAGATTTCCCTCAGGCGCGGTGCTGGCCGGACTCATCCTGGGCTTTGTCGGCGTGGCGGCGATCAGCCTGTCGTCGGGATCGGGCGGTTCATCTGAGGCATTGGGCGTCGGCCTGGTCTTGTTTGCGACGTTTTGTTACGGCCTGGCGGTCAACATCGCCGCGCCCATCACCCAGCAGTACGGCTCTCTGGCCGTCAATGCGCACATGCTGGTCTACGCGACACTGTGGACCGCGCCTCTGGGAGTCTCCGGACTCCTCCAGTCCACCTTCGCCTGGGATTCGTTTCTGGCCATTCTCGCGGCGGGGGCGGTTGGCACCGGCGTTGCCTTTGTGATCATGGGCTCGCTAGTCAGCCGGGTCGGTTCGACGAGGTCATCGTTCATCACCTACATGATCCCGGTGGTGGCCGTTGTTCTCGGGGTTCTGTTCCGCAACGATCGGGTGACCGTCGTTGCGGTGATCGGAGTGGTACTCGTCATCGTCGGTGCCCTCCTCGCCGCCCGGCGGGAAGAGCGGAAAGCAACCAACGCGGTGGCGTAGACCGGCCCATCCGCTCGCATGATTGGCCGGCCAAAAACTTCTGCAACCCGCCTCGTTTCGGGTCCAATGGCCCTGGGAACCCCTTGGACCGGGTAGCACCATGAGATCCAAAGGAGGGTCACATCATGAACCACCCGCGAGAGCGGTACTACAAGGGCATCTTCGCCGTCGCCGCCGTCTACGACATCGTGTTGGGGATCATCTTCCTTTTCTTCGGCAGATGGTCATTCGAAGTTCTGGACATCGCCGACAAGTACCCGGAGGGCGGATTCCTGCCGCTCATCGGGGCGTTCATACTGGTTCTCGGAGTGGGCTACTACCTGATCTGGCGAGGCGATCTCCGGCGTAATCGAGATCTCGTCGCGATAGGGACCCTCTACAAGCTCGCCTACACCGGCGTCGGCCTCTATATCGCCGTCACCGACGCGGTGCCCCATGTTCTGTTTCTCTGGGGATTCGGGGTCGCCGATGCGGTCTTCTTCCTGCTGATGGCCGAGTGCCTGGTATACCTGTTCAGACAGCGGACGGATTCCGCCAACGTTGAGGCTGTGCCGGTCGGGCGTTAGCGCCTCAAAGCACCTCTCCCAACGCAACCAGCAAGACGCCGACGACCACGAGTCCGGCGTGGACCACGATGAGCATCCACCGGCCTGTTGCAAGTGGTCCATCGAGTGAACGCGGCACCGGCGCCCAGCGGTACCAGAACCACCCTCCAAGCGTGCCCCCAACCAGCACGCCGGCCAGTATCACCCACCACCCAATCCGACTGAGGGTCGCGCCGTCGAACCCGAGGGCCACCATCAACAGGCTCGCGGAAACTAACCCGGCGGGAATGACCAGCAGATACCGCCATCGCGGTTTCCGCAGGCTGGCGGCCAGGAGGGCGGGCATGGCTATCCACCCGGCCACCATCAGGCCGGACGCTGCCCGGCCTGCGTGACCGGTGAAGATCACCAGGAAGGTAATTAGACCTAGCGCGGTGGCGCTCACCGCTATGAGTCTCTTGATCCGGCGGGTGAAACCCGGATCGGAGGACATCTCCACCGGAGTGGCCGTCCGGGTGAGAGGGGCGATACGCATCATGCACTCAGATGGGAGGGTCCGGCTGCCAGCTGGGCCTTGAAACCCCGCCTTCGGCGAGCAGTGGCCTCCTCTGAGTAAAGACGAAGTCCCAGCGCAAGTCCGCGGGTCTCGAGTTCCTCCAAGGTCATGCGGTGAGGCCTGAAGTTGACATCGAACAGCGTGCACTTCTCCCACGCTCCGGGTTCGAGGATGCGGCCCTCGGCCAGCAGCCGGTCGTAGAGCGGGGTTCCCGGGAATGGGGTCAGTGCGGTGATTTGCACGTCAAACGGAAGCGCTTTTTCAACGAAACGTTCGATTGCCTCAAAGACCTCCGGCCCGTCTCCATCCAGACCGAGCACGAAGCACGCATTCACGGCAATACCGTGGGATTGAATAGTTTCGATAGCCCGGTGATAGTTATCGATCTGCTTTCGTTTCCAATTGTGCTTTAGTTCGACACCGTCCAGGCCTTCCGCGCTCGGACTTTCCAGTCCGACGAGCAGCTCACGGCAGCCGGCCTCCTTCAAGAGACGCAGCAACTCGTGGTCCTCGGCTACGGAGATGTCGGTTTCGGTGAACCACTGGAGTCCGAGCCCCCCTAGGGCCTCAGCCAGTTGGCGGCCATAGTGTTTGTTCACAAAGGTGTTGTCGTCGGCCAACTCGATAAACGGCTCGCCCGTCCATATCGCCTTGATGGCTTCAATCTCGGCGATGACCCTGGGGACCGGCTTCTGCTTGTAACGGCTCGTCAAGAGGATCGAACTCGCACAGAATTCACACTGCCAGGGGCAACCCCGCTGGGTCTGCACGGTGAGCCGGTTGTATCTCTCCGGGTCGAGCAGATCGAAACGGGGCACCGGTGCGTCGGCCAGGTCATAGTTTCCGCCATCTGAGGCGTACACCCCGGACAGACACCGCGCCTCCATGTCGGCAATCACCCGCGGCCAGGCCGGTTCACCCTCACCCACGACTACCGCATCGCAATACTCCAATGCTTCATCGGGGAGGCAGGAGACATGGAGACCTCCGATAACTGTCGGTACTCCTTGCGCCCGGTACAGGCCCGCCAACTGATAGGCATCCTTGACCTGAGCCGTGTACGAAGAGAAAGCGGCCAGGTCGCATTCGGGCAAAGTGTCCATATCGCGGATATCGGCCACCTCGATGTACTCCACCTCATGACGCTCTGGTGTCAGGGCAGCCAGGGTCAGGAGCGAAAGACTGGGTAGGGAGGCAATGGCCTTCCCTCGTTCGACGAAGCCGGGAAGGGTGAGTCCAATCTCGGCGAGAATCGGGTTGTGGACCCGTATGCCGCTCATGGCAATCAACGCGATTCTCATGCCCACCTCCTCAGCGGCGGCGACGCACATCGTCCTACGCACATGATTGATTCGAAAGGAACGTGTGCCTAGTGCCGAAGGTCCTGACCCAAGACCGGCCCGGCCCGCCGAGTGACTCCGCATTACGCTGCCCTCGAGGTAGTCGATGATCAGCATCACCATCAGGACCGAAATCGATATGCCGGCTGCCGAGGCATACGCCTATGTAGCCGATTTCTCGAACAACCAGGCCTGGCAGAGCGGAATCGCATCGACGGAGTGGACCTCGACTCCTCCGATCCAAGTTGGTTCAACCTACGCCCAACGACTCGACCATAAGGACACGGTCACGAGCTACGAAATCACCGCCATCGAGCCCGGGTATTCGATAACCGCCGAGTCGCGTGAAGGTGCCACCTTTCCCGTCACCGTTACCCGCAGTGTTGTGCCTCTGGGCGACAGCCGGTGCCGCATCACCGTCGACCTCGTCGGACATCCGCGCGGATTTCGACGGCTGGTGAAACCACTGGTCGTGAAGTTCGTGCGGGACTCCATCACTGCCGACTACCGCCGATTGAAACATCGGCTGGAACACGCAGACGATGAGGAATGAGAGGGAGACCATGCGGACCAAGTTCATCGCCTGGTCGACGGCGCTCGGAATCCTCACCTTGCTGGTCAAATTATTGCCTCGCCCAGAGCTTGTCAATAGCTATTGCGCAACCCGGGTTGCGGACTAGCGGCTGGGCCACCACACTGGACATCATGGCTACCAAGACCCCTCCTCAGGACCCGCTCCCGACCCTGCTCGCGACCCTGGATGACCTCCTAGCCACCACCGACGCCAACATTGATCGGTCACGAAGCATCAGAGAGCGCATTGCCCACATTCACAGCCATGTCGAGGCCGGAAAACCCCTCGCCGCCATCGTTGCCCAAGAAACCCGTCCGCTCATCGTCGAGCTCATTACGGAGAACATCGAAGCTCTCCAAGAAGTGGGATCGCGAATGCGTTGGGCCGAAGCGTCGGCCCTCCGCGCAGAAGGCCTGACGACAACTGCTATCGCTGACCTCTTTGGCGTCACCCGTCAGCGTGTTTCCAAGCTGCTCCAGCATCCACCCGCATCAACGAAGCCGTCGAGTAGCTGATCTCACCGGACCGCCCAACGGGATGGCCGGCGGTCCCACGAGGTCTCCGCACCGCGTTCACAAGTTCTCCACATCAGGGCGAGATCCTGTGCTCATCGAATCGAGAAAGGAATCGATGATGTTTCTGCGTCGTAGCCCGTTCGGCTTGTTCCTGATAGTGGGCATAGGTGTTCTGTTGGGCGCCGCCCTCTTTGGCAGCTCAGACGCGGCAGTTGGACTGATGGCTGCACCCCTCCTGGTGTTGGGGTTCCTATTCAAGATCGTTCTGTTCTTCATGCTCTTTGGTCTGATAGCCAAACTGGTCGCAGGGTCCGCCGCCCGAGGCCCTCGAAGCTGGAGTTGGTCCGGCCCCTCCCGCCGGTGGTGGCCTGAGGAAGCACGCTCGCGTTGGCAACCCCGGACCGAATCGTCAGATGACGATGACGACAAAATGCGAAATAATCGCTTCGAGGAGTGGCACCGGATGGCCCACGCCCGCCAGGAAGTGGACGACCACACGCCGCCTGTTGAAGATTGACCGACCAGACTGTCAACCGTGAAGACGATCCTGGTGGTTGACGACGAACTCAAGATCACCCGCCTGCTGCGCGATTATCTGCAGCAGGCGGGCTTCCGCGTGCTCACCGCCACCGACGGACCGGCGGCGCTGACCGTGGCTCGCGCCGAACGCCCCGACATGATCGTGCTCGATCTGGGTCTCCCCGGCCTCGACGGCCTCGACGTGACCCGCACGCTGCGCAAGTCCTCGGACGTGCCGATCATCATGCTGACCGCCCGGGCCGAAGAAGCCGATCGGATTGTCGGCCTGGAGTTGGGTGCCGACGACTACCTGGTCAAACCGTTCAGCCCGAAGGAACTCGTCGCCCGGGTCCGCGCCGTTCTCC
>Ga0224512_10002880_pt1 | contig 15444 bp, 14 predicted proteins | sample SF_May12_sed_USG_4_FD_169103 | JGI IMG/M metagenome (GOLD analysis project Ga0224512, IMG submission 169103) | Sediment microbial communities from San Francisco Bay, California, United States - SF_May12_sed_USGS_13 | ecosystem: Environmental > Aquatic > Marine > Sediment | place: USA...
AGACCTCCGTGGTCCATCGCCCGCCGTCAGAACGAATGTCCGCGCCGATTGTCCCGACTTGTCCGTGCAAGTTCAACGAGCCCTGAACGCGAAATCCGCCATCGACCTCTTCCACCTCGGACGAAGTAAAGCTCACTTCGGGAAACTGCTGCGCATGAAGAACATCTTCCGCGATATGGTTGTGAATTTTCTCTATGTCACGCTCTGACAGTTCTTCTGGCTGGCCGTCGAGCTTCGCGCTGATCAAACGTAGGCTGTTCGTCCTGAATGTCGCCTCGATCTGATGAGACGTATCGTCCACCCGGATTTCAAACTGCTCGACGCGGATCTCGAGATCATGGGCCGCCCGAGATAGCAGTCCCTCCCGAAACGCAAATACGAGGCATTCCCCCGTCGACGCGTCATACCTGGCCATGATCGGTTTCTAGCCCAGGATAGCGATCGCAGCCAGTATTGCCGCCGTATCGCGATGGAGCCTTCGCTCAAAAAGGATCGGAGGCGCTCTTACTCGATGAGACGCGATGCGCGGTGATTCCGTCTCTCCCCTCACCGTCGAAGCGACTTGTCTCTTGCTCTCTTCGCCCATTGCGTATGCCGGAGAACCGGTGCCCGTTTTTCACGAGCGTCCTCGTTAGCCCGCTCACGCAGTCGGTTGGCAACCTCGTTGATGTCGACACTCGCCTTTCACCCCGAGAGCGCTTTGAGGCGCGCTGAATCGCTCGAACCGAATCCGAACGGCATTCGCGGTTGTGGCGGGTTCCCCCCGAGTGATCAGGTACGCACCTTGCGTGGCACGCGTCCGGCGTTCACTCGCCGAGGATGGTGATCGCTATGGTCCGCCGTCGACGCGGGCCGTCAAACTCGCAGAAGAAGACGTTCTGCCACGTCGGGAGATTGAGCCGGCCTTCGCGAATCGGGATCGTTTCGCTCGGCCCGACGATACCCGCTTGAATGCGTGAGTCGTTCGATGATCTAGCTTCGGAGAGACTGGTGCCAATTCGGCTGGCCGGTGGTCGCGAGCACGGCGCTCCAGATGTCGCTGTCGAGTCGGAGGCGCCTCTTCTTCTTAATGGCGGTGGAGATGGGTACGTGAACGATTTCTTGGTTCCAGAACCCCATCATCGTATCGGTCTTTCCGGCCATGGCTGCGTGGACTGCCCCGCGCGCCATGCGGTCGGTCAGGACCCGATCCCATGCGTTGGCCGGGACGCTGCGGATCGCGTAGCTCGGATCAATGTACTTGAGGTTCAGTTCCAGGTTGCGTTCCTTAAAGTGAGCCACAATGCGTTCCTTGAGGAAGATGCCGATATCGTCGAAGCGGCGGTTCCCGGAAGCGTCCAGTCGAACCTCGGTCGGCGCGAAGAGATGTTGGCCGGCACCTTCCGCGACGACCACCAACGCATGTCCTCTTGCCAAGATTCGTTGCTCGAGCGCATCGAGAAATCCGCCGTCGCCGTCGAGCGGAAACGGAACCTCGGGCACGAGGACGAAGTTGGACTCCTGGCTTGCGAGTGCGGCGCCCACGGCGATGAAGCCTGCCTCGCGGCCCATGAGTTTGACTAAGCCCACGCCGTTGCGGGCGCCGACGGCCTCCACGTGCGCGCCACGCAAAACTTCGCTCGCTGTCTCGAGAGCGGTGAGGAAACCAAAGCTGAGGTCCACGAACCGAACATCGTTATCGATCGTCTTTGGAATGCCAATGATCGACCTCGGATGGCCTCGCTTTGCGAGCTCTTCGGCGATCGCATGCGCGCCGCGCTGCGTGCCATCCCCACCAATGCAGAACAGGATGTCGATTCCCTGCGACTCCATGAAGTCGACGATGGTTGCAGGCTCTTGCGCACCTCGAGAGCTTCCAAGCACCGTGCCGCCAAGATAGTTGATGTTGCGGACGAAGTCCGCGGTGATGGGCTCTGGGGGAAGGTCTGACTCTGGATTGAGTCCGGCATAGCCGTTGCGTATCCCCAACACACGCTCGACCCCGTAGTTGTGCTTGAGCTCGAGGAACCCCGAGCGGATCACATTATTGAGTCCCGGGGAAAGCCCCCCGCAAGTGACAAACGCGGCTGTTGTTCGTGTCGGATCGAAAAAGAGCCGGCGACGCGCACCCGCGCATTCGAGTGAGAGCTTGCTCGCCTCCGATGGCTTGGCGGTGGTGTGACGCAAAAGGCGCACGCGAGTCGATTCGTCCTCAAACCTCCGCCCCTTCACTAGAAGCGGTGATTCGAAACGGCATGGGCCGAGGGTAGGAACCTCCAATTCGTGCGCGGTCGGCATCGACCCCCGAATGATAGGGGATCCGAGCGTGTTTGATAAGACTACGAAGTTGGTTGCAACGGCCCTTCGCAGTTTCACGGGCGATCAGCCGACAGGCGCGCGGCCCCGCGCCTTTTCCGGGTCGCGCATGTCCATGAGAGACACACCGACGCCATACGTCGCGAAGTGACCGGTTGGACGAATCTCGATGATGCAGTTCTCGGCGACGGTCCCGTGCTGGCAGAGCGATCCCTCCGCGTCCGTGAGGTGCAGCCGCAGGCTTCGGGCGGAGGCCCCTTGCAAGCGGGTTTGAACGTCATCTCGCGCGCGATCGACGAGCGATGACCTGCACTCGGCGTCAATCGAAAAAGTAAACGGATAAAGAATTACGTACGCCGCAATTCGCGCGCTGATTGGCGGGGCAAACGCAGATCGTTCGGGCACGGCTCTGTAAAAACCGCAAGAATCACCGGTCCTGCGTGGCACGCCATATGCACCTACATGACCCAGGCTGGTGGTGCTCCGTGATGGAGGCAAGCAAGCCGTCTTTTTGTGTGCAGCGATTGCAAAAGCGAATGCGGTCAAGCAAATCGCCGCCATGGAAGTATGGAAAGCGAGGCGCAAGTGAAAATCCTAATTCGAGGTCTCAGGCGTTGGCTTGCTAACAAGATCGATTGTTAGAAACAAGAAGTTTACGGGATGCGACCTGCGCCCTCGGGGCGATGGCACGCCGAAAGGCCTGATCGGTGGATGATGCGTTCAAAGGATTAGTGCTCCGCGACATTGCGCCGCGACGCCCTCCGGAACCTAGCTAGTCCAGACCGCCGAGTCGCAGGACGGCGTCGGCGCGGGCGACTTGGATCTGTACGCGGCGGGATTGGGCCTGGCGGTGGGCCGCGCGGGCGTCTGCCACCGCTTCGAGGTTGCCAGCGCCGAGGTCGTAACTAGCCTGCGTTTGTCCGATGCGCTTCTCGGAAACCGCCACCAACTCGTCCGCGAGGGCGAGTTGCTCCTCGGCATGCTTCCTGTCGAGGATCGCGCGTTGCTGCTCGCCGTTCAGCGAAACTTCCGTGTCGCGGGCGCGCGCTTCGAGCTCGGCGGCTTGGGCATCTGCCGCATGCGCCATCGCCGCGGCCCTTCCGCCATCCCAAAGGGGAACGGCGAGCTGGAGGCCGAGGCGATACATCGGAAATACGCTGTCGTTGACACCAGCAACGCCTGTCTGGCCGATCACGGCAAGCACAGGCGCACGGCTCTTACGGTGCATCCGAGCCTCCTGGCGAGCTGCGTCCCGCTGACGCTCGAGCGCTGCGATCTCCAACCGGGCATCGGTGCTTGCGTCTTGGGATTCGATCTGGAGCAGCTCGCCATCGGGCTCCGCCCCGGGGGATAGCTCGATGCCCACCGCGGCTTCCAAGTGACGCTTGGCGACGACGGCTTGCGCCAACGCCTCTGTCGCCACGAGCTCGGCTTGAAGCTCCTCGTAACGCGCCGCGTCCAGCTCGGACCCCGGTCGATCGCCATCTGCGACCCGCGCGGCAATGCGCTCCCGCTGCGCCTTCGCTTCTTGGGCGGAGGTTGCCGCGTGCCCGTACACCAAATGGTTGGCCAACCAGTCGAGATAGGACACGCGCACCAGAGCGACTATGGCGTGACGGGATGCGCCAGAGCTTGCTTGGGCCGAAGCGCGATAGGCTTCCGCTGCCTCGACCGCAGCACGCGTTTGCCCGTCGTAGAGCGGTGCTCGCATCCCGACGGTCCCGTCGTACCGGATGTTGGGGCGAAACGCCGTGCGCTCCCGGAACGTCGGCGACGCCCGGACGTTGACGTCACGGCCGTCGACGGTTTGCACCCGCTCGATATCGGAGCCTGGGGCGGCAACGCCGGTGACGTCGAGCCAAAACGTCGGCATCTTCCCGGCCCTGGCTGCATCGACCTCAGCCGCTGTTCGAGCGGACCTCGCGTCGACCGCCTCCCAGCGCGCTTGGTTTTGCAGTGCCAGCTCCTCGAGCTCCTCTAGGGTAACAACCTCAGCCGCCGCAGCCGCTGGTGCGAACGTAGCGGCCAGCACGACCACCACAGTCGATGCTCGGCCATTCCATTTGCAGACTGCGTTCATTTTCCACCTCATTCATGGCGCAGTGCCTCCATGGGCTCGAGCTGCGCCGCGCGTCGAGCGGGGAGGTAGCCGAAGATCACTCCGACACTAGTTCCAAAGGCAGCAGCGCCGATCATGGTCAACAAGGGGAGGCCTCCGGACCAACCCATGGCATCCGCCACCAGACTCGACAGAAGCCAGCCTAGAAGCACCCCCACAAGCGACCCCGTAAACGACAACACCACAGCCTCGGACAAGAACTGAACCAAGATTTGCCTCGGTGACGCACCGATGGCTGACCGAATGCCGATCTCTTGGGTGCGCTCGGCGACCGAAACTAGCTGGATGTTCATCACCCCAATGCCGCCGACCAGAAGGGACACGGCGGCAATCCCCATCAGGAGCCCCGTCAGGATGTTCGAGACAAGCCTTGCCGCCGCCGCAGCTTGCACCGGGCTCCCCGTTCGAAAATCGTCTGGCTCTGCTTCGGAGAGGCGGTGTGAACGACGCATGATCGGAACCACCTCTTGCATGGCCGACTCCAACATCTCGATGTCTCGCACTTGTAGCTCGAAGCCGAAATAACCCATCGGCATCCCGAGAAACGCAGCAAAGGTGCTCGCCGGGACCAGCAGAATATCGTCCACATCTCTCCCGCTAGTCGCCTGCCCCTTGGGGGCGAGCACGCCGATGATCGTGCACGGGAGATTCGATCCAATGGTGACCGTCTGGCCCAGCGGATCCGCCAGCCCAAAGAGCTCGCGCGCAACGGTGAGGCCGATCACCGCAACCTTTGCTCGCTGCTGGACGTCGGTGTCATCGAACATGCCCCCGGTCACAATTGGCCACTCTCGGATCTTGACGAATCCCGGCATCGTGCCGATGACCTCCGTCGAGTAGGTTGCGTTCGCGGATCGGACGGACTGCACCTCCGTGGTCATAGGAACGACACGCTCAATCGTCATTGCGTCGCGCTTGAGCGCCTCGACGTCCGCATCCGTCAAGGGCTTGGCGCTGCCGCCGAAGTCGCGCCGCCCCACGTTGCTCCTGATCGACGCCACGCGTGTCCCCAAGACCTCGAACTGCTCCATCACCGCCGTGCGCGCTCCGGTCCCAAAGCTCACCATCGCGATGAAAGCCGCCACTCCAATCGCCAGGCCCAGCATCGTCAGGCTGCTCCGGCCGGGGTTCCGGATTGCCGTATGGACGGCTCGCCCCACGATTTCGCTACGCGTTCGGCGCATGACTGCTCCCGTGGGTGATTATCTTCCCGTCACGCAGGAAGATCTGGCGGTGACAAAAGGCCGCAACGTCTGGATCGTGCGTGACGATGATCAAAGTGAGCGATCCCGCTGCATGGATTTCGAGCAGCAAGTCCATGACCTCGTTGCCAGTCCGTGTGTCGAGGGCTCCTGTGGGCTCGTCGGCGAGAAGAAGGCGAGGTTGAGCAGCGACGGCCCGTGCAATCGCCACACGTTGCTTCTCCCCACCCGAAAGCTGCGACGGCCTGTGGCCCATTCGATGGCCCAGCCCAACCCGCTCGATGAGCTCGGTTGCGCGCGCCTCCCGCTCATGGCGACCCAAGCCCGCATAGTAGAGCGGTAACGTGACGTTCTCGATGACTGTGTTGTCCGAGATGAGGTGAAACGACTGGAAGATGAAGCCGATGTAGTGAAGGCGCACCCAGGCCTGCTCCCGGCGACTGAGCGTGGAGACGTCGCGTCCGCCCAGTGAATAAGAACCGCGCGTCGGGCCATCGAGGCACCCGAGGATGTTGAGCAACGTGGACTTCCCTGATCCCGAGGGCCCGCGGAGCGCGACGATCTCGCCTGAAGCGACCGTCAGATTCACCTCGTCGAGCACCGGCGCCGTCATGTTGGGAAACTCTTTGCCGATGCCCTGGGCTTGCACGATCGAGAAGTCGCTCATCGGCGGCCCTTCAGCGAGAGCAGGGGGCCATTTCCTGGGCCGTCCAGGGCCAAGCCAATCGCGATTGGGTCGTCGACGTCGAGGCTGTCGGGCTCAGTCGGCCGAACTTCCGTGATGGCGCCGTCGGAAAGACCTACCTCGACCGGCATCTCTTCGAGTACCTCCCCCCGGATACGCCACACGCGACTCCGGGGGGGTGCAGCGCTAGCACCGTCCGGAGTGAATCGAAGCGCTGCCTCGCGCACCGCCAGCACGTCTTCGACTTGGGCAACGTTGATCCGGACCTGCGCCGTCATGCCCGGTAGCAACAGTCGCTCGGGGTTCTCAGTCGCAAGCTTGACGCGGTAGAAGATCGCTCCGTACTCGGTTTGCGGGTCGGGGCTGATGTGCTTCACCGTTGCTTCGAAGACCCGACCCGGATATGTGGGCACCTCGAACTTCGCACCAAGCCCAACGGTCACCTCACCGATGTCGGCCTCACCGATTGGAGCCGCAACATTCATTTGGTCGACAGGGGCGCCGATCCGGAACAGACGGTTCCGAGGCCCGACGATCATCCCGGTGTGGGGTGGGACCTCGAGAACGAGCCCGGCACGCGGGGCAACGATGTCGGTTCGGTCCCGCTCACGGCTCCGGAGGGACGCTCGGCTGAGCGAAGCGCCGCGCTCTGCCCGCGCGGCTTGCACCACCGCGTTGGCTTTGATCATTTCCGAGCGCGCGGCCTCCAAGGCGCTGTCGCTGGCAAGGTTCTTTTCAGCCAGGCGCTTCGTGCGCTCGAGCGACTCGGTCGCGCGTTGAGCCGCGGCTTCCGTCTCCGAGACACGCGCGCGAGCCACTTGTAGCTCTGCCTGCGCAACGTGAAAGGCGACCTCAGCCAGGCCCTTGTCGAGCTGTGCGAGGAGCTGCCCCTGCTCAACGCTGTCTCCCGGCTGAACCATGACCTTCACGAGCTGGCCCTCGATCGGTGCGGGCACTTCGACTTGATCGGTCAGCTCCAAGTGTCCCGTCACCCGGATCTCCTTGACGATTGATGTCCGCAAGACCTGCGCGACCCGATACGGGCTCTCCTCGGGACCACGTGTCAGAAAGTATGTGGCGACGGCGCCGCCAACCACTAGCACCCCGGCCACAATCGCAATCACTCGGCCACGAGAGGAATCGAGCCGCGGTATCTCCAGCTTCTCGTCGACCGGCGTCTGACTTCCTTCCATCTTGGGCGCATAGTAGCTTCAACTCACGACGTCCATTCGATTGTTTCGAGGTGCTCGCAAAGCTCACCAGCCGTTGGAAAGCTCTTTAGGATCAGCGACCGTTTCAGCCCTGCGCAGATCGTCTTGATTTCCGGGGGCTGCTTTGCGTAGTGCTTGGCGCCACCGACGGCGTCATAAAGGATGCGCACGAGATCACAGACGTCATCGGCGATGTGCGAGCGCGTCGGAGCGCCCCAGTGGAACATGTCGAGCAGCTTGACATCATAGCCGAGCCCGTACCGCCTGACGATGATGTTGTCGGTGTGGAGATCACCGTGGTACTCGCCCATTCCATGAATCGTCGAGATGCCATCCGCCAATGCGTAAAGGAGCTGAAGCGCCGCAAAAGCGGTCATGCGCTGACCGGGTTGGCGGCCGAGGTATTGGCTCAGCAGCTCCCCTTCCACGTAGTCTGAAATCAGAAAGGTCACTGCCTCTCCTTTGTGCGTGATCTGATCCTGCGCGTGGTACTGAATCAGGATTGGGCAGTGCCTGAGTTTGTGGAGCTTCTTGGCATAAAAGCGCGCATTCTTGTCACGTGGGTTGCGCTCCGGAAAGAAGAACTTCGCAGCGCGCTCGATTCCGGTCGGGAGCTCGCGCACCTTGTAGACCTCGCCTTCCCATCCGGCGCCCAAGAACGAGACGACCTCATACTTGCGGGCAAGCACCCGCCCGGGGCGCAACTCAAAGCTCTCGGCCATGCTCCATTCTTATCACCAAGCACGCGCAGGCCCAGGCGGCCGCCTTGCGGCTCACTACCGATGCGCGGATCAGCGAAACGGCGCAATACCTGCGCCGCCAGGGGCTGAGGTCTCGCCGCCATCTAGCATAAATCATGCTACATCGGCACGGGCCGGGCTACGCATACGAGGCCTTGGAACTGCATAATATGAAAGCAACCATCGCGAACGAGCTCGACGAATCGACAGTCCCCGTCACGATACCGATATCCGTCGTTACCCGCATGATGTTTGCTGCTTCACCGGCGCAAGTCTGGCAAGGTCTCGTCTTCTATGAGGAGATACCCGAGCGGCCGCCTCTGCATCTGCGCCTGCTTTTGCCTGTTCCAATTGGTACCGAGGGACGGATCTCGAAGGTCGGCGACGAGGTGAATTGCTTGTACGAAGGCGGGCATCTCGTGAAGCGTGTCACGCGGATCGAGCACGAAGAGCTCTACGCATTCGAAGTCGCCGAGCAAGCGCTTTCCGTGGCCGGAGGGATGCGATTATCGGGCGGCCGCTATGCATTGCGCGAGCTTGCTGATGGCCGGACAGAGGTCGCGCTCGAGACCCGATATGTCAGTGCCCGGTGGCCGCGTTGGTTCTGGAAACCGCTAGAAGGTCTGGTCTGCCACTCGTTTCACCGCTGCCTCTTGAGCTCGATGCGGCGCCAGATCGAGTCGCAGTGAAGTAAGTCGAGGACCGATATGCCAGAGCTCATGCCGCCGTACTGGTTGATCCGCATCGCGGTAGCTGCAGTCTGGCTTTATGAAGGCCTGTGGTGCAAGCTGCTACGCGGCGAGCCACGCGAGTTCGAGGTCGTCAAGGCGGTGCCGCGCTATGGGCCGCGCTTCGGTGTGCCTTTTCTGATGACCCTAGGGGTCGTCGAGGTGAGTCTCGCAGTGTGGGTTCTGAGTGGTGCGGCTCCACTCGTTTGCGTAATCGTGCAAACCGTGCTGCTGGTTTCCCTGAACGCCAACGGTCTTGTCTGGGCCAGGCACGTCATCCACGACCCGCGCGGCATGTTGGTCAAGAACTTCGCGTTCCTCGTGCTGGCCTGGGTTTCGGCAAGCCTTCCGGCAGGGACGGGACCGTGACCACGGCGGCGACCGTCTGGGAACGCGGACGGTTCGATGCGCGCGTCGGCCCGAGCGAAGTGCTGTTCGGACGCATGTACGAAGACGCGTTGATCGAGCTCGAGGCCTTCCGGCCGGGCAGTCGCGTCTTTTGCATCGCCTCGGCAGGTTGCACGGCCATGAAGCTGGCTCCCCATCATGAAGTCGTCGCTGTCGACATCAACCCTGTGCAACTCGCCTACGCCAATCGCCGCTTCGACGGTGATCCCGGTTTTCGCGGCAAGGCCGAGCGCGTCATGGATTTCGCCCGCGTCTTCGGCCCTCTTGCCGGCTGGTGGCCATCGCAGGTGCGCGCTTTTCTCGAGCTCGACAACCCGGTCGAGCAGATCGAGTACTGGGACGCGGAGCTCGATACCTGGCGCTTCCGCACCGCCGTCGATGCGCTTTTTTCCCTGACCGCGCTCCGCTCGGTCTACGCCCCGCGCTTCCTCGATTTCCTGCCAAAGCGGCTCGGAGCCGTCATGCGCGGGCGAATGAAACGTTGCTTCGAACGGCACCCGAATCGCAGCAACCCCTACGCACGTTCCCTCTTACTGGGCGAGCTGCCCTCCGATCCCCCGCCCCCGGAAGCAAAGAACATTCGGCTCGTACACGCCGATGCCGCGAGCTTTCTCGAGAACGAACCGCCTGGAAGCTTCGATGGCTTCACGCTCTCGAACATCTTGGATGGGGTCGATAATGCCTATCGCCAAAGGCTCTTTGCCGCCGTGAAACGCGCTGCCGCTCCCGAGGCGGTCACCGTTCTCCGTAGCTTTGGCGATGCAAGTGCCAGCTCACCGGCGAATCGTGCCGCCGACGACCGGGCGATGCTCTGGGGCAGCGTCCTCGTCAGACCGGCGGGTGCTTTTTGAACTCGATTCGGGCCACCGTTCGTCGGTGCACTTCGTCGGGCCCGTCTGCGAGCCGCAGGGTCCTGGTCTGGGCCCAGGCCTGCGCCAGGCCGAAATCGGTCGTCACGCCGCCCCCACCATGGGCCTGAACCGCGTCATCGAGGACCTTGAGCGCCGTGATCGGGGCCTTCACTTTGATCATCGCGATCTCCGCGCGCGCCTCTTTGTTGCCGACCTTATCCATCATGTCGGCGGCTTTGAGCGTCAACAGGCGTGCGCACTCGATATCGATGCGCGCGTCCGCCACACGTTCTTCCCACACCGATTGCTCGTAGATCTTTTTGCCGAAGGCGGTTCGACTCATGAGGCGCACGCACATCTTTTCGAGCGCGCGCTCGGCCACGCCGATGAGCCGCATGCAGTGGTGAATCCGTCCCGGCCCGAGGCGTCCCTGGGCGATCTCGAAGCCCCGCCCCTCACCGAGCAACATGTTGCTCGCAGGCACCCGGACGTTTTCGAACGAGACTTCGCCGTGCCCGTGAGGTGCGTCGTCGAACCCATACACCGGAAGGTAGCGTTCGATCGTCACGCCCTTCGCGTCGCGGGGCACCAGGATCATGCTCTGCTGCAGGTGCGTCGACGCGTTGGGGTCAGTCTTGCCCATCACGATCATGACTTTGCACCGCTTGTCCATGATCCCAGAGGTCCACCACTTGCGGCCGTTGATCACGTATTCGTCCCCATCGCGTCGAATCTCGGTGGAGATGTTCGTCGCATCCGAAGACGCGACGCCGGGTTCCGTCATCGCAAACGCTGAGCGAATCCGTCCTGCTAGAAGAGGCTCGAGCCAGTCCTTTTTCTGTACGTCGGTGCCGTAGCGTTCCAACACCTCCATGTTGCCGGTGTCCGGGGCGGCACAGTTGAAGACCTCCGGGGCGAACGTGACGCGGCCCATGATTTCGCAGAGGGGCGCGTATTCGAGGTTGGTCAGCCCAGCGCCGCGGTCACTCTCGGGCAAGAAAAGATTCCAAAGGCCAGCCTTTCGCGCCTCGTTCTTGAGCTCTTCGAGCATCGGCGGCGTGTCCCATCGATCCGGAAGCGAGGCGTGCTGCTCGTACAGCGCCGCTTCGTTCGGATAGATGTGTGCCTCCATGAAGTGCTGCAGACGGGAGACCAAGGACTGGGTCTTTTCGCTGTATGTGAAATCCATAATTGTCCCGGCATACTGGCATACCGAAACCGCCAAATCGAGGGTCAAACGGTCCCCAAGCACATACACGCGGCGAGGGGCGGACGCCCCCGCGCGACTAGTGTTTGATCTTCGAGCTGCCTGCGTGTAATTCGAGCTGCCTGCGTCGAACACGCGGTGACCCACTCTTGAGGAGCACGGATAGCTGACATGACAAAGGCACTTCGACTGTATCTTAGCGCACTGCTCATCGCCGGCATCGTTCTGGCGCTGGGAGGAACTTCGCCGGCGTTCGCGAAGAGAGCAAAGAAAACCAATCAACCCAACATCGTCATCATCATGGGTGATGACATCGGCTGGTTCAATATCGGCGCCTATCACCGCGGCATCATGTCGGGTAAGACGCCGAACATCGATCGCTTGGCTAGCGAAGGCATGATGTTCACCGACTACTACGCGGAGGCAAGCTGCACGGCGGGACGCGCGAACTTCATCACGGGCATGATTCCAATGCGCACCGGGATGACCACCGTCGGACAAGCCGGCTCTCCATTAGGCCTGCCTGCCCAGGCCCCGACGATCGCCACCGCGCTCAAGGCCATGGGCTATGCCACGGGGCAATTTGGCAAGAATCACTTGGGCGACTTGAACGAGTTCCTGCCGACGGTTCATGGATTCGATGAGTTCTTCGGGTACCTCTATCACCTCGACGCCATGTCGGATCCGTACTGGCCTGGCTATCCGCAAGATCTTCGCGACGAGATCGGGCCGCGCAACATGGTGCACTCATGGGCAACGAACAAAGACAACCCAGCCGTACAGCCCAGGTGGGGCAAGATCGGCAAACAGAAGATCAAAGACGCCGGCCGGCTTCCGCCCAAACGCATGGAGACCGTGGATGACGAAATCCTGAAACACACGTTGAACTTCATGGAGCGGGCAAAGAAGGACAACAAGCCCTTCTTCGTCTGGCTGAATCCCACTCGCATGCATATCTTCACGTTCCTCTCGCCCAAGTACAAAGCGCTCGAGGGCAAAGACAACTACGGGCTTCAAGAAGCCGGCATGGCTCAGTTCGACGACATCGTCGGTGCAGTCGTCAAGAAGCTCGAGCAGATGGGCGTCGACAAGAACACGATCATTGCCGTGACCACCGACAACGGAACCGAGGTCTTCACCTGGCCGGACGGTGGGAACACACCGTTCAAGGGTGCCAAAGGGATGACCACCGATGGCGGCTTTCGAGTACCAATGATCGTCCGTTGGCCGGGGCATATTCCCGCCAACAATGTGCAGAACGGCATCATGTCCGGCATGGATTGGTTTCCGACCCTCGTCGCAGCAGCAGGCAACCCGAACATCGTCGGCGAGCTCAAGAAGGGGAAGCAGCTCGGTGACCGCGAATACAAGGTTCACCTCGACGGCTACAACCAGATGGACATGTTCACCGGCAAGGGTCCAAGCAAGCGTCAAGAGATTTGGTACTTTGGCGAGTCGACCCTAGGCGCTGTTCGAATTGGCGACTGGAAGTACACCTTCATCGAACAACCCGACGGTTGGCCGGGCGCCAAGCTGAAATTGAACATGCCTCTGATTCACAACCTGCGCCGTGATCCGTTCGAGCGGTATTCGGATCCCAATTTTGCGGTCGGCTCACCGGACTGGTTCATGCAGTTCTACGCCCGAGAGTTCTGGCGCTTTGTCTTCGTGCAGCGCGAAGTGGCTAAGCTTGCCAAAACGGCAATTGAGTTTCCGCCAATGCAAAAAGGCGCGTCCTTCAACTTGGAAGCGGTGAAGGCTCAAATCGAAGCCGCCGTGCAGGCCCGTCATGGTCAGTAAGAGGGCGTGCCTCTCGGTCGGACCAAATGAACACGTTGCGTAAACGCTTGCTTGGGTTCGCCGCACTCGCGCTGCTCATGGTAGCGACATCGTGTGAGCGCGAATCGGGCGAAGCGAAGGTCGAGCCTCCACAGGCTGACGAGCAGGAACCCGCCGGCGGACGAAACACTATGCCCGGTCTGGCTCATGGCCTCTTGCAGTCGCCGATCAACATTCTAAGCAATCGGTCCGAAGCGGGGCATCATGAGATCGCGGTCAATCTGCACCATGCGGAGCCCGAGTATCTGGCGAACAAGGGGCACACGATCGAGCTCGATTTTCCGCGCGGCTCGACGATCGCGTTCGACGGAAGGGAGTACGAGCTCAAGCAGCTTCATTTCCACACTCCGTCGGAGCATCAGATCGACGGCATCACGTACCCTATGGAGTTGCATGTCGTCAACTCGATCGAGCCCAAGACGCCCGATGAGCCACCGCGCTACTTGGTGCTCGCATTTCTCTACCGAATGGGTGACGAGGACTCGTTCATCGCGAGCTTTCTCAGCCAGGTTCCCACCGGAGAGGGCCTCGCCGCGCTCGAGCCCCGCCAGGTGCATGTGACCGTTGTCGATCAGGCTATGGATTTTCATTTCTATCACTACCGCGGCTCTCTCACCACGCCGCCCTTCACCGAAACCGTCGAATGGATGATCGCGAAAGAGATTCAGCAAGCGTCACCCGAGCAGGTTCGACGGATCAATCAGATCGAAGGCGACAACGCCCGGCACGTGCAGCCGCTCTACGGACGCGCCGTCGACTAGTAGCACCCTGAACACGAATCTTCTCTTTTGGTTTCTTGCTCAGCGCGTTTGCCGCTATTATCCATTGCTCTATGCCTAACGTCAGCGTTCTCGGGGCGGGGGCTTTTGGTACTGCTCTCGCCGTCTACTGCTCCGAGCTTGGCCACCAAACGCGCGTTTGGGCGTACGACGAGGGTCTACCGGAACGGATCGCGGCCGTGCATGAGAACGTGGTCTATCTTCCGGGTTTTCCAGTCCCCGACGACGTGCTCTTCACGAACGAGTTGGCCGGGGCGTTGCGGGGCGCCGAGCTGGTCTTGCTGGCGGTGCCCTCCGGTTTCATGCGTTCGGTCACCGAGCAGGCGGCACCGCACCTGCCGCGCGGGGTGCTATTCGCTTCGACGACCAAAGGCATCGAACGCGACACCCTTGCTTTCATGAGCGACATCCTGGCGGAGACCTTGCCCGATCACGCCGGGCACGCCACGTACCTCTCCGGGCCGAGCTTCGCAAAGGACATAGCTTCTCGGTTGCCGGCGCAAGTCACGCTTGCCGCGCCCGACATCGACTTGGCACGCCGCGTCCAGGCCATCCTTCATTCCCCGCGGTTTCGGGTCTATGCGAGCGACGACGTGGTCGGGGTTCAGCTGGGCGGCGCCCTCAAAAACGTAATCGCGGTGGCCTGCGGCGCGACGCACGGACTCGGACTCGGCGCCTCCGCGGTTGCATCGCTGATGACCCGAGGCCTCGCCGAGATGGCACGGTTGGGTGTGGCGCTCGGTGCGAACCCTCTCACATTTCTGGGGCTCGCCGGCGTGGGAGACTTGACTCTTACCTGCACCAGCAAGCTCTCGCGCAACTTCCAGCTCGGCTTGCAGCTAGCTGCTGGCAAACCGGCGCAGGAGGTGGTCGCATCTCAGAAGGCAGTGGCCGAGGGTTACCACACCGCCGCCGCGGTTCACTCGCTGGCTCAAAGGGCCAAGGTGGACATGCCGATCTCCGAGTCGGTCTACCGCGTGTGCCACGAGGGCGCGGTCTTGGCCGACGAGGCGACGCGGCTCATGGGCCGCGAGAGAAAAGACGAGCTGGCGGGCATCTTCCTTGCGACGGCGAAGCGCCCCGACGGTGGTTGACCCTATACCTCCACCACCACGTTGCCGCCCTCTACCATCGTGGGATAAGTCTTCAACGTTTTCTCGCTGCGCACGACGTTGAGCAGCTGGATGCCGGGCGGAAAGTTGGCCCATTTGTGGACCTCGCCCGTGCGGATATCGAACTCTGCGCGATGAAGAGGACACCGAACGCGGTGTCCATCGACGATCTTGCCGCGCCGAAGCGGCGCGAAAGTGTGCGTGCAGTTGGTTTGCGTCGAATAAAAGCCATCTTCGAGGTGGTAGACGAGGACACTCGTGTCCCCGG
>Ga0224512_10002881_pt1 | contig 15444 bp, 13 predicted proteins | sample SF_May12_sed_USG_4_FD_169103 | JGI IMG/M metagenome (GOLD analysis project Ga0224512, IMG submission 169103) | Sediment microbial communities from San Francisco Bay, California, United States - SF_May12_sed_USGS_13 | ecosystem: Environmental > Aquatic > Marine > Sediment | place: USA...
TGAGGAGAGACAATCGAGACCTTACGTCCATCTTCTCTCCAAGACTGCGACAAAAATACGGCGCAATTGCGCCGTAAGAAGCCAACTAAAACAGTCAAATGTTTGCTGATTATTCGACGGTAACCGATTTCGCGAGGTTTCTTGGCTGATCGACATCGCAACCGCGGCGAACGGCAATATGGTAGGCAAGCAGTTGAAGCGGCACCACAGAAAGGATCGGCGCCAGCAGATCACTCGTTTCGGGGATTTCGATCGTGTAATCCGAAACGAGCGAACTCATTTCGTCGTTTTCCGTGAGCACCGAAAGAATTATCCCGTCACGAGACTTTACTTCGACGATATTTGAATGAGTCTTTTCGTACCGCAACTCGCTGCCCTCGTTACCGTTCTCACGTGTATTGACGACTACGACGGGGAGTTTTTCATCGATCAGCGCGTTGGGGCCGTGCTTCATTTCTCCGGCCGGATAGCCCTCGGCATGTATATAAGAAATCTCCTTGAGCTTTAGGGCACCTTCCAGCGCGACCGGGAAATTGATTCCGCGGCCGAGGTACAAAAAATCTTGCGAGCGGAAAAATTCTCTTGAAATCTCTTCGATGTTATCGTCGTCACTCAGGAGATGCTCGATCTTAAGCGGCAGTTCGGCAAGCTCCTGCGCGTGAAGTTTTGCCTCTTCTTCGTCAATCCTGCCGCGTAATTGACCGACGTAGAGCGCAAACAGATAAATCGCCACCATCTGAGACGTAAACGCCTTTGTCGAAGCCACTCCGATCTCGGGCCCGGCATGCGTCAAAATAGTGCCTTCCGCCTCGCGCGTGATCATCGAGCCCTGTACGTTACATATCGCCAAGACCTTGCACCCCGCGCTTTTGGCTTCGCGCATTGCGGCGATCGTGTCGGCGGTCTCGCCTGACTGCGAGATTACGAGCAGGAGATCGGTTTCGACGAGCACCGGATTCCGGTAACGGAACTCCGAGGCATAGTCCACTTCGACAGGAATCCGTGCCAGCTGCTCGATCATGTACTTGCCGGCGATTCCGGCATGCCACGATGTGCCGCAGGCAGCGATTTTGACTGAGGTAATATTCTTGAGATCCTCATCCGTGATCTCCATCTCGTCAAGATAGACCTTGCCGTCATCCAGCGATATGCGGCCCTGCACTGTATCCCGCACCGCACGCGGCTGCTCATAGATTTCTTTGAGCATGAAATGTTTGAACCCGCCTTTTTCGGCCATGATCGGGTCCCATGTAATTCTTTGCTGCTTTGGCTCGACCGCATTCCCATCGAAATCCGTTGCGCGCACGGAATCTTTTGTAAGGATCGCGATTTCCCGTTCGCCAAGATAGAAAACGTCACGGGTATGCTGGAGGATCGCGGGAATGTCGGAAGCCACAAAGAATTCGCCGTCGCCGAGCCCGATTACAACCGGCGGTCCCTCGCGCACGGCGATGATCGTATCCGGTTCTTCGACCGAGATGATCGACAACGCGAAAATGCCACGGAGGTCTTTGACCGCCTTTCGGACAGCTTCTTCGAGCGTAAGCCCCTCGCTTTCCTTATAATGGCCGATCAGGTGTGCGACGACTTCGGTGTCGGTCTCGGTTTTGAATTCGCTGCCGACAGCAACGAGCCGCTCCTTCAACTGCAGATAATTCTCGATTATGCCGTTGTGAACAACGACGATCTTCCCGGTTTGATCGCGATGCGGATGCGCGTTTTCTTCGGTCGGACGCCCGTGAGTGGCCCAGCGTGTGTGTCCGATACCGTAATTGCCTTCGAGAGGATTGAGACGAATCGCCTCTTCAAGATTTCGCAGCTTTCCTTCGGCGCGGCGCAGCGAAAGACCGTTTTCGTCGTCGACGACGGCAATCCCGGCCGAATCGTAACCGCGGTACTCCAGTTTGCGAAGCCCATCCAGTATCAGCGGCACAACCTGCTTATTTCCGACGTATCCAACTATTCCACACATATTATTCGATGAGAACGATTCGGCTAGACTTTCTTTACAGTTTCAAGTTTCAATTTCAATGTTTCAAGTTCAAAGTTCGATTCGACCGACTGCCTTAATAAAGTGCGAATCGAGTAGCGATTCTAATGAGTTAGAGGTCGGTGCCCGGGAATGCCCCCCGGTTTTCCTCGCCTGCACTCACTCCCCGTCATTAGCGAGCGTCTTTATAAATCTCGCCGGAGCCCCGACGGCAAGTTTGTTGTCGGGAATGTCTTTGTTCGCCACGGTCCCGGCACCGGTTACCACGCCGTTTCCGACCTTTATCGGCGCTATCAGCATCGTATCGGATCCGATCTTCACACGATCGCCGATTTCCGTACGATGTTTGTTCTGCCCATCGTAGTTACAGGTAATGGTCCCCGCGCCGATATTTGTATCCTCACCGATTGTCGCGTCTCCGAGATAGGTCAAATGATTCGCTTTTGACCTCCGGCCGAGAGTCGTGTTTTTCATCTCGACAAAGTTACCCACTCTCGACCCGTCTGCCATACACGCCTTTGGCCGCAAGTGGGCGAACGGACCGATACTGCAGTCGTTTCCGACAATTGCGCCGGTAATCACGCAGTTGTCGAGCACGGTAACTCCGTTTCCAAGCCGAGAATCTGCGATCCTCGTTCCTGAGCGCAGTTCGCAGCCATCGCCAATCACCGAATCCCCTTCCACGACGACATTCGGGTGGATCACTGTGTCCCTTCCGATACTCGTCCGGGCGCTGACGTAAACGTTCTTCGGATCGATAAACGACACGCCGTAGTCCAGCATCAGCTTGTTGATCGTTCGCCGACGCACTTCGCGCTCCATAACCGCAAGCTGGCTCCGGTCGTTAATACCTTCAATCTCACGCTGGTCCCGATGCTTGTAGAGCGAAACCGATTCACCGGCCTGACGCAGTATTCGCGGCGCATCCGTCAAATAATACTCGCCCTGGGCGTTATCGTTGCTTATCCGGGAGAGTGCTTCAAAGAGTTTGATTGTATCGAAACAATAGATCCCGGAATTAATTTCCTTTACCGAAAGTTCATTCTCGCCGGCATCCTTTTGCTCGACGATACGGTCAAAAAAGCCGCCGTCATCGCGTACTACGCGTCCATATCCTGACGGATCTTTAAGCGCGACAGTCAGAATCGTCGCCGCCGCCCCCTTCCCTCGATGATCATGATGCTGCTGGACAAGCGATGCCAGCGTTTCGGCCCTGATCAAGGGGACATCCCCCGACAGCACAAGCAGCGTTGAATCCTCATCCGCGAGGCAAGCTCTTGCCGAATTGACCGCGTCACCAGTCCCCAGCTGTTTCTCCTGCACGACAAATTCAACAAGTTCCGGATCGATCTCGTCGAGGACCGCCGCCGTTACATCTTCACCCTGATGGCCGATAACGACAAATATCTTCGACGGTGCGAGTGCCGTTGCCGTCCGGCAGACATGGTTTATCAGCGGCCGCCCGTCAAGCTTGTGGAGGACTTTTGCGAGATTCGAACGCATCCTCGTTCCAAGTCCGGCGGCAAGGATCAGGACATTCAACTCTTTCCCTTTGTTTTCATTGCTCATATTACGACCGGGTCTCGGATTTCTGATTTTATTTTGTCCCGCATTTTCCTCATCTGCGGTTGCTGGAGCGCACTCAACATTACTACATCGGCGAGTCTTGAGGGTTTATGACGCACCTTCCGACCCTCATCGAGTAGATTGCCATAGACGATGCGCGCACCCTCGATAGTCTCGGGCGTAATCGAATCGGCGATCCCGATCTGCTGGGCTCCCTGATCGAGATAACGAGCGGCTTGCGTTTCTCTAATCGGGTAATTATTAACGATTACATAATCAAAATCGATTTCAGGAGAATACTCCTTCACGATCTCCAGGTGTCTCCGTGCCGACAATCCATCCGTCTCTCCGGGCTGGGTCATCAGGTTCGAAATATAGACTTTGACCGCCGAGGATTGCGCAATCGAGCGTGATACATCGTTTACAAGTAGAGGCGGCAAGAGGCTTGTAAAGAGCGAGCCGGGGCCAAGCGTAATAATATTCGCCTCCCCGATCGCTTCTATCGCCTCCGGAAGCGGATGACACGTTTCGGGTTCCAAGCGCAGGTTTCTAATTCGGTTACCGACGTTTCCGACGTTCGTTTCACCATGGACGGTACTCCCGTCGTCAAGCTCCGCGCGAAGCCGGACGTCTTCCATCGTAGCCGGATAAATCTGTCCCTTACTCACTAGAATTTCCGAGGACAGCTTTACGGCCTCTGAAAAATCGCCGGTTATCTCTGAAAGCGCGGCCAGAAAAAGATTGCCAAAACTATGACCGCCGAGTTCCCCGTCACCGCGAAACCTATGCTGGAAAAGCTTTGAAAGCAAATGCGAATCTTCCGAAAGCGCAACCATGCAGTTTCGGATATCGCCCGGCGCGGGCATTTTCAACTCGTCCCGGAGACGCCCCGAGCTTCCTCCGTCATCGGAAACCGCGACGATTGCCGAGAGCCTTTTGATCCACATCGGCTTTGATTCCGCCTCGCCGACATAGTTCTTAAGGCCTGAGAGAAGCGTGGAAAGCCCGTTTCCGCCGCCAATTGCAACCACATTCAATCCAAGCGAAGTTTGTGAAAATATATGGTTTTTCATCGAAACGGCGGATTAATACAGAGGGGAAAACATCGCAGGGTGGAATGTAAAACACTTTGCGGCAGACCGCACCGCAATCATCCCGTAAAATACCTGAATTTTATCACTTTTTGTTTTTGTTTATCAATTAAGGGCATGCGCGCAAACTACAATATTCGCCTGATATGCCGACTTTATTTTGAAATCGGCTTAGTAGGAACCCGAAAAACCCTGGGGTTAAAAATGTGTAAACAGAAAAAAACACTTGAAGGTCGTTAAACCCGTGTGTTAAATTATTTATTGCGGTTGTACTTCAAACCCGCCCTTAAGCCGTAGTAAAATAACTTAAAGTTTATCGATGAGACTCCTCAAAAACTCATTGTAATTAGAATACTAAAGCGAGAACAACTACGATGGCAGAAACGCCGGTCATTATCAGGGAACATCAGTTTCAAAAAATAAAGAGCGCCCTTGCGCGGCTCTGCGTTGAAGCGGCGGCGAGAGTTGTGTTTCTGGTCGACCGGGACGGTCAGCCGATTGCCTTTCACGGTGAGATCGGCGAAATGGACACGACGAGCTTCGCGTCGCTTGCGGCCGGTAACGTAGCGGCTACCAACAGCATGGCCAAACTCATCGGCGAGGACCAGTTCCCGTCCGTGGTCCATGAAGGCGAAAGGGAAAGCATTTTTATAAGCGTGATCGGCCGCAGCCTTTTGGTGGTTGTATTTGACGAACGCTCGACCCTTGGCCTCGTCAAATTGCGAACCAAGAAGGCAACATTCGTTGTCGCTGAGATTCTCGAAGGAGTCGCCCGCGACTCAGCAGATTTGACGCTTAGCGAAAGTTCTTTCTTCGCGGAGATTACCGACGAAGACATCGATAGCCTGTTTGGCTAGATCTGTTCGGTTACTGGCCACACGGCCGTTATCAGACTTATGACGTTCATAAATTACGCATCGCGCGAAATAAACTGCAAGATCGTTTATTACGGTCCGGGACTTTGTGGCAAAACAACCAATTTGCAGTACATCTACGATTCGACCGCTCCGCAGGCGAAAGGAAAGCTGATCAGCCTGGCTACGGAAACGGATCGGACCCTGTTTTTTGACTTCATGCCTCTTGAGCTCGGGACCGTTCGTGGCTTTAAGACGCGTTTTCATCTCTACACGGTACCTGGACAGGTTTATTACGATGCTTCGCGAAAGCTGATTTTGAAAGGAGTCGATGGCGTTGTTTTTGTCGCGGACAGCCAGGAAGAAAGGATGGACGCGAATATCGAGTCGCTCTACAACCTCGAAGAAAACCTCGAGGCGCAGGGCTTCGATCTCATGAAAATTCCCTACGTACTCCAGCTCAACAAACGCGATTTGCCGAATGTTATCCCGATCGATGAACTTTCCGCGGAGCTCAAGAAGAAGGGCGAGCCGGTCTATGAGGCTGTCGCGACGAACGGCGAAGGCGTATTCGACACGCTGAAAGCCGTTGCGAAACAGGTGTTGACGGAATTGCGGAAAGGCTAGCTGCGAAATCCGAACAATTGAAAAGAGGTTGCGTCGAAAGTCGCAACCTCTTTTTTCGTCCGAATCGTGTTCGTCAAAAACCGGATCTCTGATCTTGTAATTTTACAAGCGTCTTCAAAACTGCCCTTAACTGTGGAAATTATCGATTCGTTTTTAAGAACATTACGGTGGTACGGGTCTAAATGCAGCGGGCTTTGTTTCCTCCCCGGATTGCCGTTGGGTAGGCACTTTATACTCGCTTTTGGGAAAATCTTCGCGGTTTCATGCGAGAAGTTTCCCAATCGAGTTGCCTTTGCTATCTAAAAGTACACCAAGCCGCACGGTTTTGCCCCTGGCACGTATTCCGAATTGGCCGGCTGGTTCATCAATATTGGTTTCTCGCTTAATTCCTCGGCATACTCTTTGCTCATTCATCTTCGAATTGAAGAGAGGGTCAATAATGAATTATGTACACATGCACCTGGTTCTAAGTCATCTCCCGGTTCTGGGCACCTTATTCGGTTTGTTTCTGCTGGCCTACGGTGTTGTCAGAAAGAGTGCCGAAGTGCAGAAAATCTCATTGGGAGTATTTGTTCTGGCCGCATTGGTAACCATCCCCGTTTATTTGACGGGGGAACCTGCCGAGGAGATCGTCGAACACATGGGCGGGATATCCGAAGCGCTTATAGAACAACATGAAGACTCGGCGATCAGCGCTTTGATCTTGATGGAAGTAACGGGCGCTCTGGCATTACTGAACATTTTTTTCCTGGGTCGCGCAATTGCCGCGAAGTTCATAATAGTTACGGCTCTAAGTTCAGTATTGGCGAGCGGGGTGATTTTATGGACGGCCAATTTAGGCGGGAAAATTCGCCATACGGAAATTCGATCCAGCGGCGCACAAACGACAAACCCGGAAAAGAAGATAGAAAATGACGATGATGACGACGATCATGAAGACGATCATTAATGCGCTGCCGCTGCTGCTAACTTAAAGAGTGCTGCACATTTTCCCCTGAAAACGGGAAAGGCCTCTATCACATGATACTTGAATTGTGCGGAGAGGATCGGCGATTCCCGGGTACAACCTCAAGAAAGGTGTCCGGAGATCATTGGCTTTATGCGTCTCACAATCTTAACGCGGACCGTTTATCATCATTCGTCCACTCAATTGCCGGTTTCCAAACAATTGTGGGAAATCACGCGGCTATTATTCACCATAATCCACCAGATCAGTTCGGCACCGAAGCAATTCTAAAAAAAAATGTTTTGAGACTCGAAAAGTCAGTTGGTCAGCAGGCCGAGGGTTAATTCGCGGGATTTTCAAGGCAAACAGAAAAGCCACCTGCAAGACAGATGACCTTCTTAAAGAATGGCGGAGCCGACGGGACTCGAACCCGCGACCTCCAACGTGACAGGCTGGCGTTCTAACCAACTGAACTACGACTCCGGAAGTCTTAAATCCTGGTGGGCATAGAAGGACTCGAACCTCCAACTTCCTCCTTGTAAGGGAGGCTGTCTACCAATTGACATATATGCCCACGCCAAAAATCTTTCAAAAATCTCGCCATTCAAACGGGAATTAGCGAACCGTAATGCTAGAAAATTTAGGGGGATGTGTCAAGGACGCGAGTGGCTGGGGCCTCTGGTGTTCCAAGTTTCAAATTGCGGTTTCCATATGTCGAAAAAGTGACCTGCGAAGAATCTTTTCGAAAGACGGATCATTTAATAAGTAATGCTGGCCCGTGAATCGGTACTCAAACAACCCTGAAACCTGAAACCTGAAACAACTTCAAACTACCTCTGCAGTTTTGGTTTTCGCCGGGTGTCGATCCCTTCTTCGTATTTCAGGATCGTACCGCCAAAACCGACGATCCATCCGGTTCCGTTGAAGAATCTAATGTCTTCGAGGTTGTTTCTAGAGGCGGTCCTGGTTTCCCTCCATATGTTTCCACCGCTTGTGGTATGGAGGATCGTGCCCTGTTCCCCAATCGCCCAACCGTTCGCATTGTCGGTGAAGTATACGCCGCTGAGATCCGTACCGAGATTGCTTTTTTGCAGTCTCCAGTACTTACCGCCATTGATCGTCTGGTAAATACTGCCGTTGGCCCCAACCGTCCACCCATGTGACCGGTCGACAAAGTACACAGACTTAAGCATCGAGTCCAATTTTTCCGAAACAACAGCCGGACCCCAGGTAACACCCGCATCTTCCGTATAAAGAATCATTCCGCCGCCACCGACAATCGCGCCCACGAACTCCCCGGCAAAAGCTCCGTCGAGCATCAGAAACCTCGTCGGCGCGAGCACTTTCTGCCAACTCAGGCGATCGTTTTCGAGCGCGTAGAGCGTACCCATTTCTCCGAGAGCAAGACCAAACCCCGACCGCGTAAAGACGAGATTTGTAATTCTACGCCGGTTCGAATCTTCGAAGTCATGTTTTACCCAAGTCTTCCCGCCGTCCTCGGTACGCATCAGGTATGAGGGCGGACCCTCGCCCAGACTATAGATATCGCGTTCACATAACGCCCAGCCGTGCTGGCGGTCTGTAAAGTGAATCTTCCTGATCGTATCTCCGGTGAACTTCCTGACAACACGCCAGGTCTTGCCGCCATCGATGGACTGCAGCAAAGCGCCCTTGCTTCCGCCGATAAAGCCCCTTTCGGCATCGGCAAAATGAATCGTCCGAAACCACGCAAGCGAGCTGGTCGGCTGTTTCACCCATTCGCCGCCTGATGCGGTTTGGACGAATACCAGAAGTATTAGAAAGGGTATGATTCTAAGTAATTTAAGTATCTGTTTCACAGTTAAATGGCGCCGGTCTCCCGGCTCTAAATATGGCACCTGCAAAATTCCCGCATTAGTCCTTAAATCCTTGGGTTCCGAAGCCAATACCGTATGCTCTTCGCGCGGAATTGGCAGATTTACCGGATCGTCTTCGAGGCTTCGTAAGCGACTCAACTTTTGAATCAACGACAATTGATAAACGGTCAATGATTAAAACGGGCTTCCGAACAGTATTCTTGCGGCACTCGCCTTGCCGATTACGTTTAGCAACTTGCTCCAGGTAAACCCTTTTTCGCCGACGATGATCTGATCGCCCGGCTTCAAGAAGATTGTCGGGACCTTCCCGCGTTCGATCGCAACGAGATCGATCTGTTCCTGTGTCATAAAGCCTTCGGGAGTGAATCTTGCGAGATAGATCTTGTTCTTGTTGGCGCCTTTGGAGAGACCGCCTGCCTCCAGAATCGCTTCGTTTATACTTATCCGCCGTTCCATAACCCTGACGCCCGGTACCCCGACTTTGCCCATTACCGCGTAACGCGCCGATCCTGCACGCGAGAGAGTGACTGTGACTTTCGGGTCGATGATGTACTCCTCGAGCCTCTTTGTTATTTCATCTGCGACCTGAGTGACGGTTTTTCCACCCACAAAGACCCCGTCACGGATCAACGGATAAGACATTCGGGCCGTCGGCGGAACCATTACATCCATCCGGCAATAGTCGGGACACTGGCCGAACACTTCGACACTGATGATATCCTGAGGTCCCAACCGGTATTCTTCCAAGTAATTGGAGTAATAGTTTACGATCCTTTCGGTTTCGATATCTTCCGGATCAACGGATTCCGTCTCATCTTCGATTACCGAAGGAGGCGTCGCAGCCGGAACCGCTTTCATCTCCGCGGGATTGGGTTCGGGCTCGCCTGTTTGCGCCGCGGCGGGCAATGCCAGGGCCAACAGGGTTACGAATATCATTGATGTTCCAACAAATCTAAAAGCACTCATTGTTTTCTCCGTCTGTAAGGCGAATCCTCGTGTATCAGTGTCTAAAAATGATCAAAAAGTCCTTTTGTCCAAAAACTAAAGGCAATTCCTATCTTCCACCGCGTCCGAACAAGATCGTCTTGATCGTGTCAAAAACGATAATCAGATCGAGCGGAAGCGATTGGTTCTTAATGTAATAAAGGTCGTACTGCAATTTTCGTCTCGCGTCATCGACCGAAGCTCCATAGGGATAATTTGTTTGTGCCCAGCCCGTGAGACCCGGCGCAACCAGGTGCCGGTGTTCGTAATACGGGATCTCTTTCGCCAGTTGCGCGACAAAATGAGGCCTCTCGGGACGTGGTCCTACGAAACTCATTTCACCTTTAAGGATATTCCAAAACTGCGGAATCTCATCCACTCGGATCTTTCTAATTATTCTGCCTACACGGGTTGCGCGATCATCGTCGGTGGTCGCCCAAATCGGTTTCCCGTCTTTTTCGGCATCGATACGCATCGACCTGAACTTGATCACGTCAAATTCCCGTCCGTTTTTGCCGACCCTGTTCTGTCGATAGAGTACGGGGCCTTTTGAGTCTAGTTTTACAAGGACGGCGGTTAATATTGCGACGGGCAGAGACAAAATCAGACCGACTGCCGCAAGCGAGCGGTGAACGGCTTCACGCACAAAAAACTTGATTTTCGTCTCGCGTCCGGGGCCACCAAAAATCAACCACGACGGCCTGAGCATGTCCAGCTGGACCTGTCCGGTGACCCTTTCAAAAAAAGACGTGCATTCTTCAATTGTTACGTCTCCCGCAAGACTCATCTTGAGAAGCGTCTCTGTGGGAAAAGTCCCGCGCCTTTCCCGGACTGCGGTCACAATCCGGTTTACTCCCTTTTCCCTGATGATCTTTTCAAGATCGCCGGTTGTCCCGAGAACTTCGGCCAACCCAATCTTCTCGGCGGGAACGTGACCGTTTTCGGTTACGAATCCGACTATCCTGAAGCCGGCATCACGGCGGTCCCAGGCGACCTGTGCGGTCGCGTGGGCGGCCCTGCCAGAACCGACGATTAGAATCTTCTCACCAATATCCGGGTGGCCGGTAAGAGTGTGGATCAGGACCCGCCACGAAAGCAGCAAGACCAGCACGATAGCGACCGAAAAAAGCGAGACCCCGCGCCCGATAAACAGAGGGGGAAGGAAATAGAAGAGCAGCGCCAGTGCCGCCCAGGCTATTCCCAGCGCCTGCACGAGCCGCAGAAACAACTCTCTCCGGTTTGCAATAACGGTGTACTCGTAAAGGTCGTAAATATAGAGGGTCAATAGACATACTCCGGTAGCCAAAGCGATCTTGTACCAGGCGTTGTTCTCATTGAGCTGGTATGCGGCACCGCTGATTCCCAGTCGGATGTACAAAGCCAGCATTACACCACCATAGATCATCGCCATGTCGGCGAGAATAAACCAGATGGTCCTTGAACTGAACTTTGATGCACTCATATAAACTGCGGGGCCATTCCGGATCAGGAATTGGAAATCCTATTCAATGCTTTCCTCTCTCTTGTACCTCTTTCCGTAATACCCGTAACCGTATGTCGATTCGTTTAGCACTTCCTCACTCTGGTTTAGAATCACCCCCAGCATCCTGTCGCTGGGCAGCGTTTCCAGAATGCGATCAACCGCGCTGTACTTGGTTCTTCCCGCCCTCACGACAAGAATCGCCCCGTCGGCCTGGTTGATCAGCACCGTTGCGTCCGTAAACACCCCGAGCGGAGGCGCGTCGATGATTACGTAATCGAACATTTCACGCGCTTCGCGAAGAATTTCCTGAAATCTCGGCCCCGAAAGCAGCTCGGCGACGTCATTTCGCGCTTCACCACCGGGCAGCAGATGAAGACCGGACGGCTCCAGCCGGACGATCGTTTCCTCAACCGAACAGGTGCCGCTCAAAATATCCGAAAGCCCCTTGTCGGTTTCGATCCCTAAATAATCCGTCAGACTCGGCATCCGGAGATCGCTGTCGATGATCAGCGCCTTGACGCCGTCCGTCTGTGCAAGCAGCCAGGCGAGGTTTAGCGATGTAATCGTCTTGCCTTCCGCCGGATTGACGCTGCCTACAACGATCGACTGGAGTTTCCTGCGCTGGCTTTTGTGGAGGACGTGGGTCCGCAGTGTCCTGTACTCCTCGCAGTAGGTCGAATGCGGCTGTGTTATCGAAACTAATCTCGGTTCAACACGCTCTGCCTCGACCTCCCACCGAGCGAACTCGGGCAGAGGTTTTCGTACAGAGCGTGGTGAACCTACGGTGTCCAATGTTGCCCCAGCAGTATTACTCGTTTTCAAATCAGGGAGTGCCGTCCCGATTGTTGAATCCGACTGCTCACTGGACGCCGATCTTGGCGTTCCTATCCGAAAATCCTCTTCCACGAACACCCTGGGCGGAGTGGAACGCCGCGCACGGGTGTTTTTGTCGAATGGAACCACATTTCTGTCATCGACGCGGGTCTCGCCGCCGTTTCGTGATTCCCCACCGGGATTCTCAGTTTTTCGTTTTTCAAGGGCTTTTAAGATACTCATTTCGCTTGCTCCGAATCTTTCGGTTTGTGACGGAAAGTGATCGCGGCCTGAGCGACCTAATAGAATCCGCCAACTTCCTCGATTTCAAGGTTTATTTCGTCATCGAGATCATCGAAGGGAATTCGGCTCGCCTCACCGTTCGACTTTACGGCCGGTTCCGGCTGCTGGGTCTTGAAGGCTCTCTTTGGTTTTGCAGCTCTTGGTCTTGCCCGATTGCTCCACAGTTCTTCACGGGCTTCCGGGGTAAGAACTCTCGAAGTGCTCACCTCTTCCGCACGCGCACTGTTCGCCACGATTTCCTGCTGTTCGGGCAAGAGGTCCAGATTGTCGGCGACTTCTTCGATCGTCTGCCGACCAATAATCTGTTCTCCAGCGGCATAGGCGGAAAGCATGGCGTTATCGCATATGTTGTTTATCTGCCGCGGGATTCCTTCAGAACACTGGAAAATAAAATCGATCGCGCCGGGAGTGAACACGTTGGGCTGTTCGGAGCCGGCGATCAGCAACCTCTCCGTTATGTAGCGCTCGACCTCTTCAACGCTCGGAAGCGAGTGCATTTTGCACCGAAGGGCGACGCGCTGCTTGAGCTGTCTCAGATTCGGCTGGTTTAGCTTTTTGCGCAATTCCGGCTGGCCGGTCAATACTATCTGCAGGTGTTTGGCGTCATCCGACTCAAAATTCATCAGGAGCCTGATTTCTTCGAGCACATAGTCCGACAGCTCATGCGCCTCGTCAATGATCAGCACGGTTCTCAGTCCGCGTCTGTTTCGTTCTTCGAGCACTCGTCCCATCTCGCTCAACAGTTCGGCCTTGTTGTTCCAATCCTTCATGCCAAGCATCTGCGTGACATGATGATAGAACTCATCGATCGAGAGACGCGGGTTAAACACATAGGCTGCAAGCACGCTTGAATCGAGCCGCCGTAGAATCCAGCGGAGCGCTGTCGTTTTACCGGTTCCCACCTCTCCGGTGAGTACGATCAGGCCTTTCGCGTTCTCCAAACCGTAATACAAACTGGCCAAGACCTCGTTGTAGCTTGGGGTGAACACAATAAACCGCGGATCCGGTGTAAGTGTGAACGGTGTGTCCTCTAACTCAAAAAATTCCTTGTACATGCTTTTTTGCCTCTCTTCTAAATCAATTCAGGCCAACCGCCTTGAATCTATGAAACTGCGCGTTCGAATACGCGTGAAAACTCCAATACCATGATAATTATCGGGATCGCTCCGATTGCCGCTCCGACACCGGCCAGCACCTTGAGCCAATATGAACGCTGCAGCCATGCCTTCTCATTGTGTGTCAACAGCGGCGGCACCGCGGCCAGCAATGGAAGTCCTGTATAGTGCTTCGCGTCTTCTATACTTTGAATCTTGAACAACCTGGGTATTTCGAAAAGTGCGGCGAGGAACAGGCCGATCGCGAGACCAAGCCCGGCGCCGAATCCCGTCAGGAGTTCCCGTTTCGGAGCTACTGGCGATGTCGGCAGATTCGCGACGTCGACGACCCGGACCGTTTCACCCTGAACGTTCTTATCACGGTTAAGTTGAAGTTCCGTGTCGTTCTTCTTCTTGAGAAGATCGTCGTACGAGCGCTTCGCCGTTTGATACTGGTTGTTTATCGATTCCAACGCGACAGCAACGCTTGGAATTGTATTTATCTTGGCCTCAAGCGTCCTTATATCCACGTCATTTGAGGCCATTGCGCCTTTCTTTAATTCGATCTGACGGTCGATGCTGCCTATCTGACCTTCCGTTTTTTCCCGTTCGATCACAAAACTCTGTTTTTGCATCTCCGCTTTGCGGTCGCTCGATTTCTTCGCATCGGCGACAATCCTGGAGGCGTTTGCGCGCAGCTTGGAGATTTCGACGTCAATCGCATTCAAGCGCTCCCGCGTGTCGACAACCATTGGCATCTTGTCGGTATACTGCAATTTGAGTTTCTTGAGCTCCGCATTTAATTCGGCCCTTCTTCGCACGAGTTCGCCATAAGCCGGTGTCTTTGTGATGTCCTGTCCTCCGACCAACGCTTCTTCGATGTCTTTCTGACCGAGATCTTCGACGAGTTGTATCTGTCGGTTCAAAGAACGGACGTTGTCGTACAAACGGCTCTTTTCGTTGTTCAGACCCTGGATCTCTTTGCTTAAGTTCTCTTCTCTCTTGCGCAGTCCTTCGAGCTGCGCAATCAGGCCCCGATCGTTCTCAGGCAATGTTTCGACGTTGGCCATCATGATCCCGAGCCTCTGCTGCTCGAGCTCATCGAGAGCTTTCTTCTTTTCGCCCAACTGAGTTTCGATAAAATCACCGGTCTGTTTGGCAACCTGTTGCTGGTCGAGTACCTGCGCATTCACGTATTTGCTGGCGAGCTCGGCGGTGACGTTGCGGGCCGCCTCGGGTGTCCGGTCCCGGTACGAAATCCGGAAAGCCGCCAGTTTCTCGGTGTCTGTTTTTTCGAGATTGACGGTGATGTTCTTCCTCATACGATCGATGATGAGTTCGGTCGGGACACCCGCTTTTCGCTCGAGCTCGTAAAGCTTGTATTTCGCGACCATTGGCTCGAGTGAAGAACGACTCAAGACTTCCTGGTTGATCGTTTCGATCCGTTGCGTCAAATCGGCGTTTGTCATCGATTTGACGACGTCTTCCGAAATTGTGGGCGGCTTTACGGTCAGGATTGTCGTCGATTCATAGACGCTCGGGAGCCGGTAAACGACATAGCCGATTGCCGCGGTCATAGTCAATACGGGCAACAAAATCAACCACTTACGACGTTTCAGCATACGCCACAAATCGCCAGCCGATCGTTGTCTGAATTCAACACTCATCGTACAAACTCCCTGTTTTCTTCCTCACGCGGCATTCTTTCTTTTTTCGCGACGCCCATTTTATCCATCCCCCAGAATTCTCTTTGCGTCCTGCAGGTCCCGCGAGCTAAACTGCGCGGTGCCCCCGCTCAGCGCCGCGGCGATTTCGCGTTTTGCCTCGTCTTTCTCAC
>Ga0224512_10002882_pt1 | contig 15420 bp, 16 predicted proteins | sample SF_May12_sed_USG_4_FD_169103 | JGI IMG/M metagenome (GOLD analysis project Ga0224512, IMG submission 169103) | Sediment microbial communities from San Francisco Bay, California, United States - SF_May12_sed_USGS_13 | ecosystem: Environmental > Aquatic > Marine > Sediment | place: USA...
GGCGGTTGTCGGTCCCCCCGACGTCTCGATTGTGGCGAAAACTCTGTTTGTGTTCTTTGCCGTCCCGAACGATGCAACGCCGTCGGCAGCTACGTTGGTCCGGAGACTCCCGGTTACCGAGCTTTCGAGCCGCAGCCAGGCGCTGATCGTGAAGTTGCGGTTACCGGCGCCGATCTCGAGATCGGAGTTAGCCGCCACCGTGATGGAGTCGCCCGCACCCAGCTCTTGGGCATCGATGACGCGGCCGGGAGTATTCAGCGCTCCGCTGGTGACCCCGTGGTTGCCATTCGTTGTCATGTCGAGCGCTCCGCTATCAAGCGGCCAATACCCGACCACGTCCGGAATCAGTGCGCTCGTGTCGACGGGATCGGCGAAGCCGGACACGTTTTCAAAAGTGTCGACCGCCTGGATCGAGAGCGTTCCGCCCGGCGCCATCTGTAACTCGGTGCGCCGGGTGCGTCCCACTTCGACGCCGTCCCGGTAAACGATGTAGGTGGCGACGGCGGTGTCGTCGCTCGACGCGTTCCAGCGCAATATGACGTCGTCACCCGGACCACCGATGACCGTCGCATTGCGGGGCCGGCTCGGTCGATTTGATTCGCTGGTGTCAGGCGGCTCCTCCAGCGGCGGCGCCACCGGCGGGCCCTGACCCCCTTCGTCACACCAGCGGACGATTCCGTTGCGCCAGGTATCTCCTTCGACTCGCCGGTTGAAGTCACCGCCGGCCCACAAGCAGCCGTCACCACCGCCGTGAATCGCCCAGCCGCCGATCTGCCCGAAGATGTCAGGGAGAAACGTTGGAAGCCAGTCACCGCTTGTCCGGTCGAACGCCATCAACCCTTGAACCTCGCCCGCCACCGGCTCAGCTTGGGCTTGGCTGAGATTGGTCACGCTGTTGGGGATCTCACGGATCACGCCCCAGCAATGACACGATGCATAGATGCGGTCGCCCAGGATGCCGATCGTTTGGTAGTCCCCGCCGAGGGGAAAGCCGGGTGCGTAGCCGGTGAACCAGCGGCGATCGATGGACAGGTCCGCGGCGTTGAGCTTGTGGAGGACGTGTTGGGTGCCGGCAACCCACACGTTGCTGCCGTCCACGAGAACATCGAACTGATGGGGCTGGTTGGGTGTGAGCACCGGAAAGCGGTTGAGGGTCGTTATCGGCAATCCATTACTAACGCGCACCGCAACGAAGTTGGCGGTGTCCGGTTCATCGTTGACTGATTCGAAGAATCCGGTCAGATAAACCCGACCGCGGGCCGTGTCTACGTCGAGGCCCCTCACGGAGCCGTCCTTGACGACCGGACGCCAGGTGGCATCGGGCGTGCCGTTGGCTGCCGAAACGCGCCCGACTTTGTCGACTCGGGTGCGGCTGGTCGGGTCGGGTCCGGTTACGAAGTTGATTGATCCGCCCACGTAGACCCAACTCGACACTGCCCGAATCGTCCGAACCACACCGGGCGGGCTGCCATCGCCGGCCCCCTCGACCTGGGCAGTGAATCCGGGGTCGACCGCACCAGTGGCCGGATCTAGCGCGACGAGGCCTTCGGTGTCTCCGATCCCGTTCACGCTGGTGAATTCGCCGCCCACGTAAAGGCGGGACCCGTCTGGCGACGCCTCGAGGGCGAAGACGGGTCCGTTGAGGTCGGGTCGCCACCAGTCGATCCAGTCTCCGGTGGTGGCGTCGAAAGCGGCCAAGAACGGCTGGGCGTGGTGCGGTTCGTTTCGCCGGCGAACGACCTCCAGGAACAAGCCGCCGACGTAGATGGTGTTGTCGATCTGTTCGATGGCCATCACCTCGGCCGGGACGTTGGTCGTCTGGGACTCTCCGAGACCGACGACTCCCCACGTCTCATCGGGGAGGGCGATCAGCTCGGCGCTAGCCACGCCCGGACCGATTGCGAAGAGCAAGGTGCTCAGCATCGCAAGCGCGACGCCGCTGCGGGCGCCGAACCGCAATCGCTGAGCCACCAGCTGAATCATGCCTTCCCTACCTCGTTTGGTGACCAGGAGTCGCAACGCGGGACCTCCGAGCACACCTCGAACGCGGCCAGCCTCCACCTGGTGGCCGTCCCCGTCTCTGAGACCCATTTCCTCACGGATCTGTCGGCACCAACAGGCACAATGGCCTGAGCTGCCGATGGACTAGTCATAGGTAGCTCCAGTTGGGTTAGCCTCGTTCGTATGAACATCGATACGTATGACCGGATCCTGCAATTGCGCGCCCTACGCGCCTTCGAGAACCGACCGGTGAGCGCAACCCATGTCGATCAGCTCATCGAGGCGGCCCGATGGACCGGAAGCTCGAAGAACCGACAGAACTGGTCGTTCATTGTCGTGGACGACCCCCAGCAGCAAGCGGCGTTAGCCGGCACGGGAGACTTTACTGATCCTGTACGCAATGCGCCCCTGACAATTGCCCTGGTGCTGGAGCCGGAGGGCTACGAGTTCGATACGGGTCGGGTGGCGCAGAACATAATGTTGGCCGCCGATTCGCTCGGCATCGCCACGTGCCCGATCACGCTGCACCGCGACGACGAAGCGGCTGAGGTCCTCGGACTGCCGGCCGGCCGCCGTTGCCGATACGTGATTGCCGTCGGCTACCCATCCGAGGCGGCGGCGGCCAACAAGGCGGGCGGTCGCAAACCGGTTGAAGAGCTGCGGCACCACAACCGCTTCAACGGCTAAGCCACCTCGCCGACGTCGGGATGGTCGGAGAGCAGGGTCCGGCCCCAGTCGGCTCCCAGGCGGGACATCACATTCGCCAACAGCCGGCCACCGTCCATCATCGTGAGGGGCCAGCCTCACTCGCCGGGCCCGATCGACGGCTGACGGGGCGCCATGGCAGGATGTGACGCATGACTTCATGGCGTGACAGTGCATCTCAGCCGGCACAGGACGACCTCGATGCGCTCTTGAACGTGTCCCTTCCGTTCGCCCAACAGATGTTGGACAGCCGAGGTGAGTTCTTCCCGTATGCGGCGGCGATTTCAGAGGCGGGGGCAAGCAGGCTGATAGCCGGGGACCCCGGTGACGGGGAGCATCCGCTCTCCACTGATGTCATATCGCTGATTGTCGAGGGTCTACGAAATGAGCGGGACACTCTGCGCGCAACCGCCATCGTGTCCGACGTTCGCATCGCCGGATCTGACGCCGTCCGGGTCGAATGTGAGCACCGCGAAGGTCAGGCGTTCGCCGTGTTCCTGCCGTACACGAAGAAGAGGCTGCGGCGCGGCGTGGAGTACGGAGAATTGAATGCGGGACCCGGCGATCCGCAGATCTGGACAACCGGCTAGATCCGACGACAGCGGCGCGGGGAGCCGGCGTCACCCGGGCGTAAGCTGGTCCTGTGAACGGCACCCTGCGATGGATCGGTTTCGCCGCCGGCCTTCTCATATCCGTAGGAACAGTGGTCGGCGTCATGAAGACGCTGATCGTCCCCCGTCGAGGTTGGTCGCTGGTGCCGGCGTTCATTGGACGTAACGGCTTCCGGGTGTTCCACGGGATCGCCGTCCGGATGCGCTCCTACGATCTGGCCGATCGGTTTCTCGGTTTCCTGGCTCCGACCGTGATCATCGGGATACTGGTGTCGTTTCTCGCCTCGTTCGTGGTCGGGTTCGCCTTGATGCTCCTGCCGTTCGCGGACCTGTCGCTCGGGGACGCTCTTCGCGAGAGTGGGTCGTCGGTATTCACCCTGGGGTTCGTTTCGACCGATCAGCCGGCGATTACGGCGCTCGACGTTGTTGCCGGTGCCATTGGGATGATCTTCGTTGCTCTGACGATCGGATATCTGCCGCAGATCTACGCAGAGGTGAAGAAGCGCGAGGTTATGGTCAAGCAACTGGAGGGGTGGGCCGGAATCCCGTCTTGGGGCCCCGAGGTTTTGGCGCGGTTCTCCTTGGCAGGCGCGGTGGAGCAGCTACCTGACGTTTACGCCAAATGGGACGAGTGGGCTGCCTCTGTGGCGGACAGCCACATGAAGTATCCGGTGCTGACTCACTTCCGGCTCCCTCGTGCCAAGAATCATTGGGTGATTGCTCAGCTGGCGATGATGGACGCAGCTGCCCTCGATATGGCGCTGCGTCCGGCGGAGAACCAAGCCGCCGCCCGGCTGTTTCTCAACCAGGGGATCAACAGTCTCAAGGCCGTGACCTATCCGATGCGCCGGGTAGAGCCGAACTTGAAGGGACCCAGCCTCGTACAGGCGGAGTTCCGCCGAGGTGTCGAACGAGTTCTTGCCGCCGGATTCCCTGCCGAGCGGACGGCAGAGGAGGCGTGGGATCACTTTGCCGCCCTGCGGTCCCATTATGCGCCGCTGGCGTGCGACCTTGCCTACTGGACGGTCGCCGCCCCAGCTCCCTGGAGCGGTCAGCGCGCTGGTTTCGCGGACCTCATCGAATGGCCGGACGCACCGGAGGTTTGGGCCCTCAGCTGAGGGACTACGTCGTTCGTTGTGCTTAATCGGACCCCATTTGGGCGGTTTCAGCACAACGAACATCATTGTGAGGGCCAGCCTCACTCGCCGCAGCCGATGCCACCCTGCAGATGTGTGACTGTCGCTCCGAAGGTGCCATCGGATAGCGTGCCGGTGATCCCGGATTGATTGCCCTGCGTGTAGAAATGCCAGAAGTTGAACGGATCGACGAACTCCACCGACAGCACCTTGTACAGCAGTTCGAGTTGGCCGCGAGTGTCGCCCAGCCGGAGACCGTTGGCGGTTGCCAACCGGTTGTCCTCGTAGCCGCCGAAGCCGACGACCTGCCACGTGAAGAACGTACCCTCGGTGAGCCCACTGCGGGTGAAGAACGTGCGCAGATTGCCCCACCGGACCATGCGCACCTGGTCATTGGGGCATACGCCGTAGGGGCTGTTGAAGGCGCTGATCCAGCCACTGTCCTCGTCAGGATCGCCTTCCAGCATCGGGTCGCCGAGCAGAGCGAATTCAACGAGGGCGAAGTCCGTCGGTGTTCCAAAGTTGATATTGCCAATGCCTGTTGACCTCAGCCGCCAAGGACCGGCCGGCCCTTCACACGACGTTCTGTGTTCCGCAAAACACCAGTCCTGATGGATGCCGCCGTTGGCGCCGTCGTTGGCGCCGAGGTTGCCCTCGATGTAGTCGCCCCCGCTCTTGCCCCACATCTTGTCGTTGCCCTTGTTGCCCATGATCACGTCGCGGGCATGACCCCCGACGAGGATGTCATTTCCGGTGAGTCCTGCGATTGCGTCGCGGCCACCCTGTCCCCACAGCGAGTCGGGCCCACTGCCCCCGAAGATGGTGTCGTGCCCCGGACCGCCTCTGATGATGTCAGTCCCGCCGCCACCGCACAGCAGGTCGTTGCCGCCGAGCCCATCGATCGTGTCGTTGCCGCCGTTGCCCTGGATGACGTCATCGCCGGCGGTTCCCATCAGCACGTTGTCGCCGGCGTCGCCGACCATGGTCGCCGTCTCCCCATAACAAGTCGTGGCCAGCACCGCAGCCGGCAAGGCCGGCACCACGGATAGAAACAACGAAGTGGCAGCAGCCAGCAAGAGCAAACGTCGCACGACAACCCTCCCATGGTGTTCGTTGTGCTTAATCGGACCCCATATGGGCGGTTTAAGCACAACGAACAGATCCGAACCTGTGATCGATCCACCCTACCGATATCGCGCCAAGGTGGGTATGGTTGCTGCCCGTTGCTTTGAGGTTTTTGATGGCTGCTGATATCGGCCTCGTTGAAACCCAGTTCTTTACGTTCGGGTCCGAAGCGGATCCGTTTGTCCTCAATTGCGGGTCGGAATTGCCCGAGGTGACGCTGGCCTACGAGACATATGGTGAGCTCAATGCCGACGCCTCCAACGCCATCTTGGCCTTCCATGCTCTGACCGGATCGCAACATGCCGCCGGGCAGAACCCGGAGATCCCCGAGATCGGCGACATCTGGACGGAAGAGAACCATCTGGGATGGTGGGACGGATTCATCGGGCCCGGCAAACCTTTCGATACCGACAAGTACTTCGTGATATGCGCCAACTACCTGGGCGGCTGCTACGGATCGTCCGGGCCGACGTCGATCAACCCGCGCACCGGTGAGCGCTACGGCAGCTCGTTCCCCACTATCTGTTTCGCTGACATGGTGGACAGCCAGATCAAGCTGCTCGAGCACCTCGGCGTATCCAAGCTGCACGCTGTCACCGGAGGCTCGACCGGGGGAGTGCTCGCCCAGTCGCTGGCGACCCGCTATCCCGACATGGTCGACATCGTGGTGCCCTTCGCCAGCGGCGTGCACACAACGGCATTGCAGCGAATCCACAACTACGAGCAGATCAACGCCATCCAAACCGACCCCAACTTCAACAGCGGCAACTACTACGAGGGGCCGGGCCCGGCCAATGGGCTCGCGCTGGCGCGGATGATCAGCCACAAGACGTTTGTGTCGCTTCGTGACCTGCGACTGCGAGCTCGTGATGAGGTGCTCGACATCGACGATGGGCCCGGCTTCTATGACCTGACCCACCCGCTCGAGTCATACATGCGCCACCAGGGAGACAAGTTCGTCAAGCGGTTCGATGCCAACAGCTATCTGCGGCTGATGCATGCATGGCAGACCTACGACCTTGCGGCCGAGGCGGGGCTCGAAGACATCTCCGATCTGTTCACTGCCTGCAAACACCAGAGGTACATGGTTTTCACAATCGATTCTGATGTGTGTTTCTATCCCGATGAACAGCAGGAGATGGTCCGCTACCTCGAGTTGGCCGACGTCCCGTATCGCTGGATCACGGTTCACTCTGACAAAGGGCACGACTCATTCCTGCTCGAGCCCGATTTGTACGCCCCCCACCTGGTCGCCACGCTCGAAGGCTATTAGCGGGAGGCGTCGAGCTACCTCACTGATTAGACCTAGCGGCGGCGACGAACTCGCCGATCGAAGTTCGCAGCCCGGCGGCGTCGAGCCCCCAGGCCGCAATGTGGTCCTCCGGAGTCCCGTATTTGCGTAACTCGTCGTGCCCGACGCCGATGCTGCGGAGGCGGATGGGCCGGTCGCGCAAGGCTTCCGTGATCGCAGGTGCCGAGGTGCCTTCGAGGTATGGCTCGACCCAGGCCAAGTCCTGGGCGACAAAGCGGCGCAGCGCCGCAGCGTCGAGCGGGAAGGGGCGGGCCGTATATACAACTGCCACATCCATTCCTTCGGTTGCGGCCAGCACGGCGTCCAGCATCGGGCCCACGGCGACAACCACAGCGGAACCGCTCAGCGCCGGGCGAATCATCACCAGGCCCTCCGTCGCAGCTGGGATCGCCCGGTCGTTCTGCCGGCCGGACAATCGCACGTAGGTGCGGCGATCGGTATTGGCCGCATCGCGGAGCACGGTTTCCACCTCATCGGGGTGGCCGGGCACGTGGACATCCCAGTCGGGCAGGGTTGCGATTAGGGCGACGTCGCCCGGTGACAGGTGGGTGCGGCCACCCTGGGGCCAATCGAACGATGCTCCCACAGAGACCAGGATGGCCCCCAGATCCTGATGGGCGAAGTCCAGCTTGACTTGCTCAAAAGGCCGCTCCACCAGGAAAGGCGCGTAGGAGTGAAGGATGGGGCGGAACCCCTCGAGCGCCAGTCCGGCGCCGACGCCGGTCATGAGCTGCTCGCGGATGCCGACGTTGATGACACGATCAGGGTGGCGGCGCCGCGCTCCGGATTCGCGGAAGTCGGGCACTCCGATGTCGGCCATGACGATGGCCACTCTGGGGTCCTCGTCCAGTAGCTCGGTCACGACCGTTGTAAACCGTTCGCGCATTGTGTCCATGTCAATGTCCTTTGCCGTTGATGTGGGCGACAACCAAGTGGGGGCGGTCGGGGAGGCGGTCCGTCAGCCCGGAACGGATCGCACGACGGTCGCGGCCGTCGATGTCGACCGTGGTCCAGCCTTCGCCGGCAAAGCGGGCGGCGATGCCACCAGGCCAACCGAGGGAGCTCGACTGGTTGTCGATGACGATTGTTGTGAGGTTGGTTGCCCCCAGTCTGGGAGCCGCGGCGATCGCCTCGTGATTGCTGCCCTCATCCAGCTCGGCATCGCCGACCAGGACGAAGACCCGACCGCGGCCGGACTTCGCCTTCAAACCGAGGGCGACCCCGACCGCTATGGGTAGGCCGTGGCCGAGCGAGCCCGACCCGATCTCGACGCCCGGCACCAGAGCCCTGTCCGGATGCATCCCGAGCGGCGAATCGAAACCAGCCCAGTTGTCGAGCCACTCCGCGGGGAAGAAGCCCTTGGCGGCGAGAACTGCGTAAAAGGCCATTGGGCCATGGCCCTTGGAGAGGAGAAAGCGGTCCCGATGTGGGTCCCGCATTCGCCCGGGGTCGACGTCGAGTACCGAGTCATACAGCACCCACAAGACGTCGAGCGTCGATGTTGCCGCTGCCGTGTGCTTCTCGTCTCCTGTCATGCGCGACATCAGGACTTCGAGATCCGCGTATTCGTATCGGTTGAGAGTCTTCATAGCCACAACGTACAACTTCAAGTACACTTGAAGTCAACCCCCTTCTTCTGAGGTTCCCGTGGAGCAGATGTTGACGATCGGCGAGGTGGCACTGCGCACCGGCGTGGCCACGTCAGCGTTGCGGTTCTATGAGGAGGGCGGCTTCATCCGTTCGGAGCGAACTGCGGGCAACCAACGGCGCTATCACCGATCGGTTATCCGGGTGGTGTCGGTCATCAAGGCCGGCCAAGCCGTCGGGCTCGAGCTAGCCGAGATTCAAAAGGCTCTGGACGACCTGCCAGATGGCAGAGTTCCCACCAAAAGGGACTGGGCACGCATGTCACGGACCTGGCGAAGGGAGCTCGACCGACGCATCGAAAGTATGCAGGTGCTGCGGTCCGAACTCGCAGATTGCATCGGCTGCGGATGCCTCTCGCTTCGCTCGTGCGCCCTGTTCAACCCGGGAGATACCGCGGCGCGGACTGGCGACGGGCCCCGGTACCTCGTGGGGGAGCGACGTCCGGAGACGGCCCCGCCCAGATGATTCGCTCTGGCTCCGAGTGGCCATATCATTGACTGCATGGAACTCTCTCAGCGCCCCATTGGTGTCTTCGACTCCGGTGTCGGTGGGCTTTCGATCCTCACCGAGATCCACCGCCAGCTACCGCACGAGGACCTCATTTACATCGCCGACCAGGAGTGGGCCCCCTACGGCGCTCGCTCTATCGCCGATGTCCGGCGGCGATCGGTGGCAATCACTGCGGAGCTGATAGGCCGCGGCGCGAAGCTCGCTGTAGTGGCATGCAACAGCGCGTCGGCGGCCGCGCTCAACCACCTGCGTGAAGTCTTTCCGGGTACCCCGTTCGTCGGGATGGAGCCCGCGCTGAAGCCGGCAGCTGAGCACACCTCGCGTGGTGTGATCGGCATCCTCGCCACCGCAACCACATTCCAGGGAGAGCTGTACGCGTCGGTGCTCGACCGCCATGCCAACGGTGTCGATGTGCACGAGGTGGCGGCGGCTCGCCTGGCCATGTTGGTCGAAGAGGGACAGCTCGATGCGGCTGAAGGCGATCTGAAAGAGCTACTCGAGCCGATGCTGTCCGCGGGCATCGACACGCTCGTGCTGGGCTGCACGCACTATCCGTTTCTCGAGGATCAGATCAGAGCCGTCGTCGGTCCGCACGTTCGCCTGGTCGACCCGTCGCCGGCCGTCGCCAGGCAGGTGGGCCGCGTTCTCGACGAAAGCGGCTTGTCGAACAAATCACCCGGGAGCGGTGCAACTACTTATCTGACCAGCGGCGACCCGGGCCGGCTCGAAGAGCAGGCGCTGAGGTTGGTGGGGTACGCAATCGCCGCAGTCCGCGTCGACATCGAAGACCAAGGAATCGACTAGCGGTCGGTCCTACGCACGGCGCCGATCCAGGCGAGCGGAACAAAGTGGGTCGTCTCGCCGCCAAGCATCAGGTGATCGGCGCCGACGGCTTCGATCACGCCGCTGGGGCGATCTCCGGTGAAGCCAAGGAGCAGTTCAACGGGCGTTTCGTTGAGTTCGAGCTCGCGGAGGCGGGCTACGAACGTCTCCGGCCCGTAGCGCTCCCGGGTCGAGCCGCCGGCCGTTGCCCGTTCCACCACGTCGATGGCGAGGGGTCCGCCGAGGTTGAGGTGGACCTCAGCTCCTTCAATCGGGGTCAGTGTCGCTAAGTTCGATCGGGCGTGGGTCAATACGCCACGGATCGAGATGCCGCCGACGACGACTCTGACCGTGTCGCCTCGGCTGAGCAGCTCGTATGCCACCTGGGCAAGATCACGACTGCGCAGTGCCGCCTTGCGAGCGGTGAACTCGTCCTCTTCGGCGGTGCGGCGAAACTCACCGCCAACTCGTTCCCGCAGCTCCCTGTCGAGATCCTGCAGCGGATCGACATCCGCATCGTCTGCCTCGGTCATGGGCGCCATTGTGGCACCCCGCCAAGCAAACAATCGGAATAGAACGCGAAAAATGTGCCTTTCCGCACTGCAGGACACGATATTTTGATGTAAAGTATCGCTAGCAACGACGGAGGAGCGTGAAATGGCACGCGATGCAACAAGGGCTGAGGACTACCCACAGGTCCTCGATACAGCCATGGTTGCCGAGATGCTTGGAATGAACGTCCAGGTGGTGCGGCGAATGGCGCGTGAGGGTACGATCCCGGCGTATCGATTGCCGGGAGGTCGCTCCTTCCGGTTCTTTCGTGACGAAGTGATCGAATGGCTGAAGAGCTTCCCGGTCCAGATTGATGCTGACATGACGGAGGCCGTCGAGGCCTGAAACTGGACTACCCCTAGTAGTGATCTCACTACTTTGAGTAGTATGTATTTTTTTCCCACTCTTTGGGGACGGCCGAACGGGCTTTCGGCACAGGGTGGCAGAACGGCTAGTTAGTCGTATTGCCAGGGAAGGTTGGCGGAGATGACACAGACGGTGAACCCGGTCGAATCGGGCCTCGAGCCGGCGATGATCGATCCGGTGCCGCGGCGCCGTTTCTTCGGCCGCCTCTCCTTGGGTCACCTCGTGATGGTGCTCGCCGGCCTGCTGGCCTTTCTGCTGGTGCTTGCCGTGCTGCGCGACAACTCGGTGACCAACTTTGTCGCCAAGGCCGCGGCAGACATCCCCGCCGGTACGACCATCGGGTCAGAAGACGTCGAGCTGATCGAAATCTCGGGCGACTCGCTGGCCGGCGCCGTGCTCACGGCCGATGAAATCAATGTGATCATCACAGAGGGCCAAGTCACGACCCGGGCGCTGACCGTGGGCACCCTTTTGCAGCGGACCGACTTCGCCACCCAGGGTTTTCAATCGGACGTTCGTTCGATGTCGATCCCGATATCGCCAACCCGAGCGGTCGCCGGGTCGCTGAAGGCAGGTGACCTCGTCGACGTCATCGCCAGCAGCTCGACGAGCAGTTGGCATGTCATCACCAGCGCCGAAGTGCTTGCCACTGCAGCCGCCGTCACAGGCGGTTTCGCCAGCAGCGACTACACGGTGACGATTGCTGTCGATCCGGAGACCAGCCTGCGCCTGGCATGCGCCATGGAAACCGCCAATATCGACATCGTGCGTGCCACCGGAGCAACGCCGATTCCGTCGTCGGCCGCAGATGAGTGCAGCTAGGGGGGCCGGGGGATGCGCGAACCGGCCGTCATGTTGGCCCACTCGATGCGGGGTTGGGCTCAAGAGCTCCATTTCTTCCTGATGGACCACGGCGGCGCCATCGTGCGCGGATATGTGATGTCCCCGGAGGACGCGATCGGAGAGAAGTATGACGTGCTCCTGGTGGATGACGTCACGTCCTTCCTGTCGACCCGACTGGTCGGCAACCTGCAGCGTGGCGGGATCCGGGTGATTGGGGTTTACGACGCCACCGACCCCGCCGGCAGAGGGAAACAACGGTTGCTGGAGCTGGGGGTGGATGAGGCCCTCGCCGACACCACACCGCCGTCGGAGTTCCTCGATGCCATTGCCCGGATCGCGGGCCCGATAACAACGGACGACAAAGAGCTGCTAGGCCTCTTCGACGCCATCGTTGCCGAGCCGGCCTCGGCCGGCCCAGTCGATCACGATGCGGGGCGGCGCCACAAGCGGGGCTTCGTCGTCGCCGTGGCGGCGGCAACAGGCGGCGCCGGCGCCACCGAGGTGGCGATCCAGCTGGCGTCCACATTGCGGCTGCGCAATCAGGCGGCGGTACTGGTCGACGCCGACGAGCAGGCTCCGAGCATCGCCCAGCGCCTCGGTCTTGGCCTCCATCCGAACATCCGGACCGCAGTCGACGCGGTCCACCATGGCACCGGGGCTCTGACCAGCACCCTCGGCCAAATACCGGTCGCCGGAATCAGTGTGCTCAGTGGCCTCCCCAACCCGCGCGATTGGTTCGAGCTCCGCTCCGGGGAAGTCGCCGAAGTGCTCGCCGAGCTCGCCAAGGTCCACCCATACGTGGTTGCCAACGTCGGTCCCCGCATCGAAGACTTGCCCGAGACCGGCGGCCCGGCTCGCTTCAGCGTCACCCGGGCAACCCTCAGCATTGCCGACATCGTTGTCCTGGTCGGCTCGACGACCCCGATCGGGGTGACTCGAATCGTCGACTGGTTGGCCGACGGCAGGTCGCTCGTAACCGGCAAGCCTCTGCACGTCGTGCTGAACCAACATCCCAGTAGCTCGTTCGTTGCCACTGAAATCGAGGCGGAGTTGCGGCGCACCGTGTCGCCACAGTCGATAACGCTGGTGCCATTCGACAAACGAGTGCTGCGAGCGTCGTGGGATGGTGAGGTTGTGCCCCGCGGGCCGTTCACCAAAGCGGTGGCCAAGCTCTCGAACGTGGTGCCCCTGTTCGGGGTGGAAGCCAAGTGACCGCCACGCCGCTTCCGAACGCCTACGAGAACATCAGGCAGCGGGCCCTGGAACGTATCGACGCCGAGAAGCTCGACCCGAGCCACGACGGCTCCCGAATCAACGGCGTCGTCGCCAACGCAGTGGACGACTACCAAGCGCTCGCCCATCAAGGCGCCAGCGGGATGCGGGCGTTGCGTGACCCCGCCGACATGGTGCGTCGTGTGCTCCGCTCGATCATGCGCTTTGGCGCTCTGACCGAGTTGTTCGAGCGCCCCGAAATCGAAGAGATCTTCATCGAAGGTGATCGGGTGACCTACATCGACGGCGACGGCCGCCTCCAGTCGCTGACCACCCCGACCAGCGAAGAAGAGAATGCCCAGGTCGTGTCACGGCTGCTGACGGCTACCGACCGCCACCTCGACACCTCCAGCCCCATCGTTCAGGCGCGGGTCCTCGAGGACAGCGCCCGGCTCACCGCGGTGATCCCGCCAATTTCGGATCAACTGTCGGCCACCATCCGGCGCTATGCGTTAAGACGCGAAAACCTGGGCTTCCTCGTCGAGAAGGGTTCACTGACGCCGCAGGCCGCCGGGTTCCTGTGGGCAATCATGCAGAGCAACACCTCCGTTCTGGTGTCCGGGCCCCCGGGAGCGGGGAAGACGTCGATGCTCTCGGCGCTGTTGGACGGGGCGCCGGCCAACCACTGCGTACGGTGCGTCGAGGAAGTGCGCGAGCTGCATGTGCCGCTCAGCCCACACTCGTCGTACTACGAGGCGCGGCCACCAGGGCTCGATGGCCGCGGTGAGATTCCCCTGCGGACTCTCGTGAAGCTGGTGCTGGCAATGCGCCCGGATCGCATCGTGGTTGGCGAGGTCCGGGCCGCGGAAGCCTTCGAACTGACCCGCGCCAGCAACGCCGGCTGTGGATTTGCCTGCACGATTCATGCCAACTCGGCCCGCGACGCTCTCAATGCCCTGGTCAATGCGGCCTTGATGGCCGGCGAGAACGTCACCGAGGAAGTTGTGCGCAAGGTGTTCTCATCGACGATCGACTTTGTGATCCACCTCGACCGGGACACCACGACTCATGAGGGTCAAAGTATGCGTCGCCAGACCATGGAGATCCTGACGCTCAACCCGTCGCTCCATGATGACTTCACAACCGAGCCGCTGTTCCATCGAGACGGCATCGGCAAGCCGCTGGAATGGACGGGCCAGCTGCCCAACGAAGCGCTGCGGCGCCGTATCGACGCCGCCCTTCCCCCACACCTGGATATGCGCGGGATCTGCGACGGATCGATTACGCCGCTATGAGGATGCTGGCCGCTCTATCAGCGGCTCTGTTCGCCTACCTCGCGGTCGGATACATGATCGGCTACGCCCCGAACATCCGCTGGCGAGCCAGCCGGCGCCAGACCGACATGACCAAGCGACAATTGTGGCTGATACAGGCTGGGCTCAACATCAGCCCGATTCGCTTCTGGACAGTCTCGTTGGTGCTCGGTCTGCTTGCTCTGCTCATCGCCTCCGGTATCAGCCAAGCATTCTGGGTGGCGTTGCCGCCGGCAGTGGTGGTCACGATGCTGCCGCACTGGTTCTATGAGCGGCGCCGCCTGCAACGGCTGTCCGATGTGAAGCGTGCCTGGCCCGATGGTTTGCGCCATCTGGTTGCCGGAGTTCGTAGCGGCATGTCGCTCCCGCTGGCCCTCGAGGATCTGGCGGTCAACGGCCCCGAGGCTCTGCAGCAGGCTCTCGAACGGTTCCCGACGCTGTCCCGGGTGTTTGGGGTGCCGGCGGCGCTGGAGTCGGTTCGTGACGAGCTGGCCGACCCGACAACCGATCGGGTCATCGAAGTCCTGCTGGTGGCTCATGAGCGCGGTGGCCCGATCGTGCCGGAGATCCTCGCCGACTTGGCAGACAGCACCACCAAAGACATCAGAACGATCGAGGAAATGCAGTCGGAGAGCCTGGAGCAGCGGCTCAGCGCCCGTATTGTCTTCGCCGTACCTTGGCTGGTGCTGCTGCTCATGACGGCCCGCGACGGTCCGTACCGCACCTTCTATCGGTCGGCAGGTGGGACGGTCGTGATCATCGTCGGCGCCGTTCTCAGCATCTTCGGCTGGTGGGCCGTATCGCGCCTCGGCCGCCAACCACTCGAACAGCGCGTATTTGGCGCCACGGCACTGGAGCCGGGACGTTGACCGGGTTGCCCTTCCTTGCCGCGCTGGCCGCCGGGGTGTTCGTGGCGCTGCTCGTCGGGTGGCTGGTCCGGCCGCGGGCTCGCCTTGCCGGACGGGTACGGCCCTACTCCGTCGTGGCTCGTTCCATGCTCGGCAGATCGTTCGACATCGAAGCTTCCACCGGATCGGTTGTGCCGGAAACCGCCTTCGGCCGGGTGTTGGGCCCTCCGTTGGCTGCTGCTGCAGACAAGCTTGGCAAGATCATCGATTCCGCCTCAGAGGAGGCGCTGAGCCTCAAGCTTCGCCAGTCCGCCATGCTTACAGACACTCCGCCGGAACGGCGGCTCCAGGAGTATCGGATGCGGCAGTTTCTGCTGGCGGCCGCCGGCGCGGTTGGTGGGTTCATCGTCGGAGTCG
>Ga0224512_10002883_pt1 | contig 15419 bp, 16 predicted proteins | sample SF_May12_sed_USG_4_FD_169103 | JGI IMG/M metagenome (GOLD analysis project Ga0224512, IMG submission 169103) | Sediment microbial communities from San Francisco Bay, California, United States - SF_May12_sed_USGS_13 | ecosystem: Environmental > Aquatic > Marine > Sediment | place: USA...
AGGGAGGAATCGCCGATAAGAGCGCAAACGTGAAAATCCTCACCCTTACGGTCACGCGCGGCAGCCATTCCCAGTGCGGCGGAGATCGAAGTCGAAGCGTGGCCGGCGCCAAAGGTATCGTATTTGGATTCGTCCCTTTTCAAGAAAGGGCTCAAGCCGCCGTATTGCTTGATCGAGCTCATCTCGTCGCGGCGACCGGTCAGGATTTTATGAGCGTAGGCCTGGTGGCCGACATCCCAAACCAGACGATCTCTCGGAGTATCGAACGCATAGTGCATCGCGACCGCCAGTTCCACGGCTCCAAGCGAAGCGCCCGTGTGCCCGCCGATGCGCGAACAAGTTTCAAGAATAAACTGCCGAACCTCGTCGGCAACTTCCTGAAGGTCTTCAATCCTCAGTTGCCGTAAGTCATCGGGTGATTCGATTTCTGAAATAAATCTCATTTCGTTACCTGTACTTATGCCGAAACACGCATTTTATCTTTCCAATAATGAAATGTTAAATGACAAATCTGGGTTTTTGACTGAAATTTTTGAACCTTTTGATCTGCGGGAGCGTCTAAGGGAGCAGAACAAGTCTTAATATGCACTGGATGGGAGATTTATTTATGTCAATAAGACGTCATTTTTTATCATTTTTGGGGCTGGTTTTTGTATTTACAGCGTTTTCGGCCGTCACCTATGCACAGGAAACGAGCGATACAAAGACAGATAATGCGGAAAAGTCGAGGATCGAGGGCCGGAAGGGTCAGTTTGGCCGAAAGGGAAGATCGGGATTTCGTGGAGGCCGCGGCCATCACGGCATGGTTCGCGGGCTGCACAAGCTCGATCTGACGGAGCCGCAGAAGGCTCAGATCAAAACCATTATGGAAACCCATATACTCGGCCAGCAGCCCTTCCGCGAAGAAATGAGGTCTCTCGTGATGAAAATGAGGGACGGTACCGGTACGGAGGACGACAAGGCGCGAATCGCAGAACTTCGGGCTCAAAAAAGGGAGGCCTCCGAACAGGTAAAGAATTCCATTCTTGCGGTCCTGACGCCGGAACAGCTTCAGAAAATGGAGCAAATGAAGGCGGAAAGAAAGCAAAGGATGGAAGAACGCCGGCAACGCTGGATGGAACGAAAGCAACAGCAGAAGCCAGTCGAGCCGACAAAGACGGACAACTAATTTTCGGCAATTAGTTGGTTCTCCTTAAATGTAAACAAGAGCACCGCGGGGAAGCCCGGGGTGCTCTTGTTTTTTCAGTTCTTTAAGGAAGTTGTCATGGCTTTATGTGCTGATCGTAAAAAAGGCCATGGAATCCAGTTGCGGAATCTTTAGCATTCGCGTTGCCTTTGGCACCGGCGGGGCCGTGTCTATTGATCGCTTCGTCAGAGAAACGCGTCAAAGGCGCGACATGAATTAGCGCGTTTTGGAGGGCGAAGCGCGAAGCCCCTGTAAGAGGCGATACAAAAAGTCAGATTGGCCCCGGCAGGGGCTGCGCCGTATTCCGGGGCTTGTAAAACATGGTCCTGGATACCTGACTCTTTGTTAAATGGGATTTCAAATTCGTAGCGCCCTAACTATTCCTTTTCAATTTGATTCAGGAACTCGGGCAGGTAATCGCGGATCTCATTCCTGACTCTTCGAAAAGCCGCGAGCCTCTCCTCTTCGCCTCCTTCAACAGCGGCGGGATCCGGAAAAGCATGGTGAATAAGTCTCGTCGAGGCGGGGAAGTACGGGCAGTCGGTTTTCGCGTTATCGCAGACGGTCAGTACGAACTCGATCTGTTGGTTCGCAAACTCAAAAACGGATTTTGAACGGTGATTCGAAATATCGATTCCGATTTCCGCCAATGCCTTTATCGCTTCAGGACGGACAATGCTCGGTACGGTTCCCGCGCTAAACACCTCGTAGGTCTCGCCCGCGAGGTCTTTCAGCAGGCCTTCTGCCATCTGACTGCGGGCCGAATTGCCGGTACAAAGAATCAAAACTCGCTTTCGTGCAGTCATATTTCAGGTATTTTCCAGACTTTCAATTGTTGGAGAAGAAGCAAAATATTTGCCGCGCAGCCAGATTGCGACGCTAACCAAACCAATTAGGACGGGAACTTCAACGAGCGGGCCGATAACAGCGGCAAATGCAACACCGGAACTTATTCCAAATACTGCGACAGACACGGCGATTGCGAGTTCAAAGTTGTTGCTGGCTGCGGTAAAAGAGAGCGTGGCCGTTTTTGAATAGTCGGCACCGACAGCCTTACCCATTAAAAAGCTTATAAAAAACATGACGACAAAATAGATCAAGAGCGGTATCGCAATACGCAGGACATCCATCGGAAGCTCCACAATCAACCCACCTTTGAGGCTAAACATCACGACGATCGTAAAAAGTAGAGCGATCAAGGTCAACGGGGAAATCCTCGGAATGAACTCGCCTGTAAACCAGTCCACACCTTTTACCCTGATAAGAACAAACCGCGTCAACATTCCCGCGAAAAACGGGATTCCCAGATAGATCAGGACGCTTTCTGCAATCTGCCAGGTGCTGATCTCAACAATGCTGCCGGCAAAACCAAAGACGGGAAGCAAAATACTCAGGAAGAACCATGCGTAGACGCTGTAGAAAAGAACCTGAAACACGGAATTAAAAGCAACCAGTCCCGCCGCGTACTCGGTATCGCCGTCAGCGAGTTCGTTCCAGACGATTACCATCGCGATGCACCGTGCGAGACCGATCATTATCAATCCGACCATATATTCCGGGTAACCGCTCAGAAAGGCGATCGCCAGGAAAAACATGACCGTTGGTCCGATGATCCAATTTTGGATCAGCGACAGTCCGAGGATCTTGGTGTTTCGAAAAACCTCCCCCAATTCCTCATACCGGACCTTTGCAAGCGGCGGGTACATCATGACGATGAGGCCGATCGCAATGGGAATATTGGTTGTTCCGATCTGAAACCGATTGATAAACGCTTCGGTGCCTTGAAAGAAATAGCCGATAGCAACGCCAAATAGCATCGCAATAAATATCCAAAGCGTCAGGAATCTATCCAAAAAGGACAGACGCTTGCGCGGTCCGCATTCAATACTACCCATCTGTTGTTTCCTATAGTCTTTCGAGAGCCGACAGGATATCTTTTTCAATATCACCCTTGTCTTCAATTCCGACAGAAAGCCGGATAAGGCCCTCCGATATGCCCGCCGTTTTGCGTTCTTCTTTACTTAAAACCGCGTGCGTCATCGAAGCCGAATGCTGGGCAATCGATTCGACACCGCCAAGGGAGGTCGCGATGGAAATCAAGTCGAGGCCGTTCATAAACGCCTTCCCCTCTTCGAAGCCGCCGAGATCAAATGAGACCATGCCACCGAAACCGCGCATCTGCTTCTTTGCGACCTCGTGATTCGAATGCGTTTCCAATCCCGGATAAAAGACCTCCTTGACCTTTGGATGGGACGACAAAGAGTCCGCGATGAAGGATGCGTTTTCATTGTGCTGGCGCATTCTCAAAGCAAGTGTCTTGATTCCTCTTAGAACGAGCCACGCGACCTGCGGCGCGATGTTGCCGCCAAAATATTTATTGGTGCTGTGCCGGATACGCTCGATAAATTCGGAACTCCCGGCCACTACACCGGCCGTAAGATCACTGTGTCCGCCCAGATACTTCGTCGCCGAATGGATCGACAAATCCACCCCGAGCCGCAGGGGCCTTTGGTTAAACGGAGTCGCAAATGTGTTGTCGGCGATGGTGATGATCTCCTGGGCACGTGCGAATTCCGTGACTGCTTCGATTTCCGTGATGTTTAGCAGCGGGTTCGAAGGAGTTTCAATCCAAATTACACGTGTCGTGTCTTTGATCGCGGCCTGATAATTCGCGGGATTCTTAGCGTTAACGTAGCTTATCTCCAACCCGAAATTGTCGGAAAGATAGTGAAACAGCGAATTCGATGTCGAATACATGGACTCTGGCGCGATGAGGTGATCACCGGATCTAATGACGCTCATCAGTGCCGATGAGATCGCGGCCATACCCGAGGCGAGTGCAATCGCGTCCTCGCCGTGTTCGAGCGCCGCAACCGCCTTCTCCAGCGCTTCCTGTGTCGGATTACCAAGACGCCCGTAGAAGTACCCGTGCTTCTCGTAGTTATGCACCGCCGCGCCTTCCGCGGCATCTTCAAATGCAAATACGGAGGCGTTATAAATGGGAACGGAAGCCGCCCCGTGATGCGACCTGCGGTCCATTCCCGCATGCACGCTGGTTGTAAAGATCGAATCCGCTTTTTTCATGGAACAAAACTACATAAAGAAGACCGGCTTAGCAACAGCCCTGTTTTGCGTCGGAGGCAGCGGGAGCAGTATCCGTTTGGAGCTTGCTTTCGCTACGGCTGATGCCGACGAAGTCTCCGTCGCAGCAGGTTGATTCCTTTTCGTCCATAGATTCAACGTCTTCAAGAACGACAAAGGCCTCCCATTCGTTTCCGTCCGGATCCCTGACCCAGGTCTTGTCCTGGCGCGCATAACAACACGTGACGTCCATCTCGTCGGCCGTGACCAGACCCGCCTCCGTCCAGCGCCGCTTAAACTCATGTACTTTTTCCGACGAATCAACCTGAAGGCCGAGGTGCGACAGCGAGCCGCCCGCGTCGACGTGCCTTTCGTTGAGAGCAAGATTGAGCGGCGGATCCGCTATATCGAACTTCGCATAACCGGATTTTGGGATCTCTATTTCGGTGTCGCTGCCGGGTACCTTCACATCCCGTCCTTCCGCTTTAATCAGTTTCAGCGGCTTGGTTCCGAACATCCGCCCGTAAAACTCAACGCTCTTTTCAATGTCACTTACGTTCAAAGAAATATGTACTTTCATAATTATTACCCCTCTCTAAATTCATATACGTATAAACATATATGTTAAGACGAATATATTCGTTTGTCCGGGTTCTGTCAAGACAATTCGCGCCTGTTCTGATAAAATGTCGACATGGCGGTCAAGAAGACAAAGTTGGACGAGATGGAAACGGTTTTTGCCGCACTGGCCGACCAGACACGCCTGCGGCTCCTGAACCTGATGCGTGACGAAGAGGTTTGTGTTTGTTTTTTTACCGAGGTCTTAAACGAGAGCCAACCCAAGATTTCGAGACATTTGGCCTATCTTCGGAAAGCGGGACTGGTTGATTCCCGCCGCGAGGGCAAATGGGTGCACTACGGGATCTCAGATCGGTTGGATCCGATGGCGAGGACCGTTCTGGACAATGTTCTGGAATGGCTTGGAAGTCAGGAAGTAATGACCCGGGAGCACGAGGAACTTGTCGCGGCATGCTGCTCGCTCGATGTTCCGGTTACAATCGCACGTGCGCCAAAGCCGGAGGCACTCGTTGAGCGTGAGGAAATCGCAAGACCGAAACCTGAACCGGAAATCGAAACCTATCTACTTTGACGTGAATTTTTCGCCGGATTCGTATGGGCAGTGGCGGCAGCCGTTGTCACAGCAAAATCCGCGTTCCCGGAGAAAGCGGGCTGTCAGCACCATCAGTCCACCGTCGAAGTAATAGTCGACACCTTCCTCGAGCTGCGTCGCGGACCGGTTCTCAGTTTCTGCCGTTTTTGCCTCCTTCATACTCAATTACGAAATCCTGCCAGAAATTCCTTGTTGCCCGTCGCCCCTCGGATCGGGGACTCAATAACTCCAATGGTCTTAAGACCCTGGTCCTCGGCAAAAGCTACGCATCTTTGGACAACCGCTTCGTGTTTTGCCGCGTCCTTGACGATCCCTCCTTTCCCGACCTCTCCTTTCCCGACTTCGAATTGAGGCTTAATCAGGGTAACGATAGTTCCGGTATCCTTCAAAAGCGGAACAAGTGCCCCGATAATCTTCGTGATTGAAATAAACGAGACGTCCATCGTTATGAGATCGAATCGCGATGGAAAATCGTCGGCCTCCAGGTGCCGCGCGTTTACCTGCTCCATCGAAACGACCCTCGGGTCATTTCGAAGTTTCCATGCAAGCTGGTTCGTCCCGACATCGACCGCATAAACTTTTGACGCACCCATTTGCAGAAGGCAATCGGTAAAGCCTCCCGTTGACGCACCGATGTCAAGGCAAACGTATCCGTCTGAACATATATCAAACTCTTCCATCGCCTTTTCGAGTTTGATACCGCCCCGGCCGACGTATTTCCCGGCATCCCCTTTTTTCTTCAGGCGGACTGAATCAGCTTCACGTACCAATTCAGAAGGTTTTTCAACCCGAGTATCGTTAACCAGGACGATTCCCGCCATGATGAAGGCCTGGGCCTTGCTTCGCGAAGGCGCAAGTCCCAGTTCCTGGAGGCGTTTGTCAATACGGACTCGTTTATCGGACATAGGGTTCAGCCGGAATCATAGATCGAGTACTAGGCCTTCGTACGCGATCCGGAAGCCGAGAGTCTTGAGCTCTTTGAGCTTCTCCTTGTTCCCCTGGATCAGGGGGTTTGAATGATTGAAGTGTATAAAATGCACTTTCGCCTTTTGTTCTGAAGTCAACGATTTAAGCAATTCCGCGGTTTCAGAGACAAATGGATGCGGCACTTCACTGATCGGCCTCGGAATCTCCCCGTCCGCATAAAAGGTGCCATCGACCAATACATAATCGTTGGCGGCCACAATCTCTGCCAGTTTCTTGTCCCACTTGGACCATTTATCGATATCCGGGATAAAGATCAAAGCTTTTGAGCCGGAATCGATTCTAAATCCGACCGTCTCGGAAAATTCATCGCGGTGCGGAACTTCGAAAGCCGTAACAGAAATGCCGCCCGAAAGGTCGAGTTTGGTGTCGCGGGCGAGGCTTCGAATCTCTATGTTCTTGAGGGAAATGAGTTGTGACCAGGGTGCATTTCGCGCAAGCAGATTTCTCATCCGGGGCATCGCATATACCGGAACCATGCCGGCATTCATCGATTCCCGCCCGAGGTACATCAACCCGGTGTAGTGTCCGATATGCGCGTGAGTCAGGAAGATACCATCGAGCTTGTTGGAGTGGTCTTCCGTGTGTTCCTTCAGCAATTGAAACTGCGCTGGAAGATCAGGGGTCGCGTCAAAGATCCAACGGCTACCGGAATCCGGGTCAACCAGTGCGATCGAAGAGACCTTTTGTCTTTTCTTTAGATCTTTCCAGACTTTCTGACAAAACGGGCTCATGCAACCAATCTGCGGCACACCCGCGTCCTGCGCAGTGCCAAGAATCAGTACGTAGGGGTCTTTTGGTAGCCCGATTGCAGGACAAAAGAAAATCAGGCACAGAATAGTAATTGTTTTTATCATTGTTCAACGGGAATGACGTAGAAAGACTCGATTTCCGATTCCCCGGGTGCAAAGCTTACTTCAAGCGGCCGGCAGCACACTTCACAGTCCTCAATATAACGTTGAGGTCCTGCGGAGAGGTCAAGAATCATCGAAATCGAAGCCGAGCAATAGGGGCAATTAAAAAAATGTTCGATTTCGATTAGCACTACTTATCAGCCGATACCTGCAGATTCTCCGGTGCCAATGATATTCTCAAACAAGCAAGATAGTTTCAAATATTATGACGAGGTCCCGGATCGCAAAATTTGCATGGCTGACTCTGGTTTACAACGTTCTTGTTGTTGTATGGGGAGTTTTTCTACGGGCATCCAAATCGGGAGACGGTTGCGGCAGGTACTGGCTGACCTGTCATGGAGAAGTGATCCCGTCGGCTCCACAATTGAAGACCGTGATCGAATTTTCGCACCGGGTGATGAGCGGCGTCGATTTTTTTGTTGTACTCGCTCTGATGGTCTGTGTGTTGGTCTTTTTTCGAAAAGAGAAGCAGCTAAGGCTTTTCTCGATACTGTCGTTCTTCTTTATTATCACGGAAGCGCTGATAGGTGCCGGTCTGGTCCTGACCGGAAATGTGGCTGAGACCTATACGGCGACGAGACCGCTGTGGGCGATCGGGCACCTGATAAATACCTTTTTGCTTTTAGGTTCCTTAAGTCTCACCGCGGTACTGCTGCATACGGGCGGTAGATTCAAATGGCCCGCCGGACGGACCCTGACCGTATTTGCGGTTACGGGAACATCGGCGCTTGTTGTTATAGGCATTAGCGGGGCCGTGGCGGCGTTGACGAACATGTTGTTTCCATCGGCGTCATTCGCCGAAGGTCTGGTCAAGGATTTTGCCGCGGATTCCCACATTCTTGTCAGGCTCCGCATCTTACACCCGATCGGCTCACTCTTGATCAGCGTTTTTCTGGGTTTTGCGGCGGCTCGGCTTAAAACTTCGTATGGTTTGACCGGGAAACGTGGACGGGTATCCGATATATTTACGGTCTTGCTTGTGGCACAGGTGATTTGCGGAGCGCTAACACTTTTTACCGGCGCTCCGATAATAATGCAGGTTACACATTTGCTGCTCGCAGACGGGGTATGGATTGCCTGGGTACTTCTGATCGCAGCCTGCTGCCTTGAGTCATCGGATGACGATCTAGCGGCTAGCTTTTCCCGTTGACAAGGAAAGATCGTACTTGCCCCGGTTACCCTCGTCATCGTTGATCTCGACTCCCACGTTTCTGCTCCCGCTCGAAATCTGAATCAGAAAGGACCCGTCTGAACGCGCAAACGTTTCCCTGTTTGCGATGCGCACAGTTGCTCCCGGATTTGTGATACCGCTAATTCGGTAGAGACTCCCGCCGAGATGTTCGACTGACCATCTTCCGGCTTGGATGCTGGTTGCACGTTTGGTTTTTACGACTGTAAATCTGGACGGCTCGCTCCATTCGGTCGTCTGACCGGAGTCTGCAGTAGCACGCACTCTCCAAAAATAAGTGCCCGGTTTCAGGCCGGCAGCCTTAAACGTAATCGCTGTGATGAGATTCTCATTTATCTCGTTTCTGCCATCTACAAAGAAAGGAGATTTCGAAACCTGCAGTTGATACTTGAAATCACTTCCTTTCGGAGGGCGCGCCCAGCTGAATTCCACGGGTTGTTCCGATCCAGAGGTAGCGACCTGCATTGAAGCAGACGGGTTTCGAAGGGAAGGCGGATCCAGAAGTTCTTCTTTGGAGGTGACCCTGCCGTTCTTAATCGTCGCATATTCATTCCCGCGCAAGGTAGTACTTACCCCGTCAACGTCGGACCTTACTGTTCCCCGCGTAATCCGGATCTCGCCGCGGTCCGTCTTCTTGTTCAGATTGAAGCTGGCGTCGGTCTGGCCATAAATGCGGTTCTCAGATTGTTTTATCTCGACAACGTTATTTGTTGATTTGGGCTGGTCTTCGGTTTTGACCCTGATCTGACCGTCATCGAGTTTTACGCGAACCGTCGTTCCGCCAAGAAGCGATTTGCTGTCACGGATGACCACGGTACTGTTGGGCCTGATCGAGAGCATCGAGCCATCGATCATTCGTACCTGCGCGCGGCCGTCCGCCTGAGTCTGGATCGTGTCGCCGGCTACGACATAAGTCTCCTTGACGACGCGTTCCGTTTTTCTCGTGGACACTCTGACGATTCTCACGTCACCCTGGAAGGAGACGATTCGAGCGGCATTCGAAGGTCCGCTATTTGAATCAGGCGGTTGAATCACCCAGTTATTTTTCCAAAGCCAGTAGGCCCCCCCGCCGACCGTTGCCGCAAGGCCCAGTACCGCGAGGGCACTGTATATAGTGCGTTTCTTTATGCGCCAAAAATCGACGTAAAATTTTCGGTATTTACCTTCCATTGCAAGGTTTTTCAGAGGAACCTGTGAGGTTGTTGCCGTCGCTCCCTGCGAGGGCCCGCTATTGGTTTCCGCTATCGGGGTCGTAAGTCTTTATCAACTTCTCTTCGTCGGTTTCACTCTTATGCGGAATGATAAGAGATAAAATCACAGACAGTGCAATCGTTCCGAACACCACCGCCAGCGAAATGTTAATGATCTCTTGTGCGTATACCCCTTCCACGAAATCATGTAGGAACGCGGTAAATCCACCTCCGGTGTTGCCGGTTAACAGAATCACGCCTTCCGCGAACAGTGGCAACAGCATTTTCACTCCTATGAAGCTCAGGACAAAAGAGAGCCCATATTTCAGAAGGTGGAAACGGTCGGCCAAATCCGCAAGGAGAAAGAAGAAGGTACGGAGACCGAGAATCGCGAAAATATTTGAAGTGTAAACGATAAATCGGTCGGTCGTAATTCCGAAGATTGCCGGAATGGAATCCACAGCGAAAATCAAATCGGTAAACTCGACCACTATCAGGACCAGCATAAGCAACGTCCCCACGCGTTTACCATCTTCTATTATAACAAATTTGTCCTCGCTGTAGGTCTTTTTTATCCGAACATACCTGGTTACAAGCGATACGAGCTTGCTTTCTTCGGGATTGAAGGCGTCCTCTTCATCCTTCAGCATCTTTATGCCCGTATAAACGAGAAAAACGCCAAATACATAAATGATCCAATGAAATCTTTCGACAAGCTCTGCGCCGGCGAAAATCATTACCATCCGTAGCACCAGCGCGCCCATGATTCCCCAGAAAAGCACCCGGTGCTGAAATTTCTTAGGCACGCTGAAATAGCTGAAAATAAGCAGGAAAACAAATAGATTGTCTACGGACAAGGAAAGTTCAATCAGGTATCCAGTAAAGAATTCTTTGGCCTTAAAACTGCCGAACTGCCAGAGAATAAAGAAGTTAAAGCCAATTGCGAGCGAAACCCATACAACCGCCCAGCTGAGGGTTTGTTTCCTCGACGGCGTGTGAGATTTTCGGTTTACTATGCCGATGTCGACGAACAACGCCACCAATACGATCGCGAAAAAGAGGGTCCAGACCCAAATTGGATACTCAACAGGATTCATAAATCAACACGTTGCAGGTTCCCGAATCGGAATTAAAAAGTGGGAACTTCGAAACTCGGCGAATGATATAAGCTACGCATTTCTTTTACAAATCATCAAACCATTGGTAAGATTTTTGTTTGTTTTTGATTAATCGATTTACGGACATATGTCCGAAGAAGGTGTATTCGCAATGCTAAAGTTTTTGGGTCGAATGGAAAAGACGAGGAATTTTCTCTTGATTCTTTTCTCTGTTGTTTTGGTTGCGAGCTTGATCGTGTTTGGTGCGCTATCCGGCAACCAGTCCCAGGTCAACCTTGCAGTTAGTACTGAAACCGCGGCCTCGGTCGATGGCGAGGCGATCACCGTAGGAGACATTATTTCCCAGCAGGAAGCTGCCCAGAGGCTGATGGGGCAACAACGCGCTCTTCCGGCGGAATCGACTGCGCAACAACTTATCCGTCAAAAACTCGTCAAGCTCGAAGCGGCCCGCCTTGGACTCACTGCCTCGGATACTGAGGTGTCAAACCGGGTGCTTGAGATCTTCAAACCCGTCGATGGCGGTGCATTTGATAAAAAGCAGTATGAAACAAGTGCGACGCGGCAGGCCGGCAGCGTGTCCGCGTTTGAAGAATCGATCAGAAACAGTCTTAGCGAGGAAAAACTCGTCGCTTACGTGACATCGGGAGTGACGGTTTCCGAGGCCGAGGTGCTTGAACGCTACATGAAGCAAAACACAAAATTCGATTTGAGTTATGTGAATGTGAATGCGGCGGAAATCGCGCAGAATCTCAATCCTTCGGACGATCAGCTGAAAGAGTTCTTTGAAAAGAACAAAAAAGATTATTACATCAGCCTGCCTCAAAAGAAGATTAGATATATTTTTCTAAGTACTGCGAAAGTCGGCGAGAAGCTCGAGATTTCGGATCAAGAACTAACAGCTGAATACGAAAAATTACCCGAGGAGCGAAAACGCGCGGGCGTGAACGTGCAGGAGATCGTGCTCCGCGTGGCAAAGCCGGAATTTGACGGGGAGGTCCTGGACAAGGCCCGTCGTATCATTGACGGTTTGAAGAAGGGTGAAGCGACGGTTTCCGAGAAAGCGTTCGCCGACACCGCTCAGGGCCAGTCAGAACGCCCCACGACAGCCTCGAAAGGTGGCCGGGTGCCAGGCCTCGTAAAGCCCGCCGTCGATCCGTCTAAACAGGATGATCCCTATCAGCGTGTTCTGAACATGAAAGAGGGCGAGATCACCGAACCTTTGAAATACGGATCAAATTATTACATCCTGCGACGCGGTGCGGCAGTTGAAAAGCCGTTTGAAGATGCCAAGCGGGAGATCGAAGTTAGCCTCCGAAACAGGAAGGCTTATGCGGCCAACGCGACCCTTGCGGGTAAAGTCGCCGAGGAGCTTAAAAAGACAAAGGAAGTTCAAGCGACTGCGGCGAAATTCGCTTCGGAAGTCGGCGCGACGCCTGCAGATATGATACGCGAGACCGGTTTTGTGAAACCGGGCGACGACATCAAAGACCTCGGTTCATCGCAGGACTTTGAAGCGGGAATTCAGAATCTCGAGAAGGCCAACGATGTCGGCGATAAGATCCCGGTTCCGGGAGGCTTTGCCGTTCCGCTGCTGGTTGCGGTTAAAGAACCGCGAGACGCGGAATTTTCGGAGGTCAAAGATAAGGTTGCCGAGGCCTACAAGGTGAGCAAGGCCCGTGAAAGACTGGAGTCGATCGCAAACACAATTGCGGAAAAGGCCGGCACGGCCGCGGGACTCGGCGCAGCCGCTGCCGGGGAGAATTTCAAGGCACTCGAATCGAAAGACTTTACCCTCGGGACGCCGCTTGGTGAGGGTCCGACGGCGACCACATCTGAAGCACTGGAAGAAGCGATCTATGGGCTGAAAGTTGGAGAACTGTCAAAAACCCCAATCAAGATCGGAGAGAATTATCTGATCGTCGGCGTGACCGCACGAGAAGACGCCGATAGGGAGGACTTTGAGAAACAGCGCGATCAGTTGGCCGAACAGATGCTGACCCAGGAGCGCGGCCGTGTATATTCGGATTATCTCTCCGCGGTAAACAAGAGATACGAAAGCGAGAAAAAGATCAAGATCTATAAGGACGCGCTCGCGAAAATCGACGATTTTAACCAGGAGAACGCTCCTCCGGCGCCTCCCGTTCCGCCACAGGGGATTCCCGGGGGTCAGCAGTTGCCGCCCGAATTGCTGGAGCAGCTCCAGAGACAGGAGCAGGCCCAGTAGGGTGATAAGAAGGCTGCCTTAAAAGTCGCTTCAGTGAAATTAAGAACGACGAACCGCGCTCCCGATGTTGGAAGCGCGGTTTTTTGTTGTTTAATAGTGCTATTCACCCACCGCCCCGACCGGTCCCTTGTTTAGATGACTATGTCGCCTGCCGTACGCGAAATATATGAGAATGCCAATCGCCATCCATACAAGTAAACGTGCCCATGTGTCCAGGGGAAGTCCCCACATCAGGAACAGGCTTGCACCTGCCGCGAAAGGGGCAACTACATAAACAAGGGGAACCCTGAATGACCGTTCCAATTCCGGATGATTTATCCGGAGTACGATGACTCCCAAAGCGACGATAACAAACGCGAATAGCGTACCTATGCTCACCAGTTCACCCAGAATGCCGACATTTACGAGTCCGGCGATCAGAGCAACAATCGAACCAGTTATGAGTGTCGTGATATACGGAGTCTGGAATTGCGGATGAATCTTGGCCGCCCATTCCGGCAGCAAGCCGTCCTTTGCCATGGAATAGAATACACGTGGCTGACCCATCAGCATGACCACCATCGTCGAACTCAGACCAAGGACCGCACCGATCTTTATGATCATGGGAAATGCCTTGAAAACCTCTCCCAGCGGCGAACCCTGCGCTAAATTCCTGGCAGCGTCGATCGCCACCGCGATAGGGGCCGGAACGTTTAACTGGGTGTAGGAAACGAGACCCGCCATCACAAACGAGACCAACACGTAAAGCAGTGTGCAAATCATGAGTGAACCGATTATTCCGATCGGCATGTTCTTTTGCGGATTGATGGTCTCCTGCGCCGCCGTCGAAACAGCGTCAAATCCTATATAGGCAAAAAAGATAACACTTGCCCCTGTAATTATTCCCGTCATCCCGAATTCGCCGAACGTGCCGGTGTTGGGAGGGATAAAAGGTGAGAAGTTGTCCATGTTCACATAGCTAATGCCCGCCAGAATAAACAGGATCACTACAGATGTCTTTATTATCACGATGACGGTGTTGAAATTTGCCGATTCCTTGATTCCTTTTACCAGCAAAAACGTGATCGCGATGACTATCAGAAATGCCGGAAGATTAAATACCGCCATTCCGGTTTCCATAGAATCGAGCGAATAGCCGGCGAATTTTATGCCTTCCGCAAAATTTTCGTTAAGTAGATTCCAACCCGGTCTCGCGGTCAGGAGATTTTCGGCGACCCTGGTCTGACTCAGTTTTTCAGCCGCCTCCGCGCTCAAATAGACAAATCTCGTACCCGGCGCGGCGCTGAACTGGATTGGGAAATAGATTCCCAAATCGGAGAGAAAGCTCACAACATAACCGGACCAGCCGACAGCAACCGTCGCCGCTCCGAACGCGTATTCCAGAATCAGGTCCCAGCCGATTATCCAGGCGATAAACTCGCCGAGTGTTGCGTATCCGTAGGTATAGGCAGAACCCGCAATTGGAACCGACGATGCAAATTCTGAATAACAGAGGGCCGCGAAAAGTGCCACCACCCCGGCAACCGCCATCGAAATCACAACTGCAGGTCCCGCGTGCTTCGCCGCCGCCTGTCCGGTCAGCACAAAAATACCAGTACCGATGATCGCACCGACACCGAGCGCAATCAGGCTCCAGGCACCCAGCGTTCTCTTTAGCGTATGGGCTCCTTCTTCCTTCGACTCAGCAATGATCTGGTCAAGAGGTTTCGTTCTGAATAGTGACATAGGGGTCTCCTCGAAACAGCTTTGATTGCAACGAAATGGAGGGAATCATATTTCATTTTGGAAAAATATAGAAGAGATTTCTTGAAAGACACCAGCCACGCGTCAAACAGCAAAAAAAGAGCAGCCGCAAAGGGCTGCTCTTCAGAGTACATTTCATAATATTCTACGCCGAGTTGTTTCCCGAGGTATAGTCTTTTATCGCGGTCAGGTACCTCTTTAATTCCTCCCTTACCTTCGGGAAAAGGAAGAACAGTCCAAACATGTTTGGAAACACCATCGCAAAGATCATCGCGTCTGAGAATTTAACAACCGCGTCGAGGGTTGCGGCGGCACCGATGACGATAAAGATGAGGAAAAGCACCTTGTAGCTCGTGTCCGCTGCTTTTGATCGTCCGAACAGGAATTTCCATGACTGGAGGCCATAGTAGGACCACGAGATCATCGTCGAAAAGGCAAAAAGCACGATTGCGATAGTCAAAATGTAACTGAAACCCGGCAGGACCGAGTCGAATGCCCTTGAAGTAAGATCAACACCCCCGACCGTGGAACCGTCGATCATGACTCCCGAAGCGTTGGCTGCATTGTATTCGAATAGTCCGCCCGAGTTGAACATGATAATGACGAGCGCTGTCATCGT
>Ga0224512_10002884_pt1 | contig 15418 bp, 15 predicted proteins | sample SF_May12_sed_USG_4_FD_169103 | JGI IMG/M metagenome (GOLD analysis project Ga0224512, IMG submission 169103) | Sediment microbial communities from San Francisco Bay, California, United States - SF_May12_sed_USGS_13 | ecosystem: Environmental > Aquatic > Marine > Sediment | place: USA...
GACGCCGCGCGCAGTGAGCGTGATTCATTCCACGGTGACGGACTTGGCAAGATTGCGAGGCTGGTCGATATCCGTGCCCTTGAGGACGGCCACGTGGTAGGCAAGCAGCTGCAGGGGCACCGAGAAGATGATGGGTGCGATACTGTCCTCGGTGGGCGCCACCGGCAGCACCGTCACACCCGGCGAACTGATCATGCCGACTCCGGCATCGGCAAACACGATCAGCTCACCACCGCGGGCGCGTACCTCCTGCAGGTTGGACTTGAGCTTCTCCAGCAGTTCATTGTTCGGGGCAACGGCGATCACCGGCATGTTGGCATCCACCAGCGCCAGCGGTCCGTGTTTCAGCTCACCTGCAGGATAGGCCTCGGCGTGGATATAGGAGATCTCCTTGAGCTTGAGCGCACCCTCCATGGCGACGGGGAACTGTGCACCGCGCCCCAGGAACAGGGCGTTGTGCTTGTCACCGAAATGCTCACGGGCCAGTGTCCTGATCTGGTCATTCAGTGTCAGCGCATGCTCGACCTTGCCGGGTACGCTGCGCAGTTCATTGACCAGCCTGGCCTCGGTTTCGGCCGACATGCCGTTGCGCCGGCCCAGCACGATCGTCAGCATCAGCATCGTCACCAGCTGGGTGGTAAAGGCCTTGGTGGAGGCCACACCGATCTCCGGGCCTGCGTGCGTCATCAGCACCAGGTCGGACTCGCGCACCAGCGAGCTTTCCGGGACGTTGCAGACCGACAGCGCGTGACCGAAGCCGAGGCGGCGCGCCTCGCGCAGACCGGCCAGGGTATCGGCGGTCTCGCCCGACTGTGACAGAGTGACGATAAGCGAATTGTTGCGTACCACCGGGTGACGGTAACGGAATTCGCTGGCCACCTCGACGCTGCAGGGAATACCGGCGAGTGACTCCAGCCAGTAGCGGCCCACCATCCCGGCATGGTAGCTGGTGCCGCAGGCAATGATGTGCACCCCCTTCACGCTGTCGAAGACCCTGCCGGCATCGGTGCCGAAGGCATTCTCCAGCACGCGCTGGCCGGTAATCCGTCCTTCCAGGGTATCCGCGATGGCACGCGGCTGCTCGAAGATCTCCTTGAGCATGTAGTGGCTGTATTCGCCCTTGTCGGTCGCATCCGCAGTCACCCGCGATATCTGCAGCGGCCGCTCCACCTTGCGCCCGGAATGGTCATAGATGGTGAACCCCGTGTGCACGATGTCGGCCACGTCACCGTCTTCGAGAATTACAAAGCGGTTGGTCTCGGACACCAGTGCCGCCACATCCGATGCGATGAGGACCTCGTCATCCGCCAGTCCGATGACCAGCGGACTGCCGCGGCGCGCGGCGATCAGGCGACCGGGTTCGTCCTTGCTGATGACACCCAGGGCGAAGGCACCGTCGAGATCATTGACGCTGGACTGCACCGCGGTCAGCAGGTTCTGGCCCTGGTCCAGGTAGTGATGTATCTGGTGCACGATCACCTCGGTATCGGTCTGGGAGGTAAACCGGAAACCGGCCCGTTCCTGCCGGGTGCGCAACGCATCGTGGTTCTCGATGATGCCGTTGTGTACCAGCGCCACGCGTTCGTGGCATACATGCGGATGGGCGTTTTTTTCGCTGGGTTCGCCATGGGTCGCCCAGCGCGTATGCGCGATCCCGGTCAGCCCGCTGACCGGTATGGCCTTGAGTGCCTTGACAAGTTCGGCGACCTTGCCAACCGTGCGCACGCGTTCGAGCAGTGACTGGTCGCTCAGCACGGCGATCCCGGCCGAGTCGTAGCCGCGGTACTCGAGGCGCCGCAGGCCGTCGAGCAGCACGGAGGTGACATCGCGCCTGGCTACGGCTCCGACAATACCGCACATGGCAACCCCCTCATGATTTTTTCCTGACCGGCCGCTGCCAGCCCTTGCGGGTTTCCTGGGGCGCGCGGCTCAGCGTCAGTTCACCCGCCGGTGCGTCCCGCGTGATGGTCGAGCCCGCGCCGATGGTGGCGCCGTCCCTGACCTCGACCGGCGCGACCAGCTGGGTATCGGAACCGATGAAGACATCGTTACCGATCACCGTGCGGTGCTTGCTGGCGCCGTCGTAGTTGCAGGTAATGGTCCCGGCGCCGATGTTCACGCCGCGCCCCATGGAGGTATCGCCGACATAACTGAGGTGGTTGATCTTGGAGCCCGCGCCGATATCGGACTTCTTGATTTCCACAAAATTGCCGACGTGGGTGTGGTCGGCCAGGCGGGTCTCCGGGCGGATCCGTGCAAACGGGCCGATGCGCACACCCGAACCGATAGTGGCTTCCTCGATGACGCAATTGGCGAGCACCGTCACATCATTGCCGATGCGGGTATCGCGCAGCACGACATTCGGGCCGATCGTGACACGGTCACCGAGCACCAGATCACCCTCCAGCACGGCATTCACATCGATCACTACATCCTGTCCGGCCAGCAGCGTGCCGCGCAGGTCGAAGCGCGCCGGGTCGATCAGGGTAATGCCGGCGTGCATGCAGGCCTCGGCCTGCTGGCGCTGGTAACAGCGCTCCAGTCCGGCAAGTTGCAGGCGATCATTCACGCCGAGTATTTCATGCGGGTCCTGCGTGGTGACGGCACTGACGGTAACGCCATCACGTACCGCCAGGGCAATCACGTCGGTCAGGTAGAACTCGCCCTGGGCATTGTTGTTATCCAGCGCCGCCACCCAGCCATGCAGGCGACCGGCAGGCGCCGCCATAAAACCGGTATTGATCTCGCGGATACGGCGCTGGGAATCGCTGGCATCTTTCTCCTCGACGATGCCAGTGATATGGCCTGTCTCATCACGCATGATGCGGCCATAGCCGGTGGGCTGGTCCAGTTCGGCAGTCAGCAGGCAGACCTTGTCGCGGGCCGCATCGGCCAGCAGTGCATCCAGTGTGGCACGCCGGATCAGCGGCACATCGCCGTACATCACGACGACTACACGGTCATCTGCAATACCGGGCAGCACCTGCGCGACGGCATGACCTGTGCCCAGCTGCTGGTCCTGGATCACCCAGTGAATATCTGTTTCCGGAAAGGCCGCGCGCACCTGCTCCGCACCGTGCCCGATAACCACATGGAGTTCGGCACCGGCAAAGCCGCGCGCCGTTTCGATGACATGGCCCAGCAGGGGACGGCCAGCCAGCGGGTGCAGCACCTTGGGAAGTCCGGAACGCATGCGCGTCCCCTGGCCGGCAGCAAGGATAATGATGCTCAGGTTCATGGGATCCAGATTACTTTTTGATTCATGAAAACATTTAACCGCAGAGACGCAGAGGACGCAGAGTTAATGTATTAGCAAGACCATCCACAAAAATCGGCAGAATCTGATTCCAAAGCTATTGTTATTGCATTATATATCTTCTACTCGGCGTCCTCTGCGTCTCTGCGGTGAATCGTTATTCGATCAGAAGCTATAACGGCAAGTAACTGAAAAACTGGCAGCGTGGATCCGGGTGTATTGACAGCGATCATAGCATGACCGGCAGTGGTTGAAGCAGCGCCCGGGTGTGCCTCAGTGCATCACCGGTGCGGCCATCGGTTCCACGCCCTGGACAAGCTCGTCCGGACTGGCGGCGCGAATATCGGTAACCTTGATATTGAAGATGATGACCTTGCCGGCAAGCGGATGATTGCCATCCACCGTCAGCTTGTCATTCTCGATCTGCGTCACGATGAATTTCCGGGTCTCGCCCTGGTCATTCATCATCTCCACCTCGGCTCCGATGCGGCGGAACTCGGGCGGGACGTTATCGAGATCGTCGGTATAGGACAGGTTGTCGTCGTGTGGCCCGAAGCCCTCCTCCGGGGTCAACGAGACCTTGACCTTGTCACCAACCGTACAGCCTTCCAGGGCTGCCTCGATCTTCTCGAACAGGTCATTCTGACCACCGTGCACATAGCTGATGGGGAAATCGGACTGCTCGACGATGTTGCCAGCCTCGTCCTGGATTGAATAGGTGAAGGATACGACCTGGTCGCGGGTGACGATGGGTTTGGTCATAATGGCTCCGTGCAGGCTAGCGCTTGGCCTTTTCGCGCAGCTTCTGAATGGTGCGCAGCTGGGCGGCAGACTGGGCCAGCTCGACCTGCGCCTTGGCGTAATCGATGTCGGCCTGCTTGTCGGCCAGCATGTGCTCGGCACGCGCTATGGCCTCCAGGGCTGCCGCCTCGTCGAGGTCGCGGGCGCGAACGGCAGTATCCGCCAGCACCGTAACCACGTGGGGCTGCACCTCCAGTATGCCACCGGAGACAAAGTAGGAGCGCTCTTCGCCTTCCTGGGTCAGTACCCGCACTTCACCAGGCTTGAGCCAGGTCAGCAGTGGCGCGTGCCGCGGCGCGATACCCACCTCGCCCATCTCGGCCGGGGCAAACAACATTGTCGCCGTGCCCGAGAAGATGGCCTTCTCTGCGCTGACGATATCCACATGCATGGTCATTGCCATTTAGTCATTCCAGTGCTGTCGTTACAGGCTCTTTGCCTTCTCTGACACTTCGTCAATCGTGCCGACCATATAGAACGCCTGTTCCGGCAGGTCGTCGTAGTCGCCGTTCACGATCCCCTTGAAGCCGGCGATTGTCTCTTTGAGTGACACGTACTTGCCGGCGGTGCCGGTAAAGGTCTCGGCGACGAAGAACGGCTGGGACAGGAAGCGCTGGATCTTGCGCGCCCGGGACACCGCCAGCTTGTCTTCCTCGGAAAGCTCGTCCATACCGAGAATGGCGATGATGTCCTTGAGTTCCTTGTAGCGTTGCAACATACCCTGCACTGCACGCGTAGTGTCGTAGTGGTCCTGGCCAACGACCAGCGGATCGAGCTGGCGGCTGGTGGAATCGAGCGGGTCAACCGCGGGATAAATACCCAGCTCGGCGATCTGGCGCGATAACACCAGGGTGGCGTCGAGGTGGGCGAAGGTGGTCGCCGGCGACGGGTCGGTGAGGTCGTCCGCAGGGACGTACACCGCCTGTATCGAGGTAATGGAACCGGTCTTGGTCGAGGTGATGCGCTCCTGCAGCACACCCATTTCCTCGGCCAGCGTCGGCTGGTAGCCCACGGCCGACGGCATGCGGCCGAGCAGTGCGGATATCTCGGTACCGGCAAGGGTGTAACGATAGATGTTATCGACGAAGAACAGCACGTCGCGGCCCTCGTCGCGGAAATACTCGGCCATGGTCAGGCCGGTCAGTGCAACGCGCAGGCGGTTGCCGGGTGGCTCGTTCATCTGGCCGTAGACCAGGGACACCTTGTCGATAACCCCACCCTCGGTCATTTCATGGTAGAAGTCGTTACCCTCGCGGGTGCGCTCGCCGACACCGGCGAATACGGAATAGCCGCTGTGCTCGACGGCGATGTTGCGAATCAGTTCCATCAGCGCCACAGTCTTGCCGACACCGGCGCCGCCGAACAGACCGACCTTGCCGCCCTTGGCAAACGGACAGATGAGGTCGATGACCTTGATGCCGGTCTCCAGAATCTCGACCCCCGCCGCCTGCTCCGCGAAGGTCGGTGCAGGGCGGTGAATCGGCCAGCGGGTTTCGGCACCGATGTCGCCCTTCTCGTCTACCGGCTCACCCAGTACGTTCATGATGCGGCCCAGGGTCTTGGCACCTACCGGCACGGAAATCGGTGCTCCGGTATTGTTGGCGTTCAGGCCGCGCCGCAGCCCGTCGGTGGAGCCCATCGCGATGGTGCGCACGATGCCGTCACCCAGCTGCTGCTGCACCTCGAGGGTGATATCCTCGCTATCGATCCTCAGTGCGTCATATATCCTGGGTACGCTGTCGCGCGGGAATTCCACGTCGACTACAGCGCCGATGATTTCAACAATGTTGCCAGCACTCATGATAATTTCCTCTCAACTCAAATCTTCTATCGTGCAGGAGCCGGCCGCGCCCGCGATTATCAAGCGCAAAAAGAATCGCGCTTGCGAAGCGCTCCTGCACCAAATTTATTAGACCGCCGCCGCGCCTCCGACAATCTCCGAAATCTCCTGGGTAATCGCCGCCTGCCGCGCCTTGTTATAGGCAAGCTGTAATTCATCGATCAGTTCGCCGGCATTGTCGGTTGCCGACTTCATTGCCACCATGCGCGCCGACTGCTCGCAGGCCAAGTTATCCACCACGCCCTGATAGACCAGCGACTCGATGTAGCGAGTCATCAGCGCATCCATAACCGGCTTGGAATCCGGCTCGTAGATATAGTCCCAGTGCGTTTCCAGCTCTTTTTCCTCGTGGCCATGAATCGGGATAAGCTGTTCCAGCAACGGGCGCTGGGTCATGGTGTTTACGAACTCGTTGTACGCCAGGTACACGCGGTCGATGCGGCCATCCTCGTAGGCATCCAGCATCACCTTGATGGTGCCGATCAGTTCATTGATCGAGGGCGCATCGCCCAGGTGTGTTGCCGTGGCCACGACGTTGCCGCCGAGGCGCTTGAAAAAGGCGGTGCTCTTTGCGCCGATCAGGGTCAGGTCGATCTCGATGCCGTCGGCGTTCCACTGCTGCATGTTTGTTATGGCCTTCTTGAACAGGTTGATATTCAGGCCGCCGCACAGGCCGCGATCGGTGGAGATGATGATCAGGCCGACGCGCTTGCTAGCGCGCTCGCCCAGGAACGGGTGATGGTATTCGGGATGTGCATGCGCCAGGTGCGAGATGACGTTGCGGATCTTCCCCGCATAGGGGCGCGTGGCCTGCATGCGGTCCTGCGCCTTGCGCATCTTGCTTGCCGCGACCATTTCCATGGCCTTGGTGATCTTCTGAGTATTCTTGATACTACTGATCTTGGTGCGGATTTCCTTCGCGCCGGACATCGCTTTACCTTTGTGTTCTCAGAGTTGCCTGTCGTTACCAGGTGTTATTGGCCTTGAAGTCTTCAATCGCCGAGCGCAGGCTGACCTCGATTTCGTCGTTGTAGTCGGCGATCTCGTTGATCTTGTCCATCATGGCGGACTGGCTGGCACGCATGTAGGAAAGCAGCGCATGCTCGAAATCGACGATCTTCTTGATGTCGACGTCATCGAGATAGCCCTGCTCGGCGGCAAACAGCGACACGGCCATCTCGGCTACCGTCAGCGGCGAGTACTGCTTCTGCTTCATCAGCTCGGTCACGCGCTGGCCACGTTCCAGCTGCTTGCGTGTGGTCTCGTCGAGGTCGGAGGCAAACTGTGCAAAGGCCGCCAGCTCGCGGTACTGGGCCAGCGCCAGGCGCACGCCGCCGCCTAGCTTCTTGATGATCTTGGTTTGTGCCGCACCGCCGACACGCGACACCGACAGACCGGCGTTGATAGCCGGCCGGATACCGGCGTTGAACAGGTCGGACTCCAGGAAGATCTGGCCGTCGGTAATGGATATCACGTTGGTGGGCACGAAGGCGGACACGTCACCCGCCTGGGTCTCGATGATCGGCAGCGCCGTCAGTGAACCGGTCTTGCCCTTGACCTGGCCATTGGTCAGCTTCTCGACCTCGGCAGCATTGATGCGCGCGGCACGCTCCAGCAGGCGCGAGTGCAGGTAGAACACGTCACCCGGGTAGGCCTCGCGACCCGGCGGGCGGCGCAGCAGCAGGGATACCTGGCGATAGGCCCAGGCCTGCTTGGTCAGGTCATCGTAGATAATCAGGGCGTCCTCACCCCGGTCGCGGAAGTATTCACCCATGGAGCAGCCGGCATAGGGTGCAATAAACTGCATCGCCGCTGAATCGGCTGCCGCCGCCGCCACGACAATGGTGTGCTCCATGGCGCCGTGCTCCTCCAGCTTGCGCACGACAGTGGCAATCGAGGAGTTCTTCTGGCCGACCGCCACGTAGATACACTTAATCCCGGTACCCTTCTGGTTGATGATGGTGTCGATCGCCACCGCGGTCTTGCCGGTCTGGCGGTCACCGATGATCAGCTCACGCTGGCCACGGCCGATCGGCACCATGGCGTCGATCGACTTGAGACCGGTCTGCACCGGCTGGGCAACCGACTGGCGTGCAATAACGCCCGGCGCAATCTTTTCAATCGGCGAGGTCGTCGTGGTTTCGATCGGACCCTTGCCGTCAATAGGGATACCCAGAGAGTCCACCACGCGCCCCAGCAGGGCCTCACCGACCGGCACTTCGAGAATGCGACCCGTGCACTTGACGCTGTCGCCCTCCGAGATTGTCTTGTAGTCACCCAGAATCACCGCGCCGACGGAATCACGCTCCAGGTTGAGCGCCATCCCGAACACGTTACCCGGGAACTCGATCATTTCACCCTGCATGACATCGGCCAGTCCGTGGATACGGGTGATACCGTCCGTCAGGCTGACAACGGTTCCCTCGGTACGCGCTTCGGCGACCGCTTCAAACTGCTCGATGCGGCTCTTGATGAGATCGCTGATTTCAGTGGGATTGAGTTGCATAACTTGTTGTCCTCTTAATGATTCAGTGTGCCGCCCAGGCGCTCCAGCTTGCCGTGCACTGAACCGTCAATAACCAGATCTCCGGCACGAATAATGGCGCCCCCCACCAGGGTCGAGTCGGTCGAGCAGCCGAGTTCGATCTCGCGTCCGAGACGCTTTTTCAGCGCGGCGGTGATGGCCGCCTTGTGTGCATCGCTGACGGGGAATGCCGAAATCAGCTCGGCACGTACCGTCTTTTCGGCCTCGCGACGCTGGATCTCGTACAGGACAGCGATCTCGGGCAGCAGTTTCAGGCGCCGGCTCTCCGCCAGCAGGCGGATGAAGTTGCGACCCTTGTCATTCAGGCGCTCGGCGCCGATATCGATGAACAGGTCAGCGCGTTGTGCGTGCGTGAGCCGCGGACTGTCAACCAGGCTGGCCATGCCGGGATCAGCCACAATGGCGGCCAGCAGTTCGAGCATCTCCGACCACTCCCCCAGGGCCTGCTGGGTATTGGCATACAGGAACGCCGCCTGTGCATAGGGACGTGCGATGGTAAGCGATTCGGCCATTGGTTTGCCTAGATCTCTGCGGCCAGCTTGGTGAGCAGCTCATCATGCGTGTGCTGGTCCACCTCGCGCTCCAGTACCTTGCTGGCACCGGCCAGTGCGATAGTCACGACCTGTCCGCGCAGATCTTCCTTGGCCCGGTTGATTTCCTGGTCGATCTCGGCGCGCGCGGCGATCAACAGGCGATTGCCCTCGGCGCGTGCATCGACCTTGCCTTCGTCGACAATCTCGCTCGCGCGCTTCTCGGCACGGGAGATGATTTCGCCGGCCTTGACCTTCGCCTCGCGCAGGATTTCCGTAGCACGCTCCTCGGCCAGTTGCTGCTCGTGCTTGCCACGCTCCGAGGCCGCCAGGCCGTCAGCGATATTTTTCCTGCGCTCTTCCAGAGCATGCATGATGGGCGGCCAGATATACTTCATGCAGAACCACACAAACACGATGAAGGTGATGCTCTGACCGATCAGTGTCGCATTGAAATTCATGCTTCTACCTCGTTCAACAAATAACAGACGCGTGATCTGTAATCGTTTATGAGACCACCGCGAACATCACGTACATGGCAAGCCCTACAGCGATCATGGGCACGGCGTCAACCAGACCCATGACGATGAAGAACTGGGTGCGCAGCATAGGAATCAGCTCCGGCTGACGTGCGGCGCCTTCCAGGAAACGGCCACCGAGGATACCGATACCGACCGCCGCGCCCAGCGCACCGAGGCCCATCATCAGGCCGCCAGCGATATATAACAAAGCGTTTTCCATTTTTCTCTCCCGGGTTAACTGTGTTCAAAAACAAAAATAATCAGTGACTTTCCTGGTGCGCCATGTCCAGATAGACAATGGTCAGCGTCATAAAGATGAACGCCTGCAGGGTGATGATCAGGATGTGGAAGATGGCCCAGCCCAGCTGCAGCAGGCCGCCGAAGGCGCCCAGCGCCACGCCGCCGCCATACATTAATGCAATCAGTATGAAGATCATTTCGCCGGCGTACATGTTGCCGAACAGTCGCAGCGAGTGCGACAGGGGCCTTGCGATCAGCGTCACGCCCTCGAGCAGCAGATTGACCGGCGCCATCCACTTGGGGAACGGGTGAAAGGCCAGTTCGCTCATGAAACCGCCCAGGCCCTTGATCTTCACACTGTAGTAGAGCACCAGAAAAAACACCGGCAGCGCCAGGCCAAAGGTAATATTGGGATCGGTGGAAGGCACGATCTTCAGGTGACTGACGCCCAGGAGGCTGGCCAGCAAGGGGATGTGGTCAACGGCAATCAGGTCCATCAGGTTCATCAGGAAGATCCAGACGAACAGGGTCAGCGCCAGCGGTGCCACCATGTCGTTCTTGGCGCTGAAAGAGCCGCGCACACTGGTGTCGATGAACTCGACGATCCACTCCACGAAGTTCTGCCAGCCACGGGGCGTATCGGCCGTGGCGGTTTTGGCCGCTTTGCGGAACAACCAGAGAAATAGCATTCCCAGCCCGACGGAAAACAGCATGCTGTCAACGTTGAGCGCCCAGAAACCCATGGCCTGGGCGTCTTCCCCGGTATGGGCAAAGCCCCAGTGACCGGCATGCTCGTGACCCTCGGGGAACTTGCCATAGGTCAGATTGGTCAGGTGGTGCTTGATGTAGCTCGAGGATGTCAGTGGCTCAGCCGCCATGAATCAATTCTTCCTTCGAATTCCTGTAATAACAAGACCAAGCTGGCCCGCGATAAATCCTGTCAACAACGCCAGCGGCTCCAGCTGCAGCACGCCCAGGCCCAGTGCAAACAGCAGCAGCACCAGCAGAAAGCGCTCCAGCGCGCTGCGGTACAACACCCGGAGACTGGTTCCGGCACTCAGGGCACGACCGCTATCCACCCGGTAACGGCGCCACTCCAGCAGCAGACTGTTGGCGCAGGCGATAGCACCGCCATACCAGACCGAGCCAGCCTGGAAACCGCCATAGCATAAGAAAAATACGACTGAGGTGACTGCTATCAGCAGCAGTTGCAGCACCAGCAGCTTGCGGACACCGCTCGCCAAAACACTCCAATCAGTCAGTAATTCAGCAAGTTACGCGTGGCCTGCCCGATGGCCACAAGGCGCCTTTCAGGTGCAAGGGGTCTTCTTACAGCCACGAGGCAGCGCGTAATTATAAGGAGCCTCTATAGGGGGGTCAATCAAACCGGAACAATAGCGGTGCTCATGGCAAACCGGGCGGTCAGTGGATGTGTTCAAGGATGCCGTCCAGTTCATCGAGGCTGTTGTAGCGGATCTCCAGCTGGCCCTTGCCGCCGCGTCCCTGCCGGATCAGAACGCGTGCACCCAGCCGATCGGCCAGGCTTGCCTCGAGGCGCTGGACATCGGGGTCCTTGCTGGCGGCCGGAGCGGCCGGGCGCCGGGGCTGTTGCAGCTGCTGGACCAGGCGCTCGGTCGCGCGCACCGTCAACCCCCTGGCGACCACCTGGCGGGCGGCCTCGACCTGGCGCGTGCCCGACAAGGCCAGCAGCGCCCGGGCATGTCCCATTTCCAGTTCGCCGCGCTCGACCATGCTCTTGACCATGTCCTCCAGGTCCAGCAGGCGCAGCAGGTTGGACACCGCGGCACGCGAACGGCCAACCGCCTGAGCGGCCTGCTCGTGGGTCACCTCGAATTCATCGATCAGCCGCTTCAGCGCACGCGCCTCTTCCAGCGGGTTGAGGTTTTCACGTTGGATGTTTTCAATCAGTCCAATGGCAATGGCGCCCCGGTCATCGACCTCGCGCACCACGGCCGGGATTTCGTGCAGGCCGGCCAACTGGGCGGCGCGCCAGCGGCGCTCGCCGGCGATGATCTCATAGCGGCCCTGTGCGACACTGCGCACCACGATGGGCTGCACCACGCCCTGTTCGCTGATGGAATCGGCAAGGTCCTGCAGGGATTCCTGGTGCATATCGATGCGCGGCTGGTATTTGCCGCGCTGAATGATATCCACCGGCAGATGGCGCAAGGCGCCGGCAACGGACCCAGGTTCTGTTGCGGACTGCGCTGCGTTCATTTCGGTCACCGGCGCAGGGGGTGCTGTCTCTTGAGACGGTGCTGGCTGGGGTGCCCGTGACGCAGGTCCCAGTAGTGCATCCAGTCCCCGCCCAAGTCCACGCTTTTTCGCTGCCATAATCTCTACCGTCAGTTCAGAATCATTCAAAAGTGTGTCGGTTGCACACCGTCTTGTTGGTTGTGCCCGGGTTCCTGCGGCGCTATTGCGCTGGACGCGTGCCGCCGCAGGTATTCGCCGGCCAGTGCCAGGTAGGCCGCTGCACCGCGTGAATTTTTATCATAACGCAACACCGGCATACCATGGCTGGGCGCCTCCGCCAGGCGTACGTTACGCGGAATGATGGTGCGATACAGCTTGTCGCCGAAATGCTGCTGCAGCTGTGCCGACACATCATTGGCGAGATTGTTGCGGGCGTCATACATGGTCCGGAGCAGGCCCTCGATCTCGAGTTCCGGATTAACGGCAAGCCGAACATGCTCCACGGTCTCCAGCAGCGCCGACAATCCTTCCAGGGCATAGTATTCGCATTGAATCGGGATCAACACGCCATGTGCCGCTGCCAGGGCATTGATTGTCAGCATGCTCAGTGACGGCGGGCAATCGATGACAATAAGGTCATATTCGTTCTGCACGTAGGTAAGCGCCGAGCGCAGCCGGCGTTCGCGATCGTCACGGCTCATCAGTTCCACCTCGGCGGCAGTCAGGTCACTGTTACCCGGCAGCAGGTCATAGCCGGCCTCGGAGGCATAGATAATCACGTCGCGGATATCCGCGTGCCCGATCAACAGATCGTAACCGGTCCTGGCCACCTCATGCTTGTTGCAGCCGCTGCCCATGGTTGCATTGCCCTGTGCGTCCAGGTCAACCAGCAGGATGCGCCGGCCGGTCTCCACCAGGGACGCCGCCAGGTTCACGCTGGTGGTCGTCTTGCCGACCCCGCCCTTCTGATTGGTTACCGCCAGTATTCTTCCCATAGACGGCTCTATCCCGCTGATTCCGCTGCTGTGTGCATGCACACCAGGTGGCGCTCGGCATCCAGCCCGGGAACGTGGAGCGTGACCACGTCTTCTATCACCGACTTGTCTTCCAGACCTTCGATCTCGGCCATTGGATAAACGCCCTTCATGGCGAGCATCCGGCCCTCTGTCGTGCACAGCCGCGCGGCGTGCCGGTAGAGCTCATGCAGGTCTGAAAAGGCCCGGCAGATGACCGTATCAAAACGCCCATCGGGCCGGTAGTTCTCGATGCGCGTATGTTCAAGTACAACATTTTCCAGGCCCAGCGTGGTGATGGTCTGCTGTACAAAGCGGAGCTTCTTGCTGCTGCTGTCCAGCAGGACATATTCCCGCTCCGGTTCGGCCACGGCGAGGGGAATACCCGGCAGCCCGGCACCCGTGCCGATATCCAGAATCCGCTTGCCCTTCAGGTGGGGAATGATCGACAGGCTGTCCAGAATATGCCGGGTGACAATCTCGGCTGGCTTGCGTACCGAGGTCAGGTTGTACACCCGGTTCCAGTTCATCAGTTCCGAGATGTATGCCATCAGCCGGTCATCGCCGGCGAGCACCTCATCCAGCCCAAGCGCGCGCAGACCCTCCGCAAGCAGGTCTTTTGGATCCACGAATTTGCCGTGACGGTTATTGCCTCTGAATCCGCGCGTCTGCATGCGCCTCACTCTGGGTTAGATAAAAGGGTCAGGCGCTCTTGCGTTCGACCCGGTCGCGTTTCTTGAGATGGATCAACAGCAGCGAAATGGCCGCCGGGGTGACACCCGGAATGCGTGCCGCCTGGCCGATGTTCTGCGGCCGGACTGCCTGCAGCTTTTCGAATACTTCATTTGAAAGCCCACGCACCGTATTGTAATCGAAATCAACCGGCAGGGCTTGTTGTTGATGACGCTTGAGGCGCGCGATCTCGGCCTGCTGGCGTTCCAGGTAGCCTGCATACTTTGCCTGGATCTCGATCTGCTCGGCGGCCTGCTCATCGGCAACCCCGGGGCCGATGCCCTCGATCGCCATCAAGGCACGGTAGGATACGTCCGGCCGGCGCAACAACTCGGAGGCGCGCTGTTCGCGCGCCAGCGGTTTTTCCAGCAGCATTGCCAGCGCGCTGCCCGGACCGCTGTCAGGGCGCAACAGCAGTGCATCCAGGCGGATCTGCTCGCGCCCGATCGCCGCGTCCTTGTCATTGAAAACCCGCCAGCGCTGTTCGGGCACCAGGCCCAGTGCACGTCCCTGCGGCGTCAGCCGCAGGTCGGCATTGTCCTGGCGCAGCAACAGGCGGTATTCGGCGCGGCTGGTGAACATGCGGTAGGGTTCGCTGGTGCCGCGGGTTACCAGGTCGTCGATCAACACACCGATGTAGGCCTCATCACGGCGCGGTGTCCAGGGCTCCGCATCCTGTACCAGGCGCGCTGCATTAAGTCCGGCAATCAGTCCCTGCGCCGCCGCCTCCTCGTAGCCGGTGGTGCCGTTGATCTGGCCGGCAAAGAACAGCCCCTGGATCATTTTGGTCTCCAGCGAGGCCTGCAGGTCACGCGGGTCGAAAAAGTCGTATTCAATGGCGTAGCCCGGACGGGTGATGTGGGCGCTTTCAAAGCCGGCAATGGAGCGCACCAGTTGCTCCTGAACGTCGTATGCCAGGCTGGTGGAGATCCCGTTGGGATAGACCTCGTGGGTAGTCAGGCCTTCCGGCTCCACGAAGATCTGGTGCGAGTTTCTGTCGGCGAAGCGCGTGATCTTGTCTTCGATCGAGGGGCAGTAGCGCGGACCGACGCCCTGGATAGCACCGGAATACATCGGTGATTCAGCCAGACCGGCGCGAATGATGTCATGGGTGCGTGCGTTGGTCGTGGTGATATGGCAGGGCACCTGGCGTGGGTGGTCCTCCAGCTTGCCCAGATAGGACATCACCGGCAGCGGCGTATCGCCGGGTTGTTCGATCAGGCGGCTGTAGTCGATGCTGCGCCCGTCGAGGCGCGGTGGCGTACCGGTCTTGAGGCGTTCCACCCGCAACGGCAACTCATGTAGCCGCGCCGCCAGTGCGTTGGCCGGCGGGTCACCGGCGCGGCCGCCGCTATAATTCTGCGGGCCGATATGGATCCGGCCGCCGAGGAAGGTGCCCACGGTCAGCACCACCGTGGGGGCATGAAATGCCAGCCCCATCCGGGTAATCACGCCATGCACTCGCTCGCCGCTGACAATAAGATCGTCGACGGCCTGCTGGAAGATATGCAGATTCGGCTGTTTTTCCAGTGTGCTGCGCACCGCCTGGCGGTACAGCACGCGGTCCGCCTGGGCACGGGTGGCGCGCACCGCCGGCCCCTTGCTGGCATTGAGCACCCGAAACTGGATCCCGGCCAGGTCGGCGGCCCGGGCCATCAGGCCCCCGAGGGCATCAATCTCCTTCACCAGGTGACTCTTGCCGATACCGCCGATGGCAGGATTG
>Ga0224512_10002885_pt1 | contig 15418 bp, 8 predicted proteins | sample SF_May12_sed_USG_4_FD_169103 | JGI IMG/M metagenome (GOLD analysis project Ga0224512, IMG submission 169103) | Sediment microbial communities from San Francisco Bay, California, United States - SF_May12_sed_USGS_13 | ecosystem: Environmental > Aquatic > Marine > Sediment | place: USA: California...
CCATATCCAAAGGTTGGGGTAACTGATACAAACAAATTTCTTATCTTCCGCAGCTGAAGCGCCTCTCGGCGCTTCGGCCTTTTTTGTGGATCTAATTATGGGGAGAATAACGCGTGCAGCTTGTTGCTAAGATCATTTTGTTATTGAGCGTTGTGGCCGTGTTCGGATGCGCGACCGTCAATCAAGTGCAAGATCCAGAGCCGCTGTATACAAGGATGACACCCGACGATGTATTAGCCGCGAATGAAACCGTTCGAAACGCGCTAGAAAATGCACTCAGCGGAATGCGCTTGTCATGGAAAAGCACGACCAGCGGTCACTCGGGCAGCGTGACTCCGGTGAATACTTTTAAAACCAAATCCGGCTTATACTGCCGCGTATACGAAGAAATGCTCACTATCGGTAAGCAAACCGAACGTTACACGGATACGGCGTGCCGCGACTCGAAAGGTCGTTGGAGACCCGTTGTGGTCAATTGAACTCATGCTGACCTGCATTCCAGGGATCCTCAACTCTTCGGATCTCGAGCGCATTGATGGAATATTGAAGGACGCCGAATTCGAAGACGGCCGTGCCACCGCTGGATTTCGCGCAAAACGCGTCAAGGAAAATCTTCAACTGAATTCGGCTGCGCCGCGCAAGAAAGAGGTTAACGAACTCGTTGAAAACGCCTTGAAGCGAAGCACACTATTCCGGCGCGTTGCGATTCCACGAATCATTTGCCCACCACTCATAAGTCGCTATAAGCCCGGAATGGCATACGGCGCACACGTAGACGATGCATTAATGGGCAGCGACCGCCGAGTCCGCACCGATCTGGCGGTAACCGTATTCTTAAATGAGCAGAGCGAATACGAAGGCGGAGAGCTCATGATAAGTACTTCCATGGGGGATATCGCCGTCAAACTTCCTCGTGGTGACGGCGTTGTCTATCCGGCATCGACGATTCACCGGGTTAATCCAATAGTTTCCGGTGAGCGGATTGCCGCTGTGACCTGGGTACAGAGTCACGTCCGCGAGCCCATGCAGCGCGAATTGCTTGCCGACCTGGACCTATTGAAAAACTCACTCAACGATGTTAATCCAAACGATGAAAAGACTGATATAGCTTTCAAAATTTACTCAAACCTGCTTCGGATGTGGGCCGACGCATGAGTGAATTGAATTTCACCCGCTGCGCACGGGTTTCCACTTTTCCCTCGGCGCGTTTTTCAACGGCAACTCCGCAGACATGGGAGCGACGGCAAACTCGGGAAGCAATATTGGTTCACTCACCGTATCGTTTGGCCAGTCAGTCGGCCTGCGCGGCGACCTCGTGGTTGACCAGTTTTCTCCTTACTTTGGCGTTGGCTGGGACAGCACCTTCACCAGTCGCAGTAACCGGAGCTTTAACTTCCAGGCCGGAGTGCTTTACCAGGGCGAGCCGGACGTGAGTCTTCGGCAGACGAGCGGTCCGGCCGTATCGCAGTCGGATCTGGACGCGGGGGCGCGGAGCGTCGAAGACGATCTCGAACCGCTTCAGTTCTACCCGGTGTTCTCGATTGGTTAGAGCTACCGTTTCTAATCCAAAGTCGGACTCAGACGCGATCCCCGCTCCAATTCAGCCGAGACTGAGAGTCGCCTGAAGATTCAGAGGTGGCGATCGGAAAATGCGGATTGAATCTAAAGCGCGTAAATAGAGCGGTACACCGCTTTAAAACAACCCTTCGACCCCTTTTGCCGGGCCCGGCCGGCTTTCAGACCGCTTCTCTTTCCCGCAGAAATTCAATGAAATCCGAGGCCGGCATGGGCTTGGCCATGTAGTACCCCTGCATTTCGTCGCAGCCCAGCGACTGCAATACGTTGAGCTGGGCTTTCGTTTCGACGCCCTCAGCTATCGTTCTCAAGCCGAGGGCCTTACCCATGGCGATGATGGCGCTGGCGATCGCCAGATCGTTCTGATCATGCGGCAATCCGCGGACAAAGGACTGATCGATTTTCAGCTTGTCCAGGGGAAGCCGCTTCAGATGGCTCAAGCTAGAATAGCCCGTGCCGAAGTCATCCAGCGACAGCTTGACGCCAACCCGCTTCAACATATCCATGGTGGCAATCGAGGTATCGGCGTCTCGCATGACAGAGCTCTCGGTGAGCTCGAGCTCGAAGAATTCAGGGGAAAGAGCGCAATGTCGAAGATGCTGCGCCACGACTTCTGAAAGATCTCTTTTCTGGAACTGCAGCGCCGAGAGGTTCACCGCAACCACCATTGGCGATAGCCCTGCTTTTTGCCAATCCTTGTTTTGCCGGCAGGCTTCCTGCAGCACCCACTCCCCGATGGGCACAATCAGACCCCTGTCTTCCGCAACCGGGATGAACTGCATCGGGGGAACCAGGCCCCGCTCGGGATGCTGCCAGCGAATGAGCGCCTCGGCACCAATGACTTTTCCCGTTCGTAAGTCCACCTGCGGCTGGTAGTGCAGCAGGAATTCCTGTTTTTCCAGTGCTCGCCGGAGGTCGCCTTCCATCAACAGCATCTCGAACGCCTTCGCGTTCATGTCGGCTGTATGAAACTGATAGTTATTGCGCCCCCTGCTCTTGGCGTGATGCAGTGCGGCGTTCGCACTTTTCATTAATTCGACCACGTCCGTGCCGTTATCCGGATAAATGGCAATTCCAATGCTGGAGGTGACCGAGAAGTCATGGCCATCAATGACTATCGGTGCGCTGGAAATCGCGTCCCGAATTCTCTCGGCTACGACAACTATGCGCTCGACCCCTACGCCTTCAGAGATTGCGGAGAGGCCTACGACAAACTCGTCGCCGCTGATCCGGGCGGTGATATCGGCATCGCGCAGGCAGCCTTTGAGCCGGTTACTCGCTTCCTTCAGAAGCTGGTCCCGGGCCACGTATCCCAATGAGTCATAGATCTCCTTGAATCCGTCCAGTCCCAGATATAACAAGGCGCACTTCGTATCGGCTCTTCGCGCGCTCTTGATCATTTTGTCGAGGTGCTCGGAGAAGTTCACCCGGTTTGGAAGACCTGTCAACGAGTCATGACGAGACTGATAGCGGATGATTTCCTCGTGAGCTAGGCGCACTTTTTCGCTCTGCTCAGTGATGATTCCGTCCGCCCGGCAGACGATTGAAAACAGGAAGATATAGAGGAGCGACAGGCAGCTCAGAACGCCGACAACGATGCCCCAGGTGGTTCTTTCTAGCTGGACCATGAAGTCGGTCACATCCGAGTAGACCTCCAATACGCCTTCTATGGGCGTTCCCGAGTTCAGGCGGATGGGTAGATAGGAAGAGATGAGATTGCGATTGTTAATAACCTGATCGAAGGCATTGAATTGGTTTCGAAAGGTAATCGCGCTCGCGATTTCGCCGCCTTTCGCGGTTAAAAATCCGCTGTTCGTGCTTTTGTCATTGCCGATCTGTTTCGAATCGGTAGAGAACACCGTCAGGCCATCGAGATCGTAAATCTTTACCTTGACCACGTTCAACCCGGTCATCTGACGGAGCACTGCCTGCCTGATTTGGGCGACCTCGGGGCGCTGGGGCAGATCCGCCGTGGGAATTACGGATGCGTTTCGAACGAAGGAAGCGTGGTCTCGCCAGATGGTATTCGCGAATACCTGGGTCAGCGCGATGTTGTTTCGTGTTTCGTGTTCTTCCAAGGCGCTCAGCGCGAAATGCCGATAGATAAAAACCAGCACCACCAGAACGACCAGGACGCCGACCAAGCTGGTGATGGAGAAATATTGAACCAGCCGGAACGTCGGCTGCAGCTTGAGGTTAGGGCCGACAGAGACCGATTGGTCCACTGGTTCCACCGTTGACTCAGCGGGTACGCTCACTCGTGCATTTCCCTTCGCCGATGAGAATCTGAATACACGTGGTCCACTACCCTTGTCAGTCTTGGTGTGGTCGACCATCCCGGCCTGGTTCCTTCGCTCACGGCATACGCGCCGGATTGGGACCGGTGGTACCCCGCATAAAAAGGGCTTCAGGCCAAAAAATGTGGTGAGTCTGCCCATAGTTATCGGACCCGGTTTCGTTTCCTTTAGCCTTTGCGTACACCCTGGCCTTAATCCGTCCGGAGCCACTCCGCGACCGCCAAAATTGCGATTATTGGCGCATTTCTTGCCGACTTCTCGAGGAACCCCAATTGCCTTCCCGCCCGCGCGACGGTTTTTTTAAGACGGTATACTGGCGGCCAAGAGGTAGAGGGTCGTCCCTTTTTCTTGCTGGAGCCTTCAACGGCCGCACACAGCCACGGCTCATGGACAGGGCAAGCTGACACGCCCGGCGCAGGCCAACCAGCGTAACGCCTGCCTGGAAAAGCCATCGAATTTCGAGTGTTCATTCGACGGCGCGCAGCGTGCTAACAACAAGAAGACATCCCAATGAAAAAACTATGTGCAGCACTTTCCGCGCTTACGCTGACCGCGTGTGCGGCTCCCGAGCAGAAGTGGGGCGTTCCCCAACCCCTGTCCGACGGCGGACAGATCACCTACCTTCAGATTGCAATCGTCGAGTACCCGACGGAGCTGCAGGTCATCCAGATGTGCAAGCCCCAGGGCCTTCCGCAGATGGCCATTGGACCCGGATGCGCGAAACGCAACGGGGGAACCAACGTGATCTACGTTATGCACGTACCCAGGAACGGAGACCGGATCGTCAACCATTACGACGTTCTCACCCAGTGGGGGCACGAGCTCTGGCACCTTGCCGGCGGGCGGCACTGATGTGGCGCGTTCGAGCGCAGTCTCCTGTGCCCCCTAGCTAATGAGTCAATTATTCTCAGATTGAGAAGCACCTAAAGTCCCGAGACGTCAGCGCTCAATTCCTGAAAGCCTTTGGGGGCAATTGGGGAAGACGACAACCGATCGGCTCCGGCACCCCGGCAGAGCCGCATAAATCCTTGGGTTTTGCCCCTGAACTTTTCACCCCCGCGCGCGCCATCTAGGTCAGAGAGCGGCTATGCTTTCTACCATGACCTCCGATAACAGCGGGACCCGTCCGTCCAGATCAGCCCTCCTGGCGGTGCTCTATGCCGACATCGCCGGCAGCACCCGTCTTTACGACAAGCACGGCGACGCCGTCGCCCAGAAGGCCATCACCGACTGCCTCAAACTGCTTTCGCAAGTGGTGGAGGACTCTGGTGGAAGGGTGGTCAAGTCCATCGGGGACGAAATTCAATGTGTCTTTGAGGACCCCGCCGAAGCCATGATCGCGGGCACCGACATGCAGCCAGCAATTCAGCAAGCGGGAGAGGACGGGCGGTTTGCGACCGGACCTCTTCGGATCAAAGTCGGGTTCCACTTCGGCCCTACATTCGAGGTTGACGGCGAGATTCATGGCGAAGCCGCCGTTATCGCTCAGGACATCATTCAGCTGGCCAAGCCTGACCAGGTACTGACCTCGGCATCTACGCTCGACACGATACCGAACGCTCTGCGGGGTTATGCCCGGCACTTCGATCGGATGCATTTGAAAGGGCACGGCGGAACGATCGACGTCTACGAGCTCATCTGGGACGACATCAGCGTCACCCAGGAAGCAAACTTCAAGCCAAAGGCGGAAAGAGCACGCTATTCACAAGTGATCTTGTCCTACAACGGGCAGAGCTTCGAAGTGAGCGAAGCACGTCCGACACTGACGATTGGAAGGGTAAAGGATAACGACATCGCCATATTGACTGATCTCACGTCGCGTATGCACGCCGAAGTGCACTTTCGCCACGGCCGGTGTTACATCACGGATGTCAGCGTCAACGGCACGCTGATAATTCAAGACGATGGAAGAACCACGCCTTTGCGGCGCGAGCATCTGGCGCTAGAGGGTAGCGGCCGTATTTGCTTCGGCGGCACCCCGGATGAGAACCCTAAAAGCGTGCTCACTTACGAATGTATCAGCGAATCCAACTAAGCAAGAATACGCAGCAACGGGACGGGATAAGGGTTTTTCGCGAGACTGGCCGAGATCCCTCAACTGTAGAGTTTCCGCAGGATGCCCGGCTCAGATCAAGTGCGCCGGGCCCGAGTGCAGCCCACCTCGAGATTGTAAAACCGAGCCAGCGCCGTATGCGCCCGGTTTTGAATGTAGTCGGTCGGCCGCGCCGGCGACCAGCGTCTCGGGTTGGGCAGTACCGCGGCGAGAAGCGCGGCTTCGCGCCGGCTGAGCTGCGAGGCGGGCTTTGCGAAATATACCCGTGATGCGGCCTCGACGCCGTAGATCCCCGGACCCCATTCAATCACGTTCAAATACACCTCCAGGATCCGCCGCTTGTCCCAGAATGTCTCGATAAGCACGGTTAATGGCGCCTCGAGAGCCTTGCGCGTCACGTGGCGGTCCGGCCACAGGTAAAGGTTCTTCGCAGTCTGCATGGAAATGGTGCTGGCGCCGCGAAGCGGTTCCCCCTTGAGTCGGTCCTCCACCGCGCTGGCGACTTCACCCCAATCGAACCCGGAATGGCTGCAAAAAGTGGTGTCTTCAAGGGCCATGACCGCTCTGACGACGTCGGTCGATACCCGATCAAGCGGCACCCATTTCTTGTCTATTCCTTCTCCCTGGAATAGCCGGATCACCATCAATGGCGTAATCGGCGGCGGCACATACCGGTAGGCGGCGGTTAACCCCACCGGCAACAGGATCACGATCAGCAAAACCCAGACGAGGGTGCCTACTACTCGCCTCCTCAATGTCTTTTTCTTCGAGCGCTTTGCCATTTTTCTAAATTCGGCCTGATTCGTCTCCCTTCGCGATCGCGTGTCGATTCAGAGAGTAAACCAGTGCAGTGTAAAATTAGCCCAAATTGATCGCCCTGCCCTCTTGATACTCGCCTCCCGGGCCAGTCAAAGACATCTAACAAATCGGTAAACTGTCATAGTTTTTCCTGAGATCTAATGATGGCCGCGACGATGCGTCCTGGATCGAGACGCTCAACCTCCTGTCTTTGTTCCAAACGTTTGTGTGGAACATTCGACTCAAGAAAGACAACCATCAAGCCTTCGTAGTGATGCGCGGGATTCACCCGCCATGAGCCAGACGGGGTTGCAGTTCCATCAGTCGTTAGAGCATCTTGTGCGCCGACGCTCTGAGATTCAGTACCGCCGGCCGTTTTCATCGCGCCCGCTAATTTTCACTGGCCTCTAAGGCTATTGAAATCCACCGCACGCTCGGCGAATTTGGTTTGTCAATCGATCCCCAATTGATTAAGGTGTCTTTGCCGGCGGGCGGCAACGCGTCTCACCGCGAATGGCGGCCTTCACCCCCTGGTGAGACGAGCTGGATTCACTTCGCAATATCGATGCCATTGCGAGACAAGAATGAACTCGAAGAATCCTGCCCGGATATGCGCGCGAGCGCTCACTGACCCTGATACTCCGGCGGGCGTATCGGGGACGGATCCTGTTTACGTCGCCTCGTTGCGGCTTCCAAAACCCAAGCTGCGTCACGAAAGACCCGGGAAATCGACCCGAGGATCTCGTTCTGTGGACTGGTTCCTGCGGCTCCAGGCGGGGTTGCGTTATCTTGCAAGGCTGGACCCGCCGAACTGGAGAAGTTCCGTGAGTGCAGCAAAGAGGTGCGTGGCACGCGCTGCCGCCGCATGGCTGTCACCGTGCTGGCGGATAGCAGGTGTGGCAACGCTGATCCTCTCCCAGTTCGCCTGGATGGTGCCCGCGGAGGCTCAGAATACGCCCACGCCTCCTGGACGTGCCAACGGTCTGCAAACGGCCATCCAGCTTGGCAAGCTCGACGCCACTCGCCTATCAAAACTCTCCGATCGCCTCGCCCGGCAAGGCCAGGTCCGACTCATTCTACAACTCGACGCCGCCGACAAGCCCTTCGCCCGCCTTACGGGCCGCAAGGCACGCCGCGCCGATATTCGGGCGCGCCGCCGCACCGAAGTCCGCGATCTCCAGAATCGCCTTCTTGCCCGACCGGGCTTAAGGCGCATGAGTGCAGCGATCCGCTTCAAGGAAATTCCTTATGTCGCGGTTACCGTGCCAGCGGCTGCCTTGGATTTGCTCGCTCGCGCTCCTGAAGTGGTGAACATCTACGAGGACGCGCAATTACGGACGGTGCTCGACAACAGCGTGCCCCAGATCGGGGCGGATCTGGCCTGGCTGGAGGGACACACCGGTGTAGGTCAGGTAGTGGCCGTAATTGACACCGGCGTCGACGCAACCCATCCCGCTTTTCGAGGCCGGATCGTCTCAGAGGCCTGTTATTCCACCACCAGCCAGGTCAACCAATCCTCCACGCTCTGTCCCTCGGGTACAAATCCCGCTGGTGACGACAGTCAGATCGGTCCGGGCGCGGCCGAGCCCTGCAGCGGCCTCTTCGGCTGTGACCACGGCACCCACGTCGCCGGAATTGCGGCAGGTGACGACCCCTGGTATGCCGGGGTCGCGCCCGGATCCCAGATCATGGCCGTGCAGGTCTTCTCACGGCTCGACGGGTTCGTGGACTGCGGGTTCTTCCCGCCTTGCCTATCGGCCTTTACTTCCGACGTCATCCGCGGCCTGGAAAGGGTTTACGAGGTCCGGGATACTCTCGAAATCGCCGCGGTGAACATGAGCCTTGGCGGGGAAGCCTATACCAGCGCCGCCGCTTGCGATGCCGCCTATCCCGCCCTAAAGGCCGCCATCGACAACCTGGTGGCCGCCGATATCTCGGTGGTAGTGGCTTCCGGTAACGAGTACGAGACGGACGCCATCGCCGCTCCGGGGTGTATCTCGAGCGCTTTCAGCGTCGGCGCGGTGGACGCGACCGACACCGTGGCCGACTTCTCCAACAGCGCGAGCTTCCTCGATTCACTGGCCCCCGGATATTTTGTGGTCGCGCCGGTGCCTGGGGGCTACGACATCAAGAGCGGCACGTCCATGGCGGCGCCTCACGTGGCCGGGGCCGTGACCGTGTTGCGCTCGTCCAAGCCGTCGGCACGCGCCGGCGAAATCCTCTCGGCGGTGACGGCCACCGGCACCGCGGTTACCGATTGGCGCAACGGTGTGGTCACGCCCCGGGTTCAGGTGGACGCGGCGGTTCAACTACTTACTAACGGCAGCCTCGACGGGGTCATACTCGGACTCGACCCGTTCCTCTCCGGGCTCGCCCGTCCCGTCTGGATCACCCACGCCGGCGACGCCAGCGGTCGTCTGTTCTTGGCGCTCGAAGGCGGCGAGGTACTGATCCATGATGGCGCGGGCGTATTGGCGACCCCGTTTCTCGATCTCTCCGCAAACATCGGCGGATCGGGCCGCATGGTGAGCGTCGCTTTCGATCCCGGGCATGCGGCCAACGGGCGGGTGTACGTGTCCTATCTCGACGCCGGCGGCAGCCTGAAACTCGAGCGCTACGCGGTTACTGGCAACCCCGATCAGGTCGATCCCGGCACGGGTGCTGTTCTGCTGTCCGTACCGCTACCGGCCGGAGGGCACGCGGGCGGCCATCTTGTCTTCGGACCGGACGGCTACCTTTACCTGGCCCTCGGGGACGGGGCGCTCGACGGGACTCCTGAACCCACCGCCGGTGACCTGGGGGTTTTGCCGGGCAAGGTATTGCGGCTCGACGTGAGTGAAGCCGGGGGCTACGCCGTTCCACCGGACAATCCCTTCGTCGGCATTGCCAGCGCCCGCGAGGAAATCTGGGCGTTGGGACTTCGCGATCCCTACCGTATCGCCTTCGACTCGGCGACAGGAGATCTCTTTGTTACCGATCGGGGTGAAGACGCGTTCGAAGAAGTCAACGTTCAGCCAGCCACGGGCGGCGGCGAAGACTACGGCTGGAGCATAATGCAGGGCTTCGACTGCTTCGGCGCATCGACCTGTAACGCCAACGGCCTTTCACTGCCGGTGACCGGATATGACCATGGCTCAGGCTGCGCCATCACCGGCGGCGAAGTCTACCGGGGTGCGCAGGTGCCGGATCTCATCGGCGCCTATCTCTACGGTGATCGCTGCAGCGGCGAGGTATTCGCGTTGCGATCCGACGGAAACGGCGGCTGGGAAGAGCGCGCGCTGCTGGGATCGCCACTGCTACTGGAAAGCTTCGGCGGCGACGAGTTCGGTAACATCTATCTGCTCGATACGAACGCCGGCTTGGTCCTTCGTCTGGTGCCGAGCGATCTCGGCATCACCACCGCCCGCTTGCCCCAGGGCAACGTGAACGCAGCCTACACGGCCAACCTGAGCGTAAGCGGCGGGACGCCACCTTACGCTTGGTCAATCGCCGCCGGCGGACTGCCGCAAGGACTGACGCTCGACCCCGCCAGCGGTTCGATTTCCGGAATACCGACCATCGCTACCAGTCAATCGGTGATCGTTCGGGTGGAGGATTCCGCCAGCGCGCGTCACGAGCGTAGTTTCAGCATCACCGTTACGCCGCCCCCGCTCGTGGTGGATGCGGTCTCGCTACCTGAGGGGCGCCTGGGCCAGCCCTACACCACCTCACTGAGCGCGAGCGGAGGAGCCCCGCCTTACAGTTGGAGCGTGGCCGGCGGCATTCTGCCGCCCGGCGTCAACCTCGGCAACAACGGAAGCTTGACCGGAACTCCTGGTGATGAAGGCCAGTTCCAGTTCATCGCGCGGGTCGACGACTCCGCTGGAGAAATCGCCACCAGGACGGTAGCGCTCTCGATCTTCGGCCCTGAAGTGGGGCTTACGCTCGGGGCCACCGACAACAATGCCTACGGCCACCAATACGGCAGCGATCAGCACACGTTAGGTCTCGATCTTGTTTTCAACAGCAGTATCCAGCCCCTCGCACTGCACCTGACGGGCTTCGACATCGACGCGGGAGACGAGATCTCGGTTCACCTGAACGGAACACTCGTCGCCTATCTCAGCGCGGGACCGAACGATGCGCTGAACGCCGGTGACAGCATCTCGCTCCCCCAGGCAAATATGATCGATGGCACCAATCACGTTCGTCTGTTGCAGAAAACTCCCGGATACAAATGGGGCGCGACCGGAATTCTCGTCAGTACTGAGTTTTCCCGGGTCACCATTTCGGCCACGTCCTTTGCCGACGTGACCGAAGGCACCACTGTCAGTGAGCAGCTTCAGGCAAGCGGCGGCGTTGGACCTTATACGTGGTCGCTTTCTGCGGGTGCGTTGCCGCCGGGCTTGAGCCTCTCCTCCGGCGGGCTAATCTCCGGCACGCCAACGACACAAGGCGCGTATGCCTTTACCGTCCAGGTCACCGACGGCCAGGGGATGATCGCCTCCACGAATCTGTCTCTGCGGGTGGTCGGTTTAAGCGGAGAGATCGAGGTGCAGCTCACCTCGGGCGTCACCGATCCGGGCGCTTATGGTTACAACTACGGCTCGAACCAGAACCAAGACTCGCTGGTGGTGACCTGGCAAAGCACCGGCAGCGACGTAGCGCTGTATGTAATGGGCTACGACATCGACTGGGACGATGAAGTGTCGGTTGAGTTCAATAATGCTTTGATCGGTTACTTAACTCCCGGACCGGACAACGGCCTCAACGCCGGTAACGTGTTCCACATCGCATCGTCGAGCCAGCTTTCCGGTCGCAACGAAGTGGTGTTCCGCCAGCGCGTCGCCGGCTGGACCTGGGGCGTCACGGGGCTGCGTCTTGAAGAGGAGTTTGTACCGCTGGTCGTGTCGCCAACCACGCTCGCTGACGCGACGGCCGGATCGCCCTACTCCGCGCAGCTTCAGGCAACCGGCGTTGGGCCTTTCGTATGGTCGTTGACCGCCGGCGCGCTGCCGGCAGGACTGAGCTTGTCTCCAGGCGGCGCCATCTCCGGCACGACGTCCGCGCAAGGCAATTACGCTTTCACCGTCGACGTGACCGACAGCCGCGGAGCTACAGGGACCGCACAGATTTCCATGCGGGTGGTGGGTTTGAGTGGAGAAATCGAGGTGACGCTGATCCCGGGGTCAACTGACCCGGGCGCATACGGTTACGGCTACGGATCCAACGAACACCAGAATTTGCTGGTAGTCATTTGGCAGGACACCGGCAGCGACATGATGCTGCACGTGACCGGCTACGACATCGACTGGGCCGACGAGATTTCAGTAGAACTCAACGGCGCGAATATCGGATATCTCAGCCCGGGGCCGGATAGTAGTCTGAACGCCGGCGACGCATTTCCTATATATGCATCTAGCCAGCTTCAGGGTCGCAATGAAGTGGCATTTCGCCAGAAAACATCCGGGTGGAAATGGGGCGTCACCGGATTGCGGCTTGAAGCGCAGCCGCTGCCGCTGCCGGTGTCCACGACCACTCTCGCTGACGCGACTGACGGAGTGTCTTATTCAGAGCAGCTCGATGCACGCGGCGGAACAGGATCCTACAACTGGACGCTGTCGGCAGGCGTGCTGCCGACTGGACTCAATCTAGCGGCCAGCGGCTTGCTGTCGGGCACCACCACCGCGCAAGGAGTATACGATCTCACCGTCGAGGTTACCGATGGTCAGGGTACGAGTGCATCCGTTGATCTGTCCCTGCGTGTGGCGGGCTTGAGCGGTGAGATTGAAGTGAAGCTCACGCCAGACGTCACCGATAGCGGCAATTACGGCTACAACTACGGTTCCAACGAGCACCCGCTCATGCTGGTTGCGGTGTGGCAAGGCACGGGCAGCGACATCACACTCCACGTTACCGGCTACGACATCGATTGGACCGATGAGGTGGCGGTCGAGCTTAACGGTTCCCAGATCGGCTATCTGAGCGTGGGTCCGAATAACGGGCTGAACGCGGGCGACGTATTCCATATCACCGCTGCCAACCAGAATCCTGGCCGCAATGAGGTGATATTCCGTCAAAGGGTTTCAGGCTGGACCTGGGGTGCCACTGGACTTCTGCTCAGCACCGCGACGGCTTCGCTCACCATCTCGACCTCGTCGCTACCCGATGTGCTCGAAGGGGCAACCGTTAGCGAGCAACTCGATGCGTGGGGCGGAACGATGCCGTACATGTGGTCGCTGAGTGCGGGCACTTTACCGCCGGGCTTGACCCTGGCCGCGAATGGTCTGATTTCCGGCACGCCGACCAAGCAAGGCACATACAATTTTACTGTCCAGGCTACGGACGGTCAGGATTTTGACTCTGCCGCGCTCTCCATGCGGGTGTTAGGCCCGAGCGGCACCATCGAGGTGGCGCTCACTCCTGGGACCCCGGATCCGGGCGCGTACGGTTACAACTACGGCTCCAACGAGCACGACACGATGCTGATGGTGACCTGGCAAGGCACCGGCAGCGACGTCTCGCTGCATGTCACCGGTTATGACATCGACTGGCCCGACGAAGTGGCGGTGGAGCTCAACGGTACGTTGATTGGCTACTTAAGCGTGGGACCAAACAACGGGCTGAACTCGGGTGACGTGTTCCTCATCCAGGCCTCGGACCAGCTCTTCGGCCGCAACGAGTTGGTGTTCCGGCAACGGGTCTTCGGCTGGGCCTGGGGCGTTACAGGGCTGAGGTTGGACGATCAGCCGCTGGTCACCTCGCCACCGCTAGCAGACGCAACAGTCAACGGTCCATACTCGGTGCAGCTCGACGCCAGCGGCGGCGTGGGACCCTATACGTGGTCTTTGATTTCCGGGATGCTTCCGCAGGGTATGGGCCTTTCCAACGACGGCCTGTTTTCCGGCACGCCGGCGGCACAGGGTAATTATTCCTTCACCGTCGAAGTCACCGACAGCCGCGGCGTCTCAAGCACCAAGGATCTGACGCTGCGGGTCGTTGGACTGAGCGGCACCATCGAGGTGGTGCTGACACCCGGCGCCACCGACCCGGGCGCGTACGGTCACAACTACGGCTCCAACGCCAACCAGACGACGTTGGTCGCGATCTGGCAGAGCACCGGCAGTGATGTCTCGCTGCACGTCAGGGGCTACGACATCGACTTCGCCGACGAGATTTCGGTGGAGCTCAACGGCGTCACTATCGGCCACCTGAGCGTCGGGCCAAACAATAAGCTGAATTCGGGTGACGTGTTTTCGATTCCGATTTCGAACCAGATCACCGGCCGAAACGAAGTAGTGTTTCGCCAGCGAGTGGTGGGCTGGACCTGGGGCGTGACCGGCCTGCTTGTCTCGCCGTGAGCACAAGCTCGCATTGTTCCCGAAAACATTAAAGGGACCCGAGCTGGCTTAATCGATCGTCTGGACAAATCGCCGCGCCCCGGTATTCTTTTGCAATTAAAGCTACCGACTTCTCCTGCCCGCCATCGACTTGCGAATTGGGTTGCGTATGCAGCGCGCACTCCGGTGAGGAGTCGACGTTTTACGCTTCACAGAATGCCATTGAAAGAACTAGAAAAAGGCACAGGCGATGAAAATTTCCATACTGGATGACTACCACGACACCCTTCGGACCCTTGCTTGCTTTCGAAAGCTGGACGGCCATGACGTCACCATTTGGAACGATCATGTTCAAGACGTTGATGCGCTGGCCGGGCGCCTGCGGGACACCGAGGTGCTGGTTCTCATACGCGAGCGCACCAAGATCCGCACCCCGCTGCTGGAGCGACTCCCGAAACTGCGGCTGATCAGTCAGCGCAGCGTCTATCCCCACATCGACATCGACGCTTGCACAAAGCTCGGCGTCATCGTCTCGTCAGACCTGCACATGGGGACCCCATCCGTATCTACCGCAGAGCTCACCTGGGGACTGATCCTCGCGGCAATGCGCCGGATCCCCCAGCAGATGACGGCCCTCAAGTCGGGAAAATGGCAGATCGGCGTAGGTAGCACGCTGCGGGGCCAGACCCTTGGTATTTACGGCTATGGCAGAATCAGCCGGGTTGTCGCCGGTTACGCCAGGGCTTTCGAAATGAAGGTGATGGTTTGGGCCCGGGAAAAATCCCTCGAAATAGCCCGCGCCGAGGGCCATGAGACCGCGCGGAGCAAGGAGGCTTTCTTCCAGGAGTGCGATGTCATCAGCTTGCACATGCGCCTGGTCGACGCCACCCGCGGCATTGTCACCGCTCAAGACCTGGCCCGCATGAAGCCGACGGCGCTGCTGGTCAATACCAGCCGGGCGCCGCTGATAGAACCCGGCGCGTTGTTGAACGCACTGCGCGCCGGACGCCCCGGCATGGCGGCGGTGGACGTCTACGAGGAGGAGCCGATTGTCGATAAGTCCGATCCGCTAATCAACATGGCCAACGTGGTGTGCACGCCGCATATCGGATACGTGACCCAGGAGGAGTACGAAATTCAGTTTTCCGATATCTTTGAACAAATCGTGGCCTACGCCACCGGAAATCCGCTCAATGTCGTGAATCCGGACGTGCTCGCCCATTCCCGCCCGCGCCCGTAGCAAGGAAAAGAATCGAGCGCGGTTTGAATGCTTCAGGCGGCCAGCCGCGGCGACGCCCAGGACCGCGGGTGGGGCAATATTGACCGGTATCTCAGTACGCTATCGGGAGGCAGAAAATGGTAAAGATTGTCTTCGC
>Ga0224512_10002886_pt1 | contig 15415 bp, 15 predicted proteins | sample SF_May12_sed_USG_4_FD_169103 | JGI IMG/M metagenome (GOLD analysis project Ga0224512, IMG submission 169103) | Sediment microbial communities from San Francisco Bay, California, United States - SF_May12_sed_USGS_13 | ecosystem: Environmental > Aquatic > Marine > Sediment | place: USA...
CGCGGCCTGGACCGGAACCTCAGCCATCGCGGTGGTAGGGGGCGCCTTGAATAATACTGTGGGCCCGGTACAGCTGTTCCGCGATCACAATTCGCACCACCGGGTGCGCCAAGGTCAGATTCGACAATGACCAGATTTCGTCAGCGCGACGCCGACACGAATCTGCCAAACCATCCGGACCTCCGATCAACAAAGCGACGTCCTGGGCATCGGCCATCCATGTTGCAAGTTGCTTCGCGAGCTCTTCCGTGGCCATGCTCCGACCACGCTCATCAAATGCCACGACGCGGCTCGATGCCCCGATCGCAGCGAGCATGCGATCACCCTCCTCAGTAACGGCGCGCGCCACATCACTACTAGCGGTGCGTTTACCAAGCGGAATTTCAAGCAACTCCAAGTGCCAATAACGCGGCAGGCGCTTAGCGTATACTTCGTAACCTTGTTGCACCCAACTCGGCATGCGCCGGCCCGCTGCGATGAGTTGAATACGCATAATGACTATCCCGCAACCGTCGCTGGCCTCGCTTCAATCGCCGCGGCCTTCTCGTTGGGCGACCACCGCATCGCGCAGGTCGCTATTCCACAAGCTTTCAAGGTCATAGAATTCACGCGCTTTCTGGTGCATGACATGAACCACGACATCCGCATAGTCGATTAATACCCACTCACCGTCCTCCAGACCTTCGACTCCGAGTGGCCGCGAGTCATGCTCGCGCAATGCCTCCAACAACCGATCTGCCAGTGCCTTAACATGGCGATTCGAAGTGCCGGTCACCACGATCATGAAATCGGTGATGTCAGTCATGCCACGCACATCGAGCGTCTCGATATCCTGGCCTTTGCCATCGACCAAGGCTTCGACGGCCAGATCCCGTATTTGCTCAGACTGCATGCATTGATTCTCCTGTTGTCGCTTCATAAAGTCGATGACGGCGCGCATATTCCAACACGGCGACAGGCACCGCGTCACTCGCGTCGATACCGGCGCGAAGATGTTGCCGAATTACCGTCGCTTGAATATCCAACAACGGGGTCTCGATCGTCACAATGCACCCCGCCGAACAATCGCGAAATTCGCCGTTGCACCGGTGTTGTTGCCACCAATCCGGCAAAGTGGCCGGCGCCGACCATCCGGGACGCCGCATCACTGCGATATGGGCCAAGTCCCAGAGCTCACGCCAACGGTGCCACGTCGGCAGGTGTAGGAACGCGTCGACGCCGAGTAGTAAACAAAGCGGCCGCGCCGGATCCTCGTCACGAAATGACTGCAAGGTCGGCACCGTATAGGAAGGCCCGCCCCGATCGATCTCACGGGTATCCACGCGGAACCGCGGGTGCGTTGCGAGCGCGAGCTCCAGCATTGCCAAGCGGTGTCGGGCGTGAGCCTGTGGCGCGCTGCGATGCGCCGGGGTCGCGACCGGAACGAAACAAACCTGCTGCAACCGTAATTTCTGCGCCACGAATTCGACGGAGCGCAAATGGCCGTAGTGGATGGGATCGAACGTGCCTCCAAAAATACCTAGTGGCGCGCTCATCGTCGGGCCGGGCGGCCCCTTCGGGCGACTGGCAAATTACCGATGACCATTCACCGTTTGGCGCACCCAGTTCTCGAGGAACCTCTGCAAAAGACTGGGCGAATCAAGGTGCAATTAAAAATGATCAAAATCAAGGCGTGGAACGTAAATAATTGCCCAACTAATGCCTACAGGGATGGAGGCAATGAGCGATAGAATGGACACGGAGGTCCCTTAACTGCGAATATGGCCATCACCGATTACTACATACTTTTGTGACGTCAATCCTTCCAGACCGACCGGTCCACGCGCGTGCAGCTTATCGGTACTAACACCGATTTCAGCGCCCAGCCCGTATTCAAAACCATCGGCAAATCGCGTCGAGGCATTAATCATGACGGAACTCGAATCCACCTCAGCCAAGAATCGTCTGCCTTTGGCAAGATTTTCGGTCACCACGGCATCGGTGTGTCGCGAGCCATAACGTTGAATATGATCCATCGCCGCATCGAGTCCGGCAACGATACGAATCGATAGTACCGGTGCCAGATATTCGGTCGACCAATCGGCCTCGGTCGCCACCTGCAAGCTGCCGTCCAGTTCGCGACTGCGTTCACATCCCCGTAATTCCACACCCGCTGCGCGATACATCGTGACCAGTTCGGGTAATACGCGCGCCGCCATCGATTCCGCAATCAATAGCGTCTCCATCGTGCAGCATGTCCCATAACGCTGTGTTTTCGCGTTGTAAGCGATTCGAATCGCTTTATCGGGATCCGCATCGTCGTCGATATACACGTGACAGATGCCATCGAGATGCTTGATCACCGGCACCAGTGACTCCCTGCTGATTCGTTCGATCAAGCCGCGTCCACCGCGTGGCACAATCACATCGACAAATTCAGGCAGCTGTATCAGTGCACCCACAGCGGCACGGTCGGTGATATCCAAAACCTGCACGCTGTCCGCCGGCAAGCCGGCTTGCTCGAGACCGATTTTGATGCACGCAGCAATGGCAAGGTTCGACTGGATAGCCTCCGAACCACCACGCAAAATCACCGCGTTTCCGGACTTAAGGCACAATCCGGCTGCGTCCGCGGTCACGTTCGGGCGCGATTCGTAGATGATTCCGACCACTCCTAGTGGCACGCGCATCCGGCCGACTTGAATGCCGGAGGGCCGGAATCGCATATCGTCGATCGCGCCGATCGGGTCGGGCAATACGGCGATCTGTCGCAATCCTTCGGCCATGGCTGCGACCCGATCGGAGTTGAGTTCGAGCCGGTCCAGTAATGCGCAATCGAGATTATCGCGCTGTGCGCTCTGCAAATCCGATCGGTTGGCGGCCAATATCTCGGCCGCGGCGTCGCCGACCGCGGTCGCGATGGCTTCGAGGGCCGCGTTTTTCGCATCGGTGCCCGCGCGCGCCATATGCCGCGCCGCGGCGCGTGCATTCTCGCCGACACCACGCATATAGCGCTGCACATCAAATGCTGGTTGGGCTTGCGTCATGTTTGTGATACCGGCGGCAACCCGCTCATCGACAGAACAATCAGTTCCAATTCACACCAAATTCCGACCCCCATAGTACCCGACTCACGGCCCTTAATCACCCGATCGAGGCGCGCCAACCCCTGCATAATCCGCAGCCAGAACTCCGGGGGCGCCCGTCGCAATGCGCTTTCGACCAGGCGTGCCCGGCTCGACCATACATTAAAACATCTAAATACCTGCGCTTTGTTCCGACCCGCGGCGAGATCGTGTCCTATCGTCGCTAATGCCCGCGCCTCGCGCGCAAGCGCCCAACTTACCAATAGCGGTTCGATACCTTCGCGCCGCAATCCGAACAACATACGCGTCGAGCGCGCCGGGTCGCCGGCCAGACACGCATCGACCAGCCCATAGACGTTGAACCGCGCTTGATCGCTGACCATCGCATCGATATCTTCGGTCGCGAGACGGCGTTCGCCGGCCAGTAGCGCGAGCTTACTAATCTCCTGTACCGCGGCCAGCAGGTTACCCTCGAACAAGTAGCTAAGGTGCGGCACCACACTCGGTTCATAACTCAGCGCCGCCGCATCAAGCCGTTGCTTGATCCAAGCCGGAAGCTTATCGGCGCTAACCAGCGGGTGCTCAACGGTAGCGCCAACGTCGTCCAGCGCCTTAAACCAACGACTACTCTGCGCCCGGCGCTCTATACGCCCGGTACTGATTAATAATACGGTGGTATCCGTCGCGGCCTCGGCAAACTCCACCAACGCGCGCGCGCCGGCATCGCCCGGTTTCGCGCTGGGCAAACGCAGATCGATGATCTGACGTGTCGCAAATAACGACATCGCTTGAGCGCTTTGTGTCAATCGAGTCCAATCGAATCCCCGATCCACGTCGAGTCGAATTCGCTCACGGCAACCCGAGTCACGCAGCGCGCTGCGAATACGGTCGCAATCCTCTTCGATCAGCAGCGGTTCTTGGCCGAACACCAGATAGACCGGTAACAGCGGTCCGCCGAGATGTTGTTTAAGGCGTTGCGGAGCTATTCGCATCGATTCACGCGCCGTGTTACCGGCGCCGAAAAACCTCCTAATACGCGGGCTCGACTGCGCCTTGCGTTTCAGCGCTTGGAGTCGAATTGGCCTGCGTGGCGCTGACCGTCCCGATCCGGCGTACAATCCGCTGCGCGGCCGCGCGGCGCATATCGTCACGCAGAAACTGTTCTTCGTCTTCCTTTTCCAGCACCTGAGTACTGTCAAAATTAAAATCGCGCTTTAGGTTAATAGTCGCGGAATCGAGCAGCGACGCACCGGACGCGTCTTCAACCCGAAAATCTACTGCATAATGCAACATATAACTGGTTGCGAGCCCGCGGGTGTCGACGGTGCGCACCCGTCGTTCGAAGCGCACATCGACCACATCCAACAACGCGCCGTCATCGCTTCCTGTCACCGTGGCACCACTAAAATCCAGCGCATCGGCAAGATAAGTGCGCAAATCGCCATCGGGGCTAGTGATCCGTATAGTCTCCAGACTAGGCGGCAAATCGATCTTACCGCGCAGGTGAAACCCGCACGCCGATAATAAAACGGTGCTTAGCAGTAACATACAAACGGTTTGTCGCATCACGTTTTCCTGTAGTAGCGCATTACTCGAGTAATGCGAGCCGTATGCACGGCATTCCCAGTTAACTCTGCGCCTTGTAGCAAGCCACTGCTACGGAATCTCTGCACCAATCTGGGCGAACCCAGTCGGAATACAAAACCATCGATCGATCATGACGTTTGCAGAGGTTCCTCATAGCGTCGGCTCATGGCGCGTCCAGTACAATGTTAACAATTTTCCGTGGCACCACAATGATCTTTCGCACCTCAAATCCACCAATGTGACGTTGGACTCTCGCATCAGCCGACGCCGCGGCCTCGATTTCGGCGTTGCTGGCGTTTGCCGCCACTTCGATTCGACCGCGCAGCTTACCGTTCACCTGCACGACCATCTGCACCGTATCGCGCTGCAGCGCACGCTCGTCGACCTCCGGCCACCCGGCATCGATGACAGCACCCGGTAAATCCAACGTGTCCCAAAGCCCGTGCGCGATATGCGGTACGATTGGTGCCAGCACCTTGATCACCGTGGTCAGCGCCTCGAATAATGCCGCGACCCGCAGATCCTTATGCGGCCCGGACGCGGCCGCACCAATATCGAAGCGATCGGCCGTATTGACCAATTCCATGCACGCCGCGATGACTGTATTGAACTGAAACTTCGCGAAATCGCGATGGATACGCTGTAGCGCGGTATGAGTCTCGGCGCGCAAGGCACGCACCTCAGTGTCATCGACGTCGCCGCCCCAATCGTACTCGCCATTGCCATGATCAATATTTGCCCGTATGAAACCGGCGATACGCTGGCGGTGCCGAAATACTAGATTCCACAACCGTCGCAAAAATCGATTCGCTCCAGCCACTGCGTCGTCATTCCATTCCAGCGTATGCTCAGGTGGTGCGGCAAACATCATAAACAGCCGCACGGTATCAGCACCATAGCGCTCGATCATCGCCTGTGGGTCAACGCCGTTACGCTTCGACTTGGACATGCTTTCCATACGTCCGACTTCAACCGGCTCACCGTCGCTGCGCAGCCGGGCACCGACGATCCGCCCTTGGGAATCGCGCTCGATATCGACTTCCTCCGGTGAAAAATAAACTTTCTTGCCGGCCGCCCCTTCTCTAAAAAACGTTTCCGCCAACACCATTCCCTGGGTCAATAGATTAGCGAACGGCTCGTCCGATTCCACCAGGCCTTCATCACGCATGAGTTTATGGAAAAAACGCGCGTATAATAAATGTAGGATCGCGTGTTCGATGCCGCCGATATATTGATCGACCGGTAACCAGTAGTTGGCACGCTCATCGAGCATTGCCGTGTCGTTATCGGCGCTGGCGAATCGTGCGTAGTACCAGGAAGACTCCATAAAGGTATCGAAGGTATCAGTGTCGCGCTGCGCTGGTTCCCCCGTCAGCGGGCATTGGGTATTCACGAATTGCGGAATGTCGTTAAGCGGAGACCCGCCGCCCTGAACGGTTACGTCTTCCGGTAACACCACTGGCAAATCGCTGTCGGGCACCGCCACCGGGCCGTGGCTCGGACTGTAGACGATCGGTACCGGACAACCCCAGTATCGCTGCCGTGAAACGCCCCAATCGCGCAATCGATAGTTGACTTTGCGCTCACCGACGCCACGGGCTTCGACAAAATCAGCGATGCGATCAAACGCATCGCGAAACGACAGTCCGGAGAATTCGCCGGAATTGACAGTGACGATATCGTCTTTAGCGACCCAGGCCGCGGCCTGTATATCCCATGGCGCACCATCCGCCGGAGCAATGACCTGGGCAATTGGTAAGCCGTACTTTCGGGCGAATTCGTGGTCGCGTTCGTCGTGACCCGGTACTGCCATGATGGCGCCGGTGCCGTATCCCATCAACACGAAATTCGCTACCCAAATCGGAATCCGCTCGCCGCTCAATGGATTGACTGCCTCGGCCGGCAACGCCATGCCGCGCTTTTCCATTTGCTCGAGGTCGATTTCGCTGACACTGCCGCGTCCGCACTCCGCAATAAAATCGGCAACGTCGGCGTTCTCTTCAGCGACGCTCCGCGCCAACGGATGATCCGCCGCCACCGCCATGAAGGTAGCGCCGAAGATCGTGTCCGGGCGGGTGGTAAAAATACGCAATACTTCAGAACGGTCGGCAAGGCCGAAATCCACCTCTAAGCCGTTGGACTTTCCGATCCAGTTGCGCTGCATTGTTTTGACCGAGTCCGGCCAACCCTCGAGTCCATCGAGATCGGTCAACAATTCATCCGCGTAGTCGGTGATCCGCAAAAACCAATGTGGAATCTGCCGGCGTTCGACCACCGCGCCGGAGCGCCAGCCACGACCGTCGATAACCTGTTCATTGGCCAAAACGGTATCCTCGACCGGATCCCAGTTGACCTCCGCCATCGCTTTATAGGCGACGCCTTTCTCGAATAACCGCGTAAACAACCATTGCTCCCAACGGTAGTAGCTCGGGTCGCAGGTCGCGAGTTCACGGTTCCAATCGTAAGCAAGGCCAAGGCATTTAAGCTGGGCCTTCATGTACTCAATATTGCTGTGAGTCCATTGCGCCGGGGGTACCTTGTTCTGGATCGCTGCATTTTCCGCTGGCAACCCGAACGCATCCCATCCCATCGGTTGTAGTACGTTTTTCCCTAACATCCGCTGGTAGCGGCTGATCACGTCGCCGATCGTATAGTTTCGTACATGCCCCATATGCAGTTGACCGGACGGATACGGAAACATCGACAGGCAATAGAATTTTTCCCGGCTCGGGTCTTCGCGGACCCGGAAACACTCGTTGCCGTCCCAATATTCCCGGGCGGCACGTTCGATCTCGGCTGGTACGTAGTGCTGGTTCATGATGGGGGCGTATTGTAGCGGCTCGCTTCCGGCCCTCACAGCCTCCATACCGCGCCAATAGATGCAAATCGCGGATTTTTAGCGGCGCAGCGCGGTCCGGCGGGCCATTTTCCACAACACCCATTAACGCGTTAGAATGGCGGAATGAACGGATCGACACATCGGGCGTTATTGTCGCTTAGCATCGCTATCGCAATGTCCGTAGTTTGTGTTGGCAGTAGCGCGCAGACCGTTAAGCTCTATAAAGTGATCGACAAGGACGGTCGGGTCACCTATCTGGATCATCCACCGGAGCCCGGTGCGGGCTATGTTGAAGAGAAGGATATCGATGTAGGCACCAACATTACGGAATCCGTGGCGATCCCGGCTCCTACTGAATCAGGCGCCGAGGAAAATGCGGCACCTGACAGCGAGGGCAGTCCCGAAGCTACCGAGACCGACTCGGCACAGGCCCCACCGTTGTTGGATACCTCGCTCGCACCCGCGGCCGCCACCGAAAGTGCCCCGGCAACAACCGCCCCGGCAGCGCGCGACCCGGCGCCTGCCGCATCGGGCGTCGGCGGCTAGCCATCAAGGATCCGAAGTTGAGGGCCAAATGGGCAAAACGGGTGGGAGGATCTTTCGGACATTCATAGTTGTCGTTATGGATCGAGAAAGATCAGTCAAGATGTGAAACTAGGTTGGGCCCCAATTCGGACAGGACACACGGTTTGTTTCCTTCTAACCCAAATCCCCGCCCGATGGACTGAATTCTTGTCGCATCTCTGAAAATTGGGTTCGCCTTAGCGAAATATTCGGGCTAGTTCCCCCCATTACACCTCACTCCTCGCGGCAAACCGGTTGCGCCGCCACTACGGGGGCGCCGTGCCCTGCAAATAGTGGTGCCATAACAGCCGCGCGGCCACCCCACGCCATGGCCGCCAGGGTTCCGCCAACGCCATCATGCGCTGTGGCATTGGACGCTGGCGCAACCGTTTCACCGTTTGAAGCGCCACGATTAAGGCCAAATCCTGTCGTGGCCACGCGTCGGCACGGCGCAACGCCGTGAGTAAATACACCTCGGCCGTCCATGGCCCGATACCTTTGATCGCGCACAACCGCGCACGCACCGTGTCATCGGTGCAACGTCCCAATGCGATCAGGTCGATCTCGCCGTTTTGGACCGATTCCGCCAATACCCGGCAATACGATTGTTTTTGGCGGCTGAAACCGATTCGGCGCAATTCGCACGGATCGATATCGAGAAAACTTCCGGGGTTCAAATTCGGGGCAAACAGGGCCAGCTTGTCGAACACCGCGCGCGCCGATGCGAGCGACACTTGTTGCTCGAGAATGATACGTAGCAATGTGGCAAATCCCGGCGGATGCGCACGGAATGCGGGACGGCCGAATCGTCGGCAGATCGCGTCCAAATCGGGGTCTTGACTGGTCAGCACATCGATACCGGTGGCAAACGTCGAGGCCGTCAACCGGAATCTGCGTGGTGGTTTCATAAAAATATAACGTCATGTCGGGCACGGCAGACGCGCCGCGGTCGATAATCGTTATTCTTGGCGCGCCTGGCCGCGAGCCCCGTCGGCGCGCTGGGTGTCGCCCATGCCGCGATACGCTTGCTCAATAATCCGAAAATTGTAACGGCGCAGCGCTTTATCCGAGGTCATTGAATTGGAGCGCAGCGCAAGCTGTACGGCCTGCTGATAAGCATCTTGACGAAGTCGCAGCCACGCCAGTCGCGACCATATAGTGGCGTCACCCGGGGCGATCCGCAACGCGCGCTCAAGACTGTCCGATGCTTGCTCAAGCGCTCCACGGTCGACATCGCGCTGCGCCGAATCAACCAATGCAACGACTACCGGGGCTTGGTCGCCAGCGCCAAATTCGGCGTCGTCGCGAACAATTGGGTCGGCGCAAGCCGTAACCGCGAGAGCGACGACCCCGCATATTGCATGAGACCGATTAAAATCTGCCATACGGGCTTGATTACGTTGATGACACGACGAATATCGATAGAAACACTTCATATTCTACGCATACAGTCCGATTCTTGGTTGGATTTCGCTTCGTCGTCAGAGGAGTCCGCGAGAACGGCAATGAATTTAGGATCATAGGCAACTTCAAGCGTCGTGTTATTTGGCTCTTTCATGTCGACGTCGCTCGATCCGATCAAGCAAACGCCCGAACCAGCCCCGCACCCGTTGGCCGACTTCGTCGCCTGAGGCCGACGACGCGCAGTCGGCGTATTCACGCGGACCGGAACCCTCGATGAGCGGCAATTCGATCGCTTCGGCACAGCTCGCGTCGGCGCGCAGGCCGGAGACCGGATCCACCATCGTCATATCGATACGCTGCGGCATATTTAACACCAGCGGTTCGAGAGAAAGCTGCTGCATCATATCGGACCAGACCCGCATCGCACCGCTCGCTCCTGACAGACCGGTCGGTTTGTTGTCGTCGCGGCCAACCCAGACCACGGCTAACAAATTTCCCGAGTACCCTGCAAACCAACTGTCGCGAAACTCGTCAGTCGTGCCGGTTTTACCGGCTAGTTGTACGGTGGCGGGAAATCGAGACTGCAGGCTGCGCGCGGTGCCGTCAAGCACCACTTGCTGCAATGCGAAGTTAATCAGATACGCCGGCTCCGAATCGATCACTTGTTGCACATCCAACGGATAACGCGCTAGTGGCCGTTGATTCTCACTCAACACAGAAAGGATGGACCGTAATGGCGCTCGAAATCCGCCGTTGGCCAGGGTCTGGTACATCTGCGCGACCTCGACCGGAGTCAAATTGGTGGCACCTAACAACAATGACGGGAAACGTTGGATGTCACGTTCGATGCCCAACGCTCGCATGGTATCGGCCACTACGTCAACGCCTATTTCTAAGCCGAGACGTGCCGTTGCCGCGTTATAAGAACGGCTCAATGCGGAAATTAGCGGCACCGGGCCATGAAACTGTTTGTCGTAATTTTGCGGTTGCCAGGCCGCGCTGCCGGCCTGTTTCAGATACACCGGTGCATCGTCCACCATCGTTGCGAGACTGTAGCGCTCTGACCGATTCAGCGCGGCCAAATACACCGCGGGTTTCACTAGAGAGCCAATCGGCCGGCGCGCGTCCAGAACCCGGTTGAAACCGGCAAACGTGGGCGCCCGATCTCCCACCACTGCGAGCACTTCGCCGTTGTCGGGACGCAGCACAATGATTGCCCCTTGCAACGTCCCAGACACAATTGCACGCTCCGACTCAATACCGGCCAAGCGCTTTTTGAGCGCGCGCTCCGCTTTGCCCTGAATCTCCGGGTCGATGGTGGTGATAATGCTGAGCCCTGCCGAACGCAAATCGTCTTCGCGATAATCACGGCGCAACTGGCGGCGCACGAAATCCATAAACGCGGGATAGTCGCCGGTTGATGCCGGTGCGACGTCGGTAACACCTAATGATGAGCGCTTCGCAGCGGCCAATTCGGCCGCATCGATGTGGCCGTTTTCCGCGAGCTTATCAAGTACCACGTTGCGCCGAGCCAAAGCTTGTTCGGGTTTGCGCCGCGGGTTGTAGTACGACGGCGCGCGCACCATCCCCACCAGTAGTGCAATTTCGGGAACCGTCAATTCGCGCAGCGGGCGCCCGAAGTGAAATTGACTGGCTAAACCAAAACCGTGGATCGCGCGACGACCGGCTTGACCCAGAAACACCTCGTTGACGTAGGCTTCGAGAATTTCATGTTTCTCATAATGAAACTCCAGCAAGATCGCCATCGCCATCTCGATCAATTTTCGCCGCAGCGTTCGATCTGCGGTCAGATAAAAATTCTTGACAAGCTGCTGGGTGATCGTGCTGCCACCCTGCACCACACCACCGGCGCGCAGGTTGACCCACATCGCGCGCGCCAGCCCGCGCGGGTCGATACCAAAATGGCGGGTAAAATTGCGATCTTCGATCAATAACAAAGCGGTCAGGAGTTGTTCCGGTACGTCCTCTAAACGCACCAAACTGCGATCCTCATGATGCACGGGAGACACGCTACCAATCAGGCGCGGATCGAGTCTTAACACCGGCACTGCGGCTTGGGTCGTCGCATCGGTAATGCGCCGCAGCTGTTCCGTATCGAACTCTACTTGCACTTGGCGTGCAGGTTGTTTGCCGTCCCAAAACACGAAGTCGCGCGTCGCGATTCCAATTGCCGATTCCCCCACGCTGTAGCTCCCGGCGACTTGTGGTGCCGGGCTTGCGCGGTATCCGCGCGACGCCAGCTCCGCGGTCAGCTGGGGTAGCGTAAGTTTCAATCCGCTATACAGCTCGAGAGGGCGAGAATAAACGTGTGCCGGTATCGACCAGCGCCGACCCTCAAACTTGGACCGGATCGTGAGATCGAGCCAAACCACCCCCGCCACGGCCACCAATACCCCGAACAGCGCCAAACGGCGCAACCAACCGCCCCATGACCAGGTCGCTTTTTGCCGGCTGCGCTTGGTTACGCGCTTTTTCGTACGCTTCTTCGAGGGGCGTTGCGCTGGCACTAGTGGTACTTCACCATGCGCTATTAGTCACAACGCATCGCCACAACTCCAGCACAATTCAAAATTTCCCGGGTTAGATTCATCGCAAGATCCACAATACACAGTTCCGACATCTGCATCGCTGCGTTCAAATTCGTCAACGACCTTGCGAGCGACGTGCACATCGTACCGATGTTCGAGCCATATTTCTGGGTAAGCATGAGTAAACGGCAGTTCGCCGACCCCGGCCTGAGCATTCTGATTGAAAACCTGAGAAGCGACACCGGCGTGGTCCAGTAAATCGACCAACAGGTACGCGTCTGGCAAGTTCGCCGCCTGATAAAACCGAATCATCAATAATCGTTATATTTATTGGACTTGCCGCGAACCAGATCGGCCGGATATTTTTGATTATTCAGTTCGATTTTTGCGGCCGCGGTGGCCATTAAATCAACCTTTAATATATCGGCTATCCGCACCAGGTAAATCAGCACGTCGGCCAACTCCAACGCGATCGCTCGGTGCTGATTGGCGCTGGGGCGATGGCTTTGCGCCTCAGTCATCCACTGAAAATACTCGACTAACTCGGCGACTTCAACGCTTAATGCCATCACCAAGTTTTTTGGAGAGTGAAATTGAGTCCAATCTCGATCTTCGGCGAAACGGCGAACCACCGACGCCAATTTCGGTAGATCGTCGATTGCGGCATTTCGCATAGGTCTGTCGTCATCCAATCGACTCATTCTAAATTGGACCGGTGGGCCGATCACCAATAAAGCGGACGCTACGGATAGATATGTTGGCGAGTCCACGGCACGTCGTTGTTCGCACCGTGCGCGAACACAACTTGAAACAATTGCAGCGAACCGCCGCGGAATGCCGCGATCGATCCCGACAAATACAGACGCCAGGCCCGCACAAAATATTCATCGAAGATCTCCGTAATTTCCGATTCGGAGCGATCGAATCGTTGCAACCAATGTTCCAAGGTTTTGGCGTAATGCGGGCGTAAGTTTTCGACGTCCAAAACGGAGAGATTTGTAGGCTCGAAAATATCCATCATCTGCCGCAGCGTCGGCGGATAAGCACCCGGAAAAATGCGCCGTGCGATCCATGCGCTCAACGGCCGAGGCTTGTTACGCCCAATCGTATGGATCATACCCCGACCGCCGGGCCGCAAACAGCGGCCGATGACCTCACCCAAGGTTTTATAGTTCCACACCCCGATATGCTCCAACATTCCAATTGAAACAAACACATCGAAGTCGCCTTTGATATTACGGTAGTCGTCCTCGACATAAGTGACCCGATCACTCAACCCCTCGCGCACGGCGGATTCGGTGGCGAACTTAATTTGTTCCTTGGAGATGTTATAGGCGGTAACGTTGACTCCGTAGTTACTGGCCATGAATCGCGCCAACGATCCCCAACCGCAGCCTGCCTCGACAACGCGATCGCCCGGCTTCAACTGAAGCTTACGGCAAACGTGGTGCATCTTTTCCTGTTGTGCCTGCTCTATGCTGAGATCGGGCGTCGGAAAGTACGCGCAGGTGTACTGCATTTCCCGGTCCAACCACAACCGATAGAAATCATTGCCGATGTCATAGTGATGCTGAATATTGCGGCGCGAGCCCTGCAACGAATTGAGTCGGGGCGGCCGCTGCGTCATTTTGTATAGCCATTTGTAGACTGTCGATTTGGTCGTTACGTTGGTGTCCTGCGCGATGGCGGTCAACGCGCCGATTAGGTCTCCGTCAACGCGAATCCGACCAATGCTGTATTCGTCGCCAAACGCAGCCGATTGCCATATCAGCAACCGCCATAACGTTGCTCGGCATGTGATGTCGACGGTGGCAATTGGAACGGTTGCATCCGGTTCCGCAACATGACCGTCCCATAGCCGCACCTGGATCGGCGGGCTGCCGACGAACGCCAAAAAATTTTTCAATCCGGCGCGCTCCCAAGACCATGAAGCCGAAGACGACCACCGCTCCGCAATGGGACCGTGCCGCGAGCCTACGAGTCGGCCTGACACTGCGGACAAATTGAGTGGCGTCGACCCGTTTTTGCGTATCATCCAGTAACTCCAATTAAACTTGCACAGAACATGCTAACGGCAATTTCTGCTCGTGACAATTTCCGAATACCTTGCGGCCGGTCACTTTGTCGCGCAGAACCGCACGACGGCGTTGAGATCAACGGATCATAACAACAAAAGCTGCGTACGGTCGGCGGTGCCTTTTGTGAATTGTGCGGTATCGAGCTCCGGCATCGGCCGATCGACACCGAACCGCTTGCTGGCGATGCGAAACCGTTGCGCAATCAAATTCGCGTATTCGCCCGCACCCCGCATGCGACGGCCAAATTTCGCGTCGTTTTCGCGGCCACCGCGGGTGTCGCGGACCCGGGCCATAACCCGCTCCGCTTTTAGCGGCACGTGCTCCTGCAACCATTCTTTGAACAACGACTTTACCTCATGCGGTAGCCGCAACAGTACGTATCCGGCTTTGACAGCCCCGGCGGCCGCGCAGGCCTCGACGATGGATTCCAACTCGGGATCGGTTAGCACCGGAATAATCGGGGCCACTAAGACCCCCGTGGGGATACCGGCATCGATCAAGCGCCGAATCGTACGCAAGCGCCGCCGTGGCGCTGCCGTACGCGGCTCCATGCGCCGTGATAAATCCGGATCCAATGTGGTGATCGATACGAACACCTGGACCAGATTTCGCTCCGCCATCGGCGCCAGCAGATCGATATCGCGTTCGATGAGGCTCGATTTGGTCGTAAATGTAACCGGATGGCGATTCGCCGCCAATACCTCGAGTAGTCCGCGTGTAATGCAGTGTTGCCGTTCGAGCGGCTGATACGGATCGGTGTTGGTGCCCATAGCAATCAGCTTGCAGCGGTATTTGGGGCGGTTGATGGCTTCTGTTAGCAACGCAGCGGCATTGGGTTTAATTGCGATTTTGGTTTCGAAATCGATACCGGGGGAAAGACCAAGGTAGGCGTGGGTCGGTCGTGCGTAACAATAAATGCATCCGTGCTCACAGCCCCGGTAGGGATTGATGGACTGCTCGAACGGCAAATCGGGTGACTCGTTACGAGCGATGATGCCGCGCGAGTGGTCGATAAAAACGGTCGTCGCCGGGTCGGCCAACACATCGTCCGCCTTCCAACCGTCATCGGTAGGTTGATACCGATACGACTCGAAGCGCCCGACCCGATTGGATACCGCGCCGCGGCCCTTGACGGCCCGATTATCTGCAATCTCATCCATGACTCCGCGGTCGGTTATGGTTGCCGCATCGCGGCTACTTACGACGCCGCGCCCGATGCGGCCTTCGGCCACGCGGTTAACACCGCCTGTACCAGGGTAGCCAGAGGGATCGCAAAAAATACTCCCCAAACGCCCCATAATCCGCCAAAAAACAACACTGCCAGGATAA
>Ga0224512_10002887_pt1 | contig 15413 bp, 11 predicted proteins | sample SF_May12_sed_USG_4_FD_169103 | JGI IMG/M metagenome (GOLD analysis project Ga0224512, IMG submission 169103) | Sediment microbial communities from San Francisco Bay, California, United States - SF_May12_sed_USGS_13 | ecosystem: Environmental > Aquatic > Marine > Sediment | place: USA...
CTTTGCTGCCGCGGACCTGCCCGGCGGCCGGACGGTGAGCGGGTCCGCCGGCGATCTAGCTCTGTGGCTGGTGCTCCCGAGATCGGCGTGGACGCTGACGGAGCTCGGAGCGGCCGGCGCCCGCGGCGAAGGCCCGGTTCGCCTCGAGGCGATCGACCTCGAATCCGGCGCGGTCGCGCAGCTGCGCACCGCATCCTCGGACCCGAGGATCCGCCTGGCCGAGCCGCTGGTGGCCGCGGGTCCGCTGCTGGTGACGAGCCCAGGGGTCGCCGGTAGCCGCCGGACTTCCTGACGGTGGGCGCGATCCGCCGGCGCTCTCGCCGGAGGGCCGCGGTGGACAGCTCGGTGCTTCGCGAGCAACGAGGATCTGCGACCGAAAAAGACATCGGGTAAGACAGGCAAGGCAACCGAAGCTCCGAGCCCCGTGCTCGGCTCTCCTGTATTGGTTTCTCTGTTCTGCTGCCGGATTCTTGGGGACGGGTCGTCGTCTCGCGACGTCTGCACTCGGTCGGAGGCGGAGACGCGTCAGGAGCTCGGCAGGCCGCGGGCTCTGGAGAGACCGGAGTCGAGGATCCGGATCACGTCCTTGTCCTTGGCGAGCAGCAGGGCGTCGCTCTCGGCGGCGAGGCAGGCGATCAGGCAGTCGATCGTCGAGCGGATCGTGATTCCCCGGGCGCGGAGATCGCGGTACAGCGAGGCGGCCGCGAAGTAGGTGTCGGGCTCCCGCGGCGCGAGGCACTCCATGTCGCGGAACTGGCCTTCCAGCTCGGCCAGGCTGGCGGTGCGGCGGATGCCCTGGAAGAGCTCGGCGATGACGACTCCACAGGTCACGATCTCCGCCTCGTCGCGGAGGAGCCGGGCCAGGATCTCCGCCTCTTTGCTGGGACTCTCGTTGAAGAAGTCGATCCACGCCGAGGTGTCGACCAGGACCTTCATCGGCGCTTCCGAAGCTGGTCGACGTCACCCTGCCAGTCCACCTGCCCCCGGAGCTCGAGCAGCCGCTTGCGGCGCTTTCCCCGGGCGAACTTCCGCAGCGCCTCGTTGATCACCTCCGTCTTGGTCGTGCCCTCGGCGTAGGCCATCGCCTCCGCCAGGGCCCGGTCGTCGAGGTTCAAGGTCGTACGCATCAGTATGCCTCCGGAAGCACATTATAGCCAAAAGACGTCTGCCTGGCGATACACATGCCCCCGGCCCGCGGCCGAGGGGGATGGGCGGGCGCTCCCGCGAGGTCGGGCCGGTCAGGCCGCGGGGTGCCAGCAGGCGTGGAAGCCGAGGTGGATCGGCGCGCGCAGCTCGAGGCGGGCGAGGGGTCCGGCGGCGAGCTCGAAGGCGTCGAACAGCAGGAAGCGCATGATCCCGCGCCGCGCGTCGAGCTCCTGGCAGAGGGTGTAGCCGCGGCCCGGCCGGCCCGGGTCGGGGAGGAAGACCGGCTCGCCGCCGAGGTAGCAACCCGGCGGCGCCTGGTAGCGGTCGGCGGCGCCGCCCTGCCGCCGGTCGTAGCGGAGGAGGCGGTCGAAGAACTTGCGGCCCGGGCTGGCGGCGGCGCCGATTCCGAGGACCCAGAAGCTGTCGTAGGGCCCGAGGCCGGAGCGCGGGTCGAGGGCCGGGAAGTCGATCATCTGCCGGCACTCGAGCTCGGTGCGCGCGACCAGATCGCCGTGGCGGGGGTCGACGGTGTAGCGCCGGATGGCGGCCAGCCGGGCATCGGGGAAGAGATCGGGGAGCGCGTACTGGTCGTAGACCGGCTCCTCCATCTCGAGGACGTCGACGTGGAGCAGGTCCGCGGCCTCGTGGCAGTGGACCATGTGCAGGCAGTAGCCCTCGCCGATCGGCGTTCGGTGGAGGAGCCGGCCGTCCTCGCGGGCGAAGACCCACAGCGCCGTGCCCAGCTCCGGCCGCCAGCGCAGGCAGTCCATGGGGGTCGCGCCCCCGGCGCGGAAGGCCGCCATGTCCATCACGTAGGGGCTCACGTGGAAGACGGCGAAGCGCTCGCTCAGGCCGAAGTCGTGGATCGAGCAGGGCCAGGGGAGGCGGTGGCGGGCGCGGTAGACGAGCGCGCCGCCGGCGGCGAAGCGGTAGAGGTTGAGGCTCGGGCTCGCGGCCGAGAAGGAGACCCCGAAGTTGAACATCTCGCCGCGCGCGGCGTCGAAGTTGGGGTGGGCGGCGAACGGGGTCACGGCCTTGAGGCGGCCGTCGAAGGTGTGCTCGCGGCGGGTCTCGAGGGTCTCGGGGTCGAGCTCCCAGGGCAGCCCCTGCTCGCCGAAGGCGAGGAGCTTCCCGCGGTAGGGATGGACGGAGACGTTGACCGGGGAGGCCAGGGCCAGGCCGTGGAGGAGGCGATCGCCCTCGAAGCCGGTGCCGAAGGCGCGGAAGAGCGCGCGGCCCGCGCCCTCCTCGGCGGCGAGCTTGTGCGAGCGCACGTAGCGGTGGGTCAGGCGCGCCCTGCCGCCGGCGAGCGCGAGCGCCGCGACCATGCCGTCGCCGTCGAGCCAGTGGCCGTAACGCTGGCCGCCGCGGGCGAAGCGGGCCGGGCCGTTGACGTAGTACGTGCCGCGCAGCGCCGGGGGCAGCGTTCCCGTCACCTCGGTCAGCGGGTACGAGGCCTCGCCGAAGGCGTCCGGGAAAGCGCGCTCGAGGGCGGGAGCGTGGTCGCGGCCCGGCGCGGCGGTCGGCGCCTGGGAGGGGGTGGGGGACTGGGTGGTCGACACGGTGCTCGAGGTCGCGGTGGACATGAAGGGTTCTCTCTGTGCGAGCAAAAGGATTCCAGGTAAGGAAGCCTAGGGGATCGGCGGGGTGCTCCCGGGCCGTTCTCGGCCTCCGTTGCGGTGTCGGGTAAGGAAGCCTCGGGGATCGGCGGTGGTGCTTCCGGGCCGTTCTCGGCCTCCGTTGCGGTGTTGGGGGGGCGGTGTCGGAGAGCGGCGTCAGGCGCTCATCGCGTAGCGCGGCGCCGGGGCGGCCTTCCGGAAGGGCCGCATGGCCTCCGTGTCGAGGGTCCAAGGGTAGGTCTCGGAGCGGCTGCGGCCTGCCTCCTCGCGGAGGCGCCGCCAGCCCTCGGGGTCGAACTCGAGACGGGTCAGGTCGAGACCTTCGACGAAGGCGCGGCTGGTGGAGAGCTCGGGGTCGTCGAGGACCCGGGCCGCGATCCAGGCGGCGACGTAGCGCGCCATCTCTTCGAGATCGCGAAGCCGCTCGGCGAGCACCCGCCGGGCCTCGGCGGCGTCGACGCCGACCTCGTAGAACGCCTGCTCGGACCGCCGCAGGGTGCACAGGCGAGTGAACTCGAAGAACACCGGCTCGAGACCGGTTTCCTCCCAAGCCGAGCCGGACTCGGCGCCCCCTTTCGCCTCGTCCACCCCCCTACCCTTTCTTACCTGATTCTTTTGTCCTTTCTTTTCTTTCTTCTCCTTCTTCCACTGGAAGTACCCACTCAGCAAGCGCTGGAGCCCGAGGTTCACCGGCCCGAGGCGCGCGAACGTCCGCAGGAAGGCGGGCTGGAACCGGCGGTCCGTGAAGAGGTCGTTGATGAACGGGAAGACGTAGAACGAGAAGTAGACGGCGAGCTCCCAGCCGTACTTGAGGCTGAACACCTCGGCGTCGCCGAGCGCGTCGTAGGAGAGGGCGTAGGAGGGCTCGTAGGCCGCGTAGACGGCCCGCATCAGCTGCTCGTAGCGACCGCACTTGGCGAGCAGCTCGCCGTCGTCGTCCGTCGCCACGGCGTCGGCGATGAGGGTGTTGTAGATGGCGATCAGGTCGCCGCCCGGGGAGTAGAGGGGATCGGTGAACCGGCCGGCTTCGCCGGCAAGGGCCCAGCGCTGCGGGCTGATGGTCTGCCGGCAGTCGTAGGAGTAGTCCTTGAGCCCGCCCGAGCAGACCGCCTCGTGCTTCGGCAGCTCGCGGGCGAAGAGCGGGAAGCGCTCGCACACCCAGCGCGTCGCCTTCTCGACCGACATCACCTCGGCTGGGTCGACGAGCTCGCGGTCGAAGACGAGGCCGAGGCTCGTGCGGCCGTGCAGCGGGATGACCCAGAACCAGGCCCCTTCGGTCATGAAGTGGTTGGTCGCGAGGAAGAAGGGCAGGTGGCCGGTGTGGCGCCGGCTCGGGTGGAGCCGGCGGGCCGCCGGGGCGAGAGCGGTCAGCTCCTCGATGTCGAGCCGGCCGTCGATCCACCAGAAGAAGGCGCCGTGGCGGATGGCGTTGGGCTTGCCGAGGTCGAGCTTGCGGGCCAGGACCTTGTTGCGGCCCGTGGTGTCGACGACCCAGGGCGTCGCGACCCGGCGCTCCCGGCCCGCGGCGGTGAAGCGCACCTCGTGGCTGTCGCGGGCGTTGAGCCTGACGTCGAGGTCGCGAATCCCGGCGACGAAGGTGAAGCGCGGGCTCTCCAGGTTGAGCCGCAGCAGCTCGGCCTCGAACTTGTTGCGGTCGATCTGGTAGCTGGCGATGTTCGAGAGGCTGCGGATGTAGGCCTGGCTGTAGTGCTCCAGCCCGTCGTTGGCCGCCCCCGGCGTCGGCCACAGGAAGCGGAGGTTGTACTTCATGTAGTGCTCTTCGAGGAGGTGGGCTTCCATCCGCAGCACCTTGGCGAAGTAGTAGGCCGAGAGCTGCACGGTCGCCTCGCCCACCTTCTGGCGCTTGGGCGGCACCTCGTCGCGGCGCTCGACGAGCAGCACCGCGCGGTCGGTGTCGAGCAGCAGCTGCCGGGCGAGCGACAGCCCGGCGAGGCCGGCGCCGAGGATGACGACGTCGTGGGCCTCGCCGGCCGTGGTCTCCCCGGGCGTCGCAGCTCCGGGCATCGTATTCCTGGTCATCAAGCTCTCCGATCGTGGTCGGTTGTTTGGGGGGCGACTTCGGCGACGAGGGCCGCGGCCTTGCCCTGAAGCCCGACGGCGGTGACGAGCGCGGTGGAGCCTTCCAGGGTGGAGGTCCCGCCGCCCGCCGCCAGCGCCGGGGCCGCGCCGGGGTCGAGGCCGGGGATCCCGGGCAGCCGCCGGTTGCGGAGGCTTTCGATGGCGAACAGGGTCTGCAGGGCTCCCGCCGCGCCGAGCGTCTCGCCCGTCGCCGCCTTGGCGGCGAGCGCCGGCACCGGTCCCGGCCGCGAGAGGCCGCGGCCGACGCCCGCGGTCTCGGCCGCGTCGAGATGGGTGCCGTTGGCCGCGAGGCTCACGCAGTCGATCGCGCCGGCGGGCCGGTCGGCGTCCTGGAGGGCGCTCCTGACGGCTCCGGCCACGGCTGCCGCGAGGTGGTGCGCGCCGGCGCCGCGCCCCGGGTCGTACGCGGAGCCGTGGCCGAGGATCTCGGCCAGGATCGTCGCGCCGCGGGCGCGGGCCGAGGCGAGGCTCTCGAGCATCAACAGGGCCGCGCCCTCGGCGAGGACCATCCCCTCCGCCGGCCTGCCGAGCGGCACGGCGCGCTCGCTGCCGGCGCCGCACAGGAGCCCGAGCCGGTGGAACCCGTAGAGCGACTCGGCGCACAGCTCGTCGGCGCCGCCGGCCAGCAGCGCCGTGGCGCGACCGCCGCGGACGAGGTCGGCCGCGTAGGCGAGGGCCTGGAGGCCCGAGGTCAGGTCTCCCGAGACCGTCGCGTTGACGCCGCGCAGGTCGAAGCGGATGGCCGTCTGGCCGGCCGCCGCGTTGATGACGCTGTTGACGAAGTCGAGGGGCTTGGCGTAGCTCGGGCCGGCGCTCACGCCGCGGCGGTCGAACTCGCAGATCGTCCGCAGGCTGCCGAACATCGTGCCGAGCACGAGGCCCACCTCGGTGCCGGCGAGCGCCGCGGCCGGCCAGCCCGCGTCCGCCAGCGCCCGCCGGGCGGCGACGGCGGCGAGCCGGCCCGTCCGGTCGAGGGCCCTGAGACCTTCGCGGCCGAGCTCGGCGCGGACGTCGAGCCGGTCGTGGAAGGCCGCGAGCGGTCCCGGCATGCCGTCGAGGGCCAGCTCGGGGCGGCGGACCCCGGGGGACCGGCCGTCGCGCGCCGCGGCCCACAGCTCGCCCATCCGGTCGCCGGCGGCGCAGGCGATCCCGGCGCCGGTGACGACGACCCTCCTGGCGTCGCTCCTCATGCCGCCTCCCAGGCGCGCAGCATCAGCGAGGCGTTGTTGCCGCCGAAGGCGTAGGCGTTGCTCATCGCCACGGCGACGGGCATCTCGCGGCACTCGTTGGCGACGCAGTCGACGGGGCATTCGGGGTCGGGCTCGGAGAAGTTGATCGTCGGCGGCACCCGGCCTTCGTGGATGGCCAGCGCGCACACCGCGGCCTCGATGGCCGAGGCCGCCCCCATCGTGTGCCCGATCATCGACTTGATCGAGCTCATCGGCAGCGTCGCGGCGCCCTCTCCGAAGACCCGGCCGACGGCGGCGCACTCGAGCCGGTCGTTGGTGGGCGTTCCCGTCCCGTGGGCGCTGACGTAGCTGACCTCTTCCGGGCGGTGGCCGCTGTCGCGCAGGGCCTGGATCATGGCCCGGGCGGCGCCGTCGCCGTCCGCGGCGGTCATGTGGTGGGCGTCGCAGGACAGGCCGTAGCCGGCGATCTCGGCGTAGACCCGCGCCCCCCGCGCGGCGGCGTGCTCCCAGGTCTCGAGGGTCAGGACGCCGGCGCCCTCGCCGGGCACCATGCCCTGCCGGTTGCGGTCGAAGGGCTGGCAGCGCTCGGCGGCGATGGCCCCGAGGCGCGAAAAGCCGCTGTAGGTGATCCGCGAGAAGCAGTCGGCGCCGCCGGCGAGCATCACGTCGGCGCGGCCGGCGCGCAGCGCGTCGAAGGCGTAGGCGATGGCGTAGTTGCCGGCCGCGCAGGCCGTGGGGATCATGATGTTGAGGCCCCGGAAGCCGGCCTCGGAGGCGACGACCTCGGGGATGCTGGCGCACCGGTAGCGGTTGACGAACTCCCCCCGCACCCCCTCGTAGTCCGCGGCGAGCCAGCGGTCGTCGAAGTCCTCGATCTCGCGCGGCTCGCCCGAGGTCGTGCCCATGGCGACCCCCGCCCGCTCCGGGTCGGCCACCGTCGGCAGGCCGGCGTCGGTGAGCGCCAACCGGGCCGCGACGGCCGCGAACTGGGACGCGCGGCCCACGCCGGCCGGATCGATCCTCGCGAGCAGGCCGGCCGGCTCGAAGCCCCGGACCTCGGCGCCCAGCCGGGAGGTGAAGCCGGTGGCGTCGAAGGACTCGACCTCGCGGATGCCGCAGCAGCCGGCGAGCAGCGCGCGCCACGCCTCCTCCCGGCCGACGCCGACCGGGGTCACGAGCCCCAGGCCGGTGATGACGATGCGCTCGCTCACGACGGGAAGCCCCTCAGGCCACGGCTTTCTGCGACAGGATCTCGGTGACCAGGCCGACGGTCTCGGGGATGCTGCGCAGCTTGCTCAGCCGATCCTCGGAGACGCCGAGCTTGAACTCGTAGTCGACGTCGACGCCGATCTCGAGCAGCGCCAGCGAGTCGAGCTCCAGGTCGTCGAGGAACGTGGCGTCGTCCGCGATCTCCTCGACGTCGAGGTCGGCGACGTCGGCGATGATCTGCTTGATCTTGAGGGTGATGCCGCCAATGTCCATGTGCATGATGTCCTCCGTGCGCTGGGCGCGCCGGCGAGGGCGGGCCCGGTTGTTGTCGTTCCCCCTCATCGTCGAGCCCGGGGCGCCTTTCGTTACAGCGCTTCGCCGCGAGTCCGCGGCCGGGTCCCCGTGCTAGCTTCGCCGGTGATGGCGGCCGACGAGGAGCGGAAGGCCTTCGAGAGGGCCATGCAGGGCGTCGATCCCATCGCCGCCGGGAAGCGCCTGGCCCCCCGGGGGCGGCGCCGCCGCGGGCCGGCGTCCGAGCGGCCGGCGTCCGAGCCGCCGGTGACCGAGCGGCCGGCGACGGGGGGCGGCCGCCTCGAGGTCACGAGCTGGGGCGACCATCACCAGGGCGCGGTGCCCGGGGTCCCCGACGCCGAGCTCCGGCGCCTCGAGCGGGGCGACTATCCGCCGGAGCTCACCCTGGACCTGCACGGCGTGGCGGAGGCCGCGGCCCGCGGGATGGTGCGCGACCTGCTCGGCCGCGCCCTGCGGATTGGAGCGCGCTGCGTCGCCATCGTCCACGGCCGCGGCCTGCGCTCGCCCGCAGGACCCGTCCTGAAACGGGCCCTCCCCGCCTGGCTCGCCGCGCCGCCCCACGGCCGCCACGTCCTCGCCTTCACGACCCTCGGCAAGCACGGCGCCTCCGGCGGCGCGACCCTCGTCCTCCTGCGCCGGCCGCGGCGCTCCTGAGTCCGTACGAGGCGGTAGCTCGTCATCCTCCCCACAGATCGACCACCACCGGGCAGTGGTCCGAGATGCGGTCCCAGTCGTCGCTGTCGGCCTGGCGGAAGGTCACGTGCCGGAACGAGGAGAGCTCGACCGCCGCGGCGGCCCGCTTGTCGACCACGATGTGGTCGATGAAGCGCGTGAACTCGTTGCCCCGGCAGCTGATCGGCATCTCCGCCGTCACCGAGGTCAGGTCGGCGTTGGGCGGGGTGGCGTCGTCGAGCTCCGCCCAGGCGATGTCGAGCTCCTCGTTGAGACGGCGGTTGAAGTCGCCCAGGACGAGGAAGGGCTCGGGCGCGCTCGCCGCCTCGTCGATCCAGCTCTCGAGGATGGGAAGCTGCTGCGCGAGCTCGTTGCAGGCGTCGGCGTTGTTCGTGCCGTTGCTGAAGCAGCCGCTCTTGAGATGGACGCTCATCAGCTTGTAGGTCGTGCCGCCGAGGGTGACGTCGAGGCGCGTGCCGTGGCGCAGGCCGCCGCTCACGTCGAGCGCGGTGAAGTCCGGTCGCTCGGTGACCGCGAGCCCCCTCTTGTAGGCGAAGCCGGTGTTCTGCCGGCCGCCGAGGCCGGTGGCGGCGCGCGAGGAGACGTGCACCGCGTAGACGTCGGTGTCGACGACCCGCGCGAGAGCCTCCTCGCCGTCGACCTCCTGCACGGCCAGGATGTCGGGATCGAAGAGCCGCACGTAGCAGCGCAGCCGGTCGTAGTCGAGGTCGGTGCGCCGGACCGAGTCGGGGAAGATCGACCGGCCGCTGACGGCATGGAGGTTGCCGAGGTTCCAGGTGGCGATGCGCAGGCGGCCGGCGGGATGGGGCGCGGAGCTCCCCTTGGCCGGGCACCAGGCCAGGGCGTCCTGGACGAGGTCCCCGGTCGCGGGCTCGGTGCTCGCGATGTACTTGCGGCTGATCCAGCCGCTGCCGCTGCCGCCGTCGAACGTCTCGCCGGCGATCCGCACCCAGCCCGAGGCCGCGTCGAGGTCGAGCGCGGTGGCCTTGGAGCCGCTCTCGAAGCGCAGCGAGACGTGGCTGTCCCCCGGCGCCGGATGGGCGGGGATGCCGAGCTGGCGCTCGACCAGGGTGAGCGTGTCGCCCACCGCCACGTCCTGCCCGAAGGCCGGCAGGGCCGGGGCGAGCAGGGAGGCGAGGGCGACGAGGGCGAGGATCTGTCTTCTCGATCGGGGCGGGGCGGGTCTCATGTCGGGGCTCTCCTTCGGGGAATCGACTGCCGGGCTACGGAGCGGTCAGCGACCGGGCGCTCGTGTCTCCCGACTCGAGCGATCGGCGAAGATCTCGGCGCACACCCCCACACCCGGGCACAGCCGCCGTGGGCACGAGGGCAGCCTCGCACGGCACGAGGGGGTCGTCCAGTGGGGCCGTTGCGGGGAGGGCCGCGGGCAGGCCACGGGGCCCGCACAGGCGACCCGAAGCGGGTGGATCGGCATCCGTACCTCTCGGGACCGCTGGACCGTTTCCTCGGGGCGAGGGCAGGGACATCCGAGAAGTACAGGCGCCCGAGGGGGCCGGGTTGTTACAGGATAGCGCCCTCGTCCCCGTGGGAACTAGGTGGATCGGGGCTTCCAACATTCATCTGCAGCCCGGCGATCCCGCAAGCGACGGCCAGTCGATCGCCACGCTCCGGCGCGCCGCTTCTTCAGAGCCATCGGCACTCGAGACGCTGAGGTGCTCTCCGGGAGGTTCGTTGCCCTGCTCGCCGACCCTCCGGCGCCGAACGGAGCCGCCCAGGCAAACCAGGGCTCCGCGTCATAGAATGGGCTCGATGCGGCGCTCCGCCTCGAAGGCTGGCGGCGCGGCTCGCCTTGCCGCGGCCGGCTTGCTTGCGTTCCTGGTGCCGGGGAGTACTCATGCCGGGCCGCCGGCGGGGTGCGTGCAGGTCAACACGATCACTCTCAACAACCAGCGCGAGCCGGCGGTGGCCGCGAAGGCGGACGGCGAGTTCGTCGTGGCCTGGTCGAGCACGACGAGCTACCCGGCGATCTACGGCCGGCGGTTCTCGGCCGCCGGGGAGCCGATCGACGGGACCGAGCTCCGGCTCAACGCGTTCGCCGACGAGGACAGCCGGCTGGACCCGGACGTCGCGTACGCGAGCGACGGCGGGTTCGTGGTGACCTGGCAGGTGATGGGCGGCCCCGGCGACGACTCGTCGTGGAGCGTCTGGGCGCGGCGCTTCGCCGCGGACGCGACGCCGCTCGACGGCGAGGAGTTCCTCGTCAACACGATCACCCAGGGGTGGCAGCTCGACCCCCGCGTGGCCGTGCTCGACGACGACTCGTTCGTGATCGTGTGGGAGAACTTCTCGGCAGACGTTCGCGCGCGCCGGTATAGCGCGGGCGGCGTGCCGCTCGATCCCGTGGAGTTCGTGGTCGAGACCGCGGGCGGCGGGCCGGGGCGGCCGGCCGTCGAGCGGCTGCCGGGGACGGGCTTCGTCGTCGTGTGGGAGACGCATTCGGCCCCGGGCGACTCGTTCGTCAGCGTCCAGGCGCGGCGCTTCGCGACCGACGGGACGCCGCTCGACGCGGACCAGTTCCAGGTCAACACCTACACCGACCTCTGGCAGCAGAACGCCGACGTTGCGGTCACCGCTTCGGGCGGCTTCACCGTCGCCTGGGCGAGCTATGGCTCGTGGGGGTCGGACGACTCGGCCTGGAGCATCCAGGGGCGGCGCTACGAGTCCTCCGGCGTCCCCGTCGACGCGGAGGAGCTCCAGCTCAACAGGATCACGCTCGGCAGTCAGCGCTACCCGGCGGTGGCCGCCCTGGGCGGCGGTTTCGTCGCCGCCTGGGAGAGCTTCGCCTCGGCCGGCGGCGACGACGATCCGCCGAGCGTCCAGGCCGCCCGCTTCGCGGCCGACGGGCTCCCCCTCGACCCGCTCGACTTCCAGGTCAACTGCTACACGACGGGCCAGCAGCTGCGCCCCGTCGTCGCCGAGCTGCCCGACGGCAGCGCCGTCGTCGTGTGGGAGAGCACCGCGGCCGCCGACGACCCGGACGACCGCAGCGTCCACCTCCGAGTGGTGCGCCCCGCGATCTTCGCGGACGGGTTCGAAAGCGGGGACACTTCAGGGTGGTCTTCGACCGTCCCCTGAAGCAAGGCTCGCGACACGCTCTCCGAGGGCATCGGGCGAGCCCTCTCTGACGAAAAAAAAGGCCGCCGACACGATGCCGGCGGCCGGCGCTCCCATTGCCAGGGGGATAGGAGCGCCTACTTCCGTTGCGGGGGCTCTGAGGCGGTGGTTGCTGCGGTGATTGCTGCGGGTGTCGTGAGGCGGGGGGCGTCGCTGCAGTTGTAGCAGACGAGGGCGAAGTCCTGGTCCGTGGCGTCGCCGGCGCCCGGCACGCCGTCGGAGCTGATGTTGGCCGCCCGGATCCGGACCGTCACCGGGCGCGCGGCGGCCGGCGGCAGGAAGACCCCTTCCGTGTTGTTGCGGGGGTCGGACGAGCCGCCGGTGGCGGAGTAGCCGTCGGCGCCGAAGTAGTTGCCGCGGTAGCTCGCGCCGCCGTCCTCGACGAGGAGGTCGAGGTCGTTGCACCAGGCCGGCGTCGTGCCGCCGAGGCCGTGGCCCGGGGCGTCGGTCCAGACGAGCATGATCGCGAGCGGCCGGGTGGGGTCCATGACGAGGATCTCGCGGACCCATTCCTCGCCCGTGTCGTCGAGGAGGTGCGGCGCGTCGAAATAGAGGGCGGGATCCTGCGGGTCGAGAACGGCTTCGAGGTCCATGCGGCCCCAGCCCTGCTTGCTGTCGAAGGGGTGGCCGAGGATCCCGTTGTCGGCGTCGCGATGGCCCGCGAGGTCGTGGGCGACGGGCAGGAACGCCGCCTTGACGAGCGCCGGGCTCGGGTCGGCGCCGGCGAAGAGAGCGCGGTGGCGCTCGATGAAGAGGGCTACCGCGCCGGAGACCTGCGGCGACGCCATGCTCGTGCCGCACAGCAGCGCATGAGAGCTCGTCGGATAGGTGGAGTCGACCCGGCAGCCCGGCGCGACCAGGTGGGGGATCGTCCGGCCGTCGAGGGCCGGGCCGTGGGCGGTGTTGGCCGACAGGTCGTCGATCGCCGGGTCCTGAGAGCCGTTCGAGTACTGGAGCTTGGTCGAGCCGATGGTGAAGAGGTTCTTCGCCTCGTCGGGCGTGCCCTGGGTGCTGGTGCCGCCGTTGCCGTTCATGATCGACAGGACGTAGGTGAACTGCTGGTTGCCCGCCGCCGTGCCGTCGGCGTCGCGCACCCCGATGTCGACCTGCATGGTGTGGTTGTCGTAGCCGCGCGGCGATCCCGCTGGGCCCCAGCTGTTGCCGGAGAGCAGGGCGCCGTTCTGCCACGACTGGCGCATGAGCTTGAGCATGCCGCCGGCCTGGTTGTAGTGGCCGGAGTAGCTCTGCTCGATGAGCGACGCGCCGGGCGCCACGCCGAGTCCGCGCCGGAAGCCGTTGCCGTCCTCGATGCCCGAGCTGCCGTCGGCGGCCATGATGCCCGCCGTGTGGGTGCCGTGGCCGCTGCTCGTCGTGCTGCAGGTGTCGCCGGAGCAGGCCACGAAGCGCGCGGCGAGGTCGGGGTGGCTCTCCTGCACGCCGCCGTCGACGTTGGCGAGGACGACGCCGTCGCCGTCGAGCCCGACGCCTGTCAGCCAGTTCTCGTAGCCCGGGAAGGCGAAGTTCGAGGCGTCGACGTTGTTGACGTTGACCTGGCTCGACAGCTCGGAGCGCGGACCGCCGTCGGTGGGCTCGGGCTGGATCGTGTAGACGCCGGCGACGCGGGCCGCCCGCGGCAGCGCGGCGGCGGCGAGCTGCACGCGGACCGCCACGAACCGCTCGTCGAGCCAGGCGGAGCCGAGGAGGCGGGCTCCGAGGTCCTCGAACAGATCGAGAGCCAGCTCGACGTCGGCGCCGGCGTAGAGCAGCGCGTGGTACAGCCCGGCGGCCGTGCCTCCGCGCCAGCCCGGGAGGACGCGAAAGGCCGGCTGGAAATGTCCGGCCCAGCGGATCTCGGGATGGGACGCGCGCAGCCCGTCGAGCCTCTCGAGATCGGCCCACACGACGTAGGCGTAGGGATGCACGTACTGGACGACCTCGACCCCGGCGGCGGCGAGCCCGTCGAGCCAGCCCTGCGCGGTCGGTCCGAAGAACTGGACGAGCTGCAGGTCGGGCCCGACGGGATCGGCGTCCCAGGGCCCGCCGCCGGGCTCGGGATCGACGAGCGGGTCGAAACGACGGCCGCCGAGGTCCAGCTCGAAGCTGGAGCCGGCGACCGGCGGAGCGGCCAGGCCGGCCGCCAGAATCACGCACGAGAGCCCGAAAGCCCTTGACGTCCGGATCCTCCTGGAGGCATGCACCATTATTACGGCGCCTTTCATCACGAATTATGGCACATTCCTGTGTCGGTGTCCAGGGCCGTCGTGAGTCCGGCCGGAAGATCCGGGGATTGGTAGGTCCGCGTCGGCCGGCACGCCGCTGCTGGGCGGCCATGCCGGCGCTTTCGCGGTCCCGGACGGCATGCCGCCCGGGTCTCGTGGGTGGCTCCGGCGCGCGCCGCGGGGTTTTCCGGGTGGGACGAAGGAACAGGTGAGGTCGCGGCCCGAGCTTCGCGCTCTGTTGGTGCGGCCGGCGCCAAGGCGCAGCCCAGGTCGCATGCGCCTTCGGGGCGGATGCGAGAGGTCGCGGCGCGGGCCTTCGCGCTTCGTGGTGCGGGCCTGGGTCAAGGCGGAGCGCGGGTCGCATGCGCCTTCCGGGGCGGATGGACGCCGCCGGTTCCTTGCTCTACCTGGAATCTCGAGGTCACTCGCGGGTAGGCCGGGTAGGGCTGAGATCAAGAGAGCTTGCAGTGCGGGTCGATCACTCGATCGCCTCGTCATGGGGCGGAGGTGCCCGACCGCGACGGTCCAGGGACCGGTCCGGTAGGTCCTTTCACTCGTCCTGGCAGAAGGACGGCCTGCTGAAAGCGGAGAGGCCAGCTCGGACGGTGAAAGAGCGGCTGAGGCCTGGCACGGCCCCGGCGTGAACGGAGAGGGCAGCCCTACCTGGAGTCTTTTTGCCCTAAGTCTCTTTCGAAACCCTGCAGTTGGTGCTCGGTTTGCCGCAGTCTGGGCCGGAGCCGCCGGAGCCCGAGCTTCAGCCGAGAAGCGCGCCGAAGGTCGCCACGTCGATGTTGCTGCCGCAGACGATCAGCCCGACCCGCCGGCCGCGGAGGCGTTCGCGCAGCGGGCCGACGAGCGCCGCCGTGGCGGCGGCGGCGGCGGGCTCGGCCACCAGCTTGGCCTCCTCGAACAGCAGCCGCATGGCGGCGCGCAGCGCGTCGTCGTCGACTAGAACGAGCTCGTCGACGAAGCGGCGGCAGAGGCTGAACGTGTAGGGCGCCGCGTGGGGGGCGCCGAGGCTGTCGGCGATGGTGTCGACGCGCTCGATCGACCGCGGCTCGCCGGCGGCGAAGCTGCGGTGCATCGAGTCCGCCCCCACGGGCTCGACGCCGAAGACCTCGCAGTCCGGCTGCAGCGCCTTGATCGCCGTCGCCACGCCGGCGGCGAGGCCGCCGCCGCCGATGGGTACGACGACGGCGTCGAGCCCGGCCTCCTGCTCGCCGAGCTCGAGGCCGACGGTGGCGGTGCCGAGCACCGTGCGCTCGCCCTCGAAGGGGTGGATGAAGACCCGGCCCTCCTCGGCCTCGATGCGGCGCACGGCGTCGAAGGCCTCGTGGACGTCGCGGGCGAGCACCACCTCGCCGCCCCAGGCGCGGCACTCCCGCACCCGCGCGGGATTGGCGCCGGCGGTCATCACGACCTTGGCCGAGCAGCCGAGCCGGCGCGCCGCGAAGGCGACCGCGATGGCGTGGTTGCCGGCGCTGACGGCCGTCACCCCGCGGGCGATCTCGTCCGGCGTCAAGGCCAGCGAGTTGAGCAGCGCGCCCCGCGCCTTGAACGTGCCGGAGTGCTGGAAGAGCTCGAGCTTGAGCAGCACTTCCGTCCCCGCGCCCGCGAGCTCGTCGATCCGCCGGCCCCGCCAGCGCCAGGTGGGCGTCGTGCGCACCAGGTCGCCGAGCTCGGCGCGGGCCGCCCGGATCGCCTCGAGCGCCGGCGGCGGGGGGAGTGGGGCTCCAGGCTCCATCGCCGGATTCTCGCACGCTCCGGCGATGGCATCGAGCCGCTGAAAG
>Ga0224512_10002888_pt1 | contig 15412 bp, 13 predicted proteins | sample SF_May12_sed_USG_4_FD_169103 | JGI IMG/M metagenome (GOLD analysis project Ga0224512, IMG submission 169103) | Sediment microbial communities from San Francisco Bay, California, United States - SF_May12_sed_USGS_13 | ecosystem: Environmental > Aquatic > Marine > Sediment | place: USA...
AAGCACGTTGTTGATCAGCTTCATGGTCTGACCCAGGCCCTGCTTCTCACCGACGAAGAAGACATTGCCGATCACATCGAGGGCGGGCTTGACCCTTTCGTACTCGGCCAGCGGGCCGGAGACCATGACCGCGAGCGTCCCCGCCGCCGCGCCGGCCGTACCGCCGCTGACGGGCGAGTCGAGCAAGAGCCGGCCGGCGGCGTTCAACCCGTCACCGACGATGCGCGCGACCCGCGATCCGGTGGTGGAAAGATCGACACAGAGCTTCATCTTCGATCCGTGAACCAGGCCGCTCTCACCGACCGCCACTGTGCGGACGACCTCGGGCACGGGCAGGCTCATGAAAATCGTCTCGGCCTGATTGGCGACATCGACGAGGTCGCCGGCCGCCGTGGCGCCGCGATCGACGAATGGCGCGATCCGGTCTGCCACGGTATCGAATACGACCAGATCGTGGCCGGCGTCGGCCAGTCGCGAGGCTATCGGCTGCCCCATATTTCCGAGCCCCACGAAACCGATTGGGCCGATTGGGTCGCCCATGGTCATTCCCCCTGATGCGCAAACCGCCGAGATCGAGGTAGTTTACTCGATCCCATCCTCTTCGAAGACCGTCTTGGCGGCGCGGACGGCAAGCCCTTCTTCCGACAGGATTTCGGCCATCGCATCCGCCCGGGTGCTCCGCAGTTCAAGCTTGCGCGACAAAGCGCCGATTGATCTGGTCCCATAACGGGAATTTACGATAGGGTAAAATCCAATAGTGAGCGCATGCCCGTCGCGATCGGCTACGCCGAACGGACATCACGGCACGCAGGAGGGTGATATGGACGGCATCCCGCAGGATATGACACCGGAGTTTCGCGACATGGCGGTGCGTCTGATGACGCGCCAGCTCTACGCCGAATCGGCCACGTGCGAGCTCTTCGGCAACGCCATCGCGCTGGCGCCGACCTGGCGCGACGCGGTCCAGCAGGCGCGCTTTGCCAAGGAAGAGGCCGAGCACGTCGAATACGTCGCGGACGTTCTCGATGCCCTCGGCGAGGATGTGGACGGGCTGCTCGCGAAACGTGGGCCCGCTACGACGTTCTTCGGGCTCGACGAGAACGGGCTCAAGTCGTGGACCGGGGTGATCGCCTTCAACCTCTATGGCGACCGCGCCGGCTCCCACCAGATCCGCGCCTATCTCGACAACGCCCTGCCGGCCTGGGGCAAGACCCAGCGTCAGGTCCTGGCCGATGAGGCCCAGCACCAGGGATACGGCGACCGCGAGGCCGTCCGCGTCTGCCGTGATCCGGACCAGCGGGCCGAGATGCAGAGCATCATCGACGCTTCCATGCCGGTGACGGTCAAGCGTGCCTTCGGCCGCCTTGAAAGCGATGAGAACAGCTACTGCCTGGAGGTCGGCCTCAAGGTGAAGGGCCTCGACACAGCCCAGGTCCAGTACAACTACTTTGCGTCGGTGAAGCCGGTGATGGAGGAAGCGGGACTGCGCTTCCCCGACTTCGCCGCGAACGGCGTCGAGCTGGCCGATCCCGTACGGGAGGCCTTCGCGCTCCACTGAGCGCCTCGTCCGCCCAGCCTAAGTAGACGCCGGCAGGCTCGGCACCAGGCCGCCGGGCACGAAGCGGTTGAACTCGCCGGCTTCGACAAGCGCCTGGATCGCGGCCATGTCGGGCGCCATGAAGCGGTCCTGTTCCAGACGCGGAACGCGCTCGCGGATCGCCGCCAATACCGCCATCATTGTCTCCGATGACCGCGTCGGCGCGTGGAAGTCGACGGCCTGGGCGGCGGCCAGAAGCTCGATGCCAAGGATTGCGGCCGTGTTCGCCGCCATGTCGCCGAGCCGCCGCGCGGCAAAGGTCGACATCGAGACGTGGTCTTCCTGATTAGCCGAGGTCGGCAGGCTGTCGACGCTGGCGGGATGGGCGAGGCTCTTGTTTTCCGACGCCAGTGCCGCCGCGGTCACATGGGCCAGCATGAAGCCCGAATTGATGCCGCCCTCTTCAACGAGGAATGGTGGCAGGCCCGAGAAGTTGGTGTCCACGAGCAGCGCAACCCGGCGCTCGGACAGCGCGCCGATCTCGGCGATCGCCAGCGCCAGCACGTCGGCCGCCATGGCGATCGGCTCGGCATGGAAATTCCCGCCCGACAACACCTCGCCGTCGGCGGGGAAAACCAGCGGATTGTCGGAAACGGCATTGGCCTCGCGCAGGAAGACGTCGGCGGCGAAGCGGATATGGTCGAGGCAGGCGCCCATCACCTGGGGCTGGCAGCGCAGCGAATAGGGATCCTGCACCCGGTCGCAGTCGAGGTGCGAGTCGCGCAGCGCGCTGCCCTCGAGCAGGTCGCGATAGACCGCCGCAACATCGCTTTGGCCAGGCTGACCGCGCACATCGTGGATGCGGGCATCGAAGGGCGTCGTCGACCCCATCGCCCCGTCGACCGAAAGCGCGCCTGCCACCAGCGCGGCGTTCAGCAGATCCTCCGCCTCGAAAAGCCCCGCCAGCGCGAGCGCGGTCGATACTTGCGTTCCGTTGAGCAGCGCGAGGCCCTCCTTCGGCCCCAGAACGAGCGGCTTCAGCCCCGCGCGCTTCAGCGCATCGGCCGCGGTCATATGCTCGCCGTTGAGCCGCACCTCGCCCTCGCCGATCAGCGCGGCGGACAGGTGGGCAAGCGGGGCGAGATCGCCCGACGCCCCGACCGAGCCCTTGCTCGGAATGCAGGGCAGGAGACCGCGGTCGAGAAATGCTAGTAGCGCTTCCACCACAGCCCAGCTCACGCCCGAATAGCCTTGCGCCAGCGATGCCGCCTTCAGCACCAGGATCAGCCGCACGACGGCGTCGTCCAGCAGCGGACCCATGCCGACGCTGTGCGAGAGCACCAGGTTGCGCTGAAGCTCGGCCAGATGGTTGCGCGGGACGACGACCTGGGCGAGCTTGCCGAAGCCAGTGTTGACGCCGTAGACGGTCTCGCCCGACCCGACGATCGCCAGCACGGCGCGATGGCAGTCCTCGACCCGGACCCGCGCCTCGGCGGCCAATTCGATGCCGGCTCCGTCGCGCAGGATCCTGCGTAGCTCGGCGAGCCCAATCGCCCCCGGCGTCAGATGGATCGTCTCCTGCTTTGCCATGTCGCCAGCCTCCCTGCGCTGCGCCCGGATGGACCGGCGCAACGGTTTTGCTAAAGCGCCGCCACCAGCCGTTTCACCACGTCGCGATAGTTCGCTCCGATACGGTCCTCGTCATCGTGCCTGCCGCCGCGGACAACCCAGCGCCCGCCGACCATGACGTCGCGGACCGCGCTCGAATTGCCGGAGAAAATATGGGCGTCGAGCAAATGCTCGGGACCTATTCCGGCGAGAATCGGATGGCCGCCATCGAGCACCACCAGATCGGCGCGGTTGCCCGGCGCCAGCGATCCGATCGCCCGGCCGCAGGCCTGCGACCCGCCCGCGAGTGCCGCTTCGTAAAGCAAGCGGCCGGTCGAGGCACCGGGCGCGCCGGCAACGTTGCGCGCGCCGCTCGCCAGCCGTTGGCCGTATTCGAGCCAGCGCAATTCCTCCACCGGGCTGGTCGAGACATGGCTGTCGGAGCCGATGCCGAGGCGGCCCCCATGATCGAGATAGGCGCCGAGCGGAAACAGCCCGTCGCCGAGATTAGCCTCGGTGGTCGGACACAGGCCGGCAACGGCGCCGCTCGCGGCAAGCCGCGCCACTTCTCCGTCGGTCAGGTGGGTGGCGTGGACGAGGCACCAGCGCGCATCGACCTGCGTGGCGTCGAGCAGCCAGTCGACGGGACGCTTGCCGCTCCAGGCCAGGCAGTCCTCGACCTCGCGGCGCTGTTCGGCGATATGGATATGGATCGGTGCGGCCGCATCGACCTCGGCGAGGCTGGCGAGCGCCGCTTCGATGAGATCGGGCGGCACGGCGCGCAGGCTGTGCAGCGCCAGACCGGTCCGGATTTGCGGATCGTCAGCGGTTACGCCGTCGATGATCGCGAAGAGACCGTCGACGTCATTGATGAAGCGCCGTTGGCCCTCGCCCGCGGCCTTGCCGCCAAAGCCGCCGGCGGCATAGAGCACGGGGAGGTGGGTAAGCCCGATCCCCGTGGTCTGTGCGGCGGCAAGGACGGCCCGCGACATCGCCGCGCGGTCGTCATAGGGCGTGCCGTCGGGCGCGTGGTGAAGATAGTGGAATTCGGCGACAGCAGTGGTGCCTGATTTCAGCATCTCCAAATAGAGCTGCGCTGCGATTGCCTCCAGATCCTCGGGCGTCACGTGAGCGACAAAGGCGTACATCGTCTCGCGCCAGGTCCAGAAGCTGTCGGCGCCCGTCCCGCGATGCTCGGCGAGCCCGGCCATGGCGCGCTGAAACGCATGAGAATGGAGGTTCGGCATGCCGGGAATGGCGAAGCCCCCGACCGTTTCGGCCGGCGCATCCTTGGGCGCGCCGGCGGCGACGTCGACGATCGCACCACCATCATCCACCGCCAGCCAACCGGGTGAAAGCCAGCCGTCCGGCGTCAGCAGATGATCGAAACCGCTCCAGCCCGGCATGCCCGCATCACCCCGCGAAGCGGGCGCGCGCCCAATCGCAGGCGGCCGCGACGGCGTCGCGCAGCACCGGTTTTACCCGGGCGGCCAGGTCGGGCAACAGATCGAAGGGCGGCCCCTCGTCCATAAAGGTACGTTGAGAAAGCTCGAGCTGAACCGCGTGCCGGTTGTCGGCGGGACGGCCATAGGTGCGGGTGATGTAGCCGCCCTTGAAACGCCCGTTGAGCACCGTGGTGTAACCCGGAGCCGCGGCGAGCGCGTCATGGACCTTGGTCTCCAGTTCCTTTGACGCCGAGGCGCCGCCGGAGGTGCCGAGGTTGAAATCGGGAAGCGTTCCGTCGAACAGGCGCGGAACCTCCGAACGGATCGAATGCGCGTCGTAGAGCACCGCGCCGCCGAAACGCGCGGTGAGAGCGTCGAGCGTTTCGGTGATCTTGTCGTGATAGGGCTGCCAATAGCGTTTGATGCGCTCGGCGTGGACGCTCTCACCCGGCTCGGCGCCCGGCACGTAAAGTGGTTCGCCATCGAAGGACAGATGCGGGACGATGCCGGTATTGACCGCGCCCGGATAGAGCGCGGTGTCCATGGGATCGCGGTTGAGATCGACGACGTAGCGCGACATCCGCGCGGCGAGGACGCTGGCGCCGAGTTCTTGCGCAAAATCATAGAGCGCCCGCACGTGCCAGTCGGCATCGATGTTGGCTCGGCCGATCTCGGTCATCCGCGCGGCGACAGGCTCGAGGATCTCGCGCCCGTCATGGGGGATGCTGATCAGAACCGGCACGTCGCCTGATGTAAAGTCGAAGACCGTCATCGCCGCTGATACCCCTCCACACGGCCCACGGGTCTATGGGGCCGCGTGGTCAGTCGTCGCCGACCATCGGCAGATCGAGGTGGTTCTCTTTCGCACATTCGATCGCGCTTTCGTAGCCGGCATCGGCATGGCGCATCACGCCGGTCGCCGGATCGTTCCACAGCACCCGGGCGATCCGTTCCGCCGCCGCTTCGCTGCCGTCGCAGACGATGACCATGCCGGCATGCTGGGAATAGCCGATGCCGACGCCGCCGCCGTGGTGCAAACTGACCCAGGTCGCGCCCGACGCCGTGTTGAGCAGCGCGTTGAGGAGCGGCCAGTCGGAGACCGCGTCCGATCCATCGCCCATCCCCTCGGTCTCGCGGTTGGGGCTCGCCACCGATCCGGAATCCAAGTGGTCGCGCCCGATCACAATAGGCGCGCTCAGCTCGCCGGAGGCAACCATCTCGTTGAAGGCAAGGCCGAGCTTATCGCGTTGGCCGAGGCCGACCCAGCAAATGCGCGAGGGCAGCCCCTGGAAGTGGATGCGCTCGCGCGCCATGTCGAGCCAGTTGTGCAGGTGCGGATCGTCAGGGATCAGCTCCTTCACCTTGGCATCGGTCTTGAAGATGTCCTCCGGATCGCCCGACAGCGCGGCCCAGCGAAACGGCCCGACGCCGCGGCAGAAGAGCGGCCTTATATAGGCCGGCACGAAGCCCGGATAGTCGAAGGCGTTCTTCAATCCCGTCTCGAATGCCATTTGCCGGAGGTTGTTTCCGTAGTCGACGGTCGGCACGCCCCGGGCATGGAATTCCAACATCGCGCGGACCTGGACCACCATCGAGTCCTTGGCTTCCTTGATGGTGCGTTCAGGCTCGCGCTCGCGGCGCTCCTCCCATTCGGCGACCGTCCAGCCGAGCGGCAGATAGCCGTTGAGCGGATCGTGCGCCGAGGTTTGGTCGGTCACCGCGTCGGGCCGCACGCCGCGCTTGACCAGCTCGGGAAATACATCGGCCGCATTGCCGAGCAGACCGACCGAGACCGCCTGCTTTTTCGCGCACGCCTCGTCGATGATGGCGAGCGCTTCGTCGAGATCGCTCGACTGCTTGTCGAGATAGCCGGTCTTCAGGCGCATCTCGATGCGGCTCGGCTGGCATTCGACGGCGAGCATCGAGGCGCCGGCCATGGTCGCCGCCAGCGGCTGGGCGCCGCCCATGCCGCCAAGCCCGGCGGTCAGGATCCAACGGCCCGAAAGATCGCCGTCATAGTGCTGGCGGCCCATCTCGACGAAGGTCTCGTAGGTGCCCTGGACGATGCCCTGGCTGCCGATATAGATCCACGAGCCGGCGGTCATCTGGCCGTACATCATGAGGCCCTTGCGATCGAGCTCGTTGAAATGCTCCAGGTCGGCCCAGTGCGGCACGATGTTGGAATTGGCGATCAACACGCGCGGCGCATTGTCGTGGGTCTTGAAGACGCCGACCGGCTTGCCCGACTGGATCAGCAGCGTCTCGTCGCCCTCGAGCCGGCGCAACGTTTCCACGATCCGGTCGTAGCTTTCCCAGTTGCGCGCGGCGCGACCGATGCCGCCATAGACGACGAGTTCTTCGGGCTTTTCGGCAACCTCGGCGTCGAGATTGTTCATCAGCATTCGCATCGGCGCCTCGGTCGTCCAGGAGCGGCAGGAAAGCTCGCTGCCCGTCGGCGCCTTGATGTGGCGGGTGTTATCCAGTCGCGGGTTGGCGGTCATCGTGTCCCTCGATTCTGCGCGTCGAAAAAACTTTAGGTGAAAGTCTATTAGCGTTCGGCGTGATTGAAACGGGCACTGATCTTGTAGCGGCTGCCGGGATGGATGAGCCAGGCGCGCGAGGCGACATGGCCGCGCGACCAGGTGCGTCGGTGGAGCTGAAGGCAGGGCTCGTCGGGCCCGACTTCCAACAGCTCCTGGACCCGGTCGTCCGGCAGCACGGCTTCGAGCGTGTGCTCGACCTCGCTCAAGGGCGCATGGCGCATCAGGTATTCGTTCGGCGTCGTCTGCGCGAAGTCGATCGAAAGATAATCGGGCGCGACCGCCGGATTGACATAGCGGTCTTCGAGCTGGATCGCCGCGCCGTCCTGGCGGTGGATCAACAGCGTGTGGAAGACCTCGCTGCCCACCGGCACCACCAAGGCCTCCGCAACGTCGTTCAGCGCGCCGATCGCGCGGGCCTCGACCACGGTGCAGCCATATGTGTGCCCACGCTCGCGGATCTCGTCGGCGATGTTCCGGATGCGCAGCAATTCGAGCGAGGGCCGCGGATCGGCGACGAAGGTGCCGACGCCCTGCATGCGGTCGATGCGGCCGGCATTGGCAAGTTCGCGAAGCGCGCGATTGACCGTCATGCGGCTGGCGCCGAGCTCGCGCACCAGCTCGTTCTCCGAGGGAATGCGCTCGGCCGGCGCCCAGTCGCCGGCATCGACCTTGTCCAATATGTACCGTTTGACCTGCTGGTAAAGCGGCTCGGTCTTGGATTTGGTCACCCACCTGCCTCCGTTAGCCCGCGCCGCAGCTCTTACACAATGATATAGCGTTGAACCGCGCGCATCGGCGATGCTTGAGCGTGGGAAGGGCATCGTATATCATCGCCATCTTGTATATACAAGTAAACGTGCGAGCCGAAGAACAACCGGTTGGGGCAGGGCATCGCGATGAGCGACAGCGAGTTGTTCGACGTAAGCGACGACGAGGCTGCGGCGTTCCGACAGGACGGCGTGCTGTTACTGCGCGGCGTCTTCGGCGACTGGGTCGAACCGCTGCGGGCCGGCATCGAGGCCAATATCGCCGAGCCGAGCTGGCGCATCCGCCTCTACCATCCCGACTATAGCCCCACCCAGTTCTTCCAGGACTTCTGCGTCTGGGACCGGATCCCCGAGTTCCGGGACTTTATCTTCAACTCGCCCGCCGGGCCGCTTGCCGCGCGGCTCATGGGCGCCCGGACGGTGCGCCTTTTTCACGAGCATGTGCTGGTGAAGGAGCCGGGCACCACGGTCGCAACGCCCTGGCATCACGACATCCCATATTACTGTGTCGATGGGCCGCAGACATGCAGCTTTTGGGTCGCGCTCGACCGGGTGGCGCGCGACACCGTCGTCGAATACGTCGCCGGCTCGCATCGCTGGGGGCGCGAGTTCATGCCCGAACGCTTCGACGGCAGCGCGCTCACCGAAGGCGACACGCGCGAGCGAATGCCCGATATCGCGGCCAGGCGCGACGAATACGACATTCGCGGCTGGGATATGGAGCCGGGTGACGCCATCGCCTTCGATTTCCGCACGGTGCACGGCGCGCCCGCAAACCGTCATCAGGACAGGCGGCGACGCGCCTTTTCGCTGCGCGTTGTCGGTGACGACGCGATATATGTGGAGCGCGGCACGCACTCGCCGCCGTTTCCCGATCTCGGTCTAAAGCCAGGCCAGCCACTGGACGGCCCCGAATTCCCGGTGATCTGGACGGCGCCGGACTGAGCCGGCCGAGTGACGGACCTGCCGGTCGGCTGCCGCACCAATAAGGGACTAGAGGAGACCGATGGCGGACTGGGACACGCTCTTTATCGATTGTCATCTGGCGACCATGTGCCAGGGCAGCGCACCCTATGGCGCGATCGAGGACGGTGCGATCGCCGTCAGCGGGGACAAGATCGCCTGGTGCGGGCCGCGCGCCGATCTGCCGAGGCCGCCCGACGACTGCGCCGACGACGTCCGGGCGCTTGACGGCGCCTGGGTCACACCCGGATTGGTCGACTGCCACACGCATATCGTCTATGGCGGCGACCGGGCCGGGGAATTCGAGCTGCGGCTTGAGGGCGCGAGCTATGAGGAGATCGCGCGCGCCGGCGGCGGCATCCGTTCGACCGTCGAGCACACGCGCGCCGCAACCGAGGACGCGCTGGTCGCCTCCGCGCTTCGCCGAATAGCGGATCTGACCGCCGAAGGCGTCACGGTCGCCGAGATCAAGTCGGGCTACGGGCTCAATCGCGACGACGAGATCAAGCAGCTCCGCGCCGCCCGCCGGATCGCCAAGGAGGCGCCGGTGACCGTCGCCACATCATTTCTCGGCGCCCATGCGGTGCCGCCGGAATTCGACGGCCAGCCCGACCGCTATATCGATCTTGTCTGCGACGATGTGATACCGGTGGTCGCCGAACAGGGCTTGGCCGATGCGGTGGACGTGTTCTGCGAGGGGATCGGTTTCACCGCCGATCAGAGCGAGCGCGTGTTCCAAGAGGCGCAAAAGCACGGCTTGCCGGTCAAAGGCCATGTCGGCCAGCTCTCCGATCTCGGCGGCGCCGAGCTTGCGGCGCGCTATGGCGCACTGTCGTGCGACCATTTGGAGTTCATATCCGAAGCGGGCGTGACGGCAATGGCGAAGGCGGGAACAGTCGCGGTGCTGCTGCCGGGGGCCTATTACTTCCTGCGCGAGACGCATTTGCCGCCGGTTGAACTTTTCCGCAAACATGACGTCGCCCTTGCGATCGCCACCGACTGCAACCCGGGCAGCTCGCCGGCGACCTCGCTGTTGCTGATGATGAATATGGGCTGCACCCTCTTCCGCCTGACGCCCGAGGAGGCGCTGGCCGGGGTCACGCGCGAGGCGGCCCGGGCCCTTGGATTGCAAGCGAGGTTCGGAACGCTCGAAGCCGGCAAGACCGCCGATCTGGCGATCTGGCGCATCGGCCGGCCGGCCGAGCTCAGCTACAAGATCGGCGCCAATCCGTGCGAGGCTGTCGTCAAGTCAGGCAAGTTCGTCCGCGACACACGCTGACCCGGCATCCTCGGTTTCGTCCGCTACCGGCTTTTTCAGCGGCCGATCATCGATCGCACACGCGGCCAGGATTTGGCACCTTCGCCGCGCAGGACTTCGACGAAGTCGGGGCGGTACCGGTCGATCACTTCGGTGTAGCTGGGCCGTGCTTTCAGTCGCGCGTACCAATCGGCAACGCGCGGTTTGTCGGCCCACATCTCTGCAAACGAGAGCAGTTCGAGCCGCGTCAGGTACGGCGTGTACGCAAGATCGGCGAGCGAGTAGTCGGGTCCGGCAAGCCATTGCCCGCTCGCCAAGGCGCCCTCGAAGTCGACGAGCAGCCCATCCAGGCTGCGCGCCGCGACAGCGCAGGCCTCGGCATTGAGCCCGCGGAACATCACCTCGCGCAGCCAGGCCTGGCTGTTGGGGTTCATCGATTGCGCAAGCGCGCGTTCGATGTGGTCGGGCGTGTCGCCGCCCATCAGTGCGATCAGCTGGCGCCGATAGGCCGCAGCGAAGCTGATCACCGAGGCGGCATAGTGAATGCCGTCCGTGCCGTCATCGAGCCGCTTGAGCCAATGGCGCATGACTGCCCGATCGTAGGGCGCCTGCGGGCGCAACGGTGGCTCCGGGAAGGCGTCGTCGAGATATTCGATGATGATGTTGGACTCGATGATCGTGCGGCCCTGGTGGACCAGGGTCGGAACGACCGCCTTGGGGTTCAGCTTCAAATAGTCGGGTTTGAACTGGTCGCCGGCGTTGAGATCGAGCATCTCCCCGTCCCATTCGAGCGCCTTTTCGGCGAATACGAGGCGGACCTTGGCCGCGCAAACCGAGCTGTTGTGGTGATAAAGATAAAGATCGCTCATGGCGGCGGCTCCGTGGGATCGGCTCTCCCAATCGACGCCTCGGTCGCCTTACAGCGTCGGCGCTCGCTTGAGGCTTTGCTATAGTCGGATAACCTTACCAGCCCGCGAGCCGGGATCATTTGGCAGAGGCGCGAATGTCGGCGATAGACCTGAACAGCGAATACGAAATCGAGTCGCGAGTGCCCGACGTAGAGGCCGTCCAGGCGCGCTATGTGGCGTTGAGCGCGGCGGCGAGCGAACTCCCCGACGCGCATTTCGATCTCGCCTATGGGGCCGAGCCGCGCCAGGCACTCGACGTCTTTTCCGTCGGCGCGGGCAAAGCGCCGGCGCTGCTGTTCTTTCATGGCGGCTATTGGCGCGCCGGCAGCAAGGAGACACGGCGCTTTGCGGCGGCCGCCTGGCGCGCACGCGGCGTCGCCTGGGTGCCCGTGGGCTATCGCCTCGCCCCCGATGCGTCGCTCGACGATATCGTGGCCGACGCCCGCGCCGCAGTTGCCTGGTTCCACGCCAACGCCGAGCGGTTCGGCTGCGATCCCGAACAGCTTCATGTGGCTGGAAACTCGGCCGGCGGGCATATCGTCGGCATGCTGGCGGCGGAGGGCTGGCAAGGCGCGGTCGGACTTCCGGGCGATGCAATCAAGTCGGTGGTCGCGGTCAGCGGCTTGTTCGACCTGGCGCCGTTGCGCGAGACGTTCGTCAACGACTGGCTCTCGCTCGATGCGGCGTCGGCGGCCCGCAACAGCCCGATGGGCGCGCCGCCGCGGGCCGGACTGCCCATGCTGCTGGCCTGGGGCGGCCACGAATCTGATGCGTTCAAGGCACAATCGCGCGACTACGCGGCGGCCTGCCGAACGGCCGGCGCCGAGGTTACGCTGCTCGCGCGCGACGACGCCGATCACCTCTCGATCATCGGCGAGTTCGGGCAGCCGGAGAGCGCCCTCTTCAAGGCGGTCGCCGCACAACTCGGTGTCGCCTGAGCGCTCAGGGAGCCGGCCGCGCGGCGACGGCGATCAGCTCGATCTTGTTGCCGCCGGCAAAGGTCACCTGCACGCAGGAGCGCATCGGCCAGTGCGCCGGATCGTCGCCGATCCACTCCGCCCACATCGCATCGAAGACGGCTTTCTCGCCGATGTCATAGAGATAGACCTGGACGTTGAGCAGCCGCGAGCGGTCGGTTCCCGCCTGTGACAGACCGTTGTCGAGGGCCGCAAAGGCCCGCTGCGCTTGCTCGGCGAAGGGCAGCGAGAAATCGTCCGACATGCCGAGAGCCCAGACAAGTTCCTTATAGGCCGAGCCCCAGTGCCGCGTGGGCACGTTGCCGGGAATACGCTCGATGTCGGTCATGGGCAGGCTCCGTTTCCTCGTCAGTGGGTCATCGTCAGGGGATGGCCATCAGGCTGGGCAGATAAAGCGCGATTTCGGGCGCGGCGATGAGCAGCGCGAACAAGAAGATGCCGCACAGAACATAAGGCGCCGCCGCCTTGGCCACGTCGCCGAGCGAGGTGCCGGGCGGCGCCACACCCATCATCACGAACAGGTTGAGCCCGAAGGGCGGTGTAATCCCGCTCATCTCCAGCGACAGCAGCATCACGATGCCAAACCAGATGAGGTCGAAACCCATCGACTGGGCGAGGGGAAAGAAGATCGGGATCGTCAGCAGCATGATCGAGACCTGATCCATGAACATACCCATCACCAGGAGCACCGCGAACATCAGGACCAGGATCAGGATCGGCGACAGCTTGAGGCCCTCAACCCAGGCGACGAGACCCGATGTCGCGCCGGAAAAGGCGAGTATCTGGGAGAAGGTCGAAGACGCCATCACGACCAGCAGCACCATGCAGGTCACGATCAGCGCGCCCCGGATCGATCGCACGATCGCCTGCCAGGTCAGCGACCGAAATGCCGCCGCCAGCACGAGAACGCCCAGCACGCCGAACGCGGCCGACTCGGTGGGCGTGGCGATCCCGAGCAGGATCAGGCCGATGACCATGAACACGACCAGCCCCATCGGCAGCAAATGGGTTGCGATCATCAACAGCTTGGTTCGCAAGGGCACGACGGCGACGTCGTATTGCGGCGCCGCTTTGGGATCGAGCTTGACCATGGCGAAGATCATGAGAACGTAGAGCGTCGCCAGCACAAGGCCCGGCAGCACACCCGCGATCAGCAGCTTGCCGATGTCGATCTTCGCCAAGCTGCCGAGCAGCACGCCAAGACCGCTCGGCGGGATCAGGATGGCGAGGCCGCCGGTGCCGAGGATCGGGCCCATCGCCATGTATTTCTTGTAGCCGCGGTCGGTCATCTCCGGGACGAGCAGCGAGCCGAGCAGCGCGGTGTTGCCCATGCTGGTCCCCGAGAGCGCGGCAAAGGCCGTGCCGCCGGCGACGGTCAGATAGGACAGGCGGCCCGGCAGGCGGCCAAACAACACATCGAAGGCATCGAATACGCGCACCGCCACTTTGGTGTGGAAGAACAGCTCGCCCATCAGCAGGAACAGCGGGATCGGCAGGAACGCGAACTTGGTGACCGACGCGTTCGCATTGACCGCGACCTGGATGATCCCGGCCTCGCCCCCGGTCATATAGAGCATGCCCAGGCCGCTGATGGTGAAGAACGCGAAGGCGACTGGGACCGACAGCGCCATCAGCAGGATGACGAGGCCAATCGCAAGCGCTCCGGCGAGGTACCATTCCATGGCGGTTCAGCGTGCGCCGATCGGCGCGCGACTAAAGCATTTTCCACTTACGTGGAATCGGCGCCAGCCTGCTCCCCCGCCCGACCACCCCAAGGATGCTGCCCAATTGAACAATGGGGGTGGCCGGGCGGGGGAGCGGGCTGGTGATGCCAACCGAACGGAAAATGCTCTAGACATCGACGCTCGCGCCGCGTTTGCCGGTCAGCATGTGGTCGAAACCCAGAAGAAAGCGGAGAAATTCACCGGCGCAGAGCGTGAAGCCGACCGGCAGCGGCACGAACAGCACCCAGCGCGGGATCACGATCGAGCGCACGTCGTCCTCGCCGCGGCCGGCGATCCCGATCCCGGTGACCGCCGCGTAATAGGCGAGCACCAAGCACACCGCGATGCAGAGCACCAGCACGCCGCGCTCGATCAGACGCCGTGCGCGTTCGGGCAAGGCGGATGTCAGCGACTCGACATAGACATGTCCCTTGATGCGCACCACCCAGGGCGCCGCGAACATGGTCATGTAGAGCAGGGAGTACTCGGACAACGCGCTGACGAATAACGGCGGCTGCGAACCGGCCGTGCGCATCACCACGTCGAGGACGATCATCAAGAAGACCGCGGCCATCATGACACCGGCGACGATCGCCAGCCCCACGATGACCGCGTTGTAGATGCGCCTCAGTGTTCCCACCGGCCCCTGCCCCCGTTTGGGGGAGTCAGCCTAACGCGACGGCGGGAACTTGGCGCGCAGCTTGTCGTAGCTGCCCGGCGCCTTCTTCTTGATCTGCGCCCATTGCAGCGCCTGCGCGCTGGTCACGTAGACCTTGCGTGCTTCCGGCGACAGCTTGAACGACTTGACGCCCGCCTTGTCGGTGACCGCCTTTTCCTTGGCCATGAGCTGCTTGTAGAACGCGTGCGCCTTGGGCTCGAAGGCAATGACGGAGTCGGTGAGCGCCTTGCGCTGGGCGTCCGTCAGAGATTTCCATTTGTTGAGGTTCACCCAGATCAGGTTGTCGAACTGCCAGACCGGCGGGTCGACCCGATACTTGATGAACTTCTGGAAGCCGAGGTCGGTGATGCCGAGGCCCGGCCAGGCCGCGCCGTCTACGAGCTTGCGTTCGAGCGCGTTGTAGATCGACGGTGCCGGGATCATGACGTTGGTGGCGCCCATCTTGGAGAGCCAGGCACGGTAGAGGCCCGAGGAGCGGATCTTCATTCCGCTCAGATCCGGCGTGCCGTCCGCCTTGAGCTTCGGCTGGTTCTTGAGCCAGACGTGGTATCCGACGCCCGCCGCGACCCAGCCGATGACATGGGCGTTGGCCTTTTTGGCATATATCTCGGCGAGCAGGGCGGTGCCGCCATTGGCGCGCGCCTGCATCGGCGTGATCTCCGTCCCGTAGAAGACGAAGCCCTCGGGTACCTGGCCGACATAGTATCCGGCCGCGCCGAACAGCATATCGACCACGCCGTTGCGCAGTGCGGTCAGTTGCTGAACCGCGGGCGTCACTTCGGGCCCGCCGACATGCCTGATCTGGATCTTCGCTGCCTTGGCCGCGGCGCTCTTGTTGAACTCGTCCGCCCATTGCAGCGTGCGCTTGACCGAATAGACGTTCTTGCCCCAGTTGGTGACCAGGCGTAGCTGCGTTTCGGCCGCCGCGGTATTCGCGGCCAGTAACGTCACCGTCGCTGCGGCTGCGAAACCGCCGATCAATGCTCTGCTTGTCGTCATCCTT
>Ga0224512_10002889_pt1 | contig 15410 bp, 16 predicted proteins | sample SF_May12_sed_USG_4_FD_169103 | JGI IMG/M metagenome (GOLD analysis project Ga0224512, IMG submission 169103) | Sediment microbial communities from San Francisco Bay, California, United States - SF_May12_sed_USGS_13 | ecosystem: Environmental > Aquatic > Marine > Sediment | place: USA...
AGCAGGATATAGGCGTCATACGCCCAACTCACGGAGAACATCCACACGCACGTCGCAATAAACACGTGGCTTGCACGCACGCGTCGCTGCAATGCGCGGTACAGGGTTCCAACTGCCCACGGTGCCGTTAGAAATGTCATGACTGACATAAAGGACGCATCCACGTAGTCCCAGGTCGGATCGCCCGTATACGGCGCCATTAGCGTCATCGCTGCTGCCGCGATCGCAAAAGTAATCAGCTTCCAGGGGGCGGCAAGAGAGCAGCGGTAACGGCGCTGCAACAGGACCAGTGTTGCCCGTTCACGAATCATCATGACGACGGCAACCAGGCAAGCAAGACTGTAGGCGGCCAGATACGCAGTGAATGCGGGCGTAAGGCTCAAGCGCGCCTGGAACCTGTCCCGGGAATTTCGTAGGGTCCGCCTTTCTCGAGCGCCGCCCGGTAGGCGGATCGGGCGCGGCTTCGCGCCAGAAAAGCGGCGAGTCGCGGATAATCGGCACGCAGATTCGTCCGTACCTCGGCGGCCTCGAGCGGAAAACTCATTTGCACGTCGGCTGCGGTCAACGCCTCGCCGCAAAACCAGCTTGACTCGCCGAGCGACGACTCCATGAATGCAAGGTTGCGCCTGACGTTTGCATCAAGGTAGGCGCTGCGCACCTTGCCCGCTATGCCTTTCGCGATTGGCTTGACGAAAAACGGCATCGGCGCAGTCTCGATGCGGTTGATGATCAGCGAAATGATCATCAATGGCATGAATGTCCCTTCCGCGTAGTGCAGCCAATAGGTGTAGGCAAGGCGCTCCGGAGACCCGTCCGGCGGCAGTAATCTTCCGACGTCGTATTTGTGCACCAGGTACTCGATTATGGCACCCGATTCGGCCACGGTGACGTTACCATCGGTGATGATTGGCGACTTGCCCAGCGGGTGAACCCGCTGCAGTTCAGCCGGCGCAAGACCTGTCTCCGGGTCGCGTTCGTACCGCCTGATCTGATAATCAATACCGAGTTCCTCCAGCAACCACAGGATCCGCTGCGATCGTGAGTTCTCAAGGTGATGGACCGTGAGCATCGCCTACATGAGCTCCCGTATTACGCTCTGCATGCGCTGGCGGGTTTTTTCGTCGGGCAGCCGGCCCAGGCCCGCGCCGAGGTTGTCGAGCGCATGTTGCGGATTCGACGTCTCCGTCAGCACGCAGTTGATGGCAGGATGCGCGAGGATGTATTTGAGCGAGAACTGCGCCCAGGACTCGCAATCGAATTCAGCCGCCCACGCGGGCAAAACCTGCCCTTTGACGATGCCGAAGTAGTGGCCGTTGATAAACGGGCGGTTGACGTTGACGGCCACCCCATTGTCCAATGCCGTGGGCAACAGGCGATCGGCGGCTAATGGCTCCATCATCGAGTAATTGACCTGGACGAAGTCGACAAGACCGTCTTCGATCAGCCTCGTGACTGCCGGAAATGACTGTTCGCCGGAACGCGCGACCCCAATGTAGCGGACGAGCCCCTCGTCCTTCAGCTGTCGGTAATGATCGATGTGCTCACGGTAGGCACTGACATCACGCGTATGCACCAGGTCCAGCGCAGTCTTGCCCTGCCCTTCAGCAACCGCCCGCGCTTCCGCGCGCATCGCCTGTGCATCTGTTGCATCGAGGTAATTACCGACAAATGCCCCGTTAGCAGCGTTTAGCTCACGCAAGACCCGACCGACATTGAAACGGCTGGAGCCGCCGGCATCGATATAGCGACCGCCACGATCCAGGAACAGGTTGATCAGCTCCCGGGCCGCAGTCAGGTCATCGTCACGAAAAATGCTGGCATTGCCGAGGCCGATAACCGGCAGCGATTCCTCCGTGCCTGGAATCTTTCGCGACAGCAGCTTCTCATGGTGCGCGCCGAGCACGGACCCGGGCGAGCCCGTAATCAAAGTCGCCACGGCAGCATAACGCATGAAATCTCTACGATTGGTCACTTGTGCCCCTCCTCGGAATGTGCCGATATTATCCGAAAAATGGGCATTATTACGTTGACTTAGAGGTTTGTGCGGCTATACTGCGCCCAGCTTGCACGCTCGGCTGATATTTATGTACAACCATTTCGATGTTCCTTATCCAGTAGCTCGTCCTGATTTCATAAGTAACCCCAGCACGTCTAGCCAAACCCGCCTTATGCGTAAGGCGTTTTACTCATGAAATATAGGAAAAGACTATGTCTACTGTAACTGGAACCGTTAAATGGTTTAACGACTCGAAGGGCTTCGGCTTTATCGAGCAGGAATCAGGCCCCGACGTATTTGCCCACTTCAGCGCCATTCAGGGCGACGGGTTCAAATCGTTGGCTGAGGGCCAGAAGGTCGAGTTCACCGTCACGCAGGGCCAGAAGGGTCCGCAAGCCGAGAATATCGTACCGCTCTAAGGTCACGTTCATGTGAACGCAAAGGGCGAGGCCTCAGGGTCTCGCCCTTTTTTGTGGCGATTTGCAGTACCCTATGACGATATTCCGGCAACCCGCATCACGGAGTGGCCCATGAAGATCATCGTCTCCCTGCGATTCTATCTGCTCCTCAGCGCCGTTATCGCGATCACGGCGTGTGGCGGCGAGAAGGCTGAAGAAACCGCGACCGGAACAGCAGCGCCGTCTGCACCGGAACCTGCCGCCGCTATCGCCGAAGTCGAAACGCACCGCGATCTCGCGACGCTGTTGGCCAGCGACTTTCGCCCGGAAGCAGATCGCGCGCGTGATGCCGGTCGCAAACCGGCAGAAGTCATCGAGCTGCTCGGCATCGAACCTGGCATGCGCGTCATCGACATTATTGCCGCGGGCGGCTGGTACACCGAAGTATTGTCGCTGGCCGTTGGCCCCGAGGGCCACGTCGTCGCGCACAATCCGCCGCGTGTCCTCGAAATGCGTGACGGCGCGAATGAAACCGCGCTCAGCGAACGGCTCGCGAGCGAGCGTTTAGCGAACGTGTCGCGACTGAACAAGGATATCGCCGATCTGACGCCGGACGACGGGCCGTTTGATGCCGCGATAACCGCGCTGAACCTGCATGATATTTACAATCGCAATGGCGAGGAGGCGGCCATAGGCGCCATGAGCAAGATCTATGCGATTCTGATACCGGGCGGTGTGTTCGGCGTTATCGATCACGAGGGTAATGCGGACCAGGACAATGCGGCCGTACACCGGATGCGCAAATCGGATGCGATCCGCATGGCGGAAGCTGCCGGATTCGTTGTTGAAGCCGACAGCGGCATCCTGCATGTGCACTCTGATGACCGGACTCAGCATGTATTCGCCGAGGGCGTGCGCGGCAGGACGCATCGCTTCCTGCTCAAACTGCGCAAACCGGAGTAGTGCGTTACTCGCCGGCCAGTTGGTCCCACAGATAGCTGTAGATCAGCGCCTCGATTCTGGCAGCCTGCGCGTTGTCGGACGCACCGGCGTGCCCGCCGACCGTGTTCTCATAGTAGTAAACCGCGTGACCCATCTCTTGCATACGCGCAACCATCTTGCGCGCATGTGCGGGATGCACACGATCATCCCGTGTTGACGTGGTGATGAACGGCACCGGATAGTCGGCGTCCGGATCGAGATTATGGTACGGAGAATATTCCGCAATGAACTCCCAGTCTGCCGTATCGGGATCACCGTATTCGGCGACCCAGGATGCACCTGCCGGTAGCAGGTGATAGCGTTTCATATCCAGCAACGGTACCTGAATCACTATGGCGTTAAACAGGTCGGGACGCTGCGTCAGCATGACACCGGTCAGTAGCCCGCCGTTCGAGCCGCCGCGAATACCGAGATGCTCTGGGCTCGTGACCTTGCGTTGCATCAGGTCTTCGGCCACTGCGATGAAATCGTCATAGGCACGCTGGCGTTTCTCGCGCATCGCCGCACGGTGCCAGCGTGGGCCATACTCTCCGCCACCGCGAATATTCGCCATGACGTAGGCGCCGCCTCTGGCGAGCCAGCTGTGGCCCACGGTCGCACTGTAAACGGGAGGGCGGCTGACCTGAAATCCGCCATAGCCATACATCAGCGTCGGCGTCGAACCATCGGCTTCGAACTCCCTGGGCAGTACTACAAAGTAAGGCACGCGGGTGCCGTCCGCGCTGCTTGCGAAGTGTTGCTCGACGCGCATGCCGCGCGTATCGAAAAACTCGGGTGTCGAGCGCACAGACTCGATGCTGGCGCCACCGTCATTGCCGACAAATAAGGTGTCGGGTTGCAGAAAGCTCTCGTAATTGAAAAAGAAGACGTTGGACTTATCGTCAGCTGGCAAGAGCACGATATTGCCCAGCCGCGGAGCATCGATACTTTCGCCCACCCATGCGCCATCCACGAAACCAAATCGCGTCAGGCGGCTGACAACGTTCTCGAGTTGATTGACAAGCAGGTAGTCTCGCGTTCTGGTGATACCGCCGCGAACGATAGCACTCGAATCCGTCGGCTCGAGCAATACGTCGAAATGGCGGTCACCCTGCATGAAACGCTTGAAGTCGATCGACAGGAGCGCGCCAAGCGGATAGTCATGTCCGCCGACAGACCAGTCTGACTTGATTTCAACGATCATCTGCCCCTGCATAACGCCATGGAACTCGGCATCGTCCGGGATATCGATAGGGCGCAGTTCGCCAGCTTCGGTATACAGGTATTTCAGGGATGTGAAGAAACCCGGATTCCTAGCGGCGACGTCATAGGCCGTATCGCCGTCCCAGTCGCGGTATATGTAAGCAATAACGTCCTCTTTTCGACCCGCGAAAATCTCAGTCGCCTCTGCAAGCGGCTCGCCGCGACGCCAGATTCGTGACGTCCTTGCGTAACCCGAATCGGTCAGGCTACCGGCACCGACACCAGTGCCGATGTAGACAGCATCTTTATCGACCCAGGTTGCAACGGTCTTGGCTTCATCGACCTGAAACCCATCGGTCACAAAAACACGATCCTCGACGTCGAATTCTCGCACAACGGTCGCATCGGCACCGCCTCGCGACAGATTCAGCAGACAACGTCGATGATCGGGACGCAGGCACGCGGCACCCTTCCACACCCAGTCCTCACCTTCCTTCTCAGCGAGCGCGTCGAGATCGAGTACGACCTCCCAGTCCGGGTCGCCGGCAACAAAGTCATCGAGCGTCGTACGCCGCCACTGACCGCGTCGGTTATGCGCATCTTTCCAGAAGTTGTAGACAAAATCACCGCGCAGCGTGGGCGTCGGGATATTTTCGTCAGAATCGTAGATCTCGAGGTTGCGTGCGCGGAACGGCTTATAGGTTGGCAGGGCCTCGAGATAGCCAAGCGAGGCCGCGTTTTGCTTTTCTACCCATGCGAGCGCGTCTTCGCCCGCGACGGCTTCGAGCCAAATGTAGGGGTCGTCGATCTCCGTTTTCTCCGCATGTGCAGTAAATGTCAGCGCCAGCAGAACGGCTATTGATCGTCGGTGCACGGCGTCGGTCTCTTTATGCATGTTATCGCAGGCGTATTAGGCAAAATGCCTTGTTGCTAGTTCCCCCGAAAATGCGCCATTTGACCTTCCCAGCGTTCATGACCCTTGAGCACTGTCTCCGGCGCGTCGCGCAACGATTCTGGCGGAATCGCCGCATCTTTTGCTAGATTGTGCCGGTGACTTACGATCAAACGCACTGGATTCCCGTCCAGCAGCGGCGCCCGCTTCCGACCTATTATTATCGCGAGCATTTCATCGAGATGCTCGATTTCGTGGCGCAGCACTATGCGCACGTGCTGCTCGATGCGCACGTAGCATTCATCGAGGAGTTCCATCAACTGCCCACAGCCGCACAGTGCCTGTATGTGCGACTGGCGAATCGCAAAGGGCGAGTGTTCGCGGCCAATCGCTTGCGCTACCCCGAACTGGGCGACAGCAAACCCATACTCGACTCGCTGCGGGAGTGCGGCTGGATCAGCACGCCGCGTGTTCGTCATTATGCCGATGTACTCGGCTTCCTGACCAAGAGCGAAATCTACAAAGTCCTGTTGCCCCGCTGCACCGGGCTGAGCCGGTCGCTCAGGAAAGCCGAACTACTCGCTTTTGCGCGTGACAATGTTGCGCCGGGCGATTTCATGGCGAACCTCAACACCGATCGCCTTCTGGTCCGGCGGCGCGTCGACGAATGCCGCTACCTCTTGTTCCTGTATTTTGGTCGCATTCAGGACGGGCTGTCGCAATTCACGATGCGCGACCTGGGCCTCGTGCGCACCCAGAGCTATCATGCTGCTTATGAACCGCGCTTCAGCGATCGAGCCGCGGCATTCGAGCATTATTATTACGCGACTCGCGTCAAGCAGTTGGAAAAAGCGACACCGGACACGCTGGAGTCGCTTGGCACTGAGATGCGCAACTGGCCGGAAACAAATTTCCCGGGCAGCGCAGCGCTGCGCGACGAGCTTGCGTACAAACTTGGGCGCAAGGCCGAACAAAGTAAAGACATCGATACCGCACTGGCTATCTATCGCAAGGGCGAATCGGCGCAATGCAGCGAACGAGTGGTGCGGCTGCTGCTTGCCAGCGATCGCCGCGAACAGGCCAGGAGACATCTGGAGAACTGCATCGACGATCCACGCAGCGATGAGGAATGGATTGTTGCGAACGACATTTACGAGAGAAAGTTTGCGAAGAAGCGCACCTCGATATTGACCGACGTGCTCCGTGCCGCGCCAACGATCGACATAGACGAGTCGAAATGCGGCTCGCCCGAACGTGCCGTGGTGGAATATTTCGAGACTCGCGGCGTCGCCGCCTTTCGCACCGAAAATCTGCTCTGGCGCACGTTGTTCGGACTGCTTTTCTGGGAACAGCTCTTCAGCGACGGCGACGCCACCATGCATTCGCCCTTCGAGTTCCTGCCAGCAGCACTGAAGAACGGCAGTTTCTACTACAAGAACCGGGATCGTATAGAGTCGAAGCTCGCCCTGCTCGATGATCCAGCTGCCGTCAAGCGCGAGTTACTCAAGGTCAGTACACAGCACTACGGTACGCCGAATAGCGTGTTCCGCTGGCGGCGCTCGATGAGCGATGCGTTGTTCGCGCTCCTGTCGCATGCCGACGGTGACGCGCTCGCGCAAATGCTAAGACGTCTATGCCGCGATTATACCGATTCCCGCTATGGCTATCCTGACCTTATGCTGGTAGACGACGGCCGCGTACGTTTTGTCGAAGTCAAGGCGGAAGGCGACCAGCTGCGGCGCAATCAGCTGCTGCGCATCAGGCAGTTGCGTGAAGCAGGCTTCGACAGCAACGTGGTGCGCGTACGCTGGGTGCTCGACCCACAACAGGCGTATGTGGTCGTCGATGTCGAAACCACTGGCGGACGCGGCGAAAGCCATCGCGTCACCGAAATCGGTGCGGTCAAGGTACGCAATGGCAACATTGTCGATCGCTTTCAGACGTTACTCAATCCGCAACGAACCATTCCGCCAGGCATTACCCGGCTGACTGGTATCTCCGCTTCGATGGTCGTGGATGCGCCCTATTTCGTCGACATCGCGGACGATTTCGCAGAGTTCCTGCAGGATTCGATCTTCGTTGCGCACAATGTCGAGTTCGACTACGGCTTCATTGCCAATGAGTTCAAACGGATCGGGCGAGCGTTTCGCTTGCCGAAACTCTGCACCTGCGCGTCAATGCGCAAGCTGTACCCGGGCCACCGCTCGTACAGTCTGGCGGCGCTGTGCAGCGCATTCGGCATTCCGCTGCGCAGCCACCATCGCGCGATGTGCGACGCCGAAGCCGCGGCCGAACTGTTACTGCTGATAAACGAGAAACGTCAGGCGGACTGACATGTCGGGCAGATGAAGACACCGCGCCTGCCGTGGTTGCGGCGATTGATTTCCGTACCGCATGCATAGCACGGCGAGCCCTCGCGCCCATACACCTGGAAGCGCAGGGTTTCGAAACTCATGCCGCGGCGTTTTCTGTCCGCAGCAACGTCGTCTGGCACGGTCAGGCCGTGAGTCCGATACGAACGCCGACTGATGGTCAGCGTCTCGTCCGCAACCTTCTGCAGCGTCCCGCGCTCCAGCTGCGCAGGCCTGAGAGCCGGGTCGACGCGCGCTGCCCAGAGTATTTCCGAGCGCAGATAATTGCCGATTCCGGCCAGGAAGGTCTGATCGAGGTACAGGCTGCCAAGCGCGCGATTACGAAACGTCGCGGAATTCAGCCTGTCGATGATCCTTTCGCGAGTAAGCTCCGCGTCGAGGATGTCGGGCCCGATGCGCGTCAGGAAAGGGTGCTTCGCCAGCTGCCGTGCGGTCAAAACCTCGATGTCGGAAGCGCTGTACAACAGGGCGCTGTGCGTTTTGGTGTGCAAAGCGACACGCAGCTGGCGAACGGTTTGCGGCAGGTGCGGTCGCTCGGTCGTGTACCAGCGACCGTACAATTGATTATGGCTGTAGAGCGTCAGGCCGTTATCGAAACGCGTGAGCATTGCCTTGCCGCGAGTATCCACGGCCGACACGGTGCTCCCGGTCAGGCGCTTTGCGAAACCCTGCAAATTGGGCAGCTCGAGCGCTGCCGCAACGATCTCCTGGTTGACAAGTACTTGCGCAAGCTCGTCCGCCGCGAGTCGAATTTCGGGCCCTTCAGGCATTTGTCCGACGCTCGCTGCGGCACCGTCGGGAGCAATACTTGACGCTGGGCCAGTCGCGAACCCACTTGCGGCGCCAGGCAAACGGCAGCCCACAGGCGGCGCCCATCTTTTCCGGCAGATCCGACTTTGCGCGCATGACTTGCGCCTATGAAGTGCCGAGCGCGGCTTCTATGGCAGCGACAAGCTTGTCATCATACGGCTTGGTACGCGGACTGAACTCGGTGATCAACTGGCCATCCCGACCAATCAAAAACTTGTGAAAATTCCAGGTCGGGTAAGTTCCTGCAGCAGCGGCCAGCTGCTCGAAGAACGGATGCGCCGTGCCTTTCTTTACAGTGACTTTTTCGAACATGGGAAATTTCACCTTGTACGTCAGGCGACAAAACTCCTGAATCTCTGCCTCCGTACCCGGCTCCTGGCCGAAGAAGTCGTTCGACGGAAAACCAAGGATGACCAGGCCAGCACTACCATACTCCTGGTAAAGCTTTTCGAGACCATCATACTGTGGCGTGTTGCCACACTTGGAGGCCGTGTTGACAACCAGGACAACCTTGCCTGAGTAAGCCTCACCCAGGTTGACGACCTCGTCGGAAGCGAGGCGGCGAAACTCCTGGTTGAGCAGCGTTGCGTCAGATGCAACTGAAATAGCGGAAGCCATGAGCATGAAAACTCCTGTCAGTGTACGCATATCGAACTCCAATAAGAAACGCGTGCCCGGGTGAGGGACGCTGTTTTCCACCAGTGAATATGATGCCTCGCTCCTCCGGTTCACACTACCTTGTTTCTGTAACAACTCGTATCAATAATCGACCTGAGCGATACGACAGCTTAAGGTACGCGTTTCGGAGCAGCTGGCGGAATTCATGACGAGTATCGCAATAATCGGTGCCGGCCTGTCCGGGCTTGGCGGGGCACGCGAGCTATACCTGCATCACGACGTCACGGTTTTCGATAGATCTCGCGGCATCTGTGGCCGCATTGCCACACGTTATATCGGTGACTTTGAATTCGACCCTGGAGCCGAATTTTGCACCGTGCGACCCGATGCGTTCAGAAATTATTTGCAGCCGCTCATCGCAGACGGCGCAGTTGCCAACTGGGCGGGACGCTGCGCCGAACTCGAAGGCAATAGACTGAGCACGACACGATATTGGGTTGACACATCGCCTCATTATGACGGTACGCCACGGATCAATACTTTGGGCAAATATCTGGCAAGAGAGCTCCGCGTGCGTTTGCAAACCTGCGTCACCCGACTTGAACGTGAAAAGCAGCACTGGCTGCCGCGCGGCACGCATCGCTGGCGCTGGTTCAGAAAGCCGTCAGAGATCAGTCGACTACTTGCCGATGGCGGCTTGTCGGTAGTGGACTCGGTTGGTGTCGCCGCGAACCCGCTGCGCCGCAGTTTGCGCCTGACAGGCACGCTGGCCGTTAACTGCATGCTGTTCAGCGCCCGCGCGCCACGCTGATTGATTAAATCCATGCTCGTCATTCTCGGCAACCAGCTGTTTCCTCTGCAGTATTTGCCCGATCCCGCAGACGGGCCCGTGTTCATGGCCGAGGACGTCGGCCTGTGCACCTACGAAAGACATCACCAGCAAAAGATCGTGCTGTTTCTCGCCGCCATGCGTGCCTACGCCGACGAACTTCGAGAAGCCGGTTTCGACGTCGTTTATCACGAATTGGACATTAATAAATCAGATACTTATGAAAGAAAGCTAACTCGGACTCTGCAATCGCGACGGAGCAGCGTGCTGCGTCATTTCGAGATCGAAGACAAGCCGATGGAGCGGCGCCTGGTCGAATTCGCCCGGGCCAATGATCTCGATCGGCACGAGCTGGCTTCGCCTATGTTCACCTGCTCGCGCGACGCGTTCGCACGCTTCGCCGAAGCCCGTCCGCGCCTGCTGCTGGCTGATTTTTACAAGCAGCAGCGACAGCGTCTCGGCGTGCTGATCGAGGCGGACGGCAAGCCCGTCGGCGGCCGCTGGAGTTTCGATAGTGAGAACCGCAAAAAGCTGCCGCAAAAAGTGACGCCACCCGACCTTCACTGGGCCAGCCCGACGGACCATGTTGCGGACGTCATCGAGATTGTTGCAACAGAATTTGCCGACCATCCCGGTGAAGCTGCCGGTTTTCGCTGGCCGACGACCCGGGCACAGGCGCTGGCTTGGCTCGACGACTTCGTCGAAAATCGACTGCAGCAGTTCGGCCCGTATGAAGACGCAATGACAGTGCGCTCGAGCACGGTGTTTCACAGCGTTTTGAGCCCGTGCCTGAATATCGGCCTGTTGACGCCGGCCGAGTTAATCGATGCGGTAACGCAACAAGCGGCCGATATCCCGCTGCAAAGCCTCGAGGGATTCCTTCGCCAGGTGATCGGTTGGCGCGAGTTCGTCCGCGGTATTTATCAGCAGTTCAGCGAACGCCAGGAAACGAGTAATTTCTGGCACCACGAACGCGAGCTGACCGAGGCCTGGTACGATGGCACGACAGGCATTCCGCCGCTCGACGACGCGATCCAGACGGCGTTGCGGCTGGGATGGACCCATCACATTCCGCGCCTCATGGTACTCGGTAACCTCATGACGCTGTGCGAAATTCGTCCGACCGCCGCCCATAGCTGGTTCATGGAAATGTTCGTCGATTCCTCGGAATGGGTTATGGGCCCGAACGTTTATGGCATGGGCCTGTTCAGCGACGGCGGCATCTTTGCGACGAAACCTTATATTTGCGGATCGAATTACCTGCTGAAGATGAGCGATTACCGGAAGGGCGCCTGGTGTGACACCGTCGACGGCCTGTATTGGCGCTTCATCGACAAGCATCGTGACTTCTTCGCGGCAAACCCGCGCCTGGCGCTGATGCCGAGAGCGCTGGACCGCCTCGACGAGTCGCGGCGGCAACGGATTTTTGCGTCCGCCGAGAACTTCATCGACCGCTATACGACCGGGCCTCCGGCATCGCGGTGAGCGCGACCAGAGGACGCAACTAGGCCGCGATGGACGCCGGCTGCGACTCAGCGACTGTACGAGCCGATCAGTTCATCGACCGCAGCGTCCACTCGGGACATCACACCGTCGAGCAGCACGAGTTCCTCGTCAGTGATCACCGTCGCCATGGCGGCGATCACCCGGTTTTGCGGCGCAAACGATTCCCGGACCAGGTTCGCGCCGGCGTCGGTCAGCTCGAGCCGCTTGTTGCTGGCGTCAGCCGGATCCGGTCGCCGCCGTAACAGGCCGCCAGGCCGAGTACGCGGGCCGGAGAGCCCCTGCTACCCTGCCTCAGGCAGCGGCGCGCCTGCCGACGGTGGCACAGCGGATGTCCTGCGCTCGACCAGGAACGGAATCACGAGTATCGGGATGATTGCCAGGGCGGCGTCGATATAGAACATCCTGCTGTAGTCCCACGTATCGACGGCAGCGCCCTGCCAGGCGTTCGTGTACGAGATCGTCAGGTTTCGCAGAGCCATGAAGCCGGTGAACTGGGTCGCTGCAATCGCAGGATTGGTTAGCCCCATGAATATCGCGGCGCTGGTGCCATAGTGCATACCCATGAACAGGCTGAACGCGAGCGCGGCGGCGAAGTACCGTGGAATCGTGATGCCGCCGAGGCCTGCTTCACCGCCGAGAGCGATGGCCATGTACAGCGCCGGCAGGATCGTCAGCGCGTAATAAGCCGCCAGCATTTTGCGGCGGCCCAGTTTATCAGCCAGCCAGCCACCCAAGATACAGCCGGCCGCCGACGCGATCGTGCTGAGGACGTTCAGTTGTGCGATCTGACCATCGGACATGCCGATGTCGACCTGCAAGGTCGTTGACACGCCCGACGCCAGAGCCATGGCGCCAAACGGCAACAGCGCAAACACCACTCCGATCAGCGGCCCGGATCCGGATCGGAAAAAGCCGACCTGCAGTTCACGCACGAAACCCGCAACCGACTCCTTGAATTTCCTCCAGACCTGCGCTGCGGCCTCGGCAACCCGCGGGGCCATGGTCGGATCCTTGACGAAAAACAGCGTGAACAGCATGACCGCCAGCAGCAATGCGCTGACGTAAAGAAACGATACATCGAACCCGAACTGCTCGGAGACGAACATGGCGCCGCCGCCACCAAGGCCCTGGCCAACATAGGCGCCGGCAAACATGAATCCGTTACCCTGGCCCCGCTCATCGGCGTGCAACGCATTGACCGCCAGTGAGTCGATCGCCACATCGTTCGTTGCGGCAAACACATTGTGCAGGATGACGAGCATGATCAGCAGATCGAAGTACTCGGCGTGATCGATCTGTGCCACGGCGTAAAGTGTAATGATCATCAACGACTGACACAGCACGATCCATGCCTTGCGACCACCGAAGCGCTGCAGGCTTACCAGGTCTACCAGTGGCGCCCAGGCCCATTTGAAGGCCCACGGCAGGTAAAAGGCGGCGATGAAGGCGCCAACCTGAGCGACATCGATGCCTTCGCGGCGCATGTAGGCGGCCATCGCAACTGCCGCGAAACCGAGTGGTATGCCCTCGCTGATGTAGAGCAGGCCAAACGTCCCCAGCCGGCCCTTCTTGGTATCGAGCAAATTCGTCCCGGCCAATATCGACCTCCTGTGTCGAGGTTTCCCGTTCGATCCCGCAATGGAATCGTAGCAGTGCGGCGACACGCTGTCCGCTGGCAATGCTAAGCTGACCTCAATTACCATAGCGGGCAGTTACCCGGATTGCGCCCCGATGAAATTTTTCAATCGTCTTCACAATCGCTGCGCCCCAGCCGGACTCGAGCTCGTCATATTGAAGAAGCTGCCGCTGGTCCTGCTCATAGGCACGCTGCTGCCGGTAGCGCTGTCGGTGCTGGTCCGGATATGGCCTGTAGCGGGCGGAGACGTCGCCAAGCACGTAGCCAGCGTGGATATTTTCGCTATTGCTGCGACGATCACTTTCCTGACCGGAGTGTTTACGGTGGCGATTGGCTGCGTGGTCGTTTTCATTATGAAAGGCCCTGCTTACGTGGCCGATCCCTACCCGCTCGAACATGCGGACCGGCCGGAAGGCGGCAGCACCGACTAACGATCCGGACCATAACAGGGAGACGACCATGACCGTTGCCTACGTTGAGCGCGAAGATGCAGACGCTGCGACACTCGAGTTCTACGATCGCGCCGAAGAGCGATTCCAGGCGCTGCTCAATATCTTCAAGGTGTTTGGCCATCATCCGGAATACGGCGCCGTATTTACGGATCTCGTCATGGCGATTCTCAAAGACGGAGAAATCGACTGGTTGACGAAGGAATTGCTGATTCTCAAGGCAACGCAGAGCAACAACTGTCAGTACTGTGTCGTACAGCATGAGCGCGTCTCGGAAATGCTGGGCATGGGCAAAGACAAGATCGCCGACCTCGATGGCGATACTTACAAGAAAAGCCCTTTGTTCACGGAAGGAGAGCGTGCTTTGCTCGACCTGACCGTGCAGATCGGCGAAGACGCAAACAAGGTGTCGCAAGAACTCTGGGACCGCCTGCACGAGCATTGGACGGATGCGCAGATCGTCGAGGCGACATTTACGATTACCACCTACATCATGGTGTCAAAATTCGGCGATGCGCTCGGCGTCGAACTGGAATCGATGTTCGACGGTGTGCAGCCAATTCTGCACGTCGAGCATTAATCGCGAACACCGTAGGTCGTGATCAGCAGAGCGACCGATGTGATCAGCAGTACAGGCGACGAATAGACGCCGGGTGCTGCTGCGCCCAGAAAGACTGACGCACCGATGTGGCCGAGCGCGTTTGCCGTCATCAATAAGCCCAGGAAATAGGCCAGCGGACGCAAATAGCGCTTGCCTGCGAATACCAGCGGCGTCAGCGCCAACAGCAGCGAAACGCCAAGCGCAAGACCCACGATCCATACCGGATAGCTGAACGCCGGTAGCGGAATCCACGGGTAGCTAGCGCGCGCCAACAGCACGAGCGAATTGTAGAAAGGCAGAAAATCGGTTGCTACCTCATCGACAACGTGCAGTGCCAAAGCGATCACCAGCGCAAGCCAGGCGATGCCCCATTTCCTCGTCCGATTTGCGGTATCCACAGTCCGTCCGGATGTATAAGTGTCACGATTTTGAGTATAGGATCAAATGCGGGCTTCGTGCGTGCCGGAGACGCAGGCCATGCGCATCATCGAAGACGATTTGCAGAATCCAGACGTGGTCAGGCTGCTGCGTGAGCATCTGCAACACGTCGCCAGCCTGTCGCCACCAGGTAGCGTGCATGCGCTCGACGTACAGGCATTGCAATCGCCCGCCGTAACCTTGTGGACGGCATGGGAAGAAGACGAACTGCTTGGCTGCGGTGCTCTCCAGGAGTTGACCACGGAGCATGCCGAAATAAAGTCGATGCGCACGGCAACGGCGCATCTCGGGACCGGGGTTGCCTCGGCGATCATGCGGCATCTGATTGATGAGGCGCGCAGCCGCGGTTATGTCCGCCTCAGCCTGGAAACCGGCTCCGCGGCCGAATTCACTCCCGCACAGTCGTTGTACCGGAAGTTCGGCTTTCGCTTTTGCGAACCGTTTGGCGCCTATCAGGAGGATCCGTACAGCCGTTTCATGACGCGCTCGATCTAGCTGAGCGATTTCCCGGCTACCACCCCAGGCTCAACAAGACGAACCAGGCAATAATGCCATTCGCGGCCCACAAGGCGATACCGAGAGCGCATCCGAAGCGGCTTTTGTTTTGCGCCTCAGGGTCGCCGGGTGACGCTGTGTCGCCCCGGTCTGCGAGCGCATTGATAATCATCCACTCGAAGCCCG
>Ga0224512_10002890_pt1 | contig 15398 bp, 11 predicted proteins | sample SF_May12_sed_USG_4_FD_169103 | JGI IMG/M metagenome (GOLD analysis project Ga0224512, IMG submission 169103) | Sediment microbial communities from San Francisco Bay, California, United States - SF_May12_sed_USGS_13 | ecosystem: Environmental > Aquatic > Marine > Sediment | place: USA...
CGGATCGATGCCGGCCACCGCGACCGGCGCCTTCATCGCATCGCGACGGAAGGGCTCACCCAGTTCCTGGTTCAGCACCACCTCGATAAATGTCGTGACATTGTCTTCCATCTGTTCCTTGACCGCGGTTTTCAACGCCGCGGTGAGGCCTGCCATGGTTTCCGCCTTGACGCCCTTGAGGCCACAGGCATCGGCGACCTTCGCGTATTCGACGCCGACGTTGAGTTCGGTGCCGACAAAGTTATCGTCGTACCACAGCGTGGTATTGCGCTTTTCCGCGCCCCACTGGTAATTGCGGAAGATGATCATCGTGATCGCCGGCCATTCGTTGCGACCGCAGGCGGTCATTTCGTTCATCGCGATACCGAACGCGCCGTCACCGGCAAAGCCGATCGCGGGCACGTCGGGACGTGCGATCTTGGCGCCGAGAATCGACGGCAGGCCATAGCCACAGGGGCCGAACAGGCCGGGCGCGAGGTACTTGCGGCCATCCTCGAAGCTCGGGTAAGCGTTGCCGATGGCGCAGTTGTTGCCGATGTCGGACGACATCATCGCGTGCTCCGGCATCGCCTGCATGATCGCCTGCCAGGCCTGGCGTGGCGACATGCGCTCCGGATCGCGCTTGCGCGCGCGCTCGTTCCAGGTGATGCCTTCGTCGGTGTCTTCCTCGTAAATCATTTCCGCCAGTTCGCGCTGCCAGTTGTCTTTGGTCTCGGCGATCAGCGCCTTGCGGGTCTCGCGGCCCGCATCTCCGGCGCCGTCGGACAGTTGCGCCAGGATCTGCTCGGCAACGCGCTTCGCATCACCCTGGATCGCGACGTCGACCTTCTTGGTCAGGCCGATGCGGCTGGCGTTGATGTCCACCTGGATAATCTTGGCGGTCTTCGGCCAGTAATCGATGCCGTAACCGGGCAGCGTCGAAAACGGATTCAGCCGGGTGCCGAGCGCGAGCACGACGTCGGCCTTCGCGATCAATTCCATCGCCGCCTTGGAACCGTTATAGCCGAGCGGGCCCGCGGCCAGCGGGTGTGAACCCGGGAACGCGTCGTTGTGCTGATAGTTGCAGCACACCGGTGAATCGAGACGCTCCGCCAGCTGCTTCGAGGCTCCGATCGCGCCACCGAGCACGACGCCGGCGCCGTTCAGAATCACCGGGAATTTCGCCGCCGATAGCAGTTTCGCCGCCTCGGCAATCGCCTGCGCGCCGCCGGGCGAACGCTCGAGGCGCACCACCTGCGGCAACTCGATATCGATCACCTGGGTCCAGTAGTCGCGCGGCACGTTGATCTGCGCCGGCGCAGAGCCGCGCCACGCGTTTTCGATGACGCGGTTCAATACCTCGGCGATGCGGGTCGGATCGCGCACTTCTTCCTGGTAGCAAACGCAGTTTTCGAAGATTTCCATTTGCCTGACTTCCTGGAAGCCGCCCTGGCCGATGGTCTTGTTGGCTGCCTGCGGGGTGACCAGCAGCAGCGGGGTGTGGTTCCAGAAGGCAGTCATGACCGGCGTCACGAAGTTGGTAATGCCGGGGCCATTTTGCGCTATCGCCATCGACATCTTGCCGCTGGCGCGGGTGTAGCCGTCGGCGCTCATACCGGCGTTGCACTCGTGCGCGCAGTCCCAAAACTTGATGCCCGCTTGCGGGAACAGGTCCGAAATCGGCATCATTGCAGAGCCGATAATTCCAAAAGCGTGCTCGATGCCGTGCATCTGCAGAACCTTGATAAATGCCTCTTCAGTCGTCATTTTCATAGCGTTTTCCTCGGGACCGGGTCTAAATCAGGTGGCCGGCTAAAATAAGCCAACCGCGGTTTCGTGGTAGTACCAGTTGCGATCTATTCTTGATGCCAGTTTTCATATGCCGGTTATCGGGGCAGGATTTTTCTCCCGGGCCGGCGGGGACCAGAGGGTCGCTGGGAGCGCAGGGTGTTTCTCGCAGAGGCGCAGAGTTCGCAGGGATCGCAGGGAAAGGTCAGTGATTGCCGGTAAAAACGTCATGCCGGCCTCCAGGCTGGCATCCATTATTCGGGGGTACGACATCATCCGCAAAGCCCTTGAGCTTTCCGGAGTACTTCCGAGGATACAGTTGTGATGGATTGCGGCTCGGAGGCCGCAATGACGTTTCTACATGATGTCGAGCCTGAGCCGGTGTCCATCTGGACTGGATTTTACGACAAGGATTGCGCGGTTCGGCGCAGGCGGACCCTGCAGGCGTCGTAGTCAAGGGTTACTCGGCATCCTGCTTGATTCCGCCGCGAACCCTGCGATCTCCGCGTCTCTGCGAGAAATATATAGTCGCTGCAGACTGGCGACGACGTCAGATCATGTCGTGGATCAGCGCGGCGAGCTTGCGGATGCCGGGTTCGATCTGCTTCGCCGAGATCGACGAGTAGCCGAGACGGATGAAGTTCTGCGGCGGATCGTCCTGCATGAAGCAGATATCGCCCGATTCGATCAGGATGCCGGCCTTGCGCGCCTGCTCTTTGAGCTTGCGTGTATCGAGCCGCGCGGGCCCCTCGACCCAGTAGGAGGTGCCGCCGAAGGACGGGATGCGCGACGATTCCGGCAGGTGCCTGTTGAGCGCCTTGCCCATCACCTGCCAGCGATTCTCGTAGGTCTGGCTGAGCCGATGAATCAGCGAATCGTGGTGACCCATCGACAGGAACAGCGCGACGATACGCTGATTGTTGGCGGGCGGATGGCGCACCATCAGGCGGCGCAGCGCGCGCGCCTCTTCGATCAACTTCTTCGAACCGACCATGTAACCGAGGCGCAGCCCGGGCGCGAGCGTCTTCGACAGGCTGCCGACGTAGATGACGCGCCCGGTCGCGTCCAGGCTCTTCAGCGCGGGCGTCGGTTCGCCGACAAAATTGATTTCGCTTTCGTAGTCATCCTCGATGATCAGGAAGTCGTGCTCCTCAGCCTGCTTGAGCAGCAGCTCGCGGCGTTCCAGCGGCATCGTCACCGTGGTCGGCGACTGGTGGCTCGGCGTCGTATAAACAAACTCGCAGGCGTTCATCTCATCGCCGGGCACGACCCCGAGTTCGTCGACCGCGAGCGGCACCATGCGCGGCGACTTGAGCTCGAAAATATTGCGCGCGTCGGGATAGCCCGGGTTTTCCATGCCGACGCGGGTGCCCTGCTCGATCAGCAGGTCGGCGAGAATATACAGCGCCTGCTGCGCGCCCATCGTGATCAGGATTTCGTCGCGCGCGGCCCACACCCCGCGGCGCGGCAGGATGCGCGCCTGGATCTGCTCGATCAGCAGCGGGTCGTCGGTATCGATGCGATCCGGCGTGACATCCTGTATATCGCTGACGCTGAGCGCCTGGCGGCAGCATTCACGCCAGTCGGCCACCGGAAACAGGTCGGGGTCGAGTTGCCCGAACAGGAACGGGTAGGGGTACTTCTTCCAGTCCAGCGGCTTGACGATATTGCGCTGCTGCGACGGGTGGAACTTGATATGCCGGTTCCAGTCCGGCGGCTGCCGCTCGCCGTCGAACCTGAGCGGCTCGACGCGCACGCGCCCGTCGAGCATGGTCTTGTCGATGTAGTAACCGCTGCGCTCACGCGCCACCAGGTAACCCTCGTCGATCAGCTGCTGGTAGGCGAGCACCACGGTATTGCGCGCCACGCCGAGGTGACGCGCGAGTTCGCGCGACGACGGCAGCGGCACCTCGAGCGGCAGCTTATCGTCGAGAATCGCGCTGACGATCATTTCGCGCAGCTGGCGCTGGTAGCTGATTTTCCGGTCCCCGGAAAGTCGGAACAGCTGGCCCCACATCATGTTGTCGCCGCGGTTTTGCATGCCCTGTTAAATTGGTCTCATAGATAGGAGTAATCTGGCTCTATTGTAACCTGTTCGATTCAATTTAGCCTCTGATTCCCTTAACCGATTTAGGATCGCCAGTTGGCGCGGAGACTGCGATGAAACCCGAAAATATCAGTGAAATTGTCGGTAGCGACAGGAATCACCTGTGGCATCACCTGGTGCAGCATAAACCCTGGCAGTCGACCGACCCGATGGTCATCGTCGAGGGCAAGGGTATGCGCGTCAAGGATCACAACGGCCGCGAATACCTCGACGCCGTATCCGGCGGCGTCTGGACCGTGAACGTCGGCTACGGCCGCGAGAGCATCGCCGACGCGGTGCGCGACCAGATCGCCAGGATGTGCTACTTCGCAAACTCCGCGGGCAATATTCCGGGCGCCCAGTTCGCCGAAAAGCTGGTCGACAAGATGCCGGGCATGAGCCGCGTTTACTATGCCAACTCCGGATCAGAGGCCAACGAAAAAGGCTTCAAACTGGTTCGTCAGCTCGCCGCGCTGAAGAACGACGGCAAGAAACACAAGATCGTCTACCGCGACCGCGATTACCACGGCACCACGATCACAACCCTCTCTGCCGGCGGCCAGGCGCAGCGTAAGGATCAATACGGTCCCTTTACCCCGGGTTTCGTCGAAATTCCGCACTGCCTTGCCTACCGCGATGCGCGTGGCGACGACCCCGATTACGGCGTGCAGGCGGCGAAGGACCTGGAAAAGGTTATTCTCGCGGAAGATCCCGATACGATCGGTTCGGTCTGCCTCGAACCGATTACCGCCGGCGGCGGCGTCATCGTGCCGCCGGAGGGTTACTGGGAAACCGTGCAGGAAATCTGCAGCAAGTACGGCGTGCTGATCCATATCGACGAGGTGGTCTGCGGCATGGGCCGTACCGGCAAGTGGTTCGGTTACCAGCATTACAACGTCAAGCCCGACATCGTGACGATGGCCAAGGGCGTCGCCAGCGGCTACGCGGCGATTTCGGTCATGGTGACCACCGAGGACCTGTTCAACGAATTTCTCGCCGAGCCGAGCGACAAACTGCACTACTTCCGCGATATCAGCACCTTCGGCGGCTGCGCCGGCGGGCCCGCGGCGGCGCTCGAGAACATGCGCATCATCGAGGCAGAAAACCTGCTCGATAACGTCAACAGGATGGGCGATTACCTGATGGGTCGGTTGCACGAACTCAAGGACAAGCACGCCGTCATCGGCGACGTGCGCGGCAAGGGCCTGTTTTGCGGCGCCGAACTGGTCACGGACCGCGCGACCCGGGAGCCGCTCGACGAGGGCGTGGTGGCTGGCGTGGTTGGCGACTGCCTCAAGCAGGGGGTTATGATCGGGCGCACCAATCGCAGCTTGCCGCGGTTTAACAACACGCTGTGCCTGAGCCCGGCGCTGATTTGCACCAAAGACGATATCGACGAAATCATCGCTTCGATGGATGTTGCGCTCGGGAATCTTGCAATGTAGGCGGCAACGGGGATAATCCCCAGCCCATGAAGCGTTGCCTGATTTTCATTTTTGCGCTGTGCGCGGGTTTTGCCGGCGCGGCCGTCAGCGCGGCAGAGCACAGGCTTACGGAAATTTCCGTGGGCTATTTACTGCAATGGCCGACGCCTGCGCTGTTCGCCCAGAACAAGAAGACTTTCGACGGTGCGCTCGGGCTCGCGGTCAACTGGGTTCCTTTCGTCAGCGGCAACGACATGAACGCCGCGCTCGCCGCGGGCCAACTACAGATCGCCTATGCGCAGGGGCACGTCCCGTTCCTGGTGGGCGTCACCCAGGGCCTCGAGCTGACCATGGTCGGCATCGCCGTCGGCTATCACGATAACGATAATTGCATCGTGCGTGACGATGCCGGGATCACGCGCGATAACGCGGCCGAGCTACAGGGTAAAAAAGTCGCGCTTCGGATCGGCAGCGTTAGCCACTATCGGCTGCTCAGGGTGCTGGCGCATCTCGGTGTCGATGAGTCGCTGGTTGAAATCGTGGGGACAGCCGACGGCACCGCTAGCGCCACCGCGCTGCAGCATGGCGACGTGGTAATGGCCTGCGCCTCGGGCGGGGCCCTGCGCGCCATTTCGACGCTAGGGAAACCATTGATGACCGGTGCGGAGCAGGCGCAGATCGGCCTCAAGCTGTTCGATACGGTGACGGTGCCGAATGTGTTTCTCGACGAGCACCCGGAAATCGTGCAGGCTTTCATGGACGTCGTCGAAGCTTCCAATAAACACTGGAAAAAGAATCCGGAGCCGATGCGCGCGGCTATCGCCCGCGCCGCGCAGATGGATCCCGACAGCGTTAAACGCACGCTCGATGGATTCACCTTTCCCACGGCAATGGACCAGAAAACCGACGACTGGCTAGGCGCCCTCGTGCCCGCATACAGCAAGGATCTCGCGGATTTTTTCGTAGCCTACGGAAAACTCGAAAAAGCGCTCGATAGTTATGATCGTTTCGTGACCACCCGTTTTCTGAGATGACCGTCAGCAAACGGTTTGCGCGGTTTTTCGAGCCGTTGCCGGACTGATTGGCAGAGGCTACCGGGGTTGCAAATCGCCGACATTGTTGAGCGCCTGGTCCAGGATGACTTCCTGTTCATCGAATCCGCGCAGGCGATCGACCTGCTGTCTGCAATCGTGGCCGCGCCGATCGGCAGCGACGAAGTTTTTCTGAACAGCTGGAGCCGGCTCGAGGAAGATCAGTACATGGCCGACGGCGGCAAGTATCGCAAACGCCGCCACGCGGTTTACGCGATCCTGAATCCAGGCGACCAGGCGCAGTTGATGTCCTACCAGCCGCATTACCAGACGGTCGACTACAACCCGCTCAATGGCGGAGTGGCGCGCTATTTCGCACCGATACTGGACGACCTGCACCGGAGCCTGACGCTGGCAGCGCTGCTCGAATTCGGCAACCGCGTGTTCACCCAGATGACCGGCAACCACCAGTGGCATATCGAGCTGCACCAGTTTCGTATCGAGGCGCGCGACGGCAAGATCGGCAAACCCACGCCCGAAGGGGTGCATCGCGACGGCGTCGATTTCGTCATCGTCGTCATGATCAAGCGCGTCAACATCGACAGCGGTGCGACGACGATTTTCGATCTCGACCACAACCAGGTCGGTGAATTCATGCTGCGCGAACCTTTCGACCTGGTGCTGGTCAACGATCGCCGGGTGCACCACGGCGTCACGCCGATCACCCAGCTCGACCCGGACACGGAGGCATTCCGCGACGTGCTGGTCATCACTTTCAAGAACCGCGACACGATCTAGAAGGTTCGGGGAAGGATTCTCGCAGGGACGGCGGGTCCGCGGGGGCCGCAGGGAAAATAGTGGATATTCCCGCTGACGCGGCGGGGCTTGCCGGGGGTTGATGAAAGAATTTCTCGCGCAGGCGCAAAGCTCGCGGAGAGCGCTGAGCGGGGAATGGTGATTCGCTGGGTAATCGTTATCCGCCCCCCCGCCGTCCCCGCGAGAACCCGACCCGGCGCTTGCTGTCGTGGGTGGCGCGGTTATGATAGATTCAACCAATCTTTTTTGTGCTGAAATTCATTGACTGAATACCTGACTACCAGGGAACTCGCCGAGCTGTTGCGTATCAAGGAGCGCAAGGTCTACGACCTGGTCGCGTCCGGCGCGGTACCCTGTTCGCGCGCCACCGGCAAGCTGCTGTTTCCGCGCAAGGCGATCGACGACTGGCTGGCGAGTAACGTTTCCAGCCCCGCCGCGCTCAGGTCGCGGCCGCTGGTCATCGTCGGCAGCCACGACCCGCTGCTGGAATGGGCGCTGCGCGCGTCGCAATGCGGCCTGGCCACTTATTTCGACAGCAGTCTGGACGGCATCGAGCGCTTCGCCAACGGCGAGGGCATCGCGGTCGGCATGCATCTTTACGATGTCGAATCCGACAGCTGGAACAACGCCCGCGTGGAATCGCGCTTCGCCACCGCCCGCGTCGTGCTGGCGGAATGGGCGAAGCGCTCGCGCGGCATTCTCGTCGCAGCGGATGCGGTAAGCCAATACGGGGGATTAAGCGACCTTGCCGGCAAGACCATGGTTCCGCGCCAGCCCGGCGCGGGCAGCCAGATCCTGCTCGAGGCGCTGCTGCACCGTCAGCAAGTCGACGCCAACGACATCATCTGGGCGCCGCAGGCGCGCAGCGAGGTGGACGCGGTTATCGAAGTCGTCGAGGGACGCGCCGATGCCACCTTCGGCCTCGCAATGCTGGCCAGCCAACATCGCCTCGGTTTCGTACCGGTGATCGATGAACGCTACGACATACTGGTCGACCGGCGCGCCTGGTTCGAACCGACCTGGCAGTCGCTGATCCGCTTCTGCCAGACGCCCGAGTTTCGCGAACACGCGCAAGTGCTGGCCGGATACAACATCGACGACCAGTTCCGGATACACTTCAACGGCGCCGACTAGATCGCCGGTTCCCCGGCGGCAAGTTCTAGTTGGCGTTCGGGAAAAAAAGCTGCAGACCGTCGAGCTGGTATGCTGCGATCGCGGCCTGCCCCTTTTTCGATAGCACCCAGTCGATGAAAGCCTGCGCCGCGTCGCGCCTGACCTGGCTGCACTTGTCGGGATTTACCATGATGATTCCGTACTGGTTGAACAGCAAATCGTCGCCCTCGACCTGGATTCTGTAGTCCTGCTTGTTCTTGAAGCTGATCCAGGTGGCACGATCGGTCATGGTATAGGCGCCGCTGCCGACCGCGGCGTTGAGCGTCGCGCCCATGCCCGAGCCGGTTTCGAGATACCAGCTGCCGCTGCCCTGTGTCGGGTCGGTCGCGGCCTGCTTCCATAACGCCATTTCTTTCTTGTGCGTGCCCGAGTTGTCGGCGCGTGACATGAACTTCGACTTGTTGCCGGCGATACGTTTTAGCGCGGCCAGCGCAGACTTGCCGCCCGCGATTCCGGCTGGGTCGGCGGGCGGACCGACGAATACGAAATCGTTATACATGACGTCGTGGCGCGCGACGCCGTAACCCTCGCCGACAAACTTCTGTTCCGCGGATTTCGCGTGCACCAGCAGCACGTCGCCGTCACAGTTCTGCGCATTCTTGATCGCCTGCCCGGTGCCGACCGCGACCACGTTGATCGTGATGCCGGTGTCTTTCCTGACCATCGGCAACAGGTAGTCGTAAAGCCCGGAGTTTGCCGTCGACGTCGTCGACTGGACGATAATCGAGTTGTCCGCAGACCAGGCCGGGGCGGTACCCAGCATGATCAGCACGGTGGTTACGAGGGCCTGTTTTAAGCATGTTTTCACGATCTATTCCTTAGTTATCAGGGTCGTGGATGATCTGGATTAGATGACGATTTTGCCATCGAGGAAGGCGCGCGCCTGCTCGCTCGACGGCGCGGCGAAGAACTCGGCGGCGGGCCCATGTTCGAGCAGGCGGCCGTTGTGCATGAACAGCATGTCGTCGGCGAGTCGCCGCGCCTGGCCGGTGTCGTGCGTGACCAGGATGATTTTGACGCCGCGCTCGCGCGTCTGCCGCAGCAGGTTCTCGATTCGCAACGTCGCGGCGGAATCGATACTGGCGCAGGGTTCGTCCAGCAGCAGCACGTCAGGGTTGGTGGCGAGCGCGCGCGCCAGCGCGAGCCGCTGTTGTTCCCCACCGGAAAGCAGTCGCGCGGCCTGGTTGCGCAGCCGATACAACCCGGCCTCGTGCAGAACCTCGTCGCGGCGTTGCCGGTACCGGCCGCCCTGCGGTTTCAGCACGAAGTCGATATTCGCGGCGACCGAGCGGCGCATCAGCACCGGTTTCTGAAACACCAGCGCCTGTCTGCGCCGGGTGTCGGGGCCGAGCGACCTCCCGGCCCAGCGAATTTCGCCCGCGCTCGGTTCGAGCAGGCCGTGGATCAGGCGTAGAAACAGGCTTTTACCGGCGCCGTTGGGACCCATGATCACGCTGATGCCGGTATTTTCGATGGCGACGCTGACCTTGTCCAGCAGCAGGTCCGGGCCAATCCGGTAGCACAGGTCGTCGACCTCGAGCGGTAGCAGTAACGAAGCGGGCATTGGCGTGGAGGCGTCAGGCATAGGCCAGGCGCCGGGCGCTGGAGCGCAGGCCGTAGACCGCGGCGTTCACCGACAGCGCCAGGATCAACAGGATGATGCCCAGCGCCAGCGCCAGCGCGAGGTCGCCTTTCGAGGTTTCGAGCGCGATCGCGGTCGTCATGACGCGGGTCAGGTGATCGATGTTGCCGCCGACGATGATCACCGCGCCGACCTCGGCGATGGCGCGGCCGAAACCGGCCAGGGTCACGGTCAACAGGCTGTAGCGGGAATCCCAGATCAACGCCGCGATCACCCGGTGCGGTGCAATGCACAGCGAACGGAACTGCTCGTCGTACTCCTTGTGCATGTCCTCGACAACCTGGCGCGTCAGCGCGGCGATGATCGGGGTGACCAGGATCGTCTGCGCGATGATCATCGCCGCGGGGGAGTAGAGCAGGTTCATCCAGCCGAGCGGGCCCGCGCGCGAAATCGCCATGTAAACCAGCAGGCCGACCACCACCGGCGGCAGCCCCATCAGCGCGTTCAGCAGGACTGCGGCCACCTGCCGACCCGGAAAGCGCGTCACGGCGATCAGCGCGCCGAGCGGAAATCCGATCAACCCCGACAGCAGCACCGCGGAGATGCTGACGCGCAACGACAGCGCGATAATTTCGATCAGGTCGGCATCGGCGCCGATGATCAATGAAAACGCCAGGCCGAAGGCAGCTGAGAAATCTTGCATGTTTTATTGTGTCTAATACTGCATAATTTACGCTTATATTAATAACTGGTGGAATTAATGCAAGAAATTGCAATATTTAATGATCGTTGCCGTCTTGTCGTTAATGCCGAAGACAGCCTGCGTCATGCCAGGCAAGACCCGCAGCGTCGTGCAGCGGCATCCACCCGGATAAGCTTCCGCACTCGATTACGGCTCGGGCGGGACCCGCGGGGCCTAAAGACCCGCTGGGCCTAAAGACCCGCAGGGCCTAAAGACCCGCGGGGCCTAAAGACCCGCAGGGCCTAAAGCCGCGCCGGCGACCGCAATGACGGCCCAATTGTCAACAACAGGTGCTTGCCGGATGGGTTCGCGTCCCGGCGAGAAACAAATGGTGTCGTTTATCAACAAGAACTGTCGTGGCGCCCGGTATATCGTGCGCACAGTCCTGTGTATTCGGGTCCCGGTTAATTTATAATTCGCCGGCCTTAGGTGACAACCAACCGGAAAAAATCGTGGAAAGAGAAGCAATGAATTTTGACGTGGTCATCGTCGGCGCCGGGCCGTCGGGGCTGACCATGGGCATCCGCCTCGCGCAACTGGCGCAGGAGCAGGAGCGCGAGCTGACCATTTGCATCCTCGAAAAGGGCGCCGAGGTTGGCGCCCACATTCTCTCGGGCGCGGTGATCGAAACGCGCACGCTCGCCGAACTGATTCCGGACTGGAAGGAAAAAGGCGCCCCGCTGAACCTGATGGTCAAATCCGACTCGTTCAAATTCCTGACCGCGAAAAGCGCGATCTCGATGCCGACGCCGCCGCAGATGCACAACGAAGGCAACTATATTATCAGCCTCGGCAACCTGTGCCGCTGGCTCGCGGAGCAGGCCGAGGAGCTGGGGGTCGAGATATTCCCGGGTTTCGCCGCGGCCGAGGTGCTTTACGATGATAGCGGCGCGGTGCGCGGCGTCGCCACCGGCGACATGGGCATCGGCAAGGACGGCGAACCTGGCGATAATTACGAGCCCGGTGTCGAGCTGATCGGCCGCCAGACCATCTTCGCCGAGGGTTGCCGCGGTTCGCTGACCGGCGAGTTGATGCAGAAGTTCAACCTGCGCGACGGCGTCGAGCCGCAGACCTACGGTATCGGCATCAAGGAAATCTGGGAAGTCAATCCCGAGGTGCACGACGAGGGCGCAACGCTGCATACGATCGGCTGGCCGCTCAAGTCCGACACCTATGGCGGGTCCTTCCTCTACCACAACGAAAATAACCAGGTCGCGGTCGGCTTCGTTATCGGTCTCGATTACCGCAATCCGCACCTGAGCCCTTTCGAGGAGTTCCAGCGCTTCAAGAACCACCCCGCCATTCGCCCGCTGTTCGAGGGCGGCAAGCGCATCTGCTACGGTGCGCGCGCGATTTCCGAGGGCGGATTGCAATCGATCCCGAAACTGATTTTCCCCGGCGGGTTGCTGGTCGGCGACACCGCGGGATTTCTCAACGTGCCCAAAATCAAGGGCACCCATACCGCGATGAAGTCGGCGATGCTCGCCGCCGAAGCCGTGTTCGAGCTGTTACCCGCGGAATACGACGAGGCCAACCCGGGCGCGGCGCTCGAGGCCACCGCCTATCCCGAGAAGCTGAAGCAATCCTGGCTGTGGCAGGAGCTGCACAAGGTGCGCAATATCCGTCCCGGGTTTCAGAAAGGGTTGTGGCTGGGGCTCGTCAACGCCGCGCTCGAGTCCTATATTTTCCGTGGCAAGGCGCCGTGGACCATGGGCCATCATGCCGATCACGAGCAAATCGGGCACAAGGACGATTACCCGAAAATCGAGTACCCGAAACCGGACGGGGTGGTCAGCTTCGACCGCAATTCCTCGGTATACCTGTCGGGCGCGTATCATGAAGAAAACCAGCCGGTGCACCTGCAACTGCGCGACGCCAGCGTGCCGATCGCGCTCAATCTCGAGAAATACGACGCGCCCGAGCAGCGCTATTGCCCGGCCGGGGTTTACGAGATTGTTCAGGTCGACGGCAACCCGGCGCTGCAGATCAACGCGCAGAATTGCGTGCACTGCAAGACCTGCGATATCAAGGATCCGAGCCAGAATATCCACTGGGTCGTGCCGGAAGGCGGCGGCGGGCCGGCTTATTCCAACATGTGACAAGACAGGCGGTTTTTCCGACCATTAAGTCGAAAAACCGCCTGTCTTGTCATCCCGGATAGCCGCGCCGCGGCTATCCGGGATCTTGTCCCGTCCAGACAATAGGCGTGGCGAGCAATAAGGTCGCATACCGAATTCCGTAATGGCTGCCTGTCGCGTAACGAAGCCACCACGGAAGCCGCGCAGCGCCTACCGAGGCGTCCGGCCGCCGGGATCTCGAAACGGGCAGGCAGTACTGGAGATGTGGAAAAAAGTGACGGTCTCGAAATTTGCGCTTGTCATCAAGATCCCCGCTTTCGCGGGGATGGCGTCTGTTGGGTCGGTCCGCCGGGATCCCCGCCCCGGCTCGGAGGCCGGGGGGACCTTTCGTGGGGATGACTCCGGGGACTTCGGGTAGTCGGGATTCAACATCCCCTGGCAGCGAGCAAAAAAAAGGGAACAGAATCGTTGCAGAATCTGTTCCCTGTCAATTTGTCCTCATTAGGAGAGAACAATGCCACATGTAATTATAGAATATTCTGACGATGTTGCAGGGCAAATCGCGATCGACGACCTCATCGCTGCGGTGCACGACGGCGCGATGAGTTCCGAATTGTTCCCCGAGTACGACATCAAGACGCGCGCGGTCGGCTACCGGCATCACCAGACGGGGCAGACCCGGGACTCCTTCGTTCATGTCACCGTGCATCTGCTCGACGGGCGCAGCGACGCGCAGAAATCCATGCTCAGCGAGGCGGTACTCGCCACGATCGAGCCGCTATTGCTACAGGTTGTCAGCGTCAGTGTCGAAATCCTCGATATTCACCGCGCCAGCTACCGCAAGCGCGTGCTCGCTTAGCCCGGACCGCTGTCGTTCGAGGTTCATGGAAATGGTTTCTCGCAGGGACGGCGGGGACGCGGGGGAAGGACTGTGGTTGCCCTTAACTACGTCATGCCGGGCCTGACCTGAAGCGTCGGACCGCGGCATCCACCTTGAATCTTTTATATCGTGGATTGCGGCCTCGGCGTTGGCATGGCGGTTTACCTTTCCTAGTGCCGCGGCCTCGGCGCCTCTACGAGATTCGCCAGCCCTTCCCTGCTGCCCCCGCGACTTCTTTTCTGTACTATTCCGGAGACAGGATCGTGCGCGCGGCCGCCGCATCGATTTCGCGCGTGAGCCCGAGCAGCTGCCGGGCCGGTTCGACGTCGGTCAGCAGGTACAGGTTGTCGGGTTCGAGCACGCCCTGGTGCGCGTTGATGCAGACGCTCATGCACAGGCGCATGCAGATGAAATCGAAGACGAGGTCGATTTCGATGGCGGTAAGCGGTAGCTCGGCATGATACCCGCGCAACACGTGGGCCGCGGCGCGCAGCGGCTCGTCGCGATCCAGCATCGCGTAGGTCGCCGCGATGACCGGCTCGACGACGAGCCAGCTTGCGACCATGTCGCCGAAGTCGATAATCGAGACCACGCGCGCGCCCGAGTCGTCGACCAGCACGTTGGCGCGGTTGGCGTCGTTGTGAATCACCGCGCGCCGCAGGTCGCCCAGGCGCGGCAATACGCGTTCGCGATAGCCGGCTTCGAAATACTCGACCAGGTCGCGTTCGCGCTGCGTCGCCAGCAGCGCCTTGAACGACGCGAGCACGTCCAGCGCGTTGTCCATCTTCCACAGCAGCGGACGCTCGAGCGCCGGGTGCGTGAAAGAAGCAAGCGCGTGGTCGAGCCGCGCCAGGCGACGGCCGAGATCCTCGAGCAGCGCCGCCGACGGATTGTCGACCTCCGCCAGCACGCGCCCCTCGATAAACGGCATTAGCCGGCAGGCGTGTTCATGCCCCGCCTGGCTGTATACGGTCTCGACCAGGCGCCCGTTGACCGAGGCGCGCGCGGTCGCGACCTCGGGAAAAACCCGCGTCTCGGCGAGCCGCTCGAAAACCTGGTGCTGGCATTCGAGCATCGCCGGCGACTCGTCGACATTGGCGATTTTAAGAACGTAGCGGGAGCCCTTGTCGCCGATCAGAAAATTCAGGTCGCGCTCGCCGTCGAGCTGCTTTAGAGGGCCTTCGAGCGCGAACAGGCGTTTCGCGATGGCGGCCGCCTCGGTCGCATCGAAGCCGGGTAAAACGCAACTATCTGACATATAAACTACATCTGCAAAACCGGCATTGTACGCGATGTCGCAAATGGTTAACTAGCGGACGTAGACTGGCGTCAAAGGTGTAGCTATAGTCCGCAAAAATGCGGGAGCTATAGATGTCGTTACGCCTTGGGATCGACACCGGCGGTACCTTTACCGACGCGGTGCTGGTCGATGACAACAAGAAGATCGTCAATGCCGAGAAGAGTCTGACCACGCGGTTCGACCTGAGTCTCGGCATCGGCGACGTTGTCGCGAAGCTGCCTGGCGAGGCGCTTCCCGAGGTGACCATGGTTTCGCTGTCCACCACGCTGACCACCAACTCGGTCGTCGAGGACCTCGGCGCCCCGGTTTGCGTGCTGCTGCCGGGCTACAGCTCCGAGCAGGTCAAGCAGAGCGGGTTGCTGGAGATACTGCCGGCGCAGTTCGTGGTCCGCCTGGAAGGCGGTTACGATGCCGTGGGACGCGAGCACAGGCCGCTGGACGAGGCTGCGGCGCAGGAAGCCATCGAAAGACTCAGGGAGCAGGTCTCGGCGTTCGCCATTTCGAGCATGTTCGGCACGC
>Ga0224512_10002891_pt1 | contig 15386 bp, 14 predicted proteins | sample SF_May12_sed_USG_4_FD_169103 | JGI IMG/M metagenome (GOLD analysis project Ga0224512, IMG submission 169103) | Sediment microbial communities from San Francisco Bay, California, United States - SF_May12_sed_USGS_13 | ecosystem: Environmental > Aquatic > Marine > Sediment | place: USA...
TGGAATTGAAGCCGAGCCGAGTCAGAAACATCTTCATTTGCGGGCTCGTTGTGTTCTGTGCCTCGTCGAGGATCACGCATGCATCGTTCAATGTGCGTCCGCGCATATAGGCGAGCGGGGCTATCTCGATGTCGCCGCGTTCCATCAGTCGGCGGACCTCATCCGGTCCCAGCATGTCGTACAACGCGTCGTAGAGCGGCCGCAAGTATGGGTTGATCTTCGCCTCGAGGTCGCCCGGAAGGAACCCAAGCCGCTCCCCTGCCTCCACGGCCGGGCGGGTGAGGATGATGCGCCGCGTCGCGCCCGATATCAGTGCTTCGACCGCCGCCGCCATTGCGAGGTAGGTCTTTCCCGTCCCGGCGGGCCCCAGCCCGAACACCAGCGTGTTGTCGCGAATGGCGTCGATGTATCGCTTTTGACCGAGGGTTTTGGGGCGCACGACCTTGCCGCGGCCGACCGGAACAGAGTCGGACAGGACATCGGACGGCGACGGCACATCGGCCCGCACCATCGCGATCACCCGAGTGACCTGCGCCTCGTTGATGACCTGACCTTGCTGGAGCATCAGCATGAGCTCTTCTGCCACGGTGTACGCGCGCTCGGCTTCGTTGGGGTCACCGGTGAAAGCGATCTCGTTGCCTCTCGCGACGATCTGCGCGAGCGGAAATGCTGACTCCAATACGCGGAGATTGCGGTCGCGTTCGCCCAACAACCCCAACATGGTGTTGGTACTGGCGACGCGTAGGCGGAAATCCGAAGAAGCTGCGGGAAGCATCAAATGCTCTCGAGGGGGAACGAGCAGTATACCGGCGTCGCGTTCCTCAAAGAATTAGTTTGCCGCTCCCGCGAGCTGCAACGAGGAGCGCGCGGTACCCGAACTCAGGACCCGCCTTCGCTGAGACCTAGTTCCACGAGGACCGCACTGAGCGCCTCTTCCGAGTCGTTCAGCAAGCCCGAAAGCAATTGCAGGTCGGAGCGGCGAATGGTGAGCACCCGCCCGTTGAAATCCTGTCGCATCAGCTGGATCGCCCGCAGGAACCGCTCGAGGATCTCGGAAGGGGTGGACTGCATCTGTTCGAGCCGATTGAGGTCGATTCGAACGCCCCCGCTCGACCATGACGTGATGGCGGCGCTCGATTGACGCTCGTCGGGCGGCAGCAACTGATCGATGGGAACACCGTAGAAACCGGCCAGCCTTTGCATACGCGGAAGGGACAAGCTGCGCTCGCCGCGCTCATACGCACCCAGCACGGACGCTTTGAATTCCTGCTCGGATACTGCTTCGACGTCCTGGAGCGAAAGGCCCTTCTGTTTCCGGATCGCACGCAGGCGGCGACCAACAGACTGGTTGTAGCTTTCGCTCATGATTCGAACCCCATCATTCGTGACGGTCATGATCGTATCAGACCTTTCTCGGCGCGAGAAGTGTCACTTAGGGTGTTTTTCCCACCCAATGCGTTTGTTTCCTCTCTCGGGCGCCCGCAAACCTAGCAGCTTCGTCCCGGCTGGTGCAGATCTCATGAGTCCATTTCGGGCGAGGAATCAAGGTCGGCCGGAAGCAGCGCGAGCGCAGCCCCCACCACTGCGGCAGTCTCAACCCGCAAAACCCGGGTAGACAGTGACACCTGTCCGGCGTGGTCTGGCAATTCCTGCCGATCAAAACCACCCTCAGGACCCACCGCAATTGTCAATGCCGGGCCCAGACCCGACTCGATCCGTCGCCACGGCTCGCCGTCGGGTGTGGCGACGAGGAGCGGTGGTGGGAGCAAATCCCAGCCGACCGGTCCCGACACGTCCATCTTCCACGCTCCCCGGGATTGCTCGAGCGCTCCCCGACTCCACTGCTCGGCCTTGGACGGGTTGGGAGGGCGCCCCTGGGCATGACGGGTGTGTAACCAAACCAGTTGGGCTACGCCGAGCTCGGCTGCCTTCTCCACGATGAACCGCGCCCGGGCGGCGGCTGCCGGCGGCGCCACGGCCAAGGTCAGCGTCCGGCCACGTACATGAACGACCTCGTCGCCGGTCCGGACGAGCGATGCGTCCGACAGGGTTCCGGTACCGGTCATCCCACGACCGTCTGTGTATGAAACGGGATCGCCGTCGCGCCGCCTGAGCACCCGGCGCAGGTGATGGATGACCGGCTCCTCGAGCGCTATCTGCGGCCAATCCCACGGGCCGTCGACAAGGAGGTGGGGGACGTGTGCCATGCCGGCCTTCAGCGGCGCCGCCAGCCTCGCTTCGGGGGCACCGTTTCCTCCCCCGTGGCCTCGGCGTACGCTCGGAGCGCGTCGCGGGCGTCGTCGCTCAGGTCATCGGGAACAGCGACGTTCACTCGCACATACATGTCGCCCCGGCCCCGACGACCCAGTCGTCCGGTTCCTTTGCCTGCGAGCCGCAGCACCGTCCCGGGTTGAGTCCCGGGCGTCACCTCGAGTTCTTCCTGGCCACCCTCGATCAGCGGTACCGAAACATCAGCTCCGAGACTCGCCTGCGCGATTCCGACGGTGAGCTCATGAATCAGGTCATCACCATCCCGCGTGAACGCGTCGTGCGGCTTGATCGAGATGTCGACGTAGAGGTCCCCCGCCGGGGCGCCGCGTCCGCCGTACTCGCCGTAGCCGTTGAGCCGCAGCCTCGTGCCCTCTTGCACGCCCGCCGGGATGTCGACCGACACCGATTGCGTGCCCTCGACCGCGCCGCGGCCGTGGCAAGTCTCGCACGGCTTCTCGACGACATCTCCCGCTCCCCGACAGACATTGCACGTCTCGACGCTCATCACATTTCCGATGATGCTGCGGCGGGCTACACGGACCTGACCGGCCCCGCCGCACCGTTCGCAGCGGGTCGGGTGGGTGCCGGTCGCCGCGCCGGTGCCACTACACGTCTCACACGCCAGGCCCGCCCGGAACGACAGCTCTCGCGTCGTGCCAAACGCGGCGTCTTCCAGCTCTACGTCAACCGACACACGAACATCGCGCCCGCGGCGCTGGCGCGGCCGCGCCGAAGTTCCGAATAGACCCTCACCAAACAGGCCACCTTCGCCAAACACCGAGCGGAGGAGATCATCGAGCGAACTGAAGCCGCCGGCGCCGCCCATGCCGGCAAATGGATCACCGCCGCGGTCGTAGCGGGCGCGCCGTTCCGGGTCGGACAGAACCTCGTATGCCTTTGCGATCTCTTTGAAGCGGGCCTCAGCCGTCGGATCGTCCGGGTTCGCATCAGGGTGGGTCTCGCGGGCGAGCTTGCGAAAAGCCCGCTTGATCTCATCGCCGCCGGCGTCCCGAGCGACACCCAACAGCTCGTAATAGTCGGCCACGTCAGTTCCCGGCCGCTTCCTGTGACCCCAGACGGTCCGCCAGACCGTCACCGATCTCCTCGACTGCCCGAATCGTTCTCGGGTAGTTCATTCGCATGGGGCCGATGACGCCCACCCGGCCCCCGCTGTCTTCACCGACGTCGTAGCTGGTGGTCACGAGCGCCATATCGACATCGTCCTCGAGTCCAAGCTCGCGCCCGATCCGGACAGCAGTCCCAAGTGGGATCCCGGCCATCAGCTCGAGCAGGACTGCCTCGCGGTCGAGCAGTTCGAGCACGCGGTGCACCTTCGACAGGTCCTCCCACAGGTCCGGCATCTGGCTCGTACCGCCGACATACAGCTCACGGCGCAGTTCTCGTGCGTAGTTGGCCGCCTCCAACGCCGCATCGACGATGCGGCGGACCCGGTCGGGAACGGGCTCGTCGCCGGCTTCGGTGTCCACCTCGAGCGTGGTCGGCATGGGACGATCGAGCAGGTTCTGGCGGATGACGCGCTCCGCCGACTCCACCTCGGACGGTTGCACAGCCCCGGACAGCCGGGCGACTTCCTGGGTGACGCTGCCGGAGTCGCCGACGAACACCACCAGCACAACTTGCGCGCTGAGCTGAACGAGATGCACGCCCCGTAGATGCTCACCGCCGAGGCCGGGTCCGACCACCACCGCCGGGTAATGCGTCACCTCACTGAGCAGGTTGGTGGTCGATTTGAGGAGCCGGCTGAGCTCGTAGTGAACCGAGGAGAAGAAATCGTTGATCCGCGCGGTTGTCTGCCCGCGAAGCTTCTGAGGAGCAGCCTGATCGACGTAGTAACGATACGCCTTCGTTGTGGGAACGCGCCCCGCAGATGTGTGCGGCTGCTGGACGTAGCCCTCGGCCTCGAGCGCAGCCAGTTCGTTCCGCACTGTCGCGGGCGAGACTTGCAGCCCGCTCGTCTCGAGGATGGCGCGCGAGCTAACGGGCTCCCCTGTTCGGATGTGCTCCTCAACGAGAGCCCGCACGATCTCAGACCGTCTCGTGTCCAACATGTCGATCCCCATGTTAGGAGCCATCTGGCGCCTCCACTCCGGTCAATCCAGCGAGGCTGCGCGTGGCGGTGTCGGCCCGGAGCGGATCGAGCACGATGATCCGCCCGTCGATCAGGCCGGCGATGCCGGCTTGCCGCAAGCGGGCGAACTCGTCGGTCGTGGCCCAGCGCTCGCCGAGGCGCCCGGCGGTCACGCCGGCGCGTCGGCGGAGGCCGATTACAAGTCGTTCTCGTTCGCGCTCCAACGGGCCGAGGGTCTCGCTCGACGCCTCCACCGCGATGCCCCGTCTCGCGACATACGTTTCGAGGCGCCGGACGTTCCAGCTGCGGCGGCCAGCGCGATGCTGGTGCGCCCCGAGACCAAAACCAAGGTACTCACCCTGGGCCCACACCACCATGTTGTACCAGCACACGTGCCCCGGGCGGGCCCAGTTCGAGACTTCGTAGTGGACGAGCCCGGCCCGAGCGAACTGGGTGGCGGCGTGTTCGTACGCGTCCGCCTGAGTGTCGGGATCGGGCGCCGCCGCCCCGGACCGCACTGCCCGGCTCAAGGGTGTGCCCCGCTCGACTGTGAGTGCGTAGGCGGAAACGTGGTCGGTCGCAAGATCGATCGCGCCAGCGACCGTTTCACGCCACATCTCCGCCGATTCTCCAGGCGCACCGAAGATGAGATCGAGGCTCACGGACCTGAAACCAAGGTCGCGGCTGACCCGAACGGCTTTGCGGATCTGGTCCGGTGAGTGCCGCCGCCCGAGAAAACGAAGCGTCGATGCCTGCAGTGATTGCGCACCGAACGAGACCCGGTTCACACCGGTCTCACTGATCGCGGCCGCGTGGGCGGGAGACCAGTCTTCCGGATTGGCCTCGATCGACACCTCGGCTCCGGCGGCCAACCCGAACCGTCGGTCGATCGCCTCAATGAGTCGCCCGATCACTGAAGGATCGACGTGCGATGGCGTGCCGCCACCGATGAACACGGTTTCGATGGCGTGCCAACGCGGTTCGGATTCGATCTCGCTCTCGACTGCCGCTGTGTATTGCTCTATCTGGTCCTCTGCCCCTTCGACAACGGCGAAGTCGCAATACGGACATACGCGGGCACAGAACGGGACGTGCACATACACTCCCCGCGCACCGGCGAAATGATCTGCGAGATCCGGGGCATCGGGGCGAACAGCAGTCTCGAGACCGAGCGGCCCTCCGGCCATCATCAGTCCTGGTCGACCTGGAGAGCCGAGATGAACGCTTCTTGAGGTACCTCGACCGATCCGACCATCTTCATGCGCTTCTTCCCCTCCTTCTGCTTCTCGAGGAGCTTGCGCTTGCGACTGATGTCACCGCCGTAGCATTTCGCCGTGACGTCCTTTCGGCGAGCCTTCACGGTCTCGCGGGCGATTATCCGGCTCCCTACCGCAGCCTGGATCGGCACGTCGAACATCTGGCGCGGTATTAGCTTGCGGAGACGGTCAACCATTGCTTTGCCGTATTCGTAGGCCTTGTCCCGATGGCTGATCGTGGAGAACGCGTCGACCGGCTGGCCATTGAGCAAGATATCGACACGTACGAGATCCGACTGGCGATATCCCTCCGGCTCATAGTCGAGTGATGCGTAACCACGGGTACGCGACTTGAGGTTGTCGAAGAAGTCGAAAACGACCTCCGCGAGCGGGAGGTCGTACGAGAGTTCAACTCGCTCCGGGCTCAGGTAGTGCATGGCGACTTGCTGGCCCCGTTTCGCGGTGACGAGCTCCATGATCGTGCCGATGTAGCCTGACGGCGCAAGGATCATCGCCCGAACATACGGCTCCTCGAGCTGTTCGATCGCGTTTGCGTCCGGCATGTCCTGCGGCGATCGGACCTCCCGGGACACACCATCGTTGGTGGTGACCCGATACTCCACGGTCGGCGCAGTCGCCACCAGATCGAGCCCGTACTCGCGCTCGAGGCGCTCGCGAACAATGTCCATGTGCAAGAGCCCGAGGAATCCGACCCTGAAGCCGAATCCGAGCGCCCGGGAGCTCTCCGGCTCATACAGCAGCGACGCATCGTTGAGACGAAGCTTGTCCAGTGCTTCGCGAAGTCGCTCGAAGTCCTCACCATCGGATGGAAACAAACCTGAGAACACCATCGGTTTGGGTACGGCGTATCCGGGGAGCGCTTGCGACGCGGGATTGGCGGCGCTCATCACCGTGTCACCAACGCGGATACGGTCGATCTGTTTCACGCCGGTGATCAGGTAGCCAGTTTCGCCGGGTCCGAGGCTCGCCACCGGGGTCGCAGCGGGAAGCAGCACTCCAACCTCGGTGACCTCCTGGCGGTCGCGGGTCGCCGCGAACAACAGCGCGTCGCCGGTGCCGATCGTTCCATCGACGACGCGCACGTAACTGACAACACCGCGATAGGCGTCGTAGTAAGAGTCGAAGATCAACGCTCGTAGCGGGTGATCCGGCGAGCCCTGTGGCGGCGGTACCGACTCCACAATTCGATCCAGCAGGTCATCGATCCCTTTGCCAGTCTTCGCCGAGATCCAGACGACATCTTCCGGGTCGCCGCCGAGAACGCCGGCGAGCTCTTCAGACACCCGGCCCGGATCAGCCGCAGGCAGGTCGATCTTGTTGACCACCGGGACGATCTCGAGTCCGGCCTCGACTGCGAGATACGCATTCGCGAGCGTCTGCGCTTCGACACCCTGGGCGGCGTCCACCAACAGCACCGCACCTTCGCCGGCCGCCAGGGATCGGGACACTTCGTATGTGAAGTCGACGTGCCCCGGCGTGTCGATCAGGTTCAGCACGTAGTCGGCACCATCGGCAGCTGTGTAGTCGAGCCTGACGGCCTGTGCCTTGATCGTGATGCCACGTTCACGCTCGAGGTCCATTGTGTCGAGAACCTGCTCCCGCATCTCACGCTCAGAGACGGCGCCGGTGCGCTCGAGCAAGCGATCGGCAAGCGTCGACTTGCCATGGTCGATGTGCGCGATGATGCTGAAGTTGCGAATGCGGTCGGTTCTCACCGGGGCTCCGGAATGGAAACGCGGACATTGTATCCCTGCTCGCGACACTGCTACGCTACGGCCGCTGCCCCCGCGGCGGCGGCGTCTCCTTCGCGACGGCAGTCGGCGATGAAGTGGTTGCCGCTGGAACGGTCACCGATCGGACAGTGGCCTCCGGCCCTGACTGTTCGCTCGGCGGGTAGACGAAGCAACGAGTCGGGGGCTGATCCCGCCCGACCCAGCGCCGGCACAGATGACCTGCACAGCGCCGGTGACCCGCACAACACACTGATCAGAGGTTTGAATCCATGGCCAACATCCAGTCACAGAAGAAGCGAAATCGCCAGACTGTCGTTCGCAACGAGCGCAACAAGGCCGTCCGATCCGAACTGAAGACCCGCGCCCGCAACGCACTCGAAGCTGCCGAATCCGGTGACGCAGCTGCCGCTGAAGAAGCGCTGCGCTTGGCGCAGAAGCGCATCGACAAAGCCGTTGCCAAGGGTGTCGTGAAAAAGAACACGGCAGCTCGCCAGAAGTCGCGTCTCACCCGTCAGGTCCGCGAACGCCTCGCGTAGCCGGTTCGCCGCGCGTCGCACTGCCTGCCGCTCACCTCGGCTGACTCAGGCCCCAGCCACCAGCACCGGCTGGTTGCATCCAGGTGTTCGACATGGACTGGCGCTCACACCAAGCGGCGTCGTTCTGCGGGCTCGAGACGGGCGGCTGGAGGTAGCGCGCGACTCCGATGGCCCGGATAGGCCGCCCTGGCCGTGCCTCGACTCTCAGCCCCGGTGCGAGTACCAACGGCACAGGGCAACAACGAGACGCTCGAGCATGACGCGGTGCACCGCTTCGGGCGCCGTCTTGAGGGTGTAGTCGGCCCGTACGAACGCATCGAGGGCCCGACGCAGTTCCGTGTCGGACACCCTGCCCCGCGCTTGCCAGGTCTTCTTGGTCGGATACGCGTCCGGCCTGGTGTTGGCCCACTCGGCGAACGTCTCGATGTCGGGAGCGGCGGCCGCGAGCGCCCGGCGCCGGACGTCGTTCTCGAGGTAGGCGAGCAGGACCAGCGGATGTCCGTGGGTCAGGAAATCGGCCAGCCGGCGGAGTGCCGTGCCGACATCGCCTTCGCTGATGGCGTCCCCGACCCGCCACATGGGTTCGTCTGGGCGGTTCTTGAATGTGGTGCGGATCGAGGATCCGGTGATCGCGCCGGATGACATCGACAGTTGATCGAGTGCTTTGTCGAGCGCGGCGAGGTCGGCACCGTACGTTTCCATGAGCGCGGCGGCGGCGTCTCCCTTGAGCGTTACATTCCGGTTGCGGGCCTCCGAGGCCAGCCAATCTGCTGCCTCACGATCTCGAATCTTGGCCACCGAGATCACCTCGCCGTGCGTCTTGATTGCCTTGGTCATCGCAGATGGGATCGCTCCGCCGGTCACTACGACAACCTGCACAGCGCCGCGGTCCGCGGTCTCGAGCAAGTCGGACAGAATCGCGGCTTCGGCCGCCCGGATCCCTTGGGCGTCGACAAGCAGCAAACCCTGCTTGCCACCGAACAGCGAACCGGACTGAAGCGTCGGCACCGCTGGCTCCAGCTCAGGCCGCAGCGTCCCGTCCCCGTCCTCCGACGCACCTCGCCCAGGGACGTCGATGCGAACGATATCGGCTGAGTCGACATCGGTTTCACCGAACACTCGCTGCGCCCGGTCGAGCATCTGCATGCGCTCGCCAGGTCCTGGATCCGTGGGTCCTTTGACGTGCACGAGGAATCTCACAGGTTCCAGCCTCCACCGACGTGTATGAACGCACCGGTCACATATGCGGCCTCTTCGGAGATCAGGTAGTTGACCGCTGCCAGGACGTCATCGCTGGTGCCGTGACGCATCGCAGGAATCTGGAACGGATCGGGAAGCGGGTTGGAATTGTCCATGACACCGGGCAGGATCGCGTTGACCGTGATCTGATGCGGCGCTTCGCTGACCGCAAGGCTGCGGGTGAGGATGAGGACGCCGGTCTTGCCGATTGAATACGGCGTGCTGCGCGGTCGCGCCATGATCTTGTCAGCTGAGGAGTCAGAAAAATTGACGATCCGGCCCCGACCGGAGTCGCGCAGTGCCGGCAATGCCGCCAACGTCACAAAGAACGTCGCCGATACGGTGCTTGCGAGCTGTTGGGTCCACTCCTCGGGCGTGACATCAGCGAGATCCTTCAGCAGGAAGCCGCCGACATTGTTGATCAGTACGTCGAGACCAACCATTTCGCTCACAGCCGCATCGACCAGCGTCCGCGCCTGTACGGGATCGGTCACGTCGCCGGCGACGATGCATGCAGCGCCGCCCGCAGCCTGAATCCATTGTGCTACCCGCTCGGCGTCGGTCGAGCTTCTCCGGTAGTGGACCGCGACATGATGCCCTTGGGCCCCGAGGCTGGCCGCTACCGAAGCCCCGATCCCACGGGCAGAGCCGGTGATGAGAACCTTCATGCGGCGCCCGCAGCCGCCGAGAGCCGACCCATGAGCCGGGCAATGTCGGCGATCTCCGCGATGTCGTGAATGCGAAGCATGTCGGCGCCGCTCTGCATGGCGAGCGCGGCGAGCGCGACATTGCGGTGTCGCCCGTCCTTGCGAGGTACCGCGTACAACACCGGCGCGTCGAGTTCTCGGAGCCGGTCGAGATTGGCTGCGACCTCAAACTGCACACGGGTGTACGCCTCATAGTCGGTTCGATACGAGATCGCGATCCCCGGATCCACTACGAGCCGCTTGACACCCTCGGTGGCAAGTGCTGCCAGACGGGCACCGATTGCGTCACGAATGCGAGCGCTCTTGCCATCGGCGGTGTCATAGGCTTCGGCATCATTCGGAACGCCAGCTTCGAGATACATCAGAACCGCCGGAGCGCCGGTTTGAGCCAGAACCTCGACCATCTTTGGATCCTTGAGTCCGCCCGTGTCGTTGATGAGCGCCGCGCCAGCGTCGAGCACCGCGGCCGCCACCTCGGGCTTCCAGGTGTCGACGGACACAACGAACCCGGCTGTCCTCAGCGCGTCAACGGTCGGGATCAACCGGCGTAGCTCCTCGACAACGCCGATGTCGGGATTCTCGTAGTTGGTCGACTGCCCGCCGATGTCGATGATCCGCACGCCGTGACGCTCGTATTCGGCAGCCATCGCAACGGCCCGTTCCGGACTCTCGGCGAACACATCCTTGTTGTTCGACTCCGGCGAGCGATTGATGACGCCCATGAGCACCACGTCAGCTCCACCAACGTCTACGACACCCGACTTTGATTCAAGGCGGACGGCCGCCACGGCGCTCCTCACGGCAACGTAAGACGATCGTACTGCCCCGCAGCGACACACTCCGCCACGCTCAATCCGCGAAGCTCACCAAGATGTCCCCGAGCGCATCCGTACGCCGTACGCGGGCACCTGCTTGCTCGAGCGAGTCGATCACCTCGCGGCTGGGGTGCCCATACGTATTGGGACCAACACTGACCACCGCTAACGACGCGCCGATCGCAGCCAGCCAGTCCGGGTCGGATGTCGCGGCGCCCTGATGCGGGACCTTGAGCACGGTCGCGACCGGGGCCGGCAGATCCGCCTGGGCAAACCGCTCGATGTCGCCGGTGAACAGCACATCGCCCCGTGCGAAACGAATCCTCACGACTAGGGATTGGTCGTTGGGCGATGCGTATCGTCGTACCGGGCCGACGACCTCGATCAGCAAGCCGCCGAAATCGACGACGGTCCCAGCGTCTGGCACCTCCACGACAACGCCGGCGCGCTCCGCGCGTTGGATGAGCGCGCGTAGCGAGCCTCCGTCATCGGGGGGATCCGAATGCCATATGCGGCCAACCGGGCGTCGCCCGATGACCGCGGCCAGACCGTCGATATGGTCGCGGTGAGAATGCGACACGATCAACAGGTCGACGCGTTCAATCCCCCGCTGGGCCAGCTTCTGGTCGAGCACAACCGCATCGGGACCGCCGTCAACGAGAATCGTGCCCCCGTTGGGAGTTCGGATCGCGGCGGCATCACCCTGACCAACATCGAAGAACACGACCGCAGAGTTCGGGAGCACATGCGTTGGCCGGACGAGCGTGGCGGCAAGCACGATTGCCACGACGATTGCCGGAACCCGCAGCGTGCGAACTCGGCTCGCGACGACGAAGAGCAGCGGCACCGCTGCACTCCACGGGCCAACGCCGGGAAGACCGGCTCCAACCCGAGCGACGGCCAACACGATATCGGCGAGCATGACGGCGCCGGCCATTGGAGCACGCAATGGTACGAGGACACCGGCTGCACCCATGATGGTGGCGAGCCCCACAATCGGCGCTGCAACCAGGTTGACCACTGGTCCCCATGTTGGGATCTCACCGAAACGGAGCAACAAGATCGGGGCCACCGCCATGTGCGCGGAGACGGCGGTCGAAACGGCAGGACCGATGACCGGCCGGCGCCAGTAGCCCGCACCGGCGATGACGCCGGCGGCCGCGGCCACGGACAGCTGGAACCCGACACTTGTCGCGAGTGCACCCGACCACGCGACCAGGATTCCCGTCGCTGCGCCCAACGCCGCCCATGGCGTCAGCGCGAGCCCCACGGCCCGGGCAGTCAGCACCAATCCGGCCATGACACATGCCCGGAGCACTGACGGCTCCCAGCGGGTGATCGCGGCAAAGAGAACGAGAGCCACCAGCCCCCCGATCGCCCGCCGGCGCCCTCCCATCCCGAGCGGACCGGCGAGGACCCATAATGCACCAAGGAAGAGGGCCACGTTGCTGCCGGAGACGGCTGTGAAGTGGGACAGGCCGACCGCGCGCATCGCGGCTCGATCCACCTCACTGAGCTCGCGTTCATCGCCGATCAGAAAGCCTTTCACGAGTGCGGCGCCGGCTCGGTCGTTGTACGACCTCAACGCCTGATCGACGCCTGCCCGGGCTGCATTCGCCACGCCCAGGAGCCAGTCAGTGCCACCGAGCACGTCCACCGTCCGGACACGCAGCCGCCAACCGTACGCCACGCCACCGGCCGCGCCACCCCCGGGATCGGCACTTCCTCGTACCTCAGCCACGTCCCCGACCGCGAGCCCGGCAGGGACATCGCCGATGAGCAGGACCGGCGGCCAGGTTCTCGCTCCTGTCGTGGGGTCCAGCGGGACGGCGACTGCCCACGACCCGAAACGGCCCGCTACCGGATCGGTCTCCAGGTCGACGAGAACCCGGACCGGCCCGCTCGGCCCTCCTGCGTTCATCGTCGAGGTAGACCACCGCTCGGCGACATGCCCACTGACAAAACCGACTGCGAAAAGGCACGCTCCGATCACGAGCCACCGATGGTCGATTCGGGATCTTCTGACCACCGCAATAGCCCCGCCGACTGCAATGGCGACCATGATGGCTGACCCGCCCGCGCCGCCGATCAACGCGCCGGTCCATACGAGACCTCCGCCACCAACCACGAGACGGTCTCCGCGCTCCGGTAGCCGCAGCCGATCGATCATGGGACGGAAACGTGGTTCCGCAGGTCTGCAAGCCTGCCTTCGCCAATCCCGGGAACGTCGAGCAGATCCTCCACAACGCTGAACGGCCCGCGGTCATCTCGGTATTGCACGATCCGGTGGGCAAGCACGGGGCCGACACCTGGGATGCGTTGCAGCTCCTCGGGTGTTGCGGAGTTGATGGCGATCAGCTCCCCGGCAGCTCCCAACGGCGGAGCGGCCGCGACCTCCGAACCGCGAGCTGGGACCACTATCTGCTGTCCGTCTGTGACCGCCATAGCGAGGTTCACGGCGCCCAAGTCAGCCTCCGGCGTCACTCCCCCCGCTGCGATGACCGCGTCCGCCAAGATGGCAGGGAGGTCGAGCCGAACCACACCAGGCGCTGCGACCGCCCCGCTCACATGCACGAGCGCCGACACACCGGCGTTGTCGCTCCGTGCTCCATCGGTCGTCACGACCGGGACCGGTTCGACTGGTGTTGCCGACACGGCGGAGTTGGAACGTCCGTATTGGAGCCACAGGACCGCGATGCCGGCCACCGCGCCGAGCCACACGACCTTCCACATCCGGGGACTCATCGGTCCGATTCCTCGCTTTCACCCGGTCGGCCCCGAACCCGTTTCGCCAATATGCCTGGTCAGGCGACTGCTCGCGCTTGGTACACACCGCGTGCTCGTGAGACCGGCCGCGCAGGACCGCTGCTCGTCAGGAGGAAGTGCTACGCGGTTTGTACCAGAACCACGTGTCGCAGTGAATACCCTCGCGGGTACGGTTGTGCTTCGACGACCGAGGAGGTGCGTGTGGAGCAATACCGAGTGACGCCGGGAGCGGCGGCGAATCTGACCGCCCGTGATCCCCGCGACAGTGCGGCCTTCGACGGTGGGAAGTCTGCAGGTCGAAAGGCCGCCAAAGCGGCCAACGCCGAACTCGAGCACCTGCAGGAGCTGTTGTACGCCGAGGGCAAGCACAAGATCCTCGTCGTATTGCAGGCCATGGACACCGGCGGTAAGGACGGCACCATCCGCCACGTGTTCGACGGTACGAACCCGCAGGGCGTCAAGGTCGCTTCGTTCAAGAAGCCCACACCCGAAGAGCTCGCCCACGACTACATTTGGCGGGTTCACAAGCACACACCGCGCAGCGGCGAGATCACCATTTTCAACCGGAGCCACTACGAAGACGTGTTGGTGGTCCGTGTCCACGACCTCGTCCCGCCTGCCGTGTCCGAGCAGCGATTCGAACACATCAACTCGTTCGAGCAAATGCTGACCGATGAGGGAACCACGATCGTGAAGCTCTTCCTCCACATCTCCAAGGAAGAACAGCGCGTACGTCTCCAAGCCCGCATCGACGATCCCGAGAAGCACTGGAAGTTCTCTTTTGGCGACCTCGGCGAGCGCAAGCTCTGGGATCAGTACCTCCAGGCGTACGAGGAGGCGATCACTCGGACCAACGCTGTGTCGGCTCCATGGTATGTCATCCCGGCTGATCGCAAGTGGTATCGGAATCTTGTGATCACCCGCATCCTCGTCGATACCCTCGCCCGTCTGGAGATGGCATATCCAGAGCCGGAGGGCAACCTCGAAGGGGTGGTTGTCGAGTGACGTCGATCACCGACATCGAACGTTCGGGCAACCGGACCTGGCCGGCGCTGGATGAACTCGCCTACGACGGCTGGCTGCTCCGCGCGGCCTGCGGGTTCACCAGACGGGCCAACTCCATCACCGTCTATGAAGCATCATCCGTGCCGCTCGCCGACAAACTCACCGCGAGCGAGGAGTGGTACGACCGCCGCCGGCTGCCGACCATCTTCCGCACCACGCCGCTCACAGATCATGACGTGCTCGAGGAGCTCGACCGCCGTGGATACGACGACATCGACGGCGCCATGGTCATGTCGACGCCGATCACCGACGCGGTGCGCGACGGCAGCAGCGTATCCGGTGTTCCGGGCGAGGATTGGTGGACGGTCTTCTCGCAGGATCGCGATGTCGAGCCCCACCGGAGCATCCTCGAGCAGATGTGGAAAGGGCAATCGCTCCCGATCGGATTCGCCGTTGGGCGGGACTTCGGCGCAGCGCGGGCGATCGGCACCGCGGTGATCGACGGCCCATATGTTGCGATCTTCAACATGCGTACGCTACCGGCCGCGCAGCGACACGGCCACGCGTGGGAGGTGCTCGACCGCCTGCTCGGATGGGCGCAATCACACCAGGTCACTCACGCCTACCTCCAGGTCGCACCAGCCAACACCGCGGCCGTCAACCTCTACATGCGGTATGGGTTCACCTGGCTCTACGACTACCGGTACCGGACACGACCGGTCGCTCCCGCTCGGTAGCCTCCGCTGATGGAACTCTTCGATCTCAGCAGCCACGTCGGCGTGGTGACGGGCGGGAACGGTGGTATCGGCCTTGGCCTGGCGCGAGGTCTCGCAAAGTCGGGAGCCCAGGTGGCGATCTGGGCGAGAAACGAAGCCAAGAACGCGGACGCGGTAGCTGTGCTCGAGGCGCTCGGCACGACCGCGATCGGACTGAGCTGTGATGTCACGC
>Ga0224512_10002892_pt1 | contig 15385 bp, 10 predicted proteins | sample SF_May12_sed_USG_4_FD_169103 | JGI IMG/M metagenome (GOLD analysis project Ga0224512, IMG submission 169103) | Sediment microbial communities from San Francisco Bay, California, United States - SF_May12_sed_USGS_13 | ecosystem: Environmental > Aquatic > Marine > Sediment | place: USA...
GCTCCTCGTGGTCGGTCTCGTCTTGCCGCGGCACGCCCGGGTGGAGGTGACAACGCGGATCGACGCCCACCCAGCGACCGTTTTTGCGGTCGTCAACGATTTCCATCGGATCAGCCTGTGGTCGCCACTCCTCGAGACAGACCCGAATGCCCGAATCATTTACTCAGGGCCCGATCGGGGCGTTGGCGCGATGATGGCCTGGGATGGCGGGATCATTGGATCGGGCAACCAGACGATTACCGAGAGCCGCCCCTTCGAGCATGTCGCCACGGTAATCAATCCGGGCGAATCTTCTGCAGCCAGGACCTGGTTCGACCTCGAACCGGAAAGCGGCGGGACGAAAGTTGTCTGGGGTTTCGAAAGCGACTATGGATTCAACCTTGTTGGCCGCTATTTCGCGCCGATGTTCGAGGGCATTGTCGAGCGCGATCACGCGATCGGTCTTGCCAGCCTCAAAGAACTTGCGGAGAGCTTGCCGTCGGCCGATTTCAGCGATCTCGAAATCGAATCGATCGTCGTCGAGCCAACCGAAATCGCCTATCTGTCGACCACGGCAATGCCCGAGCCGACTGCCATTTCAGAAGCAATGGGCGCCGCCTACTTCGAGATCCTGACGTTCATCGACGCGCAGAAATTGCAGGAGGCGGGAGCGCCGCTGTCGATCACGAAGTCGTTCCGGGGATCAGAGCTCCTGTTCGACGCGGCAATTCCAGTGCGCGGTGTTACCCAGTCGACGCCGCGAGACGGCGCGACCGTCAAGCTCGGGTTTACGTTCGGCGGACCGGTGATTCGCGTCAAGCACATCGGTTCCTACCGCGCGCTCGCGCTGACCCACCGGAAAATCACGGCTTATCTCGCCGCTCTCGGCATCGAGCGGGCCGGCCCCGCCTGGGAATCCTACGTCAGCGACCCAACCCAGGTGCCGGAGGAAAAGCTGCTGACCTATGTTTATTATCCGATTCGACAGTAAGCCGCGCTCGCATCGCCACTGATGCTGACAGCGCCAGATCGACAGCAACGAAATTGGCCGCGCGCCGCGCAGAGGATGGCGGGACGTCGTCCGGTCGGGACTAATACCGATCCGGACCGGGATTGATCAGCTCGACTTGACGAGAAACGGCGGTACAGCGGGGCGATCTTCGGGTCCGAGCGGCAGCGGCGCCTGACCGTGGCCGCTGTGGCGCATGAGGTCCGCATACATCGAAACAAGCGAAACCGCGCACTCGCTGGCCTCCTCGATCGACATCTTGCGCACCGACGCGCAGACGGGGCCCTCCCCGTTCAGGGGTGCGACCCGATACATTTGATACTTGAGGTCCGCGAACGACTGCTTGAGTGCAATCGGCAGATCATCCTCACTAATCTCGTCGAGATTATCCTCGAAGGCCTTTATAAGTCTTTGTTTAATATGGCCGTGACCGGCCAGCACCGAAACAGCGGCGAAAAAGCGTGCAATGGGGTCAGACATTTCCACTCCGGCGTTCATTATTGTTAGGCCGCTCTGACTACCTCTCGGCGGCTTGTTACGCTTGCAGAGCTGACTACCTCGTGTAGCCGTCCCGGGGTCGCCCGGAGCCACTCCCTGGCTAATCTTGGTCTTTCAGATACCTGCGTAGGTTTTTTATAACAAAGTTGGTAAAGCAAGTGCAAGTGGCAACATCCAGGTTGGCGCAATTATCGGCAAGATATCGTTGCGGCGCCCGACGATGCGCTCGGGACACTGCGAGCGACCTTGCCGGGCAATGCACACGCATCGCGGCTATGGGCGCCCCTTCGCTTTGCTGAATTCGATCGTCCAGTGATCCCCGCCAAGTTCGCGGCGTATCCGGTACAACGGTTTTGCCTGCCCGACCGACCATTCGGTCGCGAGCGTCTCGGCCATGATGTAATCGCGATGCTTCTGCAGCGCCCGCTGGACCGCGGCCGAGCCCACAATTCCGAGCACGATTCGATCGGATACCTCGAGGCCGGCCTGCTTGCGGGCATCCTGCACCGAGCGCACGATTTCCCGGGCGAAGCCTTCGTCAATCAGGGCATCGCTCAGAGTCGTATCGAGCGCCGTCAGGTAGCCGCCGTCCTCGGCACAGGCATAGCCCTCGGCCGAACGGGTCTCGACAAGGAAATCTTCCGGATCTAAAGGATCTGTGATGACGGGTGTGGCATAGCTTTCACCACGCGCTGTCGCTCGCGCAATGTCCGCTCCATCCGCGTCCTCCTCGAGCCACTTCTTCAATTGCGGTATTAGTTTGCCGTAGCCTTTTTTGCCGAGGCGCGGCAGATTCGGCTTGATGCGGTAGCTGACGAGGCCCGCGTCCCGGGCGATGAACTCCACGGCCTTGACGTTCAGCTCCTCGAGGATCTGGTCCTGATGATCGTCGAGCGCCTTCGCCGCCCTATCGTCGGGCGCGCGGACGAGCAGGCGAGACAGCGGCTGGCGGATGCGCACGCCCGACTGGCCACGCGCCGCCCGCGCGAGACCCACGACTTTCTGGACGACACCGATGTCGTGCAAGAGCTCATCGTTCTGCCAGACAGGATTCGCCTCCGGCCAAGGCGACATATGCACGCTTTCGGGCGCTGCCGGATCCACGCCGCGGACGAGGTTCTGGTAAACGTGCTCGGCGAGAAACGGCACGAATGGCGCCATGAGCTTATGCGCGGCATGCAGGCATTCGTAAAGCGTGAGATAGGCGGCATGCTGGTCCTCGGGATCGGTCGATTTCCAGAACCGGCGCCGGTTGCGGCGCACGTACCAGTTGCTGAGCTGATCGATGAAAGATTCGAGCGCGTCCCCGGCCGTCTTCGCATCGTAGTCATCCAGTGCCGCCGTGCACGCGGTGATCGTCTTGTGGGTCAGCGCAAGTGCCCAGCGATCGATTTCAGGTCGCTCTCGCACCGGGACGTCGCGATTCAGGTCCACGTTGTCGAGGCGCGCATACAGCACGAAAAACCCGTAGGTGTTCCAGAACGTATTGATAAACGAGCTGGCGACGTCGGCCACGATATCGACCGAAATTCGTTTCGGTACATCGGGTGACAGGCGCGCGAGAAAATACCAGCGCAAAGCATCGGCGCCGACCGTGTCGAACACGTCGTACGGATCGACGATGTTGCCGAGCGACTTCGACATTTTCTTGCCGTCCTTATCGACGATCAGGTTCAGGCAAATACAGTTCTTATAAGCGACACTATCGGAAACGAGTGTGGCGATTGCATGCAATGAGTAAAACCAGCCGCGTGTCTGGTCGATCGCCTCGCAGATATAGTCGGCAGGGAAATGTTTTTCGAACGTGTCCTCGTTCTCGAACGGATAGTGCCACTGCGCATACGACATCGCCCCGGAATCGAACCAGCAGTCGATAACCTCGGGGACGCGTCGCCAGGTATTGCCGCCTTTTTCGAACGTAATGTCGTCGACGGCGGGGCGATGCAGATCAAGATCACTGAGTGCCCTGCCGGTGAGTGTTTCGAGTTCAGCGACCGAGCCGACGCAATGATAATTGCCGTCGCCATCGGTCCAGACCGGCAGCGGCGTGCCCCAGAACCGTTCGCGCGACAGCGCCCAGTCGACGTTATTCTCGAGCCATTTTCCGAAGCGTCCGTCGCGTATGTGCTCGGGCACCCATTTGATCGTCCTGTTGAGTGTCGTCATCCGCTCGCGAAACTGCGACGTGCGGATATACCAGGCATTCTTCGCGTAATAGATGATCGGGTCGCCGGTCCGCCAGCCGAAAGGATAGTTGTGGGTATAACGCTCCGAGCGGAACAACAGCCCGCGTTCCTTGAGCAAGCGAGTAAGCGGCTTGTCGGCATCCTTGAAAAACAGTCCGGCTACCGGTTCGACCGCGTCGACGAAATGTCCATCAAGTCCCACGGAATGCAGCACAGGCAGGCCGTGTTCCTGGCCGAAAGCAAGGTCATCGACGCCATATGCGGGCGCGGTATGCACGATGCCCGTGCCGTCTTCAGTGCTCACGAAATCGGCGGATAAGACGCGAAATGCATCACCGCATACCGGTAAATAGTCGAACAGGCGCTGATAACGCGTGCCGACGAGTTGACTGCCTTTCACGGTCTTCGCGATCGTGTGTTCGTGGTCGCGTAATACCGCCTCACGCAATGCTTCAGCGACAATCAGTGTCTCGTCGCCCACGACGCAGAAGCTATAGTCAATGTCGGCGCCCACAGCGAGCGCCAGATTCGACGGCAGCGTCCATGGCGTCGTAGTCCAGACGAGAAAGCTCGTGTTCTTTTCTCCTTCGACTCGGAAGCGCACGGTGATCGAAGGATCGTCGACCTCTCTGTAGCCCAGCGCGAGCTCATGCGACGACAGGGTCGCACCGATTCGTGGATCATAGGGTACGACCTTGTAACCGCGGTAAATGAGGTCTTTGTCCCAAATGTTCTTGAGCAGGCACCAAACCGACTCGATGTAGCTGTTATCGAGCGTGTAATAGGCTTCCTCCATATTGACCCAGAAACCCATGCGCTCGGTCATCTTCTCCCAGTCGCCGATGTACCGCATGACCGATTCCCGACACAGGCGTGTAAATTCGGCAATACCTACCTGGTCTTCGATTTCCTGCTTGTCGAAAATGCCGAGCTCTTTCTCGATCTCGTGCTCGACAGGAAGACCGTGCGTGTCCCAACCGGCCTTGCGTGGCGCATAGAAGCCGCGCATCGTTTTGTAACGCGGAAATATGTCTTTGAAACTGCGCGCAAGCACGTGATGGATGCCCGGTTTGCCGTTAGCAGTCGGTGGTCCTTCGTTGAAACTGAATCGTGGTCGGCCTTCGGACTGTTTCAGCGTCTTTGCAAACACGTCGTTGTCACGCCAATACGCCAGTACCTCCTGCTCGAGGGCCGGCCCTTCATAACGGCTCGCAACTTCTTTAAATGACAAAATCCCTGCTCCAAAAAAAAACGCCGCGGGCGCTGTAATTGCGCCCGGGGCGATTTGCATTCATCGCGGTACCACCCGGATTCGCGGCGCATTCACATGGGCCGCCTCACGAGGTCACTGGACCTCCAGCCGTTATCGGTGGCCAGCCGGCTGCGTCTACTCAGGAGCGTCCCTTTTGGGGCAGCGACTCCGGGGTGATTTTCGGCGGATTCTGGCCCGGGGCTCGCACCGTCCCCCGGTCGCTGGCGCCTGATTTGCCCGCGTACTCTTCCCCTTCAACGTCCTGCAGGGGAAACTAGCCTTGACCGTTGGAAAACACAAGAGCGCGCAGTGTGAAATCGATGTTTCCGGAACCCCATTTTGTTGATACCAACGGCATCCGGATGGCTATTCACGAGCAGGGCGTCGGACCGCCCGTGGTGCTGCTGCACGGCTTCCCCGAACTCGCATACTCCTGGCGCCGTCAGTTACCGGCGCTCACGGACGCCGGCTTCTGCGCGATTGCGCCGGATCAGCGCGGTTATGGGCAGACCAGCAAGCCTGAAGGTGTCGACAACTACACGCTCGAGCTGCTGCTCGGCGATATCGTCGGTATGCTCGACGCACTCGACATCGACAAAGCCGTCCTCGCGGGCCACGACTGGGGCGCACTGCTCGTCTGGCAGATGGCGCTCGTGAGACCCGATCGGCTGGCCGGACTCATCGCGCTCAATATTCCTTTTCTGCCGCGACCGCCGGTCGAACCGATCGGCTACATGCGGGCCGAACTCGGCAACGATTTCTACATTGTCAATTTTCAGGATTCGGATACCGCCGATCGGCGATGTGCCGCCAACCCTGCCCGGGTATTCGAAGTCATGATGCGCCGAAATCAGATCTCGCGCGAGCGCTTCGAAACGCTGCCGCGGCAAATGAGGAGTTTCGATTTGCTCGCCGCGCTCGATCGCAGCGAACTCCGGGGTGAGCCGTTGTTGACCGACGAGGAAGCAAAAGTCTATGTTGACGCATTCTCGGCCGGTGGGTTCACGGGCCCCATTAACTGGTACCGTAACTGGACGCGGAACTGGGCCGCGACTGCCGACGTTGATCAGACGGTCTCGGTGCCCTCGTTATTCATCGGCGCAGTCGACGACGTCATAATCTCCCCCGCCCAAATCGAGGCGATGGCCCCGCACGTGCCCGATCTCGAGATTCGGATGCTCGAAAACTGTGGTCACTGGAGCCAACAGGAAAGACCCGACGCGGTCAATGCGCTGATGCTCGACTGGCTGCGGCGCCGAGTTTAGGCCACGATTTAGGCCACGATACCGCGAAATTCTCTTTTTTATATGGATCTTATTCCCGGATGTCGACGATAGCTGGGGAAAAAGCAGACTATTTGCGGCGTCCTTAATGAAGCGTCGGCGAGACGAGCTGGTCGCCACCTTCACCAAACATGGCACGATCGAATGCGTTAACCAGGCTGTCCTGGCCTTGTGCGCCGATGACGAGCAGCCGCCGGTTGACGAGAAAGCCGGGAACGCCGGACATTCCGCTCGCGCGCACCTGCGCCTCACGCGACAACACGATCTGGCGCGTTTTCTCATCACTCACGGCCCGCGCCACGTCGGCGGCGTCGACGCCGTGCGATTGAGCGAGTTCGACGAGCACGTCGCAATCACCGATGTTCTCGCCGCGTTCGAAAAACGCGGACATCAGATCGTCGGCGAGAGCGATTTGATCTTTACCTGAGGCCTCGACGAAATGCATGAGCTGATGCAGCGGCAGCGTGTTCGGAACATGCTCGAGTTTGTCGAAGCGAAATCTGATGCCCTCACGACGGCCTTCCTTTACGAGACTATCGAGGACGGGCTCGATGTTTGCCGGGTCACCGAAGCGGCGGCTCAGGTACTCCTCGAACGCCATACCGGCCGTCGGCATGTCCGGATTGAGCTGGTAGGGGTACCAGCTGACCTCGCTCGGCCCCTGCACGGCACGCATCGCTGCGTCGAGGCGCCGTTTGCCGAGATAACAAAACGGACAAATCAAATCGGCAATGACGTCGACGTGCAGTTCGGCCACCGACGCAGCGCGCTTGTCGAATCTGACGATATTTGAAGTTGTCTCACTCAAGGCCGGGTCCTCATCTGTCGCATAGAGATGTGGGTTTTGCCGCTGATATCAAGACTGACCTTGTCTGCCTTAATCGAGCCTGAACCGCAGGGCGCCGGGACCGGCGCTGCTCTTGCGATTGGCCCATCCGCCGGTTACTTAGAGCGGGCGGCAGCCGAAAAGTTTTGTCCGGCCGCCCGCTATTCTCGAGAATTATCGCGAAAAGCCAAGAACGTGCTGCCATTTGTCGGTAAGTTGTTGAAATCAGGCCACGCTATCTGTGCGGCGGATCGTCCCTGAGCGCCCGTAGGCCGCGCAGCCAGGCAAGATTGGCAATGCTACCGGCCAGCAGGAAATTGACGATCTCGGGCACGGTGACGGGTCCCAGCTGGGATTCCGGCAGCGGGTCAGCCAGGAACATTGCGCGTAGCGCCATCGACAGGATTAACGCGATGAGCGTGACGAGAGATTCGAACGCGCCGATCACTGCGGCCCAGCCCGGACGCCACAGGATCAGGCCAAAACACGCGGCGAGGACGCCGTAATAGCCGGCCCGCATGCCCGGCCGAGTGTCGAGGAAGGCGAGCCGTACGTTTATATCGAGGCCATAGTCGAGCAGCAGGAATACCGCCGTCGCCGCGTAATACGCGACCAGCGGGTCATGCGAGCCTGATGTGCGGGGTGACGTCAATGTCACTCGAAACGTAACAGATTGTCGCAGACATTACCGAAGTCCGAATTTCGTGCAATATTTAGGGCGACCATAGGGTCCCTGTAGAACATCTACGTATCGAGGAAAGCTGCCATGTTGATCAGGAAACGTGCCGATGTCCGGCCGTCGGAAATTACCAGCAGGGAAAACTACCTGAACCGCCGCAGCTTCATGAAATCCGGCGTGATTGCCGGTGGTGTTGCATTCGCCGGACCTGGATTCGGCGCCGTGGTACCTCGCGAGCCGCGCGACAAGCTCGATGACGTGAGCAGCAGTGAGTTCAGCACCGACGAAACACCGAATAGCTACGAAGATATTACGACTTATAACAATTACTACGAGTTTGGCACGGCTAAGGAAGATCCGTTTGAGAACGCGGGTGATTTTCGCGCGCGTCCGTGGACCATCACCGTAGACGGGCACGCCGAAAAAACCGGCTCGTTTCTCTTCGACGACTTCATCAAACCGTTCGACCTCGAGGAGCGCATTTACCGCATGCGCTGCGTCGAAGCCTGGTCGATGGTAATACCGTGGGTCGGTATCTCGCTGGCCGCGGTGGTCAAACACTTCAAGCCGCTGTCGAGCGCGAAATACGTCGCGTTCGAGACGCTCGTCGATCCCGTGCAGATGCCCGGACAACGTCGCCGCGTGCTTGACTGGCCCTATCGCGAGGGCCTGACGATCGCCGAGGCCACGAATCCCCTGGCGATCCTTGCGGTCGGAATTTACGGAGAGGTCATGCCGAATCAGAATGGCGCACCTGTCCGCCTGGTCGTGCCTTGGAAGTACGGCTTCAAGGGCATCAAGAGCATCGTGCGCATGAGTTTTGTCGACAAACAGCCGAAGACGAGCTGGAACATGGCGGCGTCGAACGAATACGGTTTCTATGCCAACGTCAATCCGGAGGTTAACCATCCGCGCTGGAGCCAGGCCCGCGAACGCCGCATTGGCGCCGGTCTGTTCGCAGCGAAGCAACCAACACTGATGTGGAACGGTTACGGCGAGCACGTTGCGCACCTCTATACCGACCTCGATCTGCGCAAGAATTACTGATAACCGTGGACACGCTGCGCCAGATCCGGCTGATCTGGAAACCTGCCGTCTTCGTGCTCTGTCTGATACCGGCATCGCTGGTCGTGACCGATGCGCTGGAAATTACGGGCAAGCTCGGCGCCAATCCGGTCGAGGAAATACAGGATCGCTTCGGCAACTGGGGCCTGCGATTTATCATGATCACGTTGGCCGTCACGCCACTGCGGCGCATATCTGGGTGGAACTGGCTGCTCCGGTTTCGCCGCATGTTCGGCCTGTTCACCTTTTTCTACATCCTCATGCATTTCCTGGCCTGGCTGTTTCTCGATCAGGGCCTGCTGCTTGCGGCGATTGCCGAGGATCTGACCGAGCGTCCGTTTATAACGATCGGGTTCACCGCGTTCCTGCTCTTGATCGCAATGGCGGTTACCTCCACAGACGGCATCCGCAGGCGCATGGGCCGTCGTTGGGACAAACTGCACACGAGTGCCTACGTAGTCGGCGTGCTTGGCGTCTGGCACTACTGGTGGCAGGTCAAGTTGGACTTCGCCGAACCGCTCATTTATGCCGTCATACTCGCGCTGCTGCTCGGCTACCGGTTGTGGTGGCGCCGGCGGCGAAGGCAGCGGACTAAACGGGGAACGTCCCCCTTAGCGATCAGTGATTCTGACCAGGCACACCGGGCAGCGCAGACGGCGTCTCAGGATCTCCAGCGCATTCGCTGAGAGCGCTTGTTCGTTGACACCCAATACGGCCGCGGCTGCGCCTTCGTCGTGCAGCAGCTTTAGCAGCGCATCGATCCCGGTATCCGTGAGACGCCGAATGCTGGCCGGCGGCAATGCGATCGCCGCGGAGATGTCGGCCGCGGACGGCCGCTCACCCGCGCCGACGCCGACAATCACAGACAGCCGGCTGGTATCGCCGCCCGCGAGCTGCCCAGCCACCGCGAGTGCCTGGGACCCGGTCGACAGATCGTCGATAACCACAACGATGCGACCCCTTCTCCGCGCCCGAAACGCGACCGGCAGGAGTTCCTGACCGAAACGCCGCGGCGGCCCGAATAGCGTTATGTCGGAGGCCAGCGCAAATTCCTGCAGGCACCCGACGGCCGCCCCGACACATCTGACGGTCAACGTAACGTCGTCGCGACGCGCCGCAGACCGCAACGCCTGCTCGAGTCCCTGTCTGCACAAAGAAATGGCTCGCTCGAATTGCGCCGTGCCGAACTCGCGCTCGCTCGTCGTCAGCAGGCTCAGTTCGCGTACGAACGGCAACTCGGCTGCGCGGCGCTGGGTTTCATCCTCGAGAAGTATCGCGTCGAGGTCGATCTCCCCGGTCTCAGGAAACAAGAACGGCAACATTTCCAGTAGCGGCCGCCGCGGACTCGCCGTGCCGAGAATCAGGGTGATTCGGCGCCGCAGCTTTGGCGTCGTGGAATTCGCCATGCCGACCTCAGTCCTTTGCGCCGTTCGACGCAGTAAACGCGCGGCGCTTGTCGGCCAGGTCCAGAAGGCGTGCGCGCACGGCCCCATTGAAGCTACCATCCGGAAATTCCCCGGTGTCGTCCATCTGACCCGCCGGCATTCCGCTGAGCAGTTCGACGCACCGGTCGACGGTGTCGACGGAATAAATATGAAAGTCGCCGCGGCGGACGGCATCGATGACTTCGTGTCTGAGCATCAGATGTTTGACGTTGGCGACCGGAATCAGTACGCCCTGATCGCCGGTTAGCCCACGCGCGCTGCAAATGTCGAAGAAACCTTCGATCTTCTGATTCACGCCGCCGATCGACTGGACGTTGCCGTGTTGATCGACCGAACCCGTGATCGCCAGCGATTGCCTGAGCGGAATCTCCGCGAGCGCCGACGCCAGCACGCAGAGCTCGGCCGCTGATGCGCTGTCGCCATCGATGCCGCCGTAGGACTGTTCGAAAACCAGGCTGGCCGATAGACACAGGGGTCGATCGGTGACGTAATGCGAGGCCAGAAAGCCCGACAGTATCAGCACGCCCTTCGAGTGCAGCGGTCCTCCGAGTTCGACTTCGCGTTCGATGTCGACAACCTTGCCGGCACCGAGCGCGACGGTCGCCGTGATCCGTTGCGGCCGCGCAAACGCATAGTCGCCCAGCTGCATGACCGCGAGGCCGTTGATCTGACCGACTCTGCTGCCATCGGTTTCGACGACCATCGTGCCGCGCAGCGTCTCGTCGAGCAGCCGATCGCGATGTCTGGACGCTCGGCGATCGCGGCTGACGATAGCGCACTGTACGTCCTCGGCGCCGATCAGTTCCCGGTCGTTGCTGGTTGCCCAGTAATGCGCTTCCCTGAGCAGGTCGGACGTCTGCCTGATGTTGGCCGACAATCGTTCGCTATCGCCAGCCAGGCGGGCACTTTCCTCGGTCAGCCTTGCGACGCCGTCGCGGCTAAGGTGTTTGAGATTCTCTTTCCGAATCAGGCCGGCATACAGTTCGGCCACGGAATTGACGTTGTCGTTGCTGCGATGCAACCGATCCTCGAAATCCGCCGCGACCTTGAACAGATTCAGAAACTCCGGATCGAGTTCGCTGAGCAGGTAATAATAGATGCGTTCGCCGATCAGGATCACCTTGACGTCCAGCGGAATGGGCTCGGGCTCGAGTGATACCGTGCTGGCCAGGCCAAGGTCATCGCCGAGCGAGCGGGTACGAACTTCCGCGGATTTGATGGCCAGTTTCAGGCCTTCCCAGGCCGCCGGGTACGACAGCACCTTTGCGGCATCGAGCACCAGGTAGCCGCCGTTGGCGCGATGCAGCGCGCCGGCGCGGATCAGACTGAAGTCCGTTACCAGTGCACCAAACTGCGCCTCGTGTTCGATCTTGCCGACGAGCTGACCGAAGCTCGGCTGATCCTCGAATATGACAGGCGCGCCGTCGCATTCGCTGCGATCGACGAGGACATTGATCGCGTAACGGCGTCTGGCCGCAGATTCTCCGTCGCGCAGAAATTTCGGCAATCGTGCAGTTGATTCCGAGGCGTCCGTTTCATGCAGGAACAGACTCACGTTGTCGACAATATCCGCCTGCATCGCGTGAAGGTGCTGTATGACGTTTTGGTGATCTCGATATTTCTCGAGCAGGTCTTCGATCAGCCCTGTAACCGCCATCGTCGTAATGTCGCGTTCGAGTTCACGGAGCTTGCGACGCATATCGCGGGCCTGTTTCGGAATCGATCGCGTGAGTCGCTGTAATTGCTTGGTCAGCACCGCGATGTCGTCGTGGTATTGACGCTGCGACGCTTCCGGCAGTTTCTCGAAATCTTCGGGTCCGATCGCCTCGTCGCCGCGCAGCGGCACGAAGGCAAATCCGGTGGGCGTCTGGATGATACCGATATTGCGACGTCGTGCTTCTGCCTCCAGCTCACCGAACGCCTTTTCCTGCAGCTCCTTGAACTCCTCCGCGATTGCCTCGCGCTGATTTTGGAACTCCTCACTTTCGAACGCGACCGGAATCGCCGACTGTGTGTCCTCGATGACCTGATCCACATCGGCGCAGAACTGCCTGCCGAGTCCGGGTGGTAGCGAAAGCGCCTTCGGTTGCCGCGGATCAGCGAAGTTGTTTACGTAGCACCAGTCGAGCGGGACCTCGCGCTGCCGCGCTTTGTCATTGAGGAAATGCCGTACCAGCGTATGCCGGCCACTGCCTGCAGGCCCCAAAACGTAAGCATTGTGGCCCTGCAAATCCATGTCTGCCGCGAACCGGATCGCCTCGAGTGCACGATACTGGCCTGGAATTTCCAGAGAGCCGGCAAGGTCCGCCGTCGACTCGAACCTGAGTTGCTGCAGATCCGTGGCGTGGTACAGCGCCTCTGGCGGCAGCGCTTTTCCGGGTCGAATGTCCATACGGCACCTGTTCTCAGTGGAAACGCTGATACTGCATCGCCGACACGACGCGTTCGCGCGCCATTGCCACGGCGGCTTCGCGGGGCTGAATTCGTTGTCGCCGCGCACGTTCGAGCATCTCGGCCGTATTGGCGCGAATTTTTTCCGCGATGGCGTCGAATGCCTGCCGTTCTGTTCCGCCGGCGTACTCGATGGCTGCGCAGATGACGCCTCCCGCGTTGGCGATGAAGTCCGGGATGCAAAGCACGCCGCGCTCGTGAAGCATCAATTCGGCTTCGTCCGTGATCCCGATGTTGGCACCCGGCACAATCAGCTTCGCTTTCACCGTATCCTGATTGTCGGCGCGAATGACGTCGGGCCGGGCTGCGGGTACAAGTACATCGCAATCGATGCCGATAACGGCATCGCGGTCGAGTTTCTTACCAGCTTCGAAGTCGCGAATGCGTTGCCCTGCGTTCTTGTGCTCGATCAACGCGGCCACGTCGATGCCCGCCGCATCGTGAACCGTCGCACTGGAGTCCGCGGCCGCAACGAGTATGGCCCCTTTGTCCGCAAAGAAACGGGCCGCATGTTTGCCGACCGCGCCGAATCCCTGCACGGCAACGCGCGCGCCTTCAAGTGACAACTGCAAATCAGACTTCGCGACATCCGCGCAACACACCACACCGAAGCCCGTGGCACCGATTTCATCGAGCGGAATGCCGCCAACCGCCTTCGGCAAGCCCGCACAACGCCCGATTTCGTCCTTCACCCAGGCCATCGCAACCTCGTCCGTCCCCATATCGGGTCCCGGTATGTAATCGGTGAGGAATTCGATCGCTTTTGCAAACGCGCGGATCAGCTTTTCCTTGGCGACCGGGTCCATCGACGGATCCCCGAACACGACCGACTTGCCGCCACCGTGCGGCAGCCCGGCCGCTGCATTTTTCAACGTCATCGCCCTGGCCAGCCGGCAACACTCCTCGAGCGACACGTCCGGCGCCATCCGCACGCCGCCAATTGCGGGACCTATTGCAACATTGTCGACGACGACAATGCCTTTAAGACCGATCGCAGGGTGATACACATGCAGAATGGTTTTTGGTCCAAGATCGTCACCAAAGCGAAATGCGGGTTCATTCATGTTCATGTTCCCGTAAGCCGAGATGTTCTATTTCGCAAGCCCAAGCTCCTCGATCAAACGCTCGCGCAGAACGAATTTCTTCACCTTGCCCGTAACCGTCATGGGAAAGTCGTCAACGAAACGTACATAACGCGGAATCTTGAAGTGCGCGAGTTCGCCGCGGCAAGAGTCGCGAATCTCTTCTGTCGTCGCGGTTGCCCCTTCACGCAGGCGGATGCACGCGGCAATTTCCTCACCGAACTTCGGGTCTGGTACTCCGACGACCTCGACCTGGTCGATCTTCGGATTCTGATACAGGAAATCTTCGATTTCGCGCGGATAGATGTTCTCGCCGCCACGAATCAGCATATCTTTCTTGCGGCCAACGATCCGCACGTAGCCGGTCTCATCGAGTGTCGCAATATCGCCGGATCGCATCCAGTGCGCCGCGTCGATATCTTCAGAGGTTCGTTCAGGATCTCCCCAATAACCACGCATCACGTTATAACCGCGCACGCAGAGTTCGCCCGCTGCGCCCGGCGCGACGATACGGCCATGATCATCGATGACTTTAATTTCGACGTGCGGCATCGCCCGGCCAACTGTGCCTACGCGCAGATCGACTGGATCGTCGGGTAACGTCTGCGTCGCGAGCGGACCAGTCTCCGTCATTCCGTAGCCGATCGTGATCTCCGCCATGTGCATGTCGTCGATCACTCGCTGCATGAGTTCGACCGGACACGGTGCCCCGGCCATGATGCCGGTGCGCAGAGAGCGCAGATCACGTCGATTGAATTCGGGTTCGTCGAGCATGGCGATGAACATCGTTGGCACGCCGTGGATTGCGGTGCAGAGTTCCGACTCAATGGCATCGAGAGTTACCGAAGCGTCGAATCCGGCCGACGGGAACACGATCGCGGCACCGCATGTGGCGCACAGCAGCGTGCCCAGCACCATGCCAAAACAGTGATACATCGGCACCGGGACACACAGTCGATCATTGTGCGTGAGATTCATGATCCTGGCAGACATCGCCGCGTTATTGACTATGTTGTGGTGCGTCAGCGTTGCCGCTTTTGGTGCGCCCGTGGTACCGCTCGTGAACTGAATGTTGATCGGCGCATCGAAATCCAGCTCCGCTGCGATCGTTTCGAGCCGCCGCCGCGACGCCACATCCACCGACCGCTCGACCGCGTCGAAACTGAGCATGCCAGGTACTTCGCTCCTGCCCAGCTGAATGATCAGCCGTAACTCGGGCAGTCTGGCTGCGTGGATACCGCCCGGCTCGGCTGCGGCAAGTTCGGGCGCGAGCGTTTGCAGCATCGACAGGTAATCGCTGCTCTTGATATGCGTCTCGGTGATCAGCGCGCGGCAGCCAACCTTGTTCAGGGCGTACTCGAGTTCGCTCGGCCGATAGCCCGGATTGATGTTGACGAGTACCAAGCCCGCATAGGCCGTGCCGAATTGCGCGACCAGCCATTCGGAACGATTCGCTGCCAGCATGCCGATGCGGTCGCCGGGCTCGAGACCGACCGCGAGCAGTCCCGCGGCGAGCGTCCGCGCCTGCACCCGGAGCTCCTGCCACGTCCAGCGAATGCCCTGCTCCCGGGCGACGAGCGCCTCTCGCTCTGGCCAGCGACCGGCCGCATTGTCGAGTACACCACCGATC
>Ga0224512_10002893_pt1 | contig 15383 bp, 15 predicted proteins | sample SF_May12_sed_USG_4_FD_169103 | JGI IMG/M metagenome (GOLD analysis project Ga0224512, IMG submission 169103) | Sediment microbial communities from San Francisco Bay, California, United States - SF_May12_sed_USGS_13 | ecosystem: Environmental > Aquatic > Marine > Sediment | place: USA...
GCTCCCAGTTTCTGCAGGATCACAGCGGTGCGGGTAACCGGTAGTGCCAGGAGCAGGTCCATGGTGCCCGCCTCTTCCTCGCCCGCCACCGCCGCCGCACCGATTCCGATCCCAAGGGCAAGGGTCAGGAGCGGAACCAACCAACCGAACGCTTGTGAGGTCAGATAGCCATCCGGGGAAAACAAGTCAGCTCCGGACTCTACCCCGAACATCGCCAGGAGCGCTTCCGGGTAATCCGCCAGCAACGAATCATAGACCTCTTGTTGTTCGACAAAGAAGGTGTAAGTGGCCGTTATAGCCACCAGGTAACCGAACGTTCCCAAGATCCACCAGATCATCGATCGGCGCCGGTCCCGGAGAGTCTTGGCGAAGATGTTACGAAACATCTTCATCGCCCCGGTAGTACTGCAAAAACAGTTCTTCGAGATCGGCTTCGTGGCTCACGACGTTGGTGACTTCATACCGTGCGGCCGCTTTGATGAGCTGGTCGACCGAACCGACCACCCGGCAACTCACCACCTTGTCATCCACCGATACGTCTTCGACATTGGGGAGGGCTTCAAAAGCCGAGGCGGGGAAGGGGCCGGCGAAGTGCAGTTCGAGGCGGCGCGGGGCCCGCATTTTGAGGGTTTCCAACTGCTCGACGACCACCATGCGGCCTTCACGGATGATCCCGACCCGATCTGCGATGCGCTCGACCTCCGATAGCACGTGGGACGAGAGAAAGACCGTCCTACCCTCTTCCTACGCTTCTCGGACGAGCCGGTAGAACTCCTGCTGCATGAGCGGGTCCAGCCCGCCGGTGGGTTCGTCCAGGATCAAGACCTGCGGACGGTGCATGAAGGCCTGCACCAGACCGACCTTCTTCTTGTTGCCGCTCGACAGGTCACCGATCTGACGGCTGAGATCGAGCTCGAGTCGCTCCGCCACCCGCGGCGCGTCACCCAGACGATCCATCTTGCGCAAGTTGGCAATGTAGGTGAGCATCTGCTCGCTGGAGAGGTTCTCATGGAGCGCCAGCTCGCCGGGTAGGTAGCCGATGTCGGAACGCACTCCGACCCCGTCATAGTAAGGATGTTTACCGAGGACCCGACTGGTACCGCGGGTGGGCCGGAGAAGGTCGAGCAGCAGACGGATAGTGGTTGTCTTGCCGGCCCCGTTGGGACCTAGATACCCGAACACTTCTCCCTGGTCGACCTCGAGATCCAGATCGATGATCCCCCGCTCTTTGCCGTAGAACTTCGTCAGACCTTCTGTATGAATCGCTACCGCCATTACGGGTCAATGCTAGGACTCCCCCGGTCCGCCGGCGGGTCAGCCGGGTTTTCCGCCCATCTCCTCGAGATCCTCGATCGTCTTGGGCCAGTCGTCCTTGAGCAGACGAGATAGCGATCGATCGGCCAGCAGTTTGCCATTCGTCTGACAACTGGCGCAGTAGTTGGTCTCGTTGGCGGCGTAGACGATGCGTTGAACTCTCGACCCGCACACCGGGCAGGGCTCCCCGTATTTGCCGTGCACGGCCATCTCGGGCCTAAACGCCGTGACCTTTTTGGGAAAATCATCCCCAACCTCGGCACGCAGCCGATTCGTCCATTCGATGAGTGAGATCCGAACGGCCTCGTGCAAACGGGAAATCTCCTCGTCGATCAGCTGGCCGGTTCGCTTGACCGGCGAGAGACGGGCCCGGTGCAGGATCTCATCCGAGTAGGCGTTGCCGATCCCGGAGAAGATCCGCGGATCGGTCAAGGCTCGCTTCATTGTGCGGTTCTCCCTCAATAGCGCTACGGAGAACTCATCCAGGGTCACCTCCAGGGGTTCTACCCCTCCACGATCATGCTCGCCCAGCGAGTCTTCTCCATACACGATCCATAGGCCGACGCGCTTCTTGGTGCTCGCCTCACGCAAAACGAGACTCCCCTGATCGAAGTCGAACGCAGCCAGGCCAACCTTGCGCGGCACGGGCGCCCCCGGCGCCGCCCACGCAAGACGGCCGGCCACCATCAGGTGGATCACGACGAACAGCTCGTTGCCCATCTCCCAGACGATCCGTTTCCCGATCCGCCGCAGACCCTCGACGGTCCGCCCTTCCACTGCAGACAAGGGTGGGTCATAGGTGCGCAACAAGGATGGTGAGACCACCCGGATCCGTTCGAGTCGATGGCCTTGGACGAAACGCCGTAGCGCTTCGATGTAGATCACCACATCAGGTAGTTCGGGCATGAACGAAAAGCTATCAGCTATTCGCCGTCCGCTATACGCCTACAGAGAAGCGGACCCCGCGGGGCCCGCTTCTCAGATGTGCTGACGTGGTCAGTCGTCGGATTTGAGAGTCTTTTCAAACTCCTCTTCGAAGGAGACCACCCGCCGGCCACTCTTTTCAGCGTCGCTTCCGCGGTCACGGTCAGCGCCCCGACCACGGTCACGATCACCGCCCCGACCACGGTCACGATCACCGCCCCGACCACGGTCACGATCACCGCCCCGATCACGGTCACGACTGCCTCCGCCAGAGGCGACCTGCTGAAGGGCTTCCTCCGATGGCTGCACCTTCTCGGCCAGGTCGAGGTTGACCTTGCCCATCCGGTCGATTTCCCGGACCACGACCTTGACCTTGTCGCCCAGGTTGAAATAGTCCTCGACCCGCTCGACCCGTCGTTCCGAGTCGATCTTGGAGATGTGCAGCAGACCATCCCGGCCCGGCAGAATGTTGATGAACGCACCGAACTTGGTGATGTTCACCACTTCGCCGTCGTACTCCTTGCCGACCTCGGCCTCAGGCGGGAAGGCGAGTTGCATCACTCTTTCTTTTGCCAGAGCAAGTGAGTCGCCGTCCGGCGATCCGATTCGGACAATGCCCTCCGCACCCTCTTCTTCGATCTCGATCGAAGCTCCGGTCGTTTCCTCGAGTTCGCGGATGTTCTTGCCTTTGGGACCGATGATCTCGCCGATCTTGTCCTTGGGGATCCGTACCGATTCGATGCGCGGCGCCCACTGATTGAGCTCTTCGCGCGGACCCGATAGAGCTTCGTTCATCTTTCCAAGTATGAAAAGCCGGGCATCTTTGGCCTGCTCGAGCGCTTCCGTCAGAACCTCTGAAGGCAGCCCTTGGATCTTCGTATCGAGCTGCAACGCGGTGATTACTCCGGCGGTACCGGCCACCTTGAAGTCCATATCGCCCAGGGCGTCCTCAGCCCCGATGATGTCGGTGAGGGTCACGAACTTGCCGTCCTGGGAGATGAGGCCCATCGCAATCCCGGCAACGGGCTCCAAGATCGGCACTCCGGCATCCATCAACGAGAGGCTCGATGCACACACCGAAGCCATCGACGTCGACCCGTTGGAGGACAAGACCTCAGAAACCAGGCGTAACGCGTAGGGGAACTCGTCCTCGTTCGGCACTACGGGGAGCACAGCTTTCTCGGCCAGCGCTCCGTGACCTATCTCGCGACGTTTGGGGCCTCGCATGAAACCGGCCTCACCCGTCGAGAACGGAGGGAAGTTGTAGTGATGCATGTACCGCTTGGAATCTTCGAGAGCGAGAGTATCCAGCATCTGCTCCATCTTGAGCATGCCAAGCGTCGAGATGTTGAGCACCTGGGTCTCCCCACGCTGGAACAGACCGGATCCGTGCGTGCGAGGCACGATCCCCACCTCGGAGGTGATCTCGCGAATATCCTTGGGCCCGCGCCCGTCGAGACGCATCCCCTCATTAACGACCCGCTCTCGCATCATCGTCTTTGAGACCTTCTTGAAGGCGCGCTTGGCGGAGATCAGCTCGTCGGGGTCTTCAATCCCCAGTTCGGCTACGACCTGCTCGAAAGCAGTGTCCTCAGCCGCGCTCCGATCCCGCTTGCCGGGAATGGTGATGACGTCGCCGAGTTTCGGACGGGCGGCGTTCTCCACCCGCAGGAACAACTCGTCGCTGAAGTCCTCGACCACCGGCCACTCGCGAACCGGGATCTCGACATGGCCGGCCAGTTCGTTTTGGAGATCGATGGTCTGGGCTATGTAGGTCTTCGATTCCTCGAGACCACGGGCTACCGTCGCCTCGTCGCTGGCCGGTTGCCCATCGGCGATCAGTCGCAGCCCGTCGGGAGTGGAGCCGGCCTCAACCATCATGATGTCGACGTCACCGTCTTCGTTGCGGCGGCCGGCCACCACCAGTTCGAATACCGCGTTCTCGAGCTCCTGGTAGGTCGGGTTGACGATCCAAGCACCGTTATTCAAGGCCAGTCGAACCGCTCCGATCGGACCCTGGAAGGGAATCCCACTGATGGTGAGCGCGGCTGAGGCGCCGTTTAGTGAGACGATGTCGTAGGGGTTCTCGCCGTCGATGGACAGCACCGTCGATACTACCTGCGTCTCGGAACGGAATCCGTCGGCAAAGGACGGCCGCAACGGACGGTCGATCAAGCGGCAAGCCAGAATGGCTTGCTCGCTGGCACGACCTTCCCGGCGGAAGAACGACCCGGGAATCTTCCCGGCTGCGTACATGCGTTCTTCGACATCGACGGTGAGCGGGAAGAAGTCGACGCCTTCCCGGAGTCTCTCGTTGGCTGTGGCGGTGACCAGGACGTCTGTGTCGCCGGTCCGGACCGTCACCGATCCGTTTGCCAGCCCGGCCAGCTTGCCTGTACTTATGGCGACTTCTTTGTCGCCCACGAGGCCGCGTACCGTGATTTCGGTCACGCTTACCTCCCTTTCGGTATGGAGAGAGGGCGGCCAATTACCAGTGGTCATCCCTCTGGTCGGAGAGGGGTGGCAACTGACAACTGGACTCGTCCGTCCCTCGCGTCGGTTGTCATCGGGGTTTCTTCGGCGGGTCCCGGGCCCGTCGCCCTGGAGTGTTCCAACAGCGAGAAAGCGGCCCACGGGCCGCTCCCCCGAGATCTTAACGGCGCAAGCCGAGCTTCGCGATCAGCAATCGGTACCGTTCGACGTCTTCACGCCGCAGGTAGTTCAAAAGGCGCCGGCGCTTGCCAACCAACATCAGGAGCCCACGCCGGCTGTGGTGGTCCTTCTTGTGGTCACGGAGATGATCCGTGAGGTGGTTGATGCGCTCCGTCAACAGCGCGACCTGGACCTCGGGCGAACCTGTATCGCTGTCGTGCTGGCCGTACTCTTCGATGATGGTTTTCGTGTCTTTCATCCGCACAGGTCGCGTATCTCGTGGAAGGGGAACGGCCGGAAGTGTAGCACCGGTTTGGCCTTGTCACGACTTCGACCGAAGGGTGTCTATTCCGGCCAGTCCTCGATCGCTCCGAGCTCCTGACGGCCAGCCCTCCGATGATCATCGCAAGGAAACCCACGACCACCCCTGAAATCTGGCGGAGCCCAAATACGGAAGCGTCCCCGATCCCGATCACGTCCGCCAGTGCGGCGAGCAACGCCAGAATTGCACCGGCTACCACAACGACGGTGCCCAAGATTCTGCGAGGCACTCCTGATTCCTTCTGTCCTTCAACATCGGTGGCCACAATCCGCCTGCCCGGGACTTCTACCTCACGGCCGCCTCGACTTCGAGTTCAACCTTCCAGGTCGGGTCGATGAGGGCCGCCACCACCACCATCGTGGCGGCCGGCGCGGCTTCGCCAAAAACCTCCCGGTGGGCGCGCCCGACCTCGTCGGCGTCGGCAGGGTCCGTGAGATACATCCGGGTTCGCACCACATCGGTTGGCGAGGCTCCGGCTTCCTCCAGCGCCGCGACAATGATCTGCCCGCAGCGGAGCATCTGACGATAGGCCGTGTCGGCAACCTCCTCTCCAGGATGAGGTATCGGTGCGGTCCCGGCGACTAGCACCCGGTCACCCACTCGGATCGCCCGAGAGAACCCATACTCCGTTTCGTAGGGCGAGCCGGATGTGAATCTCTTTCCCTCGCTCATGCTGGGTCCTCACCCGTCCGCTGGCTGCTCACCCGACATACCTCTCCCCCAGTAACTTGCGAGCCTCTTCCACGTCCCGGTTGATTTGTGACACCAGTTCGTCGGCTCCGGCGAAGCTTTGCTCATCTCGCAACCGGTGCAGGAAGGAAACACCGAGCGCCTGGCCGTAGAGATCTCCATCGAATCCAAGTAGATGGACCTCAACGGTCAGCGATTCCCCTCCGAAGGTGGGTCGCACACCGACATTGGCCAATCCGGGAACCGAGATATCCCCCAGACTCACGCCCACGGCATACACCCCCCGGGCGGGCACCACTAGCTCTTCTGAAAACGCCAGGTTCGCCGTAGGAAAGCCAATCGTATGCCCCCGCCCGTCCCCCGTCACCACCACGCCCCGCAGCTCGAACGGCCGGCCCAGGGCTCTTGCTGCCCCTTCGACATCACCCTCACCGAGCAGCGAACGAATGGCAGACGACGACATTGCCGTGCCGGCCCCCCGGAGCAGCTCGACCGCCTCGACTTCAAAGCCGTGCCGGGAACCCTCCTTCTGCAAAGCAGCCACGTCCCCGGCCCGGTCGAGGCCGAAACGGAAGTTGGTGCCGACGACAATCAGTCTTGCCCCCAGTGCGTCGAGCAACACCTGGTGAATGAACTCGACCGGATGCATCTCGCGAACCTGCTCGAAGGGGAGGACACCGACAAGCTCAACCTCCAGCGATTCAAAAATCTCCAGACGCTGCTCGATGGTGGTCAGCAAACGGGGCACTCGCTCGGGGGAAACGAGGGCGAGCGGATGGCGATCAAACGTCAGCACGGCTCGTTGATGCACGCCCATTGCTCGAGCGCGAGCGGAGAGATCGGCCAACAAGGTCTGATGACCGAGATGAACGCCGTCGTACACGCCGATCGTGACCGCCGATCCGCCGGGTGGGGCCGGACCCCAGCGCCGTGGATCTCCATCCATCACTTTCATGACAGCACCACTTCAGCGACCGCTCTGCGGCCGGCGATCCGATAAACGGCCAAGAGCTCGCCGGATGGATCGGTCACTCGAAACGGCTGCTCATCGGCGAGCCCGGCAGCGATCATCGAGCTCGGGAACTCCACACCGTGAAGAACGGCTTCAGCGGTTCGCTCGTCGGCAATCACCGAGGCCAAATCCGCCAGAGCCTCTGCCGGAGGCACAACCAGGTCGTTCAACCGGTCCTCAACGGCTGCCTTCTCGATTTCCGCCATCCGATGGCCCCTCGCCTCGACGTCCAATGAGCCAACCCGAGTTCGCCGGAGGGAGCTGAGGTGCGCCCGTCCTCCCAGTGCCCGGGCGATATCGTCCGCCAGGCTGCGTATGTAGGTTCCCTTGCCGCACGTGATTCGCATTGTCGCCTCCGGGTAATCGCACGGGGAGAAGTCCTCGATTTCGAGCTCGTACACATCCACCGGACGAGCCGGCCGGTCGACCACCTTGCCCTCTCGGGCCAGCTCGTACAGTCGGCGCCCGTCCACTCGCAGGGCGGACACCATCGGCGGAACCTGCATGATCCTCCCGGTGAACCGCGGCAGGACCGCGATGACTTCGTCGACCGACACCGGCATCGGTTCCCTACTGATGATCGCTCCCTCGGCATCCAGCGTGTCGGTGGCGACACCAAAACCGATTCGCGCCACGTACTCCTTTCGCATGTCTTGGACGAAGCGCAGCAATCGAGTGGCCCGGCCCATTCCCACGACCACCAGCCCGGTGGCCATCGGGTCAAGCGTCCCGGCGTGTCCAACCTTCTTGACGCCACTCACGCGACGCACCTTGGCGACGAGGTCGTGGGAGGTCGAGCCGCCCCCTTTATCGACGAGGATGAACCCCCCGTGCCGCTCAACCATCGTCGGGCTCGCCTGGATCCTGGGGAAGCTCGGCGGCGAGTTCGCGCAGCAGGTTCGACATGTACATGCCGCGCTCGATGCTTTCATCGACCCGGAAATCGAGCTTGGGGGTGTACTTGAGACGAACCTTGTGGCCCACTCCGGTTCGCACGCGGGATGCGGCGGAGTCCAGAGCCTCGCTGGTGGACGACCGCTCCTCGTCGGTCCCCAGAACCGAGAAGTACACAATCGCGTTGCGAAGATCCGGGGAGGTGTCGACGCCGGTGACGGTTACGAAGCCGATGCGCGGATCTTTCAGATCGGCGACCTCTTCGGCGACCGCCTCCAGCAGAATCGCATTGACTCGGCGCATGCGCGGATTCGTTGAACGGCTCATGGCGGATCCTCCAGGTAGGAGATTGCCATCCTCAAAAAGGCAACGCCGTCTAGTTGCTCGAAATGCCTCTCGAGTGAATGCCTGAGCCGCTGGAGTTGGCCTGCGTGCGAGGCGACGACGGCGATGCCGAGGGTTGCCCGCTGCCAGAGGTCCTGGTGGTCGACTTCGGCTACCGACACTCCGAATTGCCTCCTGAGCTCAGCAATGACCGGCTTGAGCGTGCCGCGCTTCTCCTTCAATGAATGTGCGTCGGGTATGCGCAATTCCACCCGCAGCGCCGCGGCGTGCATTAGTGCAACCCCTACTGTCTGGCGATTTCCTTAAGTTCGAAAGCTTCGATGACGTCGCCCTCTTTGACGTCGTTGTAGTTCTCGAGACCTATGCCACATTCAAATCCGGCTGCGACGCTCCGCACGTCATCTTTGAAACGACGCAGCGATGAAATCCGACCCTCGTACACAACCACACCCTGGCGCACCAACCTGGCCCGGACGTTGCGGAGGATTTCTCCTTCGGTGACGTAGCATCCGGCGACACTGCCGGCGCGGGGGACTTTGAAGATCGCCCGCACTTCGGCGGCACCAAGCACTGCTTCCACTTCTTCGGGGGCGAGGCGCCCGACGAGCATCTGCTCGATCTCCTCCAGGAGCTCGTAGATGACCCGGTAGGTGCGGACTTCAATACCTTTCGCTTCCGCTTCGCGGCGGGCGTTGCTGTCGGGACGAACGTTGAAACCGATGATCACGGCTTCGGTCACTTCTGCGAGGCTCACATCGTTCTCCGTGATACCCCCCACGGAGGCCTGAATGGTCGTTATCCGACCTCCATCGCGAGCGATCTTGCCGATCGCGTCGCGGATTGCTTCCATCGAACCGTTGGCGTCTGCCTTGATAATGAGGCGAAGCTCCGCTTCGTCGGCCGAGCGCATCTTCTCGAGCAGCTGGGTGAGACGTTCTGTCGCGCTGGGGACGACATACTCTTCAGAGCGCTGCCGACCTTCGGCTTCGGCCGCGCTGGTACGGGCTTCTCTCTCACTCTCCATGACATCGAAGAGATCACCGGCAGTCGGGACGTCATCCCAACCCATGACCAGCACTGGCGCACTGGGCGTGGCTTCTTTCACCTGTTTGCCGTTCTCGTCCAGCATTGCTCTGACCCGTCCCGCCACAGGTCCCGATACCAGAACGTCTCCACGTCTCAGCGTTCCTCGCCTGACGATCACAGTGGCAACAGGGCCGCGACCCTTGTCGAGCTGGCTCTCGATGACCACCCCTGAAGCCCGCGGCTTGGGGTTGGCTTTGAACTCTTCCAGCTCGGCAACCAGATCCACCATCTCGATCAGCTGATCAATGCCGGCGCCGGTGGCCGCCGACACATCCACCGTGATCGTGTCACCGCCCAGAGATTCGGGGACCAGCTCATATTCGGTGAGCTGTGCCCTGACCCGATTCGGGTCTGCCATCGGCATGTCGGTCTTGTTTATCGCAACGATGATGTTTACGTCGGCGGCCTTGGCATGGCTAATGGCTTCGATCGTCTGCGGCATAATGCCGTCGTCGGCAGCGACGACCAGAATCACGATGTCCGTCACCTCGGCGCCCCTCGCCCTCATCGCCGTGAATGCTTCATGGCCGGGGGTGTCGATGAACGTGACCTTTTTCCCGGCCCGCTCAATCTGGTAGGCGCCGATATGCTGGGTGATGCCACCGGCTTCACCAGCGACCACATTGGTTTTGCGGATCTTGTCCAGCAAGGTCGTTTTCCCGTGGTCGACGTGGCCCATGACCGTAACCACCGGGGGACGCGCAACCAGGTCGGCGGGGTCATCTTCAAACACTCGTTTGGGCTTCGGACCAATGGCAACTACCTCTTCGACGACCGCGTCCTCGACTTCAATCCGGTACCCGAACTGCTCACCCAGGAGCACCAGAGCTTCATCGGAAACGGGTGCATTGGCCGCGCCCATTTCTCCCATCATCAGGAGAGCCTTGACTACATCGCCGACCGACCGACCGATCTTCTCCGCGAAGACGGCAGACGTCGCACCGGACTCGATCCTCAGCGTCATATTCGACAGATCACCCACAACCTCATCCGATACCTCTGCAACGACCTCCTCGGGTTGCTCGGCGACAACCTCCTCCGGTTCTGCAACCGGGGCCGGCTCAGGGGCCTCGGGGGCTGTGGAGGTAGATCCTGATGTCTCCTGAAAGGAGAGCACCAGGAGCGCCACCTCATCCTCTTCGAGACCGGACGAGGCCGTCTTGACCCCGAAGCCAAGTTCGAGCGCCCGCTCGAGAACATCTCGCGATTCGAGATCCAGTTCTCTTGCGACTTCGTATAAGCGCTTCTTCGCCACTCTCCCGCCCTTCTATGCCTGCTCAGAGTCCTCTTCGGACTCGGACCCGAACTCTGGTTCGCCCCCGGCGTCACCAGGCACTTCGGCCCCAGCGGCGTCCTCGGGACCCTTGGATGGCACCCCGCCGGTGGGTGCTCCTTGTTCACGCGCGGGTGCGTCTTCGGCAGGGATCTTGACGTCGGTCGCCTCGTCCGGTGCGCCGATATCGATATCGCTTCCTTGGCCGGATTCCATATCGCCGGTCTCGATCCCGCTATCACCCTCGTCGCCCACGAGTTCGGGCGTGGTCGCTTCGACCGGTTCCTCGGCCCCCTCATTGACCGTGTCATCCTCGACTTCTCCGCGCTCCTGGCTCTCAGACCGGATGTCCACGCGGTAGCCGCTCAACCGAGCCGCCAGTCGGGCGTTCTGCCCTTCACGTCCAATCGCCAGTGAAAGCTGATGGTCATTGACGATCACAACCGCTTCTTTCTCGTCCTCTTCGATCCGCACTTCTTTGACTTTGGCGGGCCCCAGCGCCTCGGCGATGAACTGGGCGGTGTCCTCCCGCCATTGGACCACGTCAACCTTCTCGCCGCGCAACTCATTGACCACCTGACGCACCCGCGATCCACGGGCGCCCACGCAGGCACCCTTGGGGTCTACGTTGGGGTCATTGGAAGACACAGCGATCTTGGTGCGATGACCGGGCTCCCGCGCGATCGCCTTGATCTCGATCGTCCCGTCGAGGAGTTCGGGGACTTCGAGCTCTAGCAATCTTCGCACGAAGTCGGGGTGGCTTCGGCTCACGACAATCTGAGGCCCTTTGGTCTCGCCACGAACCTCCAGGATAAGGGCCTTGACTCTGTTGCCGCGATCGAGCCGCTCGTACGGAATACGCTCCGACCCGGGCATCAAAGCCTCGGCGTCGCCGAGGTCGAGAATCGAATAACGATGGTCTACTTGCTGGACGATGCCGGTGATCAGGTCACCTTCGCGCCCTTCGTAGACATCAAATACCTGTTCGCGCTTTGCATCTCGCAGCCGCTGGGCGATGACCTGCTTAGCGGTTTGGGCGGCTATGCGGCCGAAATCGTCGGGCGTATCTTCCCACTCCCGCACCACGTTGCCGTCTTCGTCGAGTTCCTGCGCGTACACGACTATGTCCCCGGCATCAGGATCGATGACCACCCGCGCTTCCTCGGCGGCTCCCGGAGCCCGCTTGTAGGCAGATACAAGACCATTGGCGAGAGCATCGAGGATGGTGTCGACCGGCACTCCTCGCTCGCGCTCCAGCAGCTCAAGGGCTTCCATCACTTGGAAATCGAGTTTCATGGTTATCTCTCCTACCGGCCCTTTGCGCCAGGCTTGGCTGCAGGTTCCCAGCGAAAGACCGTGCGGGCAGAAGCAATCGCCGCAAGAGGGATCCTCCGGTCAGTGTCTTCGACGGCGATCACACAGGACTCGTCATCTGTGAACTCGAGTGTGCCAAGGTGCGCACGTTCGCCCTCTATCTCCTGATGAGTCTTGACTACCACCTCTCTCCCGATCGACTTCGCGAAGTGTTCGGGACGGCGGAGGGTCCGCTCGAGGCCGGGCGAAGTCACCTCCAGCGTGTAGGACTTCTGGAGCCGCTCGTCCTCGTCGAGGAGCCGCGACAGGCCGCGCGAGGTCTCTGCCAGCCGGTCGACGCCAACCCCGCCGTTCATGTCGACCGTCACGCGCAGCACGGGACCCCGTCCCTGTCCGACCATCTCCAGGTCGTCTAGTTCGAGGCCTTCCGCTCGCAAATAGCCGTCCACCAGCTCCCAGAGGCCCTCCGGGACTCGGCTCATTGTCGTTCCTCCAAAAAGAAAGTGGGCTGGGCGCCCACCTCTTCGCGTAGCGTCCGTAGATTTTCCGCGACAGGACGCGCACACGCGCTCAACACGCGCACGCGACTCAAGCGCACATCGCCAGTATAACCATGGCCCGGCCAGCCCCCCGCGGTAGCGACGAATCGGCCTAGTAAGCCTTGGCGAACACCACTTCGTCGGCGGCTCGTTCGCCACAAATGATGCACACCCCAGGATCATCAGGCTGATCGAAGGGTATGACTCGAATCGTGGCTTGGGTATCGCGCTTGACGTCTTGCTCACAAACCGGAGAGCCGCACCATCTCGCGTAATGGAAGCCGCCGGATAAGGCGAGGGTCTCCTTCATCTCGTGATATGAGGCAGGACGATGGGTGTTCTGTTCCTGGAAGGCGAGGGCCCGCCGGTACAGGGCATCCTGCACATCGTCGAGTAACTCTCGGACGATCCCCGCAACTTCGCCAAGCGGCACGGAGCGCTTGCCCTCTCGCCCGGGTTGATCTCGGCGAGCTACCACCGCCTGCTCGTCGGCCAGATCGCGCGGTCCGAGCTCGACACGCACCGGCACACCCTTCATTTCCCATTCGTTGAACTTGAATCCGGGGGTCACCTCTTCTCGGTCGTCGAGAACCGCTCGGATCGCATGGTCGACCAGTTCGTCTCGCACCCGACCAGACGCGGCGATGACCGCCTCCCGTTCGGCAGCATCCGATCTGGCAATCGGCACAACGACGACTTCATGAGGAGCGATTCGCGGAGGGAGAATCAGCCCTTGATCGTCTCCGTGCACCATGACGGTCATCCCGACCAGCCGGGTGCTGGCGCCCCACGAGGTCTGGAAAGGGTGCTGCAGCTCGTTGTCGCGGTCCAGGTACTGGATCTCGAAGGCCCTGGCGAAGTTCTGTCCCAGATAGTGGGAGGTCCCGGCCTGCAGCGCCTTGCCGTCGCCCATCAGCGCTTCAATGGCATAGGTATCAACGGCACCTGCGAATCTCTCTGCCTCGCTCTTGCGCCCTCGAATGACCGGGGTTGCCGCCCACTCTTCGGCCAGCCGGGCGTAGATATCGAGCATTTGCAGAGTTTCGTTCCGCGCTTCTTCCTCCGTCTCGTGGGCAGTGTGGCCCTCTTGCCAGAGAAACTCCGTGGTGCGCAGAAAGAGCCTTGTCCGCATTTCCCAGCGCACGACGTTGGCCCACTGGTTGATCAACACCGGCAGATCTCGATAGCTCTTTATCCACTTGGCGAACATGGCGTTGATGATGGTCTCGGAGGTAGGGCGCACCACCAAGGGCTCCTCGAGTTCTTTGCCGCCACCGTGCGTCACCAGCGCGAGTTCGGGCGAAAACCCCTCCACGTGCTCCGCTTCTCGTTGCATGAAGGAGTAAGGAATCAACAGGGGGAAATAAGCATTCTGATGGCCGGAATCTTTGAACATCGCATCGAGAGCCCCTTGCAGGTTCTCCCAGAGGCCATAACCGTACGGTCGGATGACCATGCTTCCGCGCACCGGCGAGTAGTCCGCCAATTCGGCGCGCTGCACAACATCCGTGTACCAGCCGCTGAAATCCTCGCTGCGCGGGATGACTTTCTCGGCCACTGCACTCCTTCCTACGGGTCGGGAGCATAGTGGCGGCCGGGAAAGCCCAAGACCCAATACCAGCTCTATTGTTGGACGAGCCCGCCGGAGGCCAGATTCGCTCGCCGTTAGATGGCGGCTACTCGCCGGCCGCCGCCTCGGCCACTGCCCTGCGACGCTCGGCTGTCTGATTGGCATCTCCCTGGACGGCCAGTAGCTCCTCGGCCGCCTGCGCGGCTATTCCGGAAGCGAGTTCGTCTGCTGCTGCCAGGCGCGCCTCCACCCCCTCTTCCACCAGCTTCTTGGCTTCGTCGAGGAGCGCATTCACCATCTCGTTCTCGGGCACCACCCGCACTACCTGGCCCTTGATGAACAGGTGGCCTCTCCCCTTGCCGGCTGCGATTCCGATGTCGGCTTCGCGGGCTTCTCCGGGGCCGTTGACCACACAGCCCATAACGGCCACCTGGATGGGCAGATTGGCTTCCTCTAGCTTCTTCTGCGCCTCGCTGGCCACAGCAATGACATCAACATCGGCACGGCCGCAGGAGGGGCATGCGATGAGGTCGAGACCCTTACGTTCGCGCAGGCCGAGATACTCGAGCAACTGGCGGCCCGCTTTCGCCTCCTCGACCGGATCTGCGGTAAGAGAGAGCCTTATCGTGTCACCGATGCCTTCAAGCAACAAGGTAGCGATTCCGGCAACCGACTTTATGAGACCTCCGGGAGGCGGCCCGGCTTCGGTAACACCGAGATGAAGCGGGTAGTCGACCTTTTCGGAAAGCAGCCGGTAAGAAGCAACCATGGAGGGGACGTGCGAGTGTTTCACGGAGATCTTGATGTCCGTGAAGTCGACGTCCTCCAGGTAGGCGATTTCTTTCAGTGCGGAGGCCACCAGAGCTTCCGGTACGGGGCCCCCGTATTCATCGAGGAGGTCCTTGTCGAGCGAACCGGCGTTCACTCCTACCCGGATGGGGACCCCCCTATCCTTGGCCTCGCGGGCAACCGTCTTGATATGTTGCTCGTTGCGGATATTGCCAGGATTGAGCCGCAGGCCGTCAACCCCGGCTTCCAGCGCCGCGAGTGCCAGCCGGTACTGGAAATGGATGTCGGCAATGATGGGGACGGGCGAACGTGGGATCATCTCGGCTAGACCCTGGGCGGCGTCCACATCGTTGCAGGTGATACGAACGATATCGGCGCCGGCCCCGAACAGCGCGTATACCTGGCTGAGGGTGCCGTCAACATCGGCAGTTTTGGTCGTGGTCATTGACTGCACGGTGATGGGAGCATTTCCTCCCACGGCAATCTTGCCCACTTGAATCTGTCGGGTCATGGTACGAGGCATCGCCGCAATGGTACGCCTGGTCAACCGTTGAGCGAGATGGGGTTGACGATGTCGAGCAGCAGAGCTACCGAGAATAGGAAGAGCACCAAAGCCATCACCGCGGCGGCGATGGGAGCCAGCTTCCGCACGTCGGCTT
>Ga0224512_10002894_pt1 | contig 15376 bp, 13 predicted proteins | sample SF_May12_sed_USG_4_FD_169103 | JGI IMG/M metagenome (GOLD analysis project Ga0224512, IMG submission 169103) | Sediment microbial communities from San Francisco Bay, California, United States - SF_May12_sed_USGS_13 | ecosystem: Environmental > Aquatic > Marine > Sediment | place: USA...
CGCTGCGATATCTTCTGGTATCTCGGTTTTGCTCATTTACCTTCTCCTTTATCATAGAGATTATCGGCCTATAAGCAGTTACACAATTTAATTTACAGTCTCCATTGTAATGCGGCCAGAATTCTGGGTTGCCTTCTATTGCCGTGGGCATTCGCTATAGACAAGGATGTTTCACGTAATGTCGACCCTGGCGTCGCTAACCGACATTACGCAGTCTTTGTTGCAACATCTCCGCCGTGACCAGTGTTATACCCTCACTAGTGACATGGAATCGTTGCCGGTCTTTGTCCGCATCGAATCCAATCATACAGCCATCGGGAATTTCGCAACACTCTTCGATAATCGCTTTACGTATCCGACAATGCTGCCCAATACCGACACTGGGCAGAATTACCGACTCATCGATGCACGAACACTCACCCACACGGACATTGGAAAACAAAATTGATTGGCGCACTGTCGCCCCTGAAACGATACAGCCACCGGATACCATGGAATCGACCGCCATACCACGACGGCTGTCATTGTCAAATACAAACTTGGCGGGTGGCAATTGTTGTTGATAAGTCCATATAGGCCAGTCTTCGTCATATAGATTCAATTCAGGCGTGACGTCGATTAACTCCATATTGGCATCGTAGTATGCTTCGATCGTACCAACGTCGCGCCAATAGTGATCCCCCTGTGCCTCAAAAAACGGATAGGCCAATATCCGATGCGCACGTATGGCCGCAGGAATAATATCCTTGCCAAAATCATGCGAAGACTGTGATTGGTCATGGTCTCGAGTGAGCTGGTCAAACAAAAACTCGGCGTTGATTAAGTAAATACCCATGGATACCAGCGCAATAGCTGGACTATCGGGTTTCGCTTTCGGCTGCTCCGGTTTCTCCTGAAAGCCCACCACCCGATTGTCATGTTCGATACACATTACGCCATATTCACGAGCTGTCGCCAAAGGCACCTCGACGCAACCAACCACCATGTCGGCATTGTTTTCGATATGAAAGTTGATCATTCGCCGGTAATCGGCTTTATAAATATGGTCCCCGGCTAATATCAAAACATACTCTGGTCCGTGCGCACGAACAATATCCATATTCTGATAAACAGCGTCGGCGGTCCCTTGGTACCAGGAATTCACAATTCGTTGTTGGGCCGGCAATAACTCAACATATTCGTTAAATTCCCCATTAAAAAAGCTCCATCCCTTTTGTAAATGCTGAATCAATGTGTGTGCTTTGTATTGCGTCAGTATGCCAATGTGGTGTATACCGGAATTAATGCAATTGGAAAGACTAAAATCGATAATGCGGAATTTACCGCCAAAGGGAATGGCCGCTTTGGTACGCCAATTCGTCAGCGGTTGAAGACGTTTACCACGGCCACCAGCGAGTACCAACGCTAACGTATCACGCACCGGGTCGCGCACCGACAAACGAAACCGATCTAGTTTCTCCACGTCCTGCAAGTCACTACCCGCCGCAGAGAACGCCAATCGACTCGCATCCACATGTAACGTTCAACCCACCTCCATAAAGCGAATCTGCGCTTTCGCCAAGTTATCCAACAAGCGCCACTACCAACCGGGGGATCCTTAGCTAATGGTGTACAGTTTACGATAAGTGCTCTCACGGATATTGACATATGTCAATTGAAAGTCAGCTATATGCGGCAAACAGATGAGTTGCGACACCACAATCCGTTTGCTGTGCCAAGCCGGCCCACCACGGACATGAATATATGGTACGCATCTACAACTCATACGCGGTAGCGGTGTGGATAGCTGAGATCAGACAACACATTACGTTTCGCGGTCTTCTGTCAGGCTATTCTGGCACTTGCGGTAAACACCGCCGATCCACATTGGCAACCCTAAATCGTTCGTTGCAATGACTGACAAGCCGCCCTCGGCCCGGTGCTACTCGATAGGCTACCGAAGCACCCAGCACCGATATTCACTATTCACAATCTCGCGTATCAAGGTGCATTTTCGCGTATGTAATTTGATGCGTTAAACCTGCGTCCGTATCTTTGGCGCAGCCATTATCTGGAATGTTACGAAGAATTCTCAATTATCAAAAGTGCGTCGGCGTTTGCCGACAAACTGACGAGCGCCGGCGCGACGTACGTTCAGAAAATTCTGACAGCGGAATTTGGCCAAGGATTGCAAGTTCTTCTAAACACCCGCGGACGGGGTTTAACAGGCCTTCTGAATAGCGTCGATTACGAAGTTTGGGATCGGAGACACGATCGTTTTTTTACCGGGCCTGACCTTGTCAATCTTTTTGTGACACCCGGTTAAGCAACTTTTTTCAGCTCTATCGATTGGTTTCCAATATCATTGGGGCAGACATACTACAAGTATGAATGCAGTCGATAGCTATTATAAAACATGGACATAATCCACAACATCTTGTTGAGCTTCATAACGCGTTTGATGGCTTCGCCATTGCTTTCTTTAAGATCTCTTTCTCCATCTCCAAACGCTTCACCTGGGGCTTGAGCTTCCGGATCTCTTCCTGCTCAGAGTTCAATTTACCGTTCCCTCGAAAAGTCTGCCCATCACCCAACTGATGCTCCTCTACCCAGCGACCCAGCATATTGGCATTGATATCAAGACCTCTCGCAGCCTCCGCCGGACTATGGCCTTGATCAATAACCAAACTCACTGCATCCAATTTGAACTCTTTCGTATATCTATTTCGTATGGCCATTCCTATTTACCTCAGTTAAGTGAATTATCCTTAACCGGGTTGTACAAATCTATTGAACCACCTCAGCCTTTGAAGATCATACTAGGAGTATGATGTTCTCACACTACTAATTGATGCACGTCAAAGCGGCAATGACGGCTTATACGCTAGCGTGTCAATTTATGGCTATTCCAAAACCAACTGCTGTGTCAAAACACCGTTATGCACATGCGTCACACGCGTAGCACTATGCTGAGTAAAACTTCTATAGTGTTGGGTATTGCTGCAAGTTGTTTGTTTGTTATTGGGATGCTGGCCCTGTTGTTTCATTTCGGATTACAGCACGAGATAGTGGAACTGTTACGTTGGATCGACTCGGTGAAGATCTGGGGTCCAGTAGTGTTTGTTCTGATTGACATGCTCGTTGTAATATTTCTGTTTCCCGGCGTGTTATTTACTCTCGGGGCGGGCTTCTTGTTCGGTGTCGTCAAAGGTTCTATTTATGTTGTCGTCGCGACCACACTCGGTGCCGCTATTTCGTTCTTGTTGGCAAGACACTTACTCGGTGAAAACGCCACCAATTTCCTACGCAACCACCCACGCCTTAGTGTGATCAACAATGCCTTGGCGGACGAAGATTGGAAGATCGTCTTAGTTACACGTCTTATACCGTTTTTTCCGTTCAAGTTATCCAACTACTTTTTTGGTCTGACTAAGTTCTCTCTACGTGGATTTATACTTGGCACGTTTCTCGGCATATGGCCAATATCTATCACTAACGTATATATCGGCTCCGTTACAGCCGATCTGGCTATGCTGGGTACATCGGATAACGCCAGATCAGGTGTCGAATGGTTAATATACGTAGGGGGTTTAATCATCGCTATTATCGGAGTTGTGTATATCAGTCATCTGGCCCAACGAGCGCTCGCACGGTATCTGAGTTCCACACAATCCTCGCAGGGTACAAAATGAGACTGAGTTGGCTACCGTGGAAACTCATCATACGCAGTGCCGCGAAGGCACATGGCTTTCTCGACCCAGTCGCACTCTTATCGCATATCCATAAATTTGCGCAACCATCAGAAGTCGCTGAGCCCATCGAGTTGCTGCGCGCTGGCGTGGTATTTCATGCACGAGGGCTAATCAATAGTCGCATTATTCAACACAACCTCGATTGGGTTTGGCCTTACTGGGTAGAACGTCAGTTCGACCCCACGGATGATGCTTTCATACCCCGAGCGTTTACCTTGACACATATTAATGTAACCCACCGCAACTGGACCGCGATTGGAGTTCCGGATTGCGATCACCTGCCGGTCGTCGACCCGCGTGGGTTGTTAACTCCGCTTTGGGATAAGTGGTCCATCGACACCTGGATTGTCGCCGATGCGGGGCCTATTTTGTTGCCCAGCCGCAACAAATCATGCGATCAACGTCTTGACTTGGGTGCGGATTATGCTGTCGTCACCGAGGCTCACCTGGACGATCTGGTAGTGCACACCCGGGCAGATGTGATGTCTCGTAAGGAAGAGCCGGTATGCCGATTAAGAATAACTGGTAGCGCCTCGCAACCCGCTTGGTTAGTTGTGGCCATTCGACCTTATAACCCGGAGGGTATTAGTTTTGTGCATGAAGTAGCGTTATCAACGCACCGGAATGCGTGGCTGATCGATAACCAATATTCTGTGCGATTCGATCACGCGGCCGATCGTCACCATTTGTCCGACTATCGTCATGGTGATGTTTATATTGACTTGCATGACGCGCGAGACGATACCACCGGTCAATGCGATGTCGGCATGCTCACCGCGGCCGCCATGTTTCGGCTACCAGGAGATTCTAGTCGAGAACTAACTATCACCATTCCACTGGAGCAGAAAGCGCCCAAACACAATACGCCAACGCCTGCATCGTTGTGGCCAGAACATCTACAAGGTCACTGCCGTTTACAACATCCAGATGAACACCTGGTCTATCTATACGACGCTGCTATATGCAGTCTGATACTGTGCACACCCGGCGATGTTTATCCCGGGCCTTATACCTATAAACGTTTCTGGTTTCGGGACGCAACGTTTATCGTACATGCCTTATCGTGTGCCGGCCTCGCCGAGCGGGCCGAACGCATATTGGATACATTCCCAGAACGTCAAAGCGCAAACGGTTACTTTCATTCCCAGGAGGGCGAGTGGGATGCTAACGGCGAAGTGTTGTGGGTGTTCAATCGCTTTTGCCAGATCACTGGCCGACCCATAAAACCTCAGTGGTGGCCGTCGGTGAACCGGGGTGCAAAATGGATCCAGCGCAAACGGCTGACCGGCGATAGGGAGTCATTGCACGTTGGTCTGTTGCCTGCGGGATTCAGCGCAGAGCACCTTGGTCCCAATGATTATTACTATTGGGATGACTTCTGGGGTATTGCCGGTTTGCGCGCGGCTGCCACACTCGCTTCTCAACATGGCGATATGCGGTCCGAAACTGAATTTCGAAGACAAGCGGATGATTTCTTACAGGCAGTAGAGCAGAGTCTCAGCAGAGTTGCGCAAAAACTGAAGCGCCGAGCGATGCCAGCCTCCCCGTACCGGCGTCTGGACGCCGGTGCAATCGGTTCTATCGTTGCGGGTTACCCTCTACAATTGTTCGACGCGCGGGATTCGAGATTGTTAGACAGTATCGATTTCCTACTCGAAACATGTTTTCTTAAAGGCGGCTTTTTCCAAGACATGATTCACTCCGGAATTAACCCATACCTCACATTACATGTGGCTCAGGTTTTGCTGCGTGCCGGTGACCCGCGCTACGCCGAATTAATCGACACGGTGGCACTCTTAGCATCGCCGACCGGACAATGGCCAGAAGCGATCCACCCACGTACCGGTGGGGGTTGTATGGGAGACGGGCATCACGCTTGGGCATCCGCGGAGTGGATAATGATGATGCGCAACTGTTTTGTACGTGAAGAAGGTACGCGCCTGATACTCGCATCCGGCGTGTCACCACGATGGTTGGCGGCTGGGAAACCGATACTCTTTGGCCCGGCGCCGACTATTCATGGGCCCGTGACCGTGACTATCGAGCCTGCGCGCGACAACACGAGAAGCATCACGGTTGCCTGGCAGGCGGTATGGCACGATACCTCACCGCTGCTAGAAATTCGCACTCCCGGTTTTGTGCCAGCTATCGCCGAACACAATCAGAACTCGATAAAAATGTATCCGGCGGAGGATAACCCATGAATATCCTCATGATGACCAATACATTCAGCCCCCACGTCGGAGGTGTGGCACGCTCCATCAAAGCATTTAGCGCAGAATATCGTCAACGCGGGCATCGCGTATTGGTAGTGGCGCCAACATTTGATGGTGTCGATCCGAATAATGAATCTGATGTGATACGCATTCCGGCTATCCAGCATTTCCGTGGCAGCGATTTCTCAGTAGCGCTACCTGTTCCGGGTATACTGCAACCGGCAATCGACAAATTCAAACCGGATGTTATCCATTCCCACCATCCTTTTTTAATCGGTGGCACAGCATTACGGGTGGCGCATACACATGGTCTTCCGTTGATTTATACCAACCACACTAAGTACGAGAACTATACTCACTACCTTCCCGGCGACTCGGAGAGACTGAAACGCTTTGTCATCAGTTTATCGACTAACTACGCTAATGTTTGTGACCAGATATTCGCACCCAGCGACAGCATCGCAACGCTGCTTCGCGAACGCGGAGTACAAACACCTATAGCCGTTGTCCCGACGGGTGTCGACACCAAACGTTTTCGGCGGGGAAATGGAATGCTGTTTCGCAAGTCCATGGGCATCCCCGGGAGTGCTTTCGTGATTGGTCACCTTGGTCGATTGGCCGAGGAGAAGAACCTAGAATTCTTAAGCAAAGCCATCGCCAGCTTCCTCGGTCAATCCAACAACAATCGCAAGTATTGCTTCTTGTTGATTGGTGAAGGGCCGGTAGCACAGAAGATTATCGATTATTTTAATCGACTATCGCTGAACGATCGGCTTTATGTCGCCGGAGTACTCAACATCTCGCAAATCCCCAACGCCTATGCTGCGATGGATGTGTTTGCCTTTGCGTCCAAGAGTGAGACCCAGGGGATGGTGCTGACCGAGGCTATGGCCGGTGGCGTACCGGTAGTAGCGGTCGATGCATCGGGTGTACGTGAAGTCGTGCAAGATGGAATCAACGGCCGCTTACTGGACGACGATAATGTAGACAGCTTCGTTTCTGCCTTGGGTTGGATGGCATCTAGAAAAAATGAAGAGATGCAGATGCTGATTAACGGCGCAGTGAAAACGGCACATGAATTTTCGATAGAGAAATCGGCGCGTAAGGCGTTGGAATTGTACCGGCAGGTTTGCCAACGTGAGCTGCGCGGCCGTCATCCCGAGTATGGTATATGGACGCGTGCGCTGCATTTTATCGACTCGGAGTGGATGATCTTACGGGGCGTTGCGAGTGCGGCCGGCACCGCCTTGGGCGGCCCCAAGCGTTAGCTAGCCCGGATATTTCACGAAGGCGGACCGTGTACCGGAAATCTGCTCAATATTTGAAACGGTTGCGCCGTATTTTAGGGCACGGGGCCTCCACACAGTTTGTCCTGTTCGGATTCAGGACAAATCGGGCGTCGTATTCGGCACGATTCCCCTTGATCCATAGCTACGGCTATGCATCGGCGGACGATTGTGCCGACTACTTAGCCCTGATCCGCCTTCCGTCCGAACCCTTCATGAATTATCCGGGCGAGCCCCCATGATTTACCAGATGGAGAAATTCCTGCGCAGACTGCGTCGCTGGTTAAGTCGTAGTGAGTGGATGATTCGATTACTCACGTTACCTGTCCACATGGGTCCTGCCACTACACCCGGTTTAATCATGATCCAAATTGACGGCTTGTCGCGGAGACAACTCGAACGTGCAATGCGACACGGTGAAATGCCATTTCTGAATAAACTGTTGCACTCCGAACACTATCGTCTGCACACTTTGTACAGTGGTATGCCGACGAGCACACCAGCCGTACAAGGAGAGTTGTTTTATGGCGTCAAAACCGCCGTGCCTGCATTTAGTTTTATGAACCGCCAATCGGGGCAAGTCGAATGCATGTATGAACCACACTCTGCCGCCGACATGGAACAACAACTCTGCAAACAAGGGGAACCTCTATTGTCAGGTGGCAGTGCGTATTGTGATATCTATACCGGCGGTGCCGAGGAATCGCATTTTTGCCCGTCCTCACTGGGCTGGGGCAGTATGCTACGCGCCGCTAACCCGATCGTATTGAGTTTGTTTCTCATCACTCACTTCTTTAGCTTCCTCCGAACCTTCGTTCTTCTCATCATCGAATCAGGTCTCGCCATCGTGGACCTCACCCGTGGGTTAATCCAAGGTAACGATCTGGTAAAGGAGCTTAAGTTCGTACCAACACGTGTCGCCATTTGTATCCTGTTACGTGAATTGGTTCGAATTGGCGCCACCATTGATATTGCACGGGGGCTGCCCATCGTCCATCTAAATTTATTGGGCTACGATGAACAAGCGCATCGGCGTGGCCCAGCATCACAATTTGCACACTGGACACTCAAGGGTATCGATAAAACCATCGAACGGCTGTGGCGTCATGCCCATGGTGCCGCACGACGGCATTACGACATTTGGGTGTATTCGGACCACGGACAAGAAGAAACCGTATCCTATCGCAAGGCGTATAAAAAAAATGTCGAACAGGCAATAACCGAAGTCTACACTGGCATGTATGACAAACAACATGTTTCAGCGCATACCACGCAAGGTATCGCAACACAACGGGCCAAATTGTTAGGCGGTAACAAAATACAAAGACTTTTCCCCACTCAAAACACACACGCACCGTTAAACCAAAATTCGACCCCGGTTGTCGCGGCGATGGGCCCATTAGGGCATGTTTATCTGCCAACCAAGTTATCTGAAAAGGAAACGCACCAGTTTGCTCACAATCTAGTGCGAAACGCGATGGTACCGCTGGTTTTGGTTGTTGATAATCAGCAACAGGTTTGGGCGTGTACACGCGATGGCCGTTGGTTGTTGCCAAATGACCGAAATACTATTTTTGGCCCCGATCACCCTTTTCTGGATGAGATCGCACAAGATCTTATTGCCTTGTGCCAACATCCGAATGCCGGTGATTTAGTTATTTGCGGTTGGTGTTACGGCAGCCCCAGTCTTAGCTTTCCGATCGAAAACGGCTCCCACGCCGGCATCGGACCTGAAGAATCCAGATCGTTTGCATTATTGCCCGAAGACGCGGTGCTACCCGACCCTGCGGCTGGCTATTTGCGGCCAATGCATTTACGACATGCCGCGCAACACACCCTTGGCCGAAAAGAGTTAGCTAAAACATCATCGCCTCGAGTAGCAACCACACGCCAATCTATTCGCATCATGACATACAACGTGCACAGTTGCATCGGAATGGATGGCAAGATCGCGCCGGAGCGAATTGCGCGGGTCATCGCACGCTATCAACCAGATGTCGTGGCGCTACAAGAATTAGATGCACAACGGCTACGTACTGATAGTGTCGACCAGGCACATCGCGTCGCCCAACTATTAGAAATGGATTTCCACTTTCATCCAGCCATGCATATCGAAGAAGAACGCTATGGTGATGCGATCTTGACACATTTACCGCTGCACGTCGTTAAGAGCGGGCCACTGCCTGGTCTTGACGAAAGGCCGTCATCAGAACCGCGTGGTGCATTATGGGTCAAAGTGGAAATCGAGGGACGTTCTCTTCATGTCTTCAATACTCATCTGGGTTTATCACCTCAAGAACGGCGTGCGCAAGTCAACGCCCTGCTGGGCAAACATTGGTTAGGTCATCCACTGTGCCGGGGCGAGACCATTCTTTGCGGCGATTTGAACGCACTACCCAATTCGTATGTACATCGACGCTTACGACAACGTCTTAAGGATATAGAGATTGTCCTCGAGAAGAAGTCGCCACAGTCAACGTTTTTTGGACGTTATCCGATTATTCGTATCGATTACGTTTTTGTGAGTCAGGATATCAGGGTGCTTAATAGTATGGTACCGGGCACTGAACTAACCCGTATCGCCTCGGATCATCTACCACTCATTGCGGATGTACGGCTGCATAATTCTAATTGACTTGATCGATTTCTTAAGAACCGATTAACGTTGGATACGCTACCTTGGGTATTTACGCTCGCCGAGCCTTTTCAGTCGCTCTTTGTTCGCAATTCGGGCGAACTCACGAGAACACGCGCCACGGTCGATCACAAGAGCGCTTAAGCAGTCGAATCAAGTGGTTTTGCAAACCTGCCTCAAGCGGTCATCCGCCTGTATTGCCATTGAAGTTCAGCAGCATCATCAATCGATTATGCAACAGGTTTTGCCTTCTGAAAGCACTTTCTACCTCATACTAGTATTGGATCTGCCTGTCCTGCGGTCTCAGCTGCCAGCTTCACAACCAAACACTCAGTAACTTTCTGTAATGAGTGCGCGTACGAATCCTGCTAATGCGACAGTACGTGAAATCGTGGGTTGTGCGTCCATAAATCGGACTTCCAGGGTACCCAGGTATGGCCGGGGTCGAATGTCCCAATGAATGTCATTGACGCTTCTAAAGTATAGGAAGCATAAACCCCGCATTCGGTGGATTTCCAACCTGTAGGGTATTGGATCCTGTCGGAACTGAGTCTGGTAACGGCATGAGCAGCGGTGATTCAGCCGACTTTTGGCTGTATCGGGGGTGTTTGCAATCTGGGTTCAGGTTGTATTCCGGCGTCAGACCAAACGACACCCGGCCGGAGTAGTCAGTGCCCGGTGTTGACTGTTGCACCCACAGGGCATAAAGGAGCGAACACGCTGTGCAAGCGGGTGAGGTTGACGCAGGGTTTGGGTACGAGTGCGGCGAGGCGGGCGATGAAATCCAATGGGCAATTTCGCCCGCGTCATCCGAGGCGACGTTTCTGCTGGCGGACGGCGTAGCGCCGGGCGTGGCACCCGACGCCAAAGTGGTCGCCTCGGACTGAGCATTGAGCGGGAGTTATCCATCGCCATCGATTGACGGATAAGAAGTTTAACCCCTTTATCCATTGAAGGAAACGCGATCGGGGAGAGCCATCCGGGGTATTGTATGGATTAGAAAATTATCGTTGGGGCAAGATCTCATGGTTTATGTAGTGTCAGGCGGCGCTTTGATATTCGCAGTGGCATATGTTTCGAGGGTTCACCGTGCTTGAATACGAGTGTGTCGGTCCGATATGCCTCTAAAAGGCATCGCTTCCCCGCGTTTGTATTGAATTAAGATCGATCCGGTTCGCTGGCCAGCAGCGAAACAAAGCGGGGCAGACCATTCTATTAAATGCACGAATGGATATTCACTTTCGACCCGTATAAGGCCGAGACTGGGCCACAGTTTTCCTTTGCGAAGGTCCGTATAGGCGAGTTCATCTCCAAAGGCGTGTGTAGTTCAGCCTCATCGGCAAGGGATATCGTGGATGACATATTCGCCTGTATTTCCAGATGCCATACTGCGCTCGCAGATAGCAGATAATACCCTGATCCATGGCGTGGCCACATTGGCTGAAATTGCGCGGTTGTTTAACCGTTCGAATGCCGTTGTACTTCGAAGCCTAGACAAGTATCGTGAATCTTTGAAACAAAACACAAATAAGTCAACTCCGGCACTTGCTGTTCTGAACTATTAGAATGACTGGCATGTTACGACTTCTATTCTCAGTTATTTGTTTCGCCGCAACCATTTCGGCCAACGCAGACAGCAGTAGCAGGGATGCCGAGCAGATTGTGCGCGACGCACTAGATCACTGGCGCGGCATTTCGTCGCATAGTGAAATAACAATGACGATTCATCGCCCGAAGTGGGAGCGCAGCATGTCCATGCGATCCTGGACCCAGGGAGCAAAACGTTCGCTAGTGCGTGTCACTGAGCCGAGAAAAGATCGTGGTAACGGCACGCTGATGGATGGCAACAAGATGTGGACTTTTTCGCCAAAAGTGAACCGCGTCATTAAAGTGCCGTCATCGATGATGAGCCAGGGCTGGATGGGCTCGGACTTTTCAAACAAGGATGTTTCCCATTCAGACGAAATCGTTGAAGAGTTTGACCACAGTATTCTTAGTGAGACCGAAGTCGATGGTCACACCGTATATGAGATCCAGTCTGTGCCGCATGAGGATGCGGCGGTTGTCTGGGGAAAAGAAGTATTAGAGATTCGCGATGACAACGTCATGATTGAGCAGCGCTTCTATGATCAGGATGGCGCGCTGGTCAAATCACTCCGCACACTCGAGATTGCCCAGATGGGCGGACGGACCATTGCGGTCGTTCAGCGCATGGAGAAAGTTGCTGAGCCGGATGAGTGGACGGAAATCAAGGTTGAGTCGGTCGAATTTGATGTCGAGCTCAGCGATAACGTGTTTACATTGTCCAATCTCAGAAACCCCCGTGACTAGAAAGCCGGATATCTTCCTGCGATGAACATGAGTCTGCGCCTTGCTTGGCGAAATCTCTGGCGTCAGCCACGTCGTACGTGGCTGACGATCGGTGCAATGGTATTTTCAAATGCTTTGCTCGTGTTCATGATTTCGATTCAGTTTGGCATATACGACCTGATGATCGACAACACACTGCAGTCGTTCACCGGTCATATGCAGGTTCAGGCGCCGGGATACAAAGAGGATGCAAGGATTCGGCAGTCGATCCCGAATGTGGCTTCCCTGGCATTGGACCTTCGACAAGAGCTTGACCTGGAAACAATCGCTGCAAGAGCTGCAGCGTTTGCGTTGGCTTCAAGCGAGGAGCGCAGTTACGGCGTGCAGATTTTCGGAGTCGATCCGGATTACGAACCTCTGGTGTCGACCATTCCCGGATTGGTGCGGTCCGGCAGTTTTTTAGAGGATAACGATGCGGCAGAAATCGTTATTGGGCAAGTGCTGGCGAGAAACCTGCGCGTCGAACTTGGAGATGAAATCACTTTGCTCGGAAGCGGGCGTGATGGTTCGTTTGCCGCAGCGGTGCTGGCAGTCGTGGGGATATTCGATACCGGCGTACCGGACATGGATCGTAGTATCGCCGAAATCCCTCTCGGGCACTTCCAGAACGTGTTCGCCATGGAGGGCGACGGACACCAAATCGTAATCACTGCGCCTAATCTCGATGCGACCGACGCCCTGAAACCCCGGGTCGAAAACTTCCTGCCCAAGGATGAAGGTCTCGTCGTGCACGATTGGGACGCATTGCAGCCGGGGCTGAGGCAGGCAATACAGGCTGATCTAAGCAGCGCGTTTTTCATGTACGGCGTGCTCGTTGTGCTGGTCGCATTCAGCGTACTCAATACGCAGTTGATGTCTGTGCTTGAGCGCACCCGTGAGTTCGGTGTAGTTATGTCACTGGGGCTGACGCCTGGCCGGCTGGGGCGAATCGTGCTGCTCGAAACCGCGTTTATGGGCCTGGTCAGCGTAGCGCTTGGCGCACTGCTTGGAGGCCTCATCACAATGTACTTCGGTTATAACGGATTCAGCTACCCGGGCATGGATGAAATGGCGGCGAATTTCAATCTGCCCGACAGGTTCTATCCTCAGGCCACGATCGCAACATTGTTATTGGGTCCGACGATCGTTTTTATCGGCGCAATCCTGGCCGCCATATATCCCGCGCTCCGGCTCCGGTGGCTTGAGCCTGTTGCGGCGATGAGGGCCGCATAATGCGCCTGCTTGGCATCATCACGCTGCTTGCCTGGCGCAATCTCTGGCGCAATTACCGCCGCACCATAATCATGCTGGCAGCAATCAGCATCGGCGTCTGGGCGATGATTTTCATGACCGCATTGATGCGCGGCATGGTTAACGACATGGTAAAAGACGGCATTGAGGCTTTGCCAGGTTACGTGCAGATTCATCATCCAAATTTTCGCGATGACCCGAGTGTGTCAAACCTGCTACCGCAGACTGATGCCGAGATCAGTGCGCAGTTTTCATCAGCCAAAATCGATGCCTGGGCGAGCCGCGTTCGCGTGCCGGCGGTCATTTCCAGCGAGTACGAATCCCGCGGCATAACTTTATTCGGTGTAGACCCTTTGCAGGAACAGGCTATCGATGCGATCGGTAGTCTCGTAACAGAAGGGCGTGCACTGCAAGGAGTTTCAGATACTGGCGTTGTAATCGGTCACAAGCTCGCCGAAAAGCTGGATACTGAACTTGGTAAGCGCATCGTGGTGATGAGCCAGGATCCCGACAACGAAATTGCAGATCGCGGTTATCGCATCGTCGGTCTGTTCGAAGCTGGCCTTGCAGCCTATGAAGAGACCATGGTCTTTGCCGGCAAGTCGACTGTACAGGATATGCTTGGCATTGGGGATCGGGTTAGTGAGGTCGCGGTGCTCGGCACTGACTATCGCGACGTAGACCCATTACTGAACGAGATCAAAGCAATAACCGGAGGTGGTGTAGAGGTCCTGCCGTGGCAGGACCTCAATGCATACCTAGGCAGCATGCTGGGAGTCATGGACGGCTTCGTCCTCGTATGGATGATTGTCGTTTTCCTTGCGCTGTCGTTCGGACTTGTTAACACGCTGGTAATGGCGGTGTTTGAGCGCGTTCGGGAAATTGGCCTGATGCTGGCTCTCGGCATGCGACCATCGCACATCCTCGGACAAATTATTGTTGAATCCATCATGCTGCTCATCATCGGGCTGGTTTTGGGCAACACGCTCGCCTACGTAAGTGTTGTTCCCCTGAAGGGCGGCATCGACATCTCGCTGGTTGCCGAGGGCATGGAGATGTTTGGCGCTGCCAGTACGCTGTATCCAGCACTCGAGTTCAGAGATGCTGTTACAGCCAACGTCGTCGTTCTTTTCCTGGGTTTGCTTGCGAGCTTGTCGCCAGCATGGCGCGCATCCAGGTATGAACCGATCGAGGCAATCACCAAGGTATAGATATGGCTGCTGTTCGTTGTATTGATGTGTGCAAAACGTATCGCCAGGGCGACGTGGACATCAAGGCACTTGACCACGTTTCCGTAGTGATCGAAGAGGGCGACTTTGTATGTCTGTCCGCACCCTCCGGTGGCGGCAAAACTACGCTGCTGAATGCGATTGGTGGTCTGGATATTCCGGATAGCGGTGAGGTCTGGGTGGCTGAGCGACGCATCGATCAGCTGAGCAAAGGCGCACTGGCGCAGTTACGCTTGTTGCGCATCGGTTTCGTCTTTCAGGCTTACAACCTGATCCCGGTGCTGACCGCCCGTGAGAATGTCGAATTTGTCATGCAGGTTCAGGGCATCGCTGGGCATAAACGTAGCGAGAAATCGATGGCGATACTGAAGGAGGTTGGTCTCGAAGGCCTTGAGAACCGCCGGCCCGCCGAGATGTCCGGTGGTCAGCAGCAGCGGGTGGCTGTCGCGCGTGCGATCGTCTCCAAACCAACACTCGTTCTCGCAGATGAGCCGACCGCAAATCTTGATTCAAAAACTTCAGACGCGCTGATGGAGTTGTTCGTTGAATTGAATGAGCATCACGGCACCACATTCATTATCGCCACTCACGACCAACGCGTCATGTCCTATGCAAAACGATTAATCAAAATGCTGGACGGCAAGATTGTCGACGACATTCAACAACAGGCTGCGTAGGA
>Ga0224512_10002895_pt1 | contig 15374 bp, 15 predicted proteins | sample SF_May12_sed_USG_4_FD_169103 | JGI IMG/M metagenome (GOLD analysis project Ga0224512, IMG submission 169103) | Sediment microbial communities from San Francisco Bay, California, United States - SF_May12_sed_USGS_13 | ecosystem: Environmental > Aquatic > Marine > Sediment | place: USA...
TTCGCGGGCCTCGGCCGGGGTCGCCGCCTGGTATCCGAGATCTTCGACGATGCGGCGGATCTTGGCGACTTGCTGGGCGTTGCTTGTCGCCAGTTCGCCGCGGCCGATATAGAGGCTGTCTTCAAGGCCGATGCGCAGATTGCCGCCCATCATTGCCGCCTGGGTCGCAAACGGAATCTGAAACCGGCCGGCGGCCAGCACCGACCACAGATAGTCGTCGCCAAACAGCCGGTCGGCAGTCTCCTTCATGAACATCAGATTGCGCATCTCCGGACCAATGCCGCCGAGGATTCCGAAGATGAGCTGCACGAAGAACGGCGGCTTGACCAGGCCGCGGTCGACGAAGTGCGCCAGATTGTAGAGATGGCCGACATCGTAGCATTCATGCTCAAAGCGGGTACCGTGTTCCTCGCCGAGCATCTTCAGGATGCGCTCAATATCCTTAAAGGTGTTTCGAAAAATGAAGTCGTCCGTGCCGCGAAGATAGGGCTCCTCCCAATCGAATTTCCATTCCTTGTAGCGGTCGGCGAGCGGATAGATGCCAAAATTCATCGACCCCATATTGAGCGAACACATTTCCGGCTTGGCCGCCAGCGGTCCGGCGAGGCGATCCTCGACCGTCATGTTGAGCCCGCCGCCGGTGGTGATATTGATGACCGCATCGCAATTTTGTTTGATGCGCGGCAGAAATTGCATGAATACCGCCGGATCCGGCGTTGGCCGACCGGTCTGCGGATCGCGGGCGTGCAGGTGCAAAACAGTTGCCCCGGCCTGTGCCGCGGCAATCGCCTGACCGGCAATGTCGTCTGGCGTGTAGGGCAGGGCGTCCGACATGGTCGGCGTGTGAATCCCGCCGGTTACCGCGCAGGAGATTATGATCTTTGCTTGTGACGTCTTGCTCATGTCGGCTCCTCACTGGCTTGATCGATAACGGCGCAGTCGCGGCTGACAGCTGCAGCCGCAAGCCTTGTCGTGTCGGAAAAACCGTACGGCCGTTTCCGCGACAATGGCAATTGATCAAATTTCCCGGGCCGTGGCAGCATATTGGCGACCAACTCCAAGGATCGCCCGCTCGGTTTGCGGCACATCGTCACTCCTTCGAGGTGATCTTGAGCCGCCGCCCCACAGGAAACAGAGACAAATTGAGTCGGTTGGCGAGGAGGCCCCACAGGCCGTGCGGCGCCTTTAGCATGACGAGTACGGCAACCAGGCCGAGGATCATCAGGTAGAGCGTTCCCAAATCGGCGAGCAGCTCGCGCAAAAGGAAGAACACCAGCGTACCGATGATCGGACCCTCTATGGTGCCGATGCCGCCGATCACCGTTATGAAAATGACGAATGCGGTCCAGTCGTTGACGCTGAAGGCCGCGTCGGGCGAGATTCGCAACTTCTGGAAAAAGATGATTGCGCCGACCATCGACGTCGCACCGGCCACCAGAAGATACACCGTGAGCTTGGTGCGCCAGATGTCAATACCGAGGCTCTGCGCGGCGCTTTCGCTGTCGCGGATCGCGGTGAGCGCCAGTCCGCGCCGCGACCTGAGCAGGGCATATATGCCGATCACCGTGCCGGCTCCGAGCGCCAGCGTGGCCCAATAGACCAGCATTTCCCTGAGATCACGTCCGGATGCGATGCTGCGCACGAGGTCGACGGGCAGGCTTGTTCCCGAGCCGCCTCCAAGCGCGGAAACCTGTGAAAAGAGGAGCCGAAACACCTCGGCGACGACCCATGTTCCGATGGCGAAATACGCCCCCTGCAGACGAAACACCAGCAGCGCGACCGGCGCGGCGATTATCGCGCCCAAGACGCCGGCGAGCGGGATGGCGAATAGTGGATTTATGCCGCCGAACATAGCCAGCGCGAACAGCATGTATCCGCCAAACCCGACATAGGCCTGTTGACCGACCGAGACGAGCCCGGCGTAACCGGCGAGCAGGTTCCAAAGCGAGGCAAGCGCCAGATAGGTTGCGATTTCGCCGATGAGGCGCAGATCAGCGCGGTTCGCCCACCATGGCGCAAGTACCAGGACAACCAACGTCAGCATGGCGGCCAACATTGCCAAACGGCTGGCCGGCGTCGACCGCTCGATGGTGAACGCCGATGCCGTCATCCCGTCATCCTCGGGAACAAGCCGTTGGGGCGAAGCACCAGGACGGTGACAAAAGCGAAATGTCCGGCAAGCAACTGCCAGCCGGGGTCAATCCTGGCGCCGACGGTCTGGGCGACGCCGAGAATGATTCCGCCGATCAGCGTGCCCCAAAGATTGCCCAGTCCGCCGATGATTACTGCTTCGAAACCGAAAATCAGCCGCGCCGGGCCGGCGGCCGGATCGAAATTCGTCCGCACCGCCAGCAAAATTCCGGCGACAGCCACCACCGCCAGAGACAGCGCCATGGCAAGGCCATAGATATGCCGGTTGTCGAGCCCCATCAGCTGCGCGACCTCCCGATCATCGGACGTGGCCCGGAAGGCGCGTCCCAGTGCGGTCCGGTAGAAAAGCAGCTGCAACCCGCCAATTACCGCGACCGCGATGATGAAGGTGATAGCCGGCAGCACACCGATATTGACGCCCGCCGCGAGCGGGAAACTTGCCACCTCGATCGCGCCGGCATTGATCCTTCGGCTATCGGCGGTGAAAAGTTCCAGAAGCCCGTTCTGGATGATCACCGACAGGCCGAAGGTGACAAGCAGCGGCGGCAGAATGTCGGGACCCAGCGTCCGGTTGAGGACCGCGCGCTGCAACGCGTAGCCGAGAATGGCCATGGCGGGAACGACGACGACAAAAGACGCAAGAGCCGGTATTCCGGTCACGTCGATGACGGCAAGTGCGATGAACGCCGCCAGAACGATGAGATCGCCATGCGCAATGTTGACCAGCCGCATGACACCGAAGATCAAAGACAACCCGGCTGCAAACAGGGCGTAGAGACCACCGAGCAGGACACCCTGGAGAACGGCATTGATCCATTCCGTCATTTCTCACACCCCGAAATAGGCAGCGGAGATTGCCTCGCGCGTCAGCTCGCCTGCCATTCCCTCAAGCGCAACACGGCCCTCCTGCAGGCAATAAACGCGGTCCGCCGCCTGCAAAGCGCGAATGATGTCCTGCTCGACAATGATTACGGCGGTGCCCTCGGCGACGATTTGCGGCAGCTGGGCATAAATGTTGTGCACGACGATCGGGGCAAGCCCGAGGCTGATTTCGTCGCAAAGCAGAAGCCGCGGGTTCGCCATCAGCGATCTGGCGATGGCGGCCATTTGCTGCTCGCCGCCGGACAGCGACATGCTGGCCACGTTGCGGCGCTCGGCGAGGACGGGAAAAAGCTGGTAAATCCGTGTCAGGTTCCACGGTCCCGCTCTGTTGAGCTGACCGCCGATGCGCAAGTTCTCTTCAACCGAAAGGGAGGCAAACAGCCGGCGCCCTTCGGGCACAAGCGCAATGCCCTTGGCGACGATTTCATGAGCCGGCGCATCGCCGATCGGCAGTCCGTCGAAGGCTATCATGCCGGGCGGTGAGATCATCAGGCCGGCAATGTTTTTCAACAGCGTGCTCTTGCCCGCGCCATTGGCGCCGATTACGGCGATGACTTCGCCCGCCGCGACCTCCATCGAAACGCCGAACAGAGCCTGGAAGTCGCCGTAATGGGCCTCCAGGTCGCGGATCTCCAGGAGCGCCGGGTCAGGCATCGACGGCGATCCCCATATAGATTTCGGCGACGGCCGGCGCGCCAATTACCGCCTGCGGATCGCCCTCAGCGATAAAACCACCGCCATGCAGCACGACCAGTCGATCGACTACGGCGAGCAGCGCGTGCACGACATGCTCAATCCAGATGATCGAAACGCCCGTGCCGCGGGCGTCTCTGATCAGCTCGATAAGCGCCTGGCATTCGTGTTCGCTCAGGCCGCCGGCAATCTCATCGAGCAACAGAACGCGCGGCTTCATCACCAGCGCCCGGGCAAGTTCCAGCCGTTTGCGGTCGAGCAAGGTCAGCGTGCCGGCGAGCCGGTTTGCCTTGTTCGCAAGCCCGCAGCGCTCCAGAACGCCGACGCATCGGCCGTAAACTTCGCGCTCGCGGCCGCCGCCGCTGAACACCGCCGCCACGACAAGATTCTCAAAGACCGTCATGCCGCCTAGCGGTTGCGGTATCTGGAACGACCTGGCAATTCCCATTCGGCAACGCTGGTCGGGCCGCTGACGGGAAACGTCTCTGCCGGCGAAGACCACACGTCCGCTATCGAGCGGGACGGTGCCCGTCGTCATCCCAAACAAAGTCGTCTTTCCGGCCCCGTTCGGTCCAATGATACCCAGGGCTTCGCCCTCGGCCAAAGCAAGATCAATCTCCTGCGCAATGATGACAGCGCCAAAACGTTTCGACACCTGCTGCAGAGCGAGGATCGGGGCCATCAGCGACCCTGCCGTCGCGGCGGGAACATCGTCTCGGCGATCCTCAACGCCTTATGACAACAGTCTCAATTCACCGCCAACCGGGATTTGTGTTGCCGTGTTGTTGGTCGTCACCACCAGATCCAACCCGGAACTGGACTTCTGCCATTGGCCGGCCACAAGCGGCGTCTTGGTGACGTTCTTGACGGGTGCACCGGTCCAGGCCACAGGCCCGACGATGGTGTCAATATCGGTCTTGCGGATGGCATCGAGGATAGCCTCGCTGTCGTCGAGGTCATCGGCGCGGCGCACGATGTCCGCAACGACCTCGAACAGCGCGTGCTTGAATCCGATCGGCTGCGTCCAGGGGCGGTTTGTTGCGCTCATATAGGCTTCCGCAACCTGCCGGCTGGATTGATTGGTCAGACTTGACGAGAACGGATGGCTGGGCGTCCACCAGATCTCCGTCGTCAGGCCATCGCCGCGATCGCCAAGCGACTCGATCACCGACGGGAATAGCAGTGCCTTGCCGATGGTCACGACCGAGGGTTGGAAGCCTTGCTGCGCGGCCTGCGACCAGAAGGTGGCGAAGTCCGGCGGGATCATGTTGCCGGTTACGATCATGCAGCCAGCCTGCTTGAAAGCGGAAATCTGCGCCGTGAAATCGTCGCTAAGGGGCTGGTAGCGGCCGGGATTGACCAGCGTGAAGCCGGCGCTCAAGAGTGCCGGCGGAAAGCCGCGCTCCGCGTGCCCCCAGGCATTGCCGTCGGCATCGTTGGGAAACAGGCCGCCGATCGTCTTGTCCACGCCGCTTTGCTCCCACAGCGCGACGAACGCTGCGATGACGTCCTCAAGGCCCCAAAAGAAGTGATAGGTCCATTCAAAGCCCTTCGCCGGATCGCCGTTACGGCCGAAGAAATAGGGCTGCCACGGGCAGTCGGTCGTTACGCAGGGGACCTCGTTCAGCTCGGCCTGGTCTGCGACAGGATTGGTCGTGTCCGGCGTCGAGGCGGCAACGATGATATCGACCTCGTCGGACAGGATGAGTTCAGCGGCGACCTCGGCGGCGCGATTGGGATTGGACTGTGAATCCTTGGAGATGATCTCGACCGCGTAGGTCTTGCCGTTATTGTCGATTCCCTTTGAGAACAGCTTCTGAATCTCGCCGAGAATATGGGGATCGGCCTCGGCGAAACCGGCCAGCGGACCGGTGCGCGGACTGACATGGCCGACCCGGACGACCGGAGCCTGGGCATAGGCGCGGGTGCGACGCAGAATGGCGGGGGCCGCAAGGGCAGCGCCGGCGGCCCGGATGAAAGAGCGGCGGTCCAGCGCCGCTTCACGGATTTTGCGAATGCGAATCTTGGCAGCCATTACGTCCTCCCTGGCCGGATTAGGCTCTGTCGAACCTCCTCAAATAATCAATAACCCGGGCGCGGAGATTCTGCGCCTCCGTCTCCGTCCAGGTCCGGAAACCTTCACCGCTCTTCATGCCGAGGCGCCCCGATTCCACAAGGTTCCGCAAAAACGGCAGCGGGCCCGGCGTTCGGTCGATATGAGGCAACACGTTTTCGTGGATGTCGAGGGTCAAATCGGTGCCGACGAGGTCGGCATTCTCCAGCGGGCCGAGCACAGCCAGACGCCGGCCGAAACTCGACTTGACGACGATGTCGACCGTCTCGGCGTCGCAGATACCGTCCTGGACGAGTGCTATCGCCTCACGCCACAGCGCGTGCTGGAGGCGGTTGCCGACAAAGCCCGGCACGTCCTTCTTGACATGTACCGGCGTCTTGCCGACCGCGCGCAGCAGGTCCATCATCCGGTTAACGACGGCAATATCGCTGCCTTCGGCCTGAACGACTTCGACCAGAGGCACGAGATAGGGCGGGTTCCACCAATGTGTGCCGATCACCCGGCCGCGGCTTGTCATTTTCTCGGCGATCAGGCCGATCTGAATAACCGAGGTGTTCGAGGCGAAAATGGCCTCTGGCGGCGCAATCGCTTCCAGGTCGGCGAAGATCGACTGCTTAAGCGCGACTTTCTCCGGCGCCGCCTCGAAGACCACGTCAGCGTCGGCGACGGCCTCCTCGAGCGTAGCGTGGCCGCTGACGCGATCGGCAGCGCTGACGTCGGCGTCGAGACTTGCAAGATTGTTTCCGATACGCTCACCCAGCGTTGCCAGGCTGCTGGCAACGGGATCGAAGACCTTCACTTCGTGGCCGGCAAGGGCGAAGACCTGGGCGATTCCGTGGCCCATGAGGCCCGCGCCGATGATCCCGATCCGCGCCTTGCCGGACATGCCCGTCACCCCGCCGTGTAACCGCCGTCGGCGTAGAGTATGTGGCCGGTATAGAAGTCGGATGCCTTTGAGGCGAGGAACAGCAGCGGCCCCGCCAGATCTTCCGGTTCGCCCAGACGCCCCTTGGGCACCCGCGCCAGGAAGCCCTTGCGCACCTGCTTGGCATTTTCGTCGTCCGCGAACATCCAGGCCGTCAGCGGCGAGCGGAAGACCGTAGGCGCGATGGCATTGACGGTGATCCCGCTGTCGCCCCATTCGCAGCCGAGCGCCTTGGTGATACCGTCGACCGCCGACTTGGACGCGCAATAGGCCGTATAGCCCGCCGGGTGGCCAAGCAGGCCACGGGCCGACGACATCAGCACGATCTTGCCACCCCGGCCCTGCTTGAGCATCTGTGTGCCGACGGCGCGGGCGATCAGCCAGGACTGCGTGACGTTGGCGTCCATAACGTCGAGAAACCGCTCCGGCGCCATATCGGTGATCTTGGACACGTCGTTTTTTCCCGAAGCAACGACCAGAATGTCGACACCGCCAAAGCGCTCGACGGCCGCAGCAACGAGCTCCTCGCAAGTCTTCTCCGATGTCGGGCGGGCATTGACGGTCAGGACGTCAGCGCCCAGTTCGCGGCAATCCCTGGCGACGCTGTCCAGGGCATCCTTTGACCCGGCCGCCAGCACCAGCCTGGCGCCGGCGCCTGCCAGGACCTGCGAGGCCACCGCGCCAAATGCACCCGACGCTCCGGTGACGATGGCGATCTTGCCGGAAATGTCGAACAGCGACAGCGGATTCTTCAGCCAGGCGTCGGTCACGTGGCCTCCGGCGGATAGGGGATCACAACAAGCATTGTGCAAACGCTGTTCTGGCGGTTGATGATTTCACGCACTTCGTTCGGCGCGATTGTACAGGAATCGAACTTCGCCAGCACCGTCTCCTTGCCGCCAACAATGACCGTCATCTCGCCATCAAGGACCACATAAACCTTCTCGAATGGCGTTGAGTCCGGCCCGGCGCCGCCGCCCGGCAGAAACTGCGAGAGGCCGACCCACTGGTTGGTCGGGCCGCCCTCTTCGAAGCCCTGCAGCCGGAGACCCACGACATCACGGTGGTTCGGTGCCTCATACGGTTTCGCGTCGGCAAATCGTTTGACCAGCATCAGAAAAGCTCCCCGGACTCGATCCGATAGGCCTGCTTCTTGTCGATCATAGCGACGAGGCGGATGATGCAGCCGTCGCCGCGGTCCCAATTCCACGGAAAGAATGCGAAGGTGCAGCGGCGGCCGGTGACCACGTCAAGCTCACCGCCGATATTCTCAATGCCCAGTATGCCGGCACGGAACAGCTTGTTGTGGACCGGCTCCCATTCGGGAAAATCATCCTTCCAGTCGCGCCCGCCGGACCATTCCCGGTACTCCTCGGCGAGGTGGGGGTGCAGCGGGCCGTTGCGCTGCGGGCCGATGGCGGTCGCCAGCGGGTGGTCGTTGGCCTGTGTGTCGTGGCCGACCACCTTGACCTTTTTTTCGATCATCCAGTCGGCCGCGGAAGGAACGAGCCCCGGACAATAGGGAAAATAGTCGCCGTCCTCGTAAAGCTTGTGCCAGCCGGTGTTGATGATCAGCACATCGCCGGGTAGGATGGCATGACCGCAGGCCTTTTCAAGGTCGTCGCCGGTAATCGACTCCCACTTCTCCTTGGGAATCGAGACGACGATGCCGGAGCCGAAGAAATGCGGCAGCGGCACCTCATCGATGAAAGGCGTGCCCTGCACGACATGGGCCGGTGCGTCGATGTGGGTGGTCACGTGCATGGTCGTGGTCAGTGTCTGCGACAGAACGCCCGATTTCGCCATGTAGTGCATGCGCTCGATCTGCACGTCACGGAAATACGGCCAGTTCGGGCACTGGTAGCCAAAGCGATGGGAAAGGTTATGGAATTCGACGCCCATCGAGTTGTTGAGATTGTCCTCAAATTCGATTCCCCGGACGCGGATTGTCATCGTCTTCCTCCCTGCCGCGGCGCCTCCGGCGCGATGGATCTGAAGATCGTTAATTGTATCATTTCACGGTACATACGTCCCATCATACGGTCAATATTGGCAAGGCGTCGAACCGCTGCAGCGCGGCGTAAATCCGCCGCATCATCCAGCAACTTGTTGCTGCGGCAGAACGGGCCGGACATGGATCGGCAGCGCAATTCAGGCTGGCGTGTTAGCGCTCAGGTGCCCGCACGGCCTATCTGTTTCGCCACGGCAAGCTTGGCCTCCAGCAGCCGGTCCGCGATCAGCTCCTCGCGTCCATGAAATCGCTGCGTCGGCACCGGCACGGAGATGGCTATGTGATTGCCCAGAACGTCGCGCAGCGTCACGCCGGCAGCGCAGATACCGACCGCGTGCTCCTCGCGATCGAAAGCGGCGCCGCGTTCGCGAACGCGCTCAAGATCCTTCAGCAGGGCATCAAGCGTCGTCAATGTGTGCGCGGTGCGCGCCTCCCAGCTACGGCCGATCATTCGCGCGATGGCGTCAGGCTCCAGCGTTGCCAGATAAGCCTTGCCGTTTGCCGTGCAATAGAGCGGAAAGCTTTCGCCGACCCTGGAGACCGTCCGCAATCGCTGCGAGCCGACGACCTGGTCGATGAAGACGAGATGGTCGTCCTTGACGATGGCAAGGTCGACCGTCTCTTGCAGATCGGCGGAAAGCTCTTCCAGGATTGGCCGGGTCAGCGAGATGAAATCGATGCTGACCGAGGAGGCCAGCCTGAGAATCATCGGGCCGAGGCGAACCCGGCCATTGGGCGAGGCGGCGATGACCAACTTTTCCGATTCGAGCGCGGCGACCAGCCGCTGCACCGTGGAACGCGCAAGGTCGACGCGCTGCGCGATCTGTCCGAGGCTGAGCCCGTCGTCCTTATCCTCCAGGGCCCGCAATATCGCCGCCGCCCGTGCGATGACCTGCACCTGGCTCTTCTCTCCACCTGGGGTCTTGCCACCGCCTACAGCCTTGTCCATTGCCGTTTTCCTGTTTGGTGGCCTTCGATGGGACTTGCGCCAAATGCCGGCGATCACCAAGCGCCGATAACTACAGGACGGTGTGGCGGCGCGTCCACCTCGGCAATCCGATCGGCTCAGAACAGGCTGCCATCCCGCACCTGCCTGCAGCACCGCGCAGCGCGTGAAGCCGTTGCAGGCCAGCTCACATATTGGTACATTCGATCCAGCATACGATACAAAAAATTTTGCGGACCGGAAACCGAGATAGGCGTTGGCCGCCTCGCGCGCATCGGAATTCCAATGCGCCTCGAAAATCCGGTGACACGAGGGCGTCGTCGTGGAAACGGCATCATATCTGGCAGAAGACCGCAGCCGCGAGGAAATCCGGCAGCGCGGTGCGGTGTTCAATCTGAACCACGGCATTGAGACCGTCATTCACGGCATCCATACCCGATTGGTCATATGGCCAGGGGTGGGCGTTACAGAATCGAGCCTACATGCGCTGATCGTGCGTCCCGGCGAGGAGAGCGACGAATATTCGCTCGGCATGTCGGACGAGGCGATGGTGTGTCTGTCCGGCAAGGGCGAGGTCTTTTTGCGCGGCGAATGGGCACAGATCGAAGCAGGCGACGTTGCCTATTTTCCGGCCGGTACAGGCCACGCGCTGCGCAATGCGAAGGCCAACGGCAAGGATTTCATCCTGGCCAGTTGCATCTCGCCGCCCAATCTTGACCTTTATTCCGGCACCGGCTTCATCTCTGCGCAGACGCGGCAGTTCAATTTCGACGTCATCGACCTGGCGGTGAAGAACGCGCTGGCGCGCGGCAGCAGCCTTGGCCCGTTGCCGCCCAACGACACCCATCTCAACGAATCCAATCCGCATCTGCGCGCCTGGAACCTGGAGCCTGACGATGTCCGGCGCGACGGCGCGCTGTTCAACATTTACAAGGGCGCCAAGTCACCAGTCGTGGTTCCGCTCAGGCTTATCCTTTGGCCAGGACACGGCGGCAGCGCCCTTGTCGGTTACAATTGCGTCGTCCATCAGCCCAATCAGCTGTTCGACATCCATGTTCACCCGGTCTCTCCTGAGCGGATCATCTGCATCAAGGGCAAAGGCCTGTTCTATCTGGAGAATGCCTGGATTGAGGCAGCCGAGAACGATGTGCTGGTGGCACCCTCGGGGGTCCATCACGGCACTGCGGGAAGCGACAAGACGGAAGGTACATTCGTGTGCGCCGGATTCGCGACGCCGCCACAGCTTGATTTGATCCTGGCCTCCGGTTTTTACAGGGACGGGGCGTTTGAACGCCCGCCGTTCGAGTGACCGGTTCGCCTCAGGCTATTTGAACGCGGCCGCAAGAAGCCGTCAAAAATAAAAAGCGCTTTGTTGAACCCGTTGTTCCGGGAAATCTGCGCCCGGACACCATTGACTGGGAGTAAAGCCATGAAATTCAGGGAAAGCTTCAAAATCGTCGCGCTGTCGGCGGCCGTCGCCGGCGCGCTGGTGGCATCGGCCTATGCCCAGGATGCGATCGTTCTCAAGGTTTCGCACTTCCTGCCGCCCAACCACACATTCCACAAGGCGATGGTCGCCTGGGGCGAGCAGCTCGATAAGCAGTCCGGCGGCCGCCTCAAGCTGCAGATTTATCCGGCCGGTCAGCTCGGCGGCGGTCCGAACCGCCAGTTCGACGCGGCCCGCAACGCCATTACCGACATTGCAATCAGTCTGCATGGGGCGACACCCGGCCGCTACGCAACGACAGAACTTGCCAGTCTGCCGTTTGCCTCGCCTTCTGTCGGCAACACCAGCAAGGCGCGCTCGCGGCGGATTACCGAACTCGCCCCGGAATTCCTCGCGGCAGAACATGAAGGGCTGAAAATCCTATGGATGGCCGTGACCCCGTCATTGATGTTTCATTCCAAGCAGCCGATCACCAAGCTCGATGATTTCAAGGGCCTCAAGATCCGTTACGCCGGCGCCCAATTCAAAGCCATTGTCGATGCTCTCGGCGCCGTTCCTCTGGCCGTGCCGCCGCAGGAAACCCAGGACGCCTTGTCCAAAGGCATCGTCGATGCCGCCACATTCCCCTATGAGGGCGCGGCGAGCTTCGACCTCGGCACGGTGGCCAAGAACACCCTAGAACCCGGCGTCGCCTCGGCGACATTCGCCGTCGTCATGAACCCGGCCAAGTATGAGTCCCTGCCCGATGATCTGAAAAAGCTCATCGACGCGACCACCGGGCCCGACGCGGCCGGGGCGTTTGGCGAAAAGTGGGACCAGTCTGAAATCGAGGGCAAGACGAGCCTGATGGGCAAGGGTGTTCAGGTCCACAAGCTTTCCGATGACGCGGTCGCTCAGCTCAAGGCGCTTCTGGAGCCGCAAATCGATGCCGCCCTCAAGGCGGTCGAGGACATGGGCCGACCGGGTCGGCAATTCTTCGAGAACTACACCCGGTAACGCCAATGCCGGGCCGGCGCCTGGTGGCGCCGGTCCAGCACCCCCTGGACATCGAGAACGGCCCTTGAAATGACGCGTGAGCCGGCGGCGACGTCAGACGGCACATCCGCCTTGGCCTATCGCCTGGCCGATCGCCTTCAGCGGGCGCAGATGCGGCTGGCCGCGGTAGCGCTTGTCGTCATGATGCTCGTTACAGTCGTCGATGTCATCCTGCGATATCTGTTTAACAGTCCGGTCCACGGCTCCTATGAGATTGTCGAGGCGATGCTCGTCGTCTTCGTGTTCCATGGCCTTGCAGCCGGTTTTTTCCGCCGCGCCAATATCGTCATCGACGTGATCGATCATATGGCCGGACCAAGGCTCGTCATGGCGCTGGTGCGCCTCGCCGACACCCTGTCCGTCGTCGTTCTGGTGATATTCGCCTGGGCGATGCTCGGCCAGGCGATCCAGGCTTATGAATATGGCGACCGCAAGCTGGAATTGGCGCTGCCGATCTATGTCCTATGGATCGCCGCCCTTGCCGGAATGGCCGGGACAATCCTTTGCGCCGTCGTGACATGCGTGTGGGTGGATGCCCGGGCAAGGTCTGGGCGATGAGCCCGCCGGTCATCGGCGCGCTCGGTATCGCGGCGCTGTTCGCGTTGCTGTTCGCGCGCATCCCGGTATGGGCGGTACTGTCGATCATCGGATTTGCCGGCAATTACATTCTCGGCGGTGCGCCAGCGGCTTTCGCGCTCGCCGGCACCAAGCCCTTCGATGCGGCGTCGGCCTATACGCTTTCGGTCATCCCGCTTTTCGTGCTGATGGGCGAGGTCGCTTCCGAGACCAGGCTTTCCTCCGATCTGTTCAAGGCCGCGCGGATTTCCCTTTCCGGCATTCGCGGTGGCCTGCTGGTGGCAGCCATCGCGGCGTCGGGATGCTTTGGCGCGGTCTGCGGTTCGTCGGTCGCCACTGCCGCCACGATGACCCGGATTGCGCTGCCGGAAATGCGCAAGGCCGGATATGACGATGGCCTGGCGGCCGGCTCAATCGCCGCCGGCGGCAGCCTCGGCATTCTGATCCCGCCCTCAATCATCCTCGTCATCTATGCCGCCATCGCCGAGCAATCGGTGCCCAGGCTTTTCGCCGCTTCCCTGTTTCCCGGGCTTGTGCTCACCGGCCTCTATATTCTTGTCGCCCTGTTCGTCTCCTCCTACCGGCCTGATGCCGCTCCCGCCGCCGAGCGCCTGCCTTTGCGGGTGCGCCTGGCGGCGCTGGCCGGCCCGTGGCAGTTCCTGGCCCTCTTCGTCACCACGATCGGCGGTATCTATGCCGGCATTTTCAGCCCCACCGAAGCGGCAGCCATCGGCGCCTTCGGCGCCATCGTTCTGGGGTTTTCGGGCCGCCGCTTCACCTGGCTCAAGCTCATGCTGGCTATCGAGAACGCAGTCGTCACCAGCTGCCTACTCTTCGCGATCATAATCGGCGCCAATCTGTTCGCCGTGTTCATGGTACAGACGCATCTTCCCGATCTGCTGGCCAGCGGCGCCGAAGCGCTCAACCTGCCCGGCCCCGCCATCATGGCGCTGATCATAGTTGCCTATATCGTCATTGGCTGCTTTCTTGAGGGCATCGGCATGGTGCTGATCACAGTGCCGGTGTTCCTGCCGCTGGTCATGGAATATGGCTACGATCCGGTTTGGTTTGCGATCATCGTCGTCGTCGTCGTTGAGGTTGGTCTTATCCACCCGCCGGTCGGTATGAACCTGTTCGTCATCCAGGCGCAGGCGCCGGACCTGAAGATCACGGATATCTACCTCGGCATCCTGCCGTTCCTGATCGCGCCGCTGATCCTGATCGTCATACTGTTCGCCCTGCCGGAGCTGGCTCTGTGGCTCCCGGCCGTGCTTTACGACTGACCGGCCGCAACAGCGGGCAAAGCGAGGAAACGATGCCCAGGACAGTCCTCATTCTTGAGACTTACGCCGACCGATACGCGCAGGAATTGCAGGCGCGCTTCCCCGAACTCGATATCGTCACCGCCAAATCGCGCGCTGAGCTGCCGGCCGACCTGTCGACGATTGATGTTCTGGTCGCCTTCGGCATCTGCGTTGACGACGAATTGATCAGCGCCGCGACGCGGCTGGCATGGATCCAGTCGCTCGCCACCGGCGTCGATCACTTTTTACGCTGCGCCAGCCTGCGGCCGGAGACTGTGCTGACCAGCACCCGTGGCATTCACGGCCCGGCCATGCGCGAGGCGGTGGCCTTCATGATGCTGTCGCTGAGCCACGAAATGCCGCGGCTGATGCGCAACCAAAACACCCGCCAGTGGGACCGCAGCAAGCGCTGGCCATTGCTCGCCGGCAAGACGGCGGGCGTGATCGGCGTCGGCGTCAGCTCGACAGCGCTCGCGCGGTTGCTCAAGGCCTTCGACATGCGCGTTATCGGTTTCAGCCGGACCCCGCGCCAGATCGAATGCTTCGACGATGTGGTCCATACCGAAAGGCTGGCGGTCGCGGCCGGCGATGTCGACTATTTGATCAATGTGCTGCCGGGAGATGCCAAAAATGCCCGGCTTGTCGGCAAGAATGTGTTCGCGGCAATGAAGCCGACCGCCTTTTTCATCAATGTTGGCCGCGGCGAAACCGTCGACGAAACCGCTCTGATCGACGCCCTGACGCAGCGCCGGATCGCCGGGGCGGCGCTGGATGTTTTCCGCACCCATCCACTGCCGCCCGATAGCCCGTTCTGGCTGCTGGAAAACGTCATCGTTTGCCCGCACCTGGCCGGCTTTTTTGCCGAATATGAGGACTATGCGATGCCGATCCTGGTGGAGAACATGCGCCTGTTCCTCGACGGGCGAGCGAGCGAGATGCGCAATATCGTGCCGCATTGACGGTGAGCCGATGACACCGGCCCGGATAGGGGACAATAAGGCGATTGCGGCAATGTCGACGGCAGTTCCTGATGCTGCCTTCAGCCACTAGCAGCCGATGGCCTGTTTTTCGGTGCGCGCTCAAGCCGTACGGCGCAAACCTTGAATTCCGGGATTCCCGCTGTCGGGTCGGAGGCCGGGTTGGTGAGAACGTTGGCGGCCGCCTCCCAGAAGTGGAACGGGATGAAGAGGACACCCGTATCCACCCTGCTGCCGACCTTGGCGGGAAGGACGATCGAGCCGCGGCGCGAGGTCACCTTCACCTGGTCGCCATCCTTGACGCGGATTTTCTTCGCATCGGCGCCGTTGCCCTCCACGAACGGCCCGCGGAC
>Ga0224512_10002896_pt1 | contig 15368 bp, 13 predicted proteins | sample SF_May12_sed_USG_4_FD_169103 | JGI IMG/M metagenome (GOLD analysis project Ga0224512, IMG submission 169103) | Sediment microbial communities from San Francisco Bay, California, United States - SF_May12_sed_USGS_13 | ecosystem: Environmental > Aquatic > Marine > Sediment | place: USA...
GCGAGGGCACAGAACTGCTCAAGACCTCCGAGAAGGTGTGGACGCGCTGCAACAATTTCGCCAACCACATGTGGTGGCACGGCGCCTTGCTGCTGATGGACCTGGAGCGCTACCACGCGGTGATCGACGGCTACGACAGCCGCATTCGCGCCGAGGAGACCGACGACTATCTCGACATCGTCAACGCGGCCTCGCTGCTGTGGCGCCTCGGGGAAGCCGGCATCGATGTGGGCGGCCGCTGGCGCGAGTTGGCCGACAAGGCCGAGACCCGTTCCGGCGACCACCTGCTGGCCTTCGCCGACGCCCACTTCATGATGGCGCTGGCGGCCGACGGCCGGTTTGACGCCGCCCGGGCGATGCTGGACTCGATAAAGGACAGGGCCGCACGGTCGCACGGAATGATGGCCAGCATCACCGGCGATATCGGGGCACCGCTCTGCGCCGCCCTGCTGGCCTATGCCAATCAGGACTATAAGCGTACGGTGGAACTGCTTGAGCCGATTCGCTACGATCTGAAATATGTCGGCGGCAGCCATGCGCAGAAGGACGTGTTCCACCGCACCCTGGTTTCGGCCGCGATAAAATCGGGCCGGCTCAATGTTGCGCGTGCCCTGATGTCGGAGCGCACCGCTGATCGCCCCACCAGCATCTGGAACTGGCGAACCTATGCGCGGGTGCTGGCGACGCTGGGCGACGAGGCTGGCGCCGTGGGGGCGTGGCGCAAGGCGCGCGATCTGCTGATCGGGCTGACACTTTAAGAACACTTTAAGAAAGGTCAGGGACGTGAGGACTTTCTGGAAAATCGTCGTTGGTTTCCTCGCTGTCGTCGGGGGCATCGTCGTGATCTTTGCCGCCGCCGGGATCTTGGTGTCGCTGACCCTGTCCGGCCGCCCGGCGCCGCTGCCGGACACCATCGTGCTGCGCCTGAACCTGGACGACGCGGTGCGCGACGGCCCGCCGCCGCAGAAGCTGTTGGCGGTCCGGCCGGGCGTCAATCTCCGCGCTATCGTCGAGGGCCTCGAGGCCGCGTCCACCGACGATCGGGTTGCCGGGCTCGCGGTCTATATGGGCGGCCCGCAACTGAGCGTCGCAACGGCGCAGGAACTCCGCACGGCGATCGACGATTTTCGCGCCGCGGGCAAGTTCGCCCTCCTGTTCAGCGAGGATCTTGGGGGACTCGGCGGCGGCACGGTCCAGTACTATCTTGCCACGGGCTTCGATGAAATCTGGTTGCAGCCGTCGGGTGGCGTCGGGCTGATCGGGATGGCGATCGAGGTGCCGTTCGCGCGCGGCCTGCTCGACAAGCTCGAGGTCGAGCCCCGGTTCGGCCAGCGCAAGGAATACAAGTCGGCGATCGAGTCGCTGACCCGCTCGTCGCTCAGCGATCCGGCGCGGGAGAACCTGCAGGCGCTGCTCGATTCGCTGTACGGCCAGGCCGTGGCCGGGATCTCTGCGGGGCGCCAGATCGGCGAAGCCGATGTCCGCGACCTCGTCGACGAAGGCCCGTACCTTGCGCGCGAGGCGCTGGATCTGGGGCTGGTCGACCAACTCGCCTACTGGGACGAGTTCATCGGCGACGCCAAGGCCCGCGCCGGCGAGGATGCCGAAGAGGTGATGATGGGGCGCTATCTCGCCGGAATCGAGCGGCCCAACAGCACCGGAACCAAGGTTGCGCTGATCCACGGCCGCGGCACCATCGTGTCCGGCTCGGCCGAGGGTGGTGCGTTCGAAGAACCCGGCTTTGGCGCGCACCGGATCGCCAAGGCCATCTCCGATGCCATCGACGATGACGGGATCGCGGCGATCCTGTTCCGGATCGACAGCCCGGGCGGCTCGTACATCGCCTCGGACATCGTCTGGCGCGAGATCCGCCGGGCCGGCGAAGCCGGCAAGCCGGTCGTCGCCTCGATGGGCGGAACCGCGGCTTCGGGGGGCTATTTCGTCGCCATGCCGGCGGACCGCATCGTCGCCAACCCGGGGACCCTTACCGGATCGATCGGCGTCTTTGGCGGCAAGGTGGTGACCACCAGGCTGTGGGAGAAACTGGGCATTACCTGGGACGGGCTGTACGCCGGCGACCGCGCGGCCATGTGGAGTTTCGTGCAGGATTTCCCGCCCGGCGCCGAAGCGCGCTTCGCGGCGCTGCTCGATTTCATCTATGACGACTTCACGGCCAAGGCGATGGAGGACCGGGCGCTGGACGCGGAGCAGATCGACGCGGTCGCCCGCGGCCGTGTGTGGAGCGGCGAGGACGCGCTGGCGCACGGCCTGGTCGACGCGCTCGGCGGCTATCGGACCGCACTCGACGAAGTGCGCGACCTCCTGGATCTGGAGCCGGATGCGCCGCTCGAGCTGGTGCTGATGCCGCGGCCGCTCAGCCCGTTCGAGCAGTTCGTCAAGGCCCTGGACGGCGAGGTGTCGGCAACATCGCTGGCGACGGCGTTGGGTCCGGAAGATCAAGGCGTCGTCGCGCAGGCGGCGCGGGAACTGGGCCTGGCCGCCGGCGACCTCGACCTGCTGCGCCCGCCCGCCGGCGTCCTGCAGATGCCGGCGCTGCGCCTGCGGTACTGAGCGGAGTTCCGTCGTTCAATAGTCTTCTTGTGGTGGCGCCCCCCGGTCACCGTGCCCTTTGTGCGCGGCGCGTTGTTGTGGTAGGAGCGACGCGGCCTAACTGACTGGCTGGACACAAGACAAATAAGGCGGGAGAGGGACGCGCGGATGGAGCTCAACGGTCGACGGATCCTGCTCTGCAACTGCGAGCAGACGATGACGCTGGACGGCAAGGCGCTGGCCAAGGCCTGCGGCGCGGCCGGCACGGCCGAGATCGCAAGCCAGCTCTGCCGGGCGCAGATCGACAATTTCCGCGGCGAGATCGCCAAGGGCGGGCGGGTCATCGTCGCCTGCACCCAGGAGGCGCCGCTGTTCCACGAGGTGGCCGGCGAAATCAAGGACGGCGCGGCGCTGGGCGCGGTCAACATCCGCGAGACCGCCGGCTGGTCGCAGGACAGTGCGGCGGCGATGCCGAAGATCGCCGCCCTGCTGGCCGAGGCGGCGGTCGAGATCCCGCCGACGCCGACCGTGACCATGGAATCCGGCGGCGTGTGCCTGGTCTACGGCACGGACGAGGCCGCGGTGGCCGCGGCACGCCAACTTGGCGGGCGGCTCGATGTCACGCTGCTGCTCTCCCGCCCGGGTGAGGTGATGCCGCCGCGGGCGATGGACGTGCCGGTGTTCCGGGGTACGATCGCCTCGGCGAAGGGCCATCTCGGCGCCTTCGAGATCGCCGTCGACGACTATGCGCCGGCCTCCGTGTCGGCGCGGTCGTGGCTCGAGTTCGAGGCGCCGCGCGACGGCGCGGTCTCGAAATGCGACCTGATCCTCGACCTTTCCGGCGGCGCCCCGCTGTTCCCGGCGGGTGAGCGGGTGGACGGCTATTTCCGGCCCGACCCCGGCAACCCCGCGCTGGTGCAGAAGGCGCTGTTCGACATCTCCGACATGGTCGGCGAGTTCGAGAAGCCGCGCTATGTGAAATTCACGCCGGATCTCTGTACCCATTCGCGCAGCATGAAGACCGGCTGCACCCGCTGCCTCGACGTCTGCCCGGTCTCGGCCATCGTGCCGGACGGCGACCATGTCGCCATCGACCCCTTCCTGTGCGGCGGCTGCGGCGGCTGCAACAGCGTCTGCCCGACCGGCGCCGCGCGCTATGACATGCCGCCGGCCGAGGCGCTGTTCGCCCGGCTGCGGGCGATGCTGTCGACCTATCACGGGGCCGGCGGCACGGATGCGATCCTGCTGCTCCACGACAACCGCCACGGCGCCGATCTGATCCACGCGATGGCCCGGCACGGGCGCGGGCTGCCGGCCAACGTCCTGCCGTTCGCCGTGCATGAGGCGACCATGGTGAGCTTCGACCTGCTGGCGTGCGCGCTCGGCTGGGGCGCGGCGGCGGTGCGCATCCTGGTCGGCGCCGAGCGCAAGGGAGAATTGTCAGGCCTCGCGCAACAGATCGGCCTGGCCGAGGCCATGATGAGCGGTCTTGGCTACGGCAGCGGCCGGGTCTCGGTGATCGACGAGGCCGACCCCGACGCGGTGGAGCGCGTGTTGTGGGACGACAAGGCGCCGGCGGCGCCGAAGGCGGGGTCGTTCCTGCCCATGGGCGGCAAGCGCGCGGTGACCGGCCTGGCGCTCGCCCATCTTTACGAGGTCGCGCCCGCGCCGGTCGACATGGTGCCGCTGCCCGACGGCGCGCCGTTCGGCCGGGTTGTGGTCAGGGAAGCCGGCTGCACGCTCTGCCTCGCCTGCGTCGGCGCCTGTCCGACCGGCGCCCTGAAGGACAATCCGGACAAGCCGCATCTCGGCTTCGAGGAGCTGGCCTGCGTGCAGTGCGGGCTGTGCCGCAGCACCTGCCCGGAATCGGTGATCACGCTGGAGCCGCGACTCGCGTTCACGCCGGAGGCGCGCGGCGCGGTGACGCTGAAGGAGGAGGAGCCCTTCGCCTGCGTGCGCTGCGGCAAGCCGTTCGGCACCAAGAGCAGCATCGAGCGGGTCGTCGCCCAGCTTGCCGGCAAGCACCCGATGTTCGCCGACGGGCGCATGGCCGAGCGCATCAAGATGTGCGACGACTGCCGGGTGATCGACCAGCTCGAGGCCGGCGACGATCCGTTCCGCGGCCCTGATCGGCCGAAGCCCCGCACCACCGACGACGATTTGCGCGAGCGCGAAGAGGAGATCGAGGCGGCGCGAGCGAAGCTGCTTGAAGAGCGCGCGAAAGAGGAGAGCGGCGAGGGCTGAACGCCGCGGCACTCCGGTTGTGAATGCTCCCGTACGCACCGGGACCGCGGCCGCCGTCTTGCGCTATAGTGCTGCCGGGACCAATCCGTTCCGAGGGCCGGCCGCATGGAGTTGTTCTACGTCCTGCTGGTATTGCTGGTCGCCACCCGCGCCTTCGGTGAACTGGCGGAGCGGGTTGGCCAGCCGGCGCTGGTCGGCGAGTTGATCAGCGGCGTCGTGCTCGGCACGGCGGTCGGCCATTATTCCGACGTTTTCCCGGTTCTGGCGACGCTGCAGGACAGCAAGGTGTTCGGCGCGATAACCGATCTTGGCCTGTTCTTCATCATGCTGTTCGCCGGCATCGAAATGCAGCCGCGCAAGATCCTCCGTTATTCCGGGGGCGCGCTGGCGGTTGCGCTGGGCGGCATGGCGGTGCCGCTGGCGCTGGGTGCGGGGTTGGGATTGGCCTTCCTGCCCGATTCGGCGCTGCGCACGCCGCAGGCCCTGTTCATCGGCACGGCGCTGGCGGTGACCGCGGTGCCCGCGACCGTGAAAATCCTGATCGACCTGAAGAAGCTGGAGACGCCGTCCGGCCAGATTATCGTCTCGGCCGCGGTGTTCGACGACGTGCTCAGCGTCGTTCTGCTGGCCTGGCTGACCGGCATGATCGGCGTCGGCGGGGCGCTATCTCCGGCGGCGCTCGGCTGGCTCGGCCTGAAGATCTTGGCGTTCTTCGCCGTCACCACAGCGGTCGGGCTCTACGCCTATCCCTGGGGCGGCCGGCTCCTGCGGCATGTCCGGGAGAAGGAACTGGACCTCAGCGCCATGCTAATCGCGGCGCTCGCCTTTGCCGTGCTGGCCGAGGCGCTGGACATGCATTTCATCCTCGGCGCCTTCGTCGCCGGCGTCTTCTTCGGCCGCAAGACGATCGACGCAGGCACATATGACAGCGTGCGCAGCAAGGTCTCGGGCATGACCTTCGGGTTCCTCGCGCCGATCTTCTTCGCCTCCGTCGGCCTCAACATGGATACCGGCGCGTTCACCGAAATCCCGGGCTTCCTTGCCCTGCTGGTGGCGGCTGCGTTTCTCGGCAAGGTCCTGGGTTCGGGTGTGGCGGCGCGGCTCTTCGGGTTGAGCCGCGCCGATTCGCTGGCCGTCGGCGTAGGCATGAGCGCACGCGGCGCGGTCGAGCTGGTGATCGCCGATATCGCGCTGCGCGCCGGCGTGTTCGCGGCTCCCGGTGTCGACTCGCCGCTACTGGCGAACCTGTTCTCCGCCGTGGTGATCATGGCGATCCTGACCACCCTGATCACGCCGATGCTGCTAAAGCGGGTCTACGCCCTGACGGCCGATCCGGGTTGATTGGCATTGCCTTCGACGACCCGCCAACCCGGTTAACCGGCTCTATCTTCATGGTGTTGAGCGGGAGTCACGCAAATGATCGCGGGGACGATCAATCACGAGACGCCCTGGCGCGCGATAGCCCTCTCGAAACCCGCAGAAAACCCGTTTGCATGGGGTCGTTTCGCCGGATACGGGTTGCCCAGCCCCGCCCTTACTGCCCCGGCGTGGGCGCAATCCGGCCTTTCTTCACCTGGTCGGCGCAGAGAGCCTCGGCTCGCCTGCGGAACAGGGCGGCCTGCTCTTCGGTCAGCTCGCCGCGTTCCAGCGCCGCCGCGAACTGCGCCGCGCGCGGGGCGACACAGGCGCGAAAGGCGGCTTCTGCAGGATTCGCGGGCGCCGCGGCGGGATCCGGGCCAAACAGGGCGCCGCGGTTAATCCAGCCGAGCAGCGCCAGCCCGGCCAGCGCCACGGCGACCGCGGCGAGCCGCGCCGCCGGGCCGTCCAGCGGCGAGGGCCGGTCCGCTCCGCCGCTCATTCGAGCTCGATGTTGCCTTCGATCGGCACCGACAGGTTCACGCCGTCGATCGACAGCACGACCCGCGCCTTCAGCGTCGCATCGCCGGCGATGGCGCCGGATTCGAGGGCCTTCTCCACCGCATGCTCGATCTCGCGCTGCGAGGTGACGCCGACCTTCTTGAGGAACTTGCGGAGGCTCATGTTGAATGTGTCTTCGTTCATCGCTTCCCTTTCTTTGTTTATGCGCGGTCGCGCGGCCCGCTCGCGCGGATTCGGCACCGGCCCACTCTCCCACCCGGCCACCCACAGCATGCGATACCGTTGGGTGGCCGGGTGGGGGAGCGGGCCGGTGCGATGAAATCATGCAATGATTTCCACATCAGATTCTCCCGGCGAGCGGCAGGTTGACCAGCAGGTTCTGCGGCTTCAGCCGCACGGTATCGTCCGCCGCCATGGCGAGCGCCATGTAGACCGGCCGGCCGCGGACCTGCGGCTGCACCGCCGCCGGTTCGGCGAACTCCATCCGGAACAGGGATATAAGGCGGGCGCGCCGGTCGTCATCCACCGCCGCACCTTCATAAAGGTCGTTCAGGATCGCCGTCGCTTGCGCGTCGAGGCCGATATGCCAGACCCAGTGCTCGTCGGTGATGCTCTGCGCCGGCTGCACCGATACCGCGATGTCGAAGAAGTGCCGCACCCAGCTTTCCAGAACCCGGCACAGCGCATCCAGCCCCTCGCGCCCGAAGGTCAGGTCGAGCACCGTGTCGAAGCGGTCGCTGCGGTCCCAGTATGCGCCGGCGTTGTCGCGGTTCAGCACGTCGAGCTCGACCTGGCGCAGCGGCGTCCCGGCTTCCGCGATCAGCTTGCCGAGCGAGCCGAAGCCGCCGGTCTGCCGGTACATGGCAATGGTATCGTCATCGCCCAGCAGGATCGCGCCGTCCTGGTTCAGGGCGGTCTGCTTGCGAAAGAACAGCTCGGCCGCCCGGGCCCGGAACGGGTCGTCGCATCCATCGAGGATATTGCGCAGGATCACATGGGCCAGCTGGTCGACGAACAGCGGCGGCACCGGCACCGGCGATCCCGAGCCCTCGAACAGCCCGCGGTAACAGGCCTCGATGGTGTCCGCCGCGATCAGCCGGTCGCGGAAGGCGAGGACGACTTCGTAGTTCTCGACCGCGTCCGGATCCGCCAGCGTACGCAGTCGCGCCGAATCCACCGCAAGCCGCGGGTCGGCCAGCAGCTCTGCATGCAGGGCGCGTTCGGCGTCGCACGATTCGGGCGGCGGCGCGACCTCCGGCCGCGCGAAATAGGCGCGCAGGAAATCGTCGGTCACGGTCAGTCTGCCGTTGCCGTTGCGGCTCAGGAGCCGGTAGCCGGAGCTGGGCCAGAGTTCCTGCATGTGTCCTCGATGCCGTCGTCGTATAAACGAAGGGCATCCCTATCCTGTCGGCGGGCGTCTGCCAAGGGCCACTTGCTTCGGGCCGAGTCTTGGCTAGACTCTCTGGCGGCCCTGACATCCCGGGAAGAGGCACAGGATGCAACGAAGCGAAACACTGCCTGTCGGCATCGTCGTGGAGCGGCGCGACAGCAACCACCCGTGGCAGGACCACATGTGGTTGCCGGTGGCAGTCATTCCGGGTGCGCCGCCGGCGGACCCGTCCGGCCCGTGGAAGAAGCTCAGCGACGGCGAGGGCTGGGACCAGTATCTTGCGGGCACGCTTACCGTCGAGGTCCACCGGACGGATACCGAGGCGTACCTCGACTGCCTGTCGGCCGACCCGCCGCGGGTCTTCGTGGTGCTGCAGGAGGATCTGGAGGGCGAACACGACGTCCGGCCCTTCCTTGCCACGGTATCGACCTACGAAGCGCAGGATTATGCGGATGCCGGCGAGAACATCGTGGAAGGCGTGCCGATGCCCGAGAGCATGATCGCCTGGCTGCGCGCCTTTGTCGATGCCCACCACGTGGAGCAGCCGTTCCGCAAGCGGCGGCTGCGCCGCAGCAAGGAAGGCGAGACTTCGGACAAACCCCGTTACGGGCGCGGCTCGGGCTGGAGCGACGGCCATGAGTTCTGAGGACAAGGGCCGGCTTGCCCGCTGGGCGCAGCGCAAGGCGGCGGCCAGACAGCGCCGCGGCGGCGCCGCCCCGGCGATCGCCGAAGAATCGGCGGCGCTCCCCGCCACGGCTGAAGAGCCGCCGGTGGAGGCGAAAGCCGAACCTGAGCAAGCCGGTCAGCCGGCGCCGGAACACGACCTGCCGGACATCGAATCGCTGGGCGCCGGGTCCGATTTCTCCGTCTTCATGAAGGACGGCGTGCCGGCCGAACTGCGCCGGCTGGCATTGCGCAAGCTGTGGGCCAGCGATCCCGTGTTCAACGTGATCGACGAGATGGTCGAATATGGCGAGGACTATACGAACGCCGCGATGGTGGTCGAGGGGATGAAATCCGCCTGGGAGGCGGGCCGCGGTTATGCCGGCAAGAGCGTCGAGGCGGCCGGCGACGGCGAAGACGACGACAAAGGCGACGACAAAGCGGGTCCCGACGATGCGCAGGACCAGGAATCCATTGCCGAAAAGCAGGTTGCCCCGGACGAACAGGCGCCCGAGGATGACAACAATGAACGCGGTTAGTGTATACCAGAAGTGATATAGACTATCTATAGTTGCAATACGCCCAAAAGTGGCCGTCACCGCCACGCTTAGAATAACCCTAAATTATTTGTTATTTATTGGGCCGTTATCTGACGGTGTTGTGAACCGCTGCTTCTACACTTGTAGTTGACCCCGCCCGTGGGCATGACGTAGTGTTCCCACCTTGGGAGGAGAGAGAGGGCTGATCGCTGTGAGCGACAAACCCGCTGCGGCCAATAACGCAGCAGAAATCACCGAAGAGGACAGGCTGCGCGCGCAAATGTACCGCCTGCTGGCGGGTTTGCTCATGCGGGTGCCGGACCGCGCCGCCCTGGAGGGGGTCGCTACGCTCGGCGGTGATGATGACAGCCAGCTGGGACGTGCCCTGGGCGCGCTGGGACGCGTGGCCGCGACGAGCGACCCGGCGGCGGTCGACGATGAATTCCACGAACTGTTCGTTGGTATGGGGCGCGGCGAACTGATGCCCTACGGTTCGTACTATCTTACCGGTTTCGTATACGAAAAGCCGCTCGCCAGGCTGCGCGAGGAAATGGCGCGCCTGGGCATCGCGCGCGCCGACGGCGTGCGCGAGCCGGAAGACAACATTGCGTCGCTGTGCGAAATGATGGCGGGCCTGATCGAGGGCGATTTCGGTATGCCGGCCGATCTGGCGACGCAGCGCAAGTTTTTCGATGCCCATATCGGCCCGTGGGCGGGCCAGTTCTTCGCCGATCTCGAAGCAGCGAAATCGGCGCGGTTCTTCATGCCGCTTGGCACGGTCGGACGGGTATTCATGGAGATCGAAGCCACGGCATTCGAGATGGCGGCCTGATCCGGGGGGCCGGAACGGGCGGCTGGAATGGTCAGGACCAGCGTGAAAGGTTGAGGCGATGAATAGCAGAAAAGACAGTCAGAAGGTCGCACGGCGGGATCTTCTCAAACTTGCGGGTTTGGGGGGCGTTACGGGTGCTGCGTTGATGGCGACGTCGACCGGGAAGGCCGAGGCGGCCGCCGAGATCGGCCGCAAGGACTCCGGTTATCGTGAAACGGAGCATGTTCGCACTTACTACGAACTGGCGAAGTTTTAGGGATCGCTGATCCGGAAATTGGGAGACGACGAAATGCTTAGGAAAAAATCCAGGGGATTGGTGCGGGGTGCGCAGCTGTCCAGGGCGCTGGCCGGCGTGACGGGCGGCGCGGTCGATCGCCGCACTTTCCTGCGTAATTCCGGCCTGGCGGCCAGTGGACTCGCCGCCGCCGGGGCCTTTACGGGCGCGACGGTCCGCAAGGCCGAGGCGCAGGCCGGCGCCGCCGGTATCGAAATCAGGAAATCCGTCTGTACGCACTGCTCGGTCGGCTGCACCGTCATGGCGGAAGTGCAGAACGGCGTGTGGATCGGCCAGGAGCCGGGCTTCGACAGCCCGTTCAACCTCGGCGCCCATTGCGCCAAGGGCGCGTCGGTCCGCGAGCACGCGATCGGCGAGAGGCGCCTGCGCAAGCCGATGAAGCTGGTCGACGGCAAGTACAAGGAGACCACCTGGGACGACGCGATCAACGAGATCGGCGACGCCATGCTGAAGATCCGCCAGGAATCGGGGCCGGATTCGGTCTACTGGCTGGGATCGGCCAAGCACAACAACGAGCAGTCCTACCTGTTCCGCAAGTTCTATGCCTTCTGGGGCTCGAACAACGGCGATCACCAGGCGCGCATCTGTCACTCGACCACGGTCGCGGGTGTTGCGAACACCTGGGGCTACGGCGCGATGACCAACAGCTACAACGACATGCACAAGTCGCGCGCGATGATCCTGATCGGCTCCAACCCGGCCGAGGCGCACCCGGTGGCGGTGCAGCATATCCTCAAGGCCAAGGAGCAGAACAACGCGCCGCTGATCGTCTGCGACCCGCGCTTCACGCGCACGGCCGCGCATGCCGACGAATTCGTCCGGTTCCGCCCGGGCAGCGACGTCGCGCTGGTCTGGGGCATCCTGTGGCACGTCTTCGAGAACGGCTGGGAGGACAAGGAGTTCATCCGCAGCCGCGTCTGGGGCATGGAGCAGATCAAGGAAGAAGTCGCGAAATGGAACCCTGAGGAGACCGAGCGCGTCACCGGCGTGCCGGGATCCCAGTTGCGGCGGGTCGCCCGGATTCTGGCCGACAACCGCCCCGGCACCATCGTCTGGTGCATGGGCGGCACCCAGCACACCAACGGCTCGAGCAACACCCGCGCCTACTGTGTGCTGCAGCTGGCGCTCGGCAATATGGGCGTATCGGGCGGCGGCGCCAACATCTTCCGCGGCCACGACAACGTCCAGGGCGCGACCGACATGTGCGTGCTCAGCCACTCGCTGCCGGGCTATTATGGCCTGGCGACGGGATCGTGGAAGCACTGGGCCCGTGTCTGGGACGTCGATTACGAATGGCTGAAAGGCCGCTTCGCCGATCAGAAACTGATGGAATCGGCGGGTATCCCGGTGTCGCGCTGGATCGACGGCGTGCTCGAGGACAAGGCCAATATAGACCAGCCGGACAACCTCCGCGCCATGGTGTTCGACGGCCACGCCCCGAACTCCCAGACCCGCCTGAAGGAAATGAAGGCGGCGATGGAGAAGCTCGACCTGCTGGTCGTGATCGATCCGTATCCGACGGTCTCGGCGGTGCTGCACGACCGCAAGGACGGCGTCTACCTGCTGCCGGCGTCGACGCAGTTCGAGACGTACGGATCGGTGACCGCGTCCAACCGTTCGCTGCAATGGCGGGACAAGGTCATAGAGCCGAAGTGGGATTCCAAGACCGACCAAGAAATCCTCTATCTGTTCGCCAAGAAGCTCGGCTTCGCCGACGAGATGTTCAAGAACATCAAGGTGGAGAACAACGAGCCGTTGATCGAGGATGTCACCCGCGAGTACAACAGCGGCATGTGGACCATCGGTTATACCGGCCAGTCGCCGGAGCGGCTGAAACTCCACATGGCCAACCAGCACACCTTTGACAAGACGACGCTGCAGGCGGTGGGCGGTCCGGCCGACGGCGAATATTACGGCCTGCCCTGGCCGTGCTGGGGTACCGCGGCGATGAAGCATCCGGGGACGCCGATCCTCTACGACACCTCTAAATCGGTGGCCGAGGGCGGTCTCAACTTCCGGGCCCGGTTCGGGGTCGAACGGAACGGCGAGAACCTGCTGGCCGAGGGCTCCTATTCGGTCGGCTCGGAAATCAAGGACGGCTATCCCGAGTTCACCATGGCGATGCTCAAGAAGCTCGGCTGGGACGGCGACCTGACAGCGGACGAAAAGGCCGCGATCGACAAGGTCGCCGGCGACAAGACGAACTGGAAGACCGACCTGTCCGGCGGTATCCAGCGGGTCGCCATCAAGCACGGTTGCGCCCCGTTCGGCAATGCCAAGGCGCGCGCGGTGGTCTGGACCTTCGTGGACCCGGTGCCGCTGCATCGCGAGCCGCTCTATGCGCCGGACCGCGCCCTGGTGGCCGATTATCCGACCTACGACGACCGCAAGATGTATCGCCTGCCGACCAAGTTCAAATCGATCCAGGATATCGATTATTCCAAGGATTTTCCGATCATCCTGACGTCGGGCCGGCTTGTGGAGTACGAGGGCGGCGGCGACGAGAGCCGGTCGAACCGCTGGCTGGCGGAGCTGCAGCAGGACATGTTCTGCGAGATCCACCCGATCGACGCCAACAATCTCGGCGTCCGGGACGGTGAAATGGTCTGGATCAACAGCCCCGAGGGCTCGAAGGTCAAGGTCATGGCGATGGTCACGGAAAGGGTCGGCAAGGGTGTTGCCTTCATGCCGTTCCACTTCGGCGGCCATTTCGAGGGCAAGGACCTGCGCGCCAAGTATCCCAAGGGCGCCGACCCGATCGTCCTCGGCGAATCGTCGAACACCGTCGGCACCTACGGATACGACATCGTGACCAACATGCAGGAGACCAAGGTCACCCTGTGCAACATCGAGAAAGCGTGAGGAGCTGAACCATGGCCCGCATGAAATTCCTCTGTGACGCCGAGCGCTTCATCGAGTGCAACGCCTGCGTGACGGCATGCAAGAACGAAAACGAGGTGCCGTGGGGCGTGAACCGCCGGCGCGTCGTCACCATCAACGACGGCAAGCCGGGTGAACGCTCGATCTCGGTGGCCTGCATGCATTGTTCGGACGCGCCGTGTATCGCGGTGTGCCCGGTCGACTGCATCTATTCGACCGAACAGGGCGTGGTCCTGCATTCCAAGGACCTGTGCATCGGCTGCGGGTACTGCTTCTATGCGTGCCCGTTCGGCGCACCGCAGTACCCCAGCGCCGCCAATTTCGGCAGCCGCGGCAAGATGGACAAGTGCACCTTCTGCAACGGCGGCCCCGAAGAGGATATGAGCAAGGCGGAGATGCAGAAATACGGCCGCAATCGGCTGGCGGAGGGCAAGCTGCCGCTGTGCGCGGAGATGTGCGCGACCAAGGCGCTGCTGGCCGGCGACGGCGACGTCGTCTCGAACATTTACCGCGAACGCGTCGTGGCGCGCGGTTTCGGTTCGGGCGCCTGGGGCTGGGGCACGGCTTACCAGTTGAAATCCGGCAGCTGAGGGCCCGCGGCGCAGCGCGGCCGGGAAAATACTGGGGGGCGGAGCCATGTCGCTGCGCCCCCCATTTCTATTTCGTTAACCATATTGCGCCAAGGGTTCCTATACTACGTTCAGCATGGAGGGGTATTGCGCCATGAGTGAAACGAAGCGAAAGAGTTGGGCGTTTCTCGCCTGCTGCCTGGTCGCAGGCGGAGTCGCGCTGGCGGGCTGCCGGAGCGAAGAGCAGAACAGAATAAAGAAATTCGAAAAGGGAACCTATCTCGGCCAACCGGACCAGAAGCTGACCGACGAACAGATCAACGAACTCCGGTTCCGGGCCCGCGGCCAGCAGGGCTGAGACTGCGATTTGGGATCGTTTTGGAGAGGACATCATGCCGAATATCAATCGACTCGTGAGTGTTATCGGACGCCTGAGCCTCGTGGCGATAATCGCCGTCACGGTTGCCGGGGCGGTTTCCGTCGTGCCCGGGTTCGACGGCCCGGCGATCGCACAGGACTCCGGACAGGTGCCCGGCGAGGCGCTGGGCAACACCAGCGACTCGGAATTCTGGCGTCAGTTGCGCGGCGGCGCCCAGGGGACCGTTTCGATTCCCGACAAGAAGGCCGGCGTGATGATCCAGTCCGAGGGGGAACTCTGGCGCAACTGGCGCAACGGGCCGCTCTCGAGTCTGGGGGTCTTCCTGCTCATCGGAACGGTCATTATCATCGCGGTGTTCTTCGCGGTTCGCGGCCGGATCAAGATCGATTCGGGCCGCAGCGGCAGGATTATCGAGCGCTTCAACAGTCTTGAGCGCTTCGCCCACTGGCTGACCGGGGGCACATTCATCGTCCTGGGCATCACCGGGCTCAACATCATGTACGGGCGCTATGTGTTTGGCGGACAGGCAACAGGCTCCGGCGAGTTCGGCGGGCTGCATCAGTTCTTCGCCGCCGTTACCGCCTACGGCAAGCTGGTCCACAATTTCCTCGCCTTCGGCTTCATGCTCGGCCTCGTCCTGATCCTCGTGCTGTGGCTCAGGGACAACATCCCGAACCGGCTGGATCTGAAATGGCTTGCGGTCGGCGGCGGCATGTTCACCAAGAACACCCACCCGCCGGCGAAGAAGTTCAATGCCGGCCAGAAACTGCTGTTCTGGGTCGTCATACTGGGCGGCCTGTCGATGAGCCTTTCGGGGATATCGCTGATGTTCCCGTTCACCTTCGCGATGTTCGGCAAGACCTTCGCGGCACTGAACGTGTTCGGGCTCGGCCTGCCGGCAGACCTTTCGGTCGTCGAGGAGATGCAGCTCTCGCAACTGTGGCACGCCCTCGTGTCCCTGGTGATGATCGCCATCGTGATCGCCCATATCTATATCGGCACGCTCGGCATGGAGGGCGCCTTCGATGCCATGGGAAGCGGCATGGTCGACGAGAACTGGGCCCGCGAGCATCACGGCATGTGGGTCGCCGAGATCAAGGGAGAGGCCCCGCCGTCCGATCACGACGACGGCGGAGCGGCGCCCCAGGA